>Ga0194129_10001488_pt1 | contig 38346 bp, 39 predicted proteins | sample TA2KigCa35mmetaG_FD_150862 | JGI IMG/M metagenome (GOLD analysis project Ga0194129, IMG submission 150862) | Freshwater microbial communities from Lake Tanganyika, Tanzania - TA2015038 Kigoma Deep Cast 35m | ecosystem: Environmental > Aquatic > Freshwater > Lake | place: Tanzania: Lake...
ATCAAAAATTCCATAATATTTTCCATCAAAAATTCCATCAAAAATTTTTTACTATCAATAAATGTTTTTTTCACTTAAAAATAAACGATAAAATAACAATATAATTTTCTAAAAAAAATTCCATCAAAAATTCCATCAAACACGAAAATTCCATCAAAAATTCCATCAAAAATTCCGGTAAATGACTAAAAATAAATTCCATCAAAAATTCCATAATATTTTCCATCAAAAATTCCATCAAAACTTCCATCAAAATTTTTTTACTATCAATAAATGTTTTTTTCATTTAATAATAATCAATAAAATAACAATATATTTTACTAAAAAAAATTCCATCAAAAATTCCATCAAACACGAAAATTCCATCAAAAATTCCATCAAAAAAATGCCAGGATTAACAAAGAATGACGTCATTAAACAAAGAATGAAAAATTCCATCAAAAATTCCATAATATTTTCCATCAAAAATTCCATCAAAAATTCCATAATAATTTTTTAGGTGAATTTTTATTGTATAAAAAATATAAAAAATTTGTTATTATACAATAAAAAATCAATAAATAAAAAAAGTGGAAAAATTCCATCAAAAATATTTTTGATGGAATTTATAAAATTATTATGGAATTTTTCAAAATTTTGGTGGAATTTTATAAAATTTTGGTGGATTTTTGAAATATATAAAAATAATCAATAAATTATTAATTAAAATAATAATAATATTATAAAAATATATTTTATTGTACAATTTTTTTTTAATCATTACAAAAATAATTATTTTTTAATAAACTTTTTTATATTATTCAATAATATTGAATATATACAAAATCTTCATATAATATAATATACATTACATATTGTAATAAGTTTATTTTTTATAAAAAACAACTATTTTTTTATAAACAAAAAAATGAGAGAAAAATTCCACCACACAAAAATGGTGCCAAAAATATAACATAAACAACAATAAATTTGATGGAATAAAATTCCACCAAAAAATAAACAATATATATTGTTCAATAATTTGCATATAAACAAATGTATAAAATAAATTTTTAAAAATAATAAATGAGAGAAAAATTCCACCACACAAAAATGGTGCCAAAAATATAACATAAACAACAATAAATTTGATGGAATAAAATTCCACCAAAATTATAATCAGTAAATATAGTTATATATTTATATAAAAAATATTAATTATAAACACAAATAACTATATATGACCATATATATGACCATATATAACTACATAACATACTTTTTGTATAAATATAAAAAATAAAAATGGGTCAAAACTTTCACCACAAGAAAATGGTGGAGTAATAACAACAATAACACCAATAAAAATGATGGAAAAAAATTCCACCAAAAATTTGTCAATATATCATTTTATTATAAAAATAAAGATTAAACAATATAAAAATAAATAAATATATATATATAATATAATATGAATTATAATGGATATACATGTAAAAGGTGTTGTTATTCAACACCTAAATTTATGGATTTAAAGAGACATTTATTGAAAAAAACATTATGTAAAAAAGATAATAAAATATTGACAAAACTATCAGATGACCAAATATTAATAATGTCATTATTACCTTGTAATAAAAAGAATTATAATGTAGAAGAAACAGAAACAGAATTTTGTAAAAAAACAGATTTATTATGGATAAATAGAAATAATTTATTTGATATATTTAATGAAATAGAACGAACAAAAAAATGTAAATATTGTAATATACAATTTGAATCAATGATAGAATTAAGAAAACATATTCTATTGAAATGTTATTATGAAGAAATACTAAAATTAAATATAGAACAAGATTCAAAAAATAAAATCAAAATAATAAATAATAATAATTCAAATAATACTACTCTAATTAATTCAGGTAATACTATTAATCAATATAATATATATGTAGGTATAGATAAAAATAAAAAACTAATACCATTTACAGAAGAATGGGACACTTCATTAATAAGTGAAGATATTATATCTGGTATAATAACATCAAAATATATGTATACTAAATTATTAACTGAAATATTAAATAATGAAATAAACCTGAATGTTATTATGGATAGAGATAGCAAAACAGGATTAGTTTATTTAGATGAAATTAATAAATATAAAGAAATGAAATTAACTGACATTGTAGAAAATACAATGGAAAAATTAAAAGAACAATTATTAGTATTAAATGAAGATAATGAAACTTTATTTGAAGAAATCAAAGATTTTTCTAGAAAAATGATAACAAAAAAATATAATGACTATAAAAATAACATAAATAATACAAAATGTCTAGTAAATAACCTGATGAATAATACATATGCAGAAAATAAAAATAAAGCAGTAGAATTATTTGATAATTATGTACACACTCCACCAATGAATGACTGTATGAGTGATAAAGGATTTTAAATCCAATTTTTAATTATTACTTCTTTTGTTTTTGAACCAGGTTTTTTTGAATTTATTGTTCTTTTACATTTTATTGATTCAATTTTATAATTTGAATGTGTAAAACTATCTCTAACTAATTTAACATCTGCATTACTTAATATAAATTCAATATTTTTATCATTTAACTCATTACATTTTGTAAATAAATTAACATGTTCATCCATATTAAATCCATTTTCTGTATAATTTACAAATGATGTTTCTTTTTCTGGTGCATATGGTGGATCCATATAAATAAAATCATTTTCTTTTATATTTTTTATTGCATCTTTATATGATAAACATTCAAAATTAACATTTTGAATTAATTTATTTATATATTCTAAATGTTCAAGATTTATTATTTCAGGTGATTTATAATTTCCATATGGAACATTCATACCATTTGGTCCTACTCGAAAAACTCCTCTAAAACAAGTTTTATTTAAAAATATAAAATATGATGAACCAATTATTGTTTTTTTATCTTCTTTTGATAATTTATTGTATGATAATCTAATCCAATAATAATATGATTCTTTTGAAGTTTTTGAATCATCAATTGACAATGGTTTTTTATTTCCATTTTCTATTTCAATATCATTATATTCTTGAATAATTTTTTGTATTTCATTATATAATTCTATATATTTGGTTTGAATATTTTTATAAACATATATAAGAGGTTCATTTATATCATATGCATTGATAGTACCATTTATCTTAATATTATTGTTTTTAACTTCTAATAATAATCTAAATAATACTGAACCACCACCTAAAAATAATTCATAATAATCATTTATTTCTTTTGGAAAAATTTTAAATAATTCATCCAATATCTGTGTTTTACCACCAATCCACTTCAATATAGGTTTATATGTCATTCTTATAAATAATATTGTATATCATATTCTTAAATTAAAAAATAAATCAAATTTTTAATTTAAAATTATTAGAAATATATATTATATATATAATGAAAGAAAAAACAGAAGAATTAGATAAATATGAATTTTATTCATTTACAATATATTTATATGCATATGGACTTTTTTATTTATTTATATTTGAACAAACATTAATAAGAGCTATATTTTTTCATTTTTTTATAAATTTTATTTTGTATTATTCAATAAATCATCATATATTAAAGTTTTTCTCACATAAATATTGGAAAACAAATTTAAAAGATATTGTAATGCCTCAATTAATTGTTTGTAGTTCGACATTAATAACCTACAAATATGAATACTATATATCAATACCAATAAATGTAATGATAAATTATATGATATATAGAATATATAAAAAAGAATTAAGATATTCAAAAAATTTAAGATATATTATATTGATATTATTATTATTTTCCAGATTTATTTTTTAATTTATATGTCATTTCATTTAACATATTTTCAGTAGCAAATACATTAAATGTAATAGGAGATAATAAATTAAATAATTGTTCATTTAATTTACCACCTTTCATTGTTTTTGTTTTAGGTTCATTCATTTTATCAATAAATATTTTTTCTAAAATAACTAATAAACCAGTTGCAATAAAAGCATTAGTACCTAAAGGTGCAATAATATTTTTTAACACATTACCTCCTTTTTGTACTTTTTTCTTTTTATCACTAAAATCATATGAAAAAGCTTCTTTTAATAAAACTAATATAGCAACAGAACCAAATTGATTTATACCAGTAGGAGCCAATATTTTAGATATATTTGTTAAAAAAGAATATCCACCCTTCATAGTTTTTTTAGTAGATTTTGTTTTTGATTGTTCTTCTTTGTGTTCAACCGCAAAATAATGCAATAATAATAAAGAAGCTAAAACTAATAAATTATTTTTACCTAAAGGTGCAATTATATTCTTAAAATCAGTAGTAAATCCACCATATTGTTCATATTTAGAAGAGTCTTTATCAGATAAATTTTTAAAAAATAATTTTGAAACAAGTGCTTTTAATGATGAAATATGTAAAGGAGATAAATTATATGCAACTTCACGAATAGCATCAACTTGAGATAATTTATTTTGATTACCTCCATATTGTTGTTTAATCATATTATAAATATTATTGTTTTTTGTTTTTTTAGAAGATAAACATCCACAAGACTTTTTACCACCATTTTGTAATAAATCTCCTAGAAAAACAGGTCTATAATTATCAGAATATCTCATATGTCCAGGCATTCCACCAATTGCTTCACTAACATTTATAGAATAACCATCACCACCATTTTGATTGTTCATTATATATTATAATTATATTTTTTTATAAACTATCTAAAATAATTTGAACATGATTAATAGTATTAATTGAATCAAAATAATCAACCTTTTTAAATGGTGTCCATTTCTTAAATATTTTATTATAATTACATTCTACATAAATTGCTTTACCTTTTTCAACAATTGTATGAATATCATAATCTTTATTATAATTAGTTCCAAAAATACTCTTCAAAAATACACTTGTTTCTATATTTGGTACTGATGCATATGAAATCTTTTCAATTGTATTATTAACATTTTTACAATATAATTCATAAATATCAGGTAAACTCGTCATATGAATCAAAAATGAACATGTCGTTTTATCCAATTTTTTTTCTAATTCAATTTTATTTTCTTGTTGTTTTTCTTGCATTCTATCTTGTTTAATCACTTCAACATCCTTAAATAAATTATCTTCATCATCATTATCTTCCATTATCTTATTCTCAAATGTATTCAATATTTTACTGTCAGACCTACATTCTGGAAATATAAACAAATAATTATCACTGAAATTATTATTGTTTTTAAAATATAATCCAGCACATTTATAATTTAAATAATTTTGATATGTTTCACATAATTCTTTAATATTATTATAACCAAAATAATTCTTTTTTGATATAAATAAATTTTCTTCCAAATTATTATCTTGTTCCAATTGAATAATATTTTCTATAATTTTTTCTCTTTCATTAAATGACTTAGTAACCACATTTTCACCCTTATAATATGCAATATCATTAATTAAATAAATCCATTTATCATCATTATTTTTAACCAATTCACCATCAAATAAAGTTCCATTAAATAATTCATCTGAAAATTTTAATTGTGTAACAATCATAGATTCATTTTTTTTATTAATAAAAATGCAATATTTTTTAAAATTATACTTTGTAATAAATAAAACATATTTTTTTCCAAATGTACTTAATGAAACATTAAAATTCGTTTCTTTTAAATTATTTACATTTTTCCGGTTTAAAAATGTATAATATTTAGAACTAAGATTATATGACCCAATATTTTTAATTTGATTCTTTATATCATTCCTAATTGTAGATGAAACAATTTGTAAGGATTTTTTATTACTAAAATATGTTGATTTCATTTTTCACTATATATTATTATATTAATATCTCTTCAAGTCAAAATATTTTCTAGAAAAAAATAAAATAAAAATCTAATTCTAGAATATAAATGACAAACAAATCAAACGAAAAATGTAATTACAAAAGGTCAAAAGTATTGACAGAAGATATGGCTAAAAAATGCAAAGTTGGGACATATTATCATCCAACTAAAGGAACATATAGAAGTGGTGCTTGTAAAATAGGTGAAACATTAAAAAAAGGATATACTAGAAAATCATATACAAAAAAAAATGGAACAAAAGTTCAAAAATCAGTTGTTACTGAAACTTGTGTAAAAGATGAAGGTAAAGCAGGAAAAACAATGAGTAATTTTAAAGTAATCAAAATTACAGAAAAAAATGTATTAAAACAATATGGTTATAGTACTCATTTAAATTCAACTGATAGATTCAAAGCATTAATTAAAGCAGTACCAAAAATGAGTTATAAAACAGTTGCTGGAAGAATAAGAGCAATAAGAACATTACAAAAATCAAATCCAACATTATTTAAAAAATTTACACAAGATTTAAATAAATTGAAAGAATGGAGAATTGAACATCCGAACGAATATAAAACACCAATGAAAACTTCTAAAAAATAAATTATAAAGAATCAACAAACCATATTTTATTTTCATAATTAATTAATTGTCTAAATCTTAATATTAATTCAATCTCTTCACAAAAATATTGTATTTTTTTCTTAGAATTTATCTTATTAAATCCTAAAATATTTCTAATTTCTAGTAATTTAGGTACTTTATAAGTAGTACACATTCTACCAGTAATAATTGACCTTTTTGATTTAATCTTTTCTTTTGTAAAAACTTCTCCTTCTGACGATTTATCAATTATTTTAAATTTTTTAGTTTTAGCAGTATTTTCTAAAGTTCCATATATTATATTGTATTGTTTTTGTTTATTATCTTTATTTTTTTTAGATATATTACGATATGCCTTTATTTTTAAAATAATATCTTTAGAACATTCAACAATTTTAAAATTTTGTTTTTGTATTTTACCATCTTTTGTTTTTTTTATAGTATCAATAACATAATATTCACCATCTAATATAAAACCAACAAAATTATTTTCTTTTATTTTTTGTTTATCATAATAAATATCAGAATAATAATTTATAAACATATTTTTAGAATTAAAATAATCAACAATATTATTTAAATATTTAATATCACTCTTATTAATGTATGAAATTAATATTTTTTTTATAAATATATATTCATTTTTCTTAGTTAACTTATCAAATAAATAACCAATTATTGCCTCTATAAATTTTGATTTATTTGTTTTAGCAATATCAATATATCTATTAAATAAAATTTCAATAGAATCAATAAAATTATCAATTAATGAATTATTATTATTTTTATTTTTATTTTCATTGGTATTAATATTTTGTTCATAATTAACAATTATATTTTCTAAATTAACACTATTTGGTTTAAAATCAGAAGGATACATTCTATAAATAATTGGTAAATCATCTCTTTCAAGGTCTAATGGTTGAAATATATAATAATCACCTCTATAAATAATATAACCTTTTCTACTAAATTTATCATATACAATTTCATTTTTATTATTAACTAATTCTTCTAATGCAATATATATAAATAATTTATCAACTTCAGTATATATATTTAAAATAGTATCTTCAATAGTTTTTAAATGATATACAATATTTTGACGAAACATAAATCGAATATGTTTTTTAATAGCTTCAATATCATTTTTAGCAAAATATATATTGTATGTATCTGTATTAATAGGATATTTTTTTCTTGGATTAGGTTCCCATACACATTTATAATTACATTCTTCATTATAATCACATAATGGACTAAATGGTTTATCAGCGATATTTACATAAATTATTCTACCACTTGATGTTATTTGTTTTTCTTTTTTTTGACTATCAATAATATTAACATGTTTTAAAAATACACAATCAACAGCAGACTCTTTCATAATTCTAGTAATATTTTTTATAATTATATCCTTATTTTCTGCTAAACGATAATTTTTTAAATCAATAGACTCTCTATCACCATATTTTGATTTAGGTGGTAAAATAGCAGCATATTGATATATTTCTGCATTTCTTTCTTCAGGTGGTAATGTATCATGAGATTTAAAACGAATTGCTCTACCAATAATTTGTTCATGTCTAGATAAATTATACCAAGGTTCCAAAATATGAACTTGTCTTAACATACTAAAATCAAGACCTTCACTAACTGCACGAGTACCAATGAAAATTTTAACATCTTCACCATATTTATTTTTTCTATTACAAAATTTATCAATAGCTTGTTCTTTTTTAATTTTAATAATCTCTTTTGATTCAACAAAATATAACATATATTTAGCTCTTTTAAAATAATGAAATTCAGGTGATTTATCATCTAAATGGTCAGGTGACTTAGCATCTTTACCACACCAATAACAAATTTGTTTTCTTTTTCCACCACCTTTTAATTTATTAGGTTGATAATCTAATAATTGTTCTTCACCTTCAGCACATTCTCTATCAAATCCATTTTGTTCTAACATTAAAGCTAATGGTAAAACACCTTGTTCAATAAAATTAGAAAATATAAATATTAATCCTTTTGATTTTTTTATTGTGTCTAATATACTAGCAAATTTAGTAGAATATTGATTTAAATATTTTTCATCTGCAAATGGTTTTTCACTAATAGTATTTTTATTAAAAATTGCATGAGATTGATATCTAAATTGTATCTTTTTTTTAGAACCAATTACATTAGTAACTTTATAATATCCACCATTACCATTATCATAATCAGAATCTACAGAAAATTTACTGAATGAACCAATATTACTACCAGAATTATCATTACTAACTGGAAATGTAATATTAGATATATTTATTAAATCATGTAATATTCTAAAATTCTTTTTCTCTTCTATTTCTTCTTTATTTTCATTGTTATTGTTTTCATTATTATTTTCATCTATTTCATTAATTTTACCATCTTTAATTTTTTTATCCAAAAAATGAATATATGTGTTTTTTTGAATATGTGACATTTCACAACACATTAATTTTGTATATTTCAATTGTTTATCTTTTTCTATCTTTTTACCTGATATATAATATTCTATTTTTGGTGTTAATGAATCAGTTGGATATATACGAAATGGAAATAAATATGGTTTTTCTGCCCTTACAAATGATACATATCCTCTAAATGCATCTTTTAATATATTAGTAGCATTTTCTTTCAATGTTCCATCTTTATAATTAAATATATCATTTTTATTTATTGGTTCTCTACCATCATTAAGTAATAATAAATTAATATAAAAAATTATTTCATCAGGTCTATCAAACATTGGTGTAGCACTCATCAATATTAATTTTATATTTTTACCATATTTAATAATAGCTTGTAATAATGGTTGAATACTTTTTGTTAATTCTTTATTTTTATCTGTTTTAATATTTTGGATTTCATCAATAATAATTACACGATCATCAAACTCATTTGATATAATATTTTTTATTTTTTCAGTAATATCTTCTTCTTCACCTTTCCATCCTTTAGTTCTTTCAATAACCCAATGAGAAAAACCACCATAACCCATAAATTCATAAGAAGAACGTATTTTTTTATATACTTCTTTTTCTTTTTGTAATTGAGTTAAATATTTACTATCTTCACCTAATTCATATTCTTTACCAGTACATTGTACAATATCTTCCGGATTTAATTTTTGTGTTCTTTCTTTTTCCCAATTATATAATTCTTTTTCAAAATTCTTTTTTAAATAAGTTAATACAAGAATTTTTTTATTCATACTTTTTAATGTTTTTTTGAAACCTTCAGCAATAGAAATAGCAGTACATGTTTTACCACTACCCACACCATGAAAAACTAAAATACCATTATAAGGTGTGTCAGGAGATATATAATTTCTTAAAAAAATTTGATGTTCTTGTAATGTAAAATCTCTTTTATTATGTACTTCATCCTTTGCTTTTATCTTTATATCCCTAAATTCTTTTTTTAAATACAATTTTTCATTAAAATCACTATCTGTAATTTCTGGATAAAACATAAAAGACTTTTCTTGATTTATATTTTTATTCATATTTAAATACTATAAATTAAATAGATAAAATATTTTTAGTTTAATAATGTTTTATTTTTTTTATAAAATAATAAAAATAGCTTAAAGCCTAATTTGTATAATATAATTAAAGAATAATTAAATAAGATGGATATTGATATAACTGAAAATGAAAATAATGAAAAAAAACAATTTTGCATAAATTGTGGTAAAAATGGACATATTTCTAAAAATTGTTTATGTCCAATTATAAGTGTTGGTATAATATGTATTAAATTTAATATTGAAGATTTTGATTTAAATTCTATATTGTCATTTTCTAAAAAAATTCAAAATAATTATATGTTTCAAGAAGATGAAATAATAAGACTTAAAAAAATAAAAAAGAAAATCCAAACAATGACTAATTTCGATGATTATATTGAATATTTATTAATTAGAAGAAGAAACAGTTTAAATTATGTGGAGTTTTTGCGTGGAAAATATGATATAAATAATTTGGATTACTTGATTAAAAGTTTTAATTTAATAACAATTGATGAAAAAAATATGATAGAACATAATGATTTTGATTTTTTATGGAAAAATCTATGGGGTGAGAATGTAAATTTGAATAATACAGAATATATTGAATCAAAATATAAATTTGATTTATTAAAAAATGGATTTTTATTGAAAAAAAATGATATAAATATATATTTTTCTTTAGAAAAAATACTCAAAGAATCAAATATTTATAATTTTATTGAACCAGAATGGGGATTTCCAAAAGGAAGAAGAAATTCAAAAGAAAAAAATATTGATTGTGCTAAAAGAGAATTTCAAGAAGAAACATTGATATTACTAGATAATATTAATATAATAAATATTACACCATTAGAAGAAACATATATTGCATCAAATGGATTAAAATATAAACATATTTATTATATATCTCAAATAAAAAATAAAGAAACACAATTATATGTTGATGAGAATAATATTGAACAAAAAATTGAAATAGGTGATATGAAATGGTTAAAATTCAATGATGCATTACATATAATTCGAGACTATAATATTGAGAAAAAAAATATATTATTGGTATTACATTATAATATTAAATTTTTAATTCAAAACTTTAATGATTTATTAGACCAATTATTTAATCGATATTTATAATTTATAATTTTTATTATATATCATATACATAAGATTTATTATTAAAAGTATAATTATTATTATTAAGATATAAGACATCATTTTTTTACCACTATCATCTATATTTTCATCACAACAATTTTCACATTCAATTTTATTTTTATTTTCTTTAGTTATTGTGTTATTATTGTCATTTTCTAAAATTATTTTTTTACCATATACTGTTTCATATTTTTTTATAACTTCATTGTAAGTTAATATTTTTTTACCTATTTCACCATTTACCATATTATGCATATCTATTAACCAATAAACTAAATTTTTTCTTGATAATAATGCATTATCTATTGGTAATTCATTAATATGTCTTTGGTAATTTTTTTTACAAATAGAACATGGAATAACATTCTTCATACTAATAAAGAAATTTTTATAATTATCTTTATCTTCTATAGTAGGATTTAATGGATAATTAAATGTAATAGTATGTAAAGAAAACCACATATGAGCACCCCAAATATTTTGATTCATTTGTTATTATATTAGATAAAAAAAAAAATATTTAAAAAAAAAATATCTTTACATAAAATATAAAATGGACGGTAAAAATTTGAAAAAAATCTGGTTATCTTCATTATCTTTTTTAGATCATAATGTTCTTAATTCTGTTATTGTAATTATTTTATTATTATATTGCTCCACCATTTTCAGTAATATTAATGGATTTGTAGGTAATATGTATAATTATGGAATTGTCAAATTAATTGTTTTATTATTAATTATTTATGTAGCACCTAAAGATACTACTGTAGCAATTTTATTAGCAATTTCATATGTTGTTTCTATTCATTACATGACTAATAATGAAAATTTTGTTTCTTCAGAAGACCATGATGAAAAGAAACGTAAAGAACATAGAGAACAAATTGATAGATTAAGAAAAAGTATTCATGAAAAGAGACAATTAATGCAAGAAGAAGGTGAAGATAAACATAAATTACATAAGGAAATTACAGAAAAAAAGAAAATGATTCAACATGATAAAAACAAGTTAAATCTTGAACATTTCTTCCCTATGCAAAATGATGATAATTCTGATGCATTTAATTTAAATACTCGTCAAAAGAAAACATCAAATGAAAATAAAACTATGAAAAATAAATCTGAATGTATGGATATGTATGTACCTCAATTTGAAGCTGTTGGAAATGTTTGTTCACCAGTTGCAACTTTTCAAGGTGAATTAAATGCACAAGGATTAAATTATCCAGAAGGATTTGACCATAATGTTGATGGTGCACCTCTATAAAAATATTGAATAATTTATTTATTTTAATTTATATTATATTATATGCTATATAATATATAAATAATGGAAGTATTAAATCAAAAAATGATAAATGTTATTTTAAAAACAAAATCTAAAAGAAATATTATTATATGTAATTCAAATACTAATGTTGAAGAAATTTTAAAAAAATATAAATTAAAGAAATGGATGTTTACAAAACTAAATGTATATAAATTTATTTATTATGGTAATGTATATTTTCCACCTTTTTTTGATAATATTATATGTATTCAACCAATAAAATCAATTGATGAAGTATATAAAATTTGGAATATGACTGTTTTAAATGGTTATTTTATTATAAATTCAAATTATAAGAATTTATTTAAATCATTTATAATTGATGAAGATGAAAATTATATTTTAGTAAAAAGATTAAATACTATATGTTATCAATTTAAAAATGAAAGATTTTTAGATTTTATTATTGCTGGTACAATGAAAGGTGGTACTACTGCTGCACAAATTAATTTATCAAAACATCCTGATATATCTATGACAGAATATGAAAGTCATTTTTTTGATAAAATCTATAATTATTGTTTTAATGAAAAAAAATATAAATCACAATTTGATTATTCAAAAAAAATGGTTGGTGATAAAGACCCAGATATTATGTATCAAGAACATTGTTTAGATTTTCTCTTAATAAAATGTCCACAAGTTAAAATTATAATTATATTAAGAAATCCAATTGACAGAGCTTATAGTCAATGGAAAATGTTAAATGGTGAAATTTTTAAAAATTCTATGCCACCATTTGAATTATGTGTTGAAGATGAAATAAATAATAGAATGGGAGAATTTAGAAATTATTGGATATCATTAGATTATCATTTAATCCAACGAGGATTTTATTATGAACAAATAGAAAAAATATTGAAATTTTTCCCTCCACATAACTTATGTATTCTAATATCTGAAAAAGTTAGAGAAAATATGGATAATGAATATCAAAAAGTTTTTAAATTTTTAAATCTACCAGAATATTATGGAGACTTTAAAGAAGAATATGTTTCTTCATTACCTGATATTTTACATAAAAATACACCTTTATATAAAAAACTAAAAAAAATATTTGATGCTGATAAGAAAAAACTTGAAAAGTTTTTAGGATATAAAACAGGATGGTGGTAATTATTATTGTAAATAAGGATTTAATTTATTTTTTGCATTATTTACTGATATTTTTTTATTAATTATTTTTTGTTTAATAGAATTAGATGATGTTTTTTGTGGAATTTTATTTCTATTATATAATTGATAATTTTCTGTATTTAATGTACTTTCATTCTCATTTTCATTACTTTTAGGTTTGTTATTGTAACTTATATTCGTATAATTATGTATTAAATTTCTAGATTGTTGTTGATTATTATTAGTAGATTGTTTTTGATTATTATTTTGTTTTTGTTGATTATTATTGATAGATTGTTGTTGATTATTTTTTTGTTGATTATTATTGATAGATTGTTGTTGATTATTATTAGTAGATTGTTGTTGATTATTATTAGTAGATTGTTGTTGATTGTTATTTTGTTGTTGTTGATTATTATTTTGTTGTTGTTGATTGTTATTTTGTTGTTGTTGATTATTATTTTGTTGTTGTTGATTGTTATTTTGTTGTTGTTGATTATTATTTTTTTGTGGTTGACTATTTTGTTTTAAACTATTATAAAAATTAATTGAATTTTGTTGAGTTAAAGATTTTGTAGTAAATGAATTATTACTCATTTGTTGTTGTGTTTCACCTACTTTATTAGCAATTTCATCAATATTCATACCATGTAATAAATTAGACATACTAGTATTATTTTGGTTAGTAGTTATTGGTACATACATATTACTATTATTTTGTGGTTGTTTATTTGTAGTAATTTGATTAAGACTATTTAAAAATCCAGGACTACTTTCAATAGTTTGTTTTAATTTTTCCAATAAATATTTTTTTTGTGATGCATTAAGGTCCATTGATTTTGTCAAAATTTTAAAAATAGTATATATTTTTTTAATTAATCCTTTTAATTCTGTTATTTCTTTACGACTCATTTCAATAATTTCAGCTTTTTCTTTATTGAAATTTTTAATTTGATTATTTAAATTAGTAACTTGTTGTTCTAATTTATTGATAATAGTATTGAATGTATTTTTAGGTGTAGATAAATCTTCAGGAGGTTTATTAGCAATTTGTTGATTAATTTCTTTTTCAATATTTAATAAATTAGACATTAATGCATTATGATATAAATTATCATCACCAAATCCCATTAAAAATGTATTGGATTGTTTATTATTTATTTTTTGATAATTCATTATATTATATATTAATACATATATAATTTTTTTGTTCAATTACATGAATTATTTGTATTTTTAGTTGATAAATTTGATTTATTTGTTGACATCATACCAGGTATTAAACAATATTTTTGTGGTTGTTGTAAACCAATCATAGGGTCTTGTTGTTTAATTATTGGTTTTTGTAAATCAACTAATCTTAAAGATTCATCTTTTAATACAGGATCAAAATTATTTTTATTTTTAAAAAATGAAACCCATTTATTTAAATTATCATCTGGTAAAAATATATACATTAATGTTGATTGAATTCCATATTGTGCACAATCTTGAAATGATGGATTATACATACCAGCTTTTGATTGATTATTATTTTTATTTAAAGTATTTGGTAATGTATAATAAAATGTAATATTTGTTTTATTTTGATTAATTAATGTAGTTTTATCATTATCTTGTGATATTCCAACTTTATCAAACTCAACATATGATTTTTTATAAAGTGTAATATTAAATGTATCATTTAATTCATTTGTAGTTGTATTTATTATTTCATCTAATGATGTTTTTGTTGGATAAATATTACTTATTAAAATTATTTTTCCTAAACATTCTTGTATTGTTGCATGAGAAATTGGATTCATATTATTTCTTCCAGAAAAACCATATTTTCTATCAACTAAATATTTAGAAAAAAACTTTAAAAAGGAATCATATGTTTTTAAAAATATAGTTTGATTTCTTGGGTCAATATTAAAATTTAAATATAAAAATAATGGATATGATTGTTTATCAGGATCATCTGTAATCCAAGCCCATTTATTAATAGTATTAAATACATCATCTATATTTAATGGTGATTCTCCATCTTTTAAATTTTCACATCTAATAATTGGATTTGCATCTTGTGAAAATATATCATCACTATCTGAAAATATATCTAAATGTATTATTCTTGTCTTAAATTTTTGAAATCCAATTTTAATAGCATCTAAACTAGGTGTACCATTTAAAGGTGAATCTTCCAAATATGAATAATATGAACCCGGATAATAAAAATCCGATAATATTAAATCTTGATAATTATTTGTATTTTTATTATAAAATGATATTGGAATATTTCCAATAGTTTTTAAATAATTATCACCATATTTAGTAGTTATTGCATTAATTTGTATATTTGAATTATTATTATCATTAAAATGTTCTAAATCACTATTATTAAAACAATTAATTGTTAATAATGAAAAATCATTATTTTTTAAATTACTATAAATATTATATATATTACTAGTTGTTCCAATTAAATATTCTAAAAATAATAATAATAATATTTCAATTGATAATATAAATTCAACATTGTATTTTATATTAATATTATATAAAAACAATGTAAAAAATACAATAAAAAACATTATTGAAATTACATAATAAAAATATTTTGTTATATTTGAATTTCCGATTTGTTGTAATTTATCTGAAAAAAATAATATATTTATATATAACATAAAAATAATAATACCAATTGGTAAAGTAATAATCAATAATTTTTTTGCATCATTTAAATTATCTAAATGTTTATAATAATATATTATTAATAAAACATATCCTATTACTAAAAATACATTAATAAAAATAATAAAAGATAATATTATCTTATTTTCTTTTAAATTATTAATATTAGAATATAATGTTTTAGTATTACTATTATTAAATGTAGCCATAACATTAGGTAATGTCATTGTATAATACAAAAAAAAACAAATAAATAGAAGAATAGAATAAAAAATTATTTTATAATGGTCTATTTTTAATAAATCTTGTGATAACATTCTATATTATATATAACATTTTTCTATTTTAATATTTTTATAAAATCGACTATCATCATTATTTATAGATAGACTTGTTTTTATTTCTTTTTCATTATTTTTATCATGTTCTTTTTCATAATCCTTATAATATTCTATTACTGATTTAGTTTTTGGTTTTTCTTCTTTTTTTTTATAAGTGACAAAATTTGTATAAGCTTCTAATTTTTTATTTTGTTCTTCTAATTTTTTATCTATAACATCTCTTAATGTTTTATTTTTATCAATTAATTGTTGTTCTTTTTCTTTTTTTTGTTTTTTTAATAAATTTATATCATGTTTATTATTATTTTGTTTATTTACTGAAATATCATACATATCAATATTACTTGTAAAAACAACTTTATTTATATCTTCATCTAAATTTAAATTTTTTATTTTTTGTGGTTCTTTTATTTTTGGATTATTTAAATTATAATATAATTCATTATATTCTCTTTCTAGAATTTTAATATTTTCATTAGATAAATTAGAATGAATATTACCAATAACAGATTTATACATAGAATTAACATTAGCACAAGATTGTATAATTAAATGTTCATTATTATATAATGGAATATTCCAATTAATATTATTTTTTAATATATATAAAGAGATAAATATATGATATTTTCTTTTATTAACACAAGACAATTTAAAATTATTTTTATATAATTCTTCTAATTTTTTAATAAAAATAAAATTATTTCTAGACAATTTATTTTCAAAATTTAATATAATTTTCCAAATAATAAATGTCCAATACTCATTATAATCTTCATATTTAATTAAATTATTATTTTCTTTATTTTTTGAATTTAATTTTTCAATCCATAAATACCAGAAATAACAATTTTGATATGTACCATTTAAATATAATAAATTATTTATAATTTCATTTAATCCTAATTTAATATTATTTGATATTGGTTCATTAATAAAAGGTAATATATTATTAAAATTAGTTGATATCATTCTTTTTTTAATTTCTATTTTTTCAAATGATGTATTTTTAATTGATGGTAAACTTTTATTTAAAAAAATATTACTTTTTTTTGTTATTGTTATCATTGCAATCAATTCACTATATAAATTACGAAGTTCTTGATTATTTCTAGTAAAAATTTCATGTTTATTAGGATATTTACGAATAATATTTTCAAAATCTTTTTTTCTTTTATTTATATAAAAAAATAATTTAGGATGATGGATATGTACATATCTAATATATATCATTTCTAAAGAATCCCATAAATTAAAATTTAAACCAGTACAATGTAATTCAACACCCCATCGAATAGCATCTTCTAATTTATTATTAATCATTGAATTTTGAAATGTTTTTATAACATCAGTTCTTTTATATCCTGATATTGTTATACCTTTGAAATCTTTATTCGCTCGAGTATCATATATTTGATAATCATACGGAATTTCCATATTAATTTATAGAAATTTATTATATATATTTTTCAAATTTATTATTTTTATTTTTATTACTTAATAGATACATGAAAATTCCATACTCTATCATCTTCTTTTATTTTTTGATAACATGCAATTGTATTAGGTGAATGTATTTTTTTATAAAATAAATAATTTTTATCTAAATATTCAATACATTCAGTAACAGGTAAATGTAAAACATCATCAACTATTATAATACCACCAATTTTTAACATTAAATTAGAATAAAAAAAATCAACTAAAGTATAATCAAAAGTATGCCAACCATCAATAAAAATAAAATCAAATTTATCACTATCTTTTTTAATTTTATTTAATAATTCAGGTAATGCTTCATAACTTTTTTTTTCAATACATTTATGTCTTTTATTCAAATCAAATGATTTTAATAATTTTTTACCATAATTATTCCATTGTGATTTTTGAAATGGATCAATTGATATTAATGTTGTATTTGGATTTGATAATATATAAAAAGCACTAATACCAAAAGCAAATCCAACTTCTAAACATTTTTTATAATTATATTTTTTTATTATATCACTTATAAATGAACCTTCTGAATTTTTAATTGATGAATTTATTTTTTTTACATTTTTATTTACAAATGTTCTTTTTAAAAATGTTAATAATAATTTATTTATAGTAATTTTTATTTCTTTAGATAAGTCATATGATTTAATATTATTATATATTGTAATATAATACAAATCAATATATTTATCATAATCTTTATCTATAAAATATTGATATAATTCATTATGAAAATTAAATATATTGTTATAATAATTTATGATATCTTTTAAAGATTTTTTGTCAATATTATCAATATAATATATATTATTTTTTTCAATTAGATTATTAATATCATATTTATTAATAAGAGAGTCATTACCTTTGAAACCATTACAATAAATAAAATTACCATTATATAAAATAATTTTTTCAAACATACAAGACAATAAATATATAAAACTAATTTCATTAGAATCATAATTACAATAATAATCACTAAATTTAAATAATAAAGTTCCATTATTATCTAATATATCAAAAACATTTAATAAAAAAGATAAATAATATGTAGTAATTAATGATTTATTTTTTTCATAATTATTATTCATATCATTCATATCTTGAATAATTGAATTATATTTTTTTGTTTTTTTATTATCGAAAAATTTTATAGTATTATTTTTAGATGTTTGAAATAATAATGTATTTTTGTTATGTTTTGAATTAAAAATTTCAGATAAATAGTTTATATTATCTAATTTATATTCTAGTTCTGTAATTTTATAAAAAAAAGAATTTTTTTTTAAATTTTTTTTTAGATAATAAAATTCTTTTGATAATTTTTGTGTTTTTTCTAATAATTTATTATCAAAATATTCTATTTTTTTATATTTAAAAATTGGTTTATTTTTAAAAAAATCTATTTGATGAAATAATGATATCATTAGATATATATATTATATTAGATATATAAAAAAATTATATAAATATATATTATAACATTATGGGTAAAATAGTGAATTATGAAATTGATGATGGTAATTGTGCACCATGTAGATTAAAAGAAATTCATAAAAATAAAAAAAAAGGATTTAAAACGTGTTATTCAAAGAAATCATTATTAAAAATAGCAGAAACTTGGAATAAAAACAATAAAAATAATATGATAAATATAAAAAATCAAACGACAAATTCATTATGGGAACAAATACAAAAAAAATTAAGTTCAGTATGTGATAATGATGAATTTTGTTGGAAAAAACAAGATTTTGTAAAAAAATTAAAAGATATTGAAATAGAATTATATACATTTAAACCAAAATATCCAAAAAGTTGGTTAAAAAATAAATTTACTTGGCTAAATACTTATGATATATATTATGTAATGAAACAATATGAAGAAACATTTAATGATTTTATATTTATGGGTCCAATTCCATCAGATTGTCCAACAAAAATACAATGTGAATTATCAAATTTAGATTTAATGAAATTAAAGAAACAAAATATAAATAAAATTGGTATTATTTATAACTTAGATTTAAGTTATCAATCAGGAAGTCATTGGATAGCAGTATATATAGATAATGAACATAATGAAATAAATATATATGATTCTCAAATAGGTATTGGTACAAATTTAATAAGACAATTTATAATAAAATTAGTAAATAATTATAGAAAACATAATATTGAACCAATAGTTATTTATAATGATATAAGACATCAATATGGAGGGTCAGAATGTGGAATGTATTCTATGAATTTTATTTTAGAAAGAATACATGGAACAACAATGTATGAAATAAGTCAAATGAAATTACCAGATGAAAAATTAAATTATCTTAGAAAACTTTTATATAATTATCAGGAAAAATAGATAATTTCTTTTTTTAGGTTTTATATATAAAAATGAACTATGTTATTATATGTATAACATAATTATGGCTAGAAAAAAAATAATATTTGATTTTAATAAAGTTGATAAAGATATTGAGATATTAAATATTTCTAAAAAAAATATTGATGGTATTTTAGATTTAGAAAAATTTAAAAAATTAAAAATATTAATATGTTCTAGAAATAATATAAATAAAATTATTAATATTCCGGATACTTTAAAAGAATTATATTGTAATCATAATAATATAAATGAATTATTTGATTTACCAAATAATATAAAATTATTACATTGTATAAATAATAAATTAAAAAAATTAGATTTATCTAAAAATAATAGTTTAGAAGAATTGAATTGTAATTCAAATGAAATTGATGAAATAATATATTTACCATCAACTTTAAAAAAATTATTTATATCAAAAAATAAACTATTGACAATTCATATATTACCTGAAAAATTAGAAGAATTAGATTGTTCTAATAATTTTTTAATGGATTTTAATTATTTACCAGCAACATTATTAATATTAAATTGTTCAAATAATAAATTTTATTGTTTAAAATTTTTACCAAATTTAATAAAAATAAATTGTTCAGGTAATAAATTAAAAAATATTGATACATTTCCAAATACATTAAAAGATATTGATTGTAATAATAATATGTTAGAAAATATTGATATTCTAGAAAATAATAGACAAATAAAATATTTGAATTGTAGTCTAAATAGAATTAGGAAAATAATTGACTTATATATATCTTTAACAGAATTAAATTGTGGTTATAATTTAATAGAAACATTAGATAATTTACCTAATTTATTATTAAAATTAGAATGTAATTTTAATCAAATAACATATTTAAATCATTTACCACTTAGTCTAAAATATTTGAATTGTTCAAACAATAAAATAACAACAACATATAATTTTCCAGAAAATATAGAATATTTAGATTATACAAATAATCCAATCATTGATTCAAAAACATTTTTTTAGAATAACCAATAACAGCACACGCAATTCTTTTACCAGAATGTCCAGTAGTTAAACTATCAGGATGATTACCTAAACCATTATCATCTTTATCTTCATGTATAACAACAGAACGACCAATAATATTTGATTTTGTACCAGTTAATTTAATCATTTTATCTTTTAATTCAATTGATACATTACCATTTTTATCTGTTTTTATATTACCTAAATCTCCAACATGTCTTTCTTTTGAATTTATACCACCATGATTTTTATGAAAAGGATTAAAATGAGAACAACAACCTAAACAATTATCAGTTAAATCACCCGCTTCATGAATATGAATACCATGTTCAGAATTTTTTGGTAATCCTTCAAGATTTATTTTTATAATGACATTTTTTTCTTCATTATTTTGTATAAATTCAATAGTACCTTTTATTTTATTTGTAAATGTAGCTATAGCAATTATATTTTTAGACATTATTATAATTTATAATATTAGATTACATAATATTATAAAAAATCAACTTAAAAATAAAACAATTATATTTAATATATAAAAATGAGTGATAGTGAATGTGGTAATGATAATGATAATGAATTAGGATATTTACATTTATTGGAAAATATATTGGAAAATGGTGAATGGAGAGAGACTAGAAATAGTAAAACTATTTCATTATTTTCAGTAAAATTAGATTTTGATATTTCTAGAAATTTTCCATTATTAACTACTAAAAAAATGTATTGGAAAGGTATTTGTGAAGAGTTATTATGGTTTTTAAGAGGAGATACAAATTCTAAAAATTTAGAAGATAAAAATGTAACTATTTGGAAAGGTAACAGTACAAGAGAATTTCTTAATAAAACAGGATTAACAGAATATAAAGAAGGAGAATGTGGACCAATATATGGATTTCAATGGCGTCATTTTAATGCAAAATATAAGGGATGTAATGCGGATTATGAGGGTGAAGGGATTGATCAATTACAAGAATGTATAGATTTAATAAAAAATGATCCAACTTCAAGAAGAATATATATGAGTGGATGGAATCCTTGTCAATTAAAAGAAATGTGTTTACCACCTTGTCATGTATCATATCAATTTTATGTAAATAAAGATAATGAATTGTCATGTATGATGTATCAAAGGTCAGCAGATGTATTTTTGGGTCTTCCTTTTAATATTGCATCAACAGGATTATTAACATATATTATGGCAAATTTTACTGGAAAAACACCAAGTAAAATAAGTATTGTAATAGGTGATGCACATATTTATGAAGAACATATAGATGCAGTAAAAAAACAATTAAAAAGAATACCATATTCATTACCAAAAATGAATATAAAAGAAAGAGAAAGAACAAAGATAGAGGATTATACATATGAAGATTTTGAAATATTAGATTATAAATATCATCCAATAATAAAAGCAAAAATGGTTGCATAATATAATATCGTTTATTTAATTTATAAAAAATATATTGTTTTTTTATAAATGAGATTTTTGATTTACGGATCAAATGGTTGGATTGGTGGAAAGGTAGTAAAAATATTACAAGAACAAAATGAAGATGTTGTAATTGGTAATTCTAGAGTAAATAATGTGAGTGAATTAGAAGAAGAAATAAAAACTGTACAACCAACACATATAATATCTTTAATAGGTAGAACTCATGGAGTACATGAAGGAAAAGAATTTGGAACAATTGATTATTTAGAACAACCAGGAAGATTAGTAGAAAATGTTAGAGATAATTTATTTAGTCCAATGGTATTAGGATTATTATCAATGAAATATAATTTTCATTTTACATATTTAGGAACAGGATGTATATTTGAATATGATGAAAGACATCCATTTGGTATTGAAGAAAATGGTTTTACAGAAGAGTCATTACCAAATTATTTTGGTTCATCTTATTCAGTTGTAAAAGGATTTACAGATCAATTAATGCATTTGATGGAAAGTTCAGTATTAAATGTAAGAATAAGAATGCCAATTACAGATGAATTTAATAAAAGAAATTTTATTACAAAAATAACAAATTATGCTAAAATATGTTCAATACCAAATTCTATGACAGTATTAAATGAGTTGTTACCAATAATGATTGATATGGCTAAGAAAAGAACAACTGGAACAGTAAATTTAACAAATCCAGGTTTAATAACACATAATGAAATGTTAGAAATGTATAAAGAAATAGTTGATCCAGAATTTAAATGGGTAAATTTTACGATAGAAGAACAAAATAAAGTATTAGCATCAGGAAGGTCTAATAACTTTTTAGAAACACATAAATTACAAAATTTATATCCAGAAGTAAAGAATATAAAGGAATCAGTAAGAGAAATAATGCATAAAATGTCTCAAAATAAATGAGTTAATATTTTTTGTATTAATGGATTTTCAAATAAATCAGTTGGAATAGAAGGAATAGATGATATATTTTTAGGAATTGGTGAAATAGGAATAGAAGTAGACATGGGAATTGAATTAGGTAAACTAGGTTTTATAAAAAGTGCTTTAAAAAAAGTAAATATAATGAAAAAAATAATGAAAAAAAATATAATATGATCAAAAGAAATAGAAAAAAAATTAAAATCATCATTATATTGATTTTCATTTTGAATATTTATTTCATCATGAACAATTAAGTCATTATTATTATTTAATATATACATTATTTTATTTCTTGTCACAATAAGGTCATTTAACTTAATATTTGTATCAAATGAATTATTTTCTTTAACCCAATCAATATAATTATTGAAAATAATAAATAAAACAGAATGATATTTATAAAATTGTTCTAATTGAAGAAATAGAATAAGAGTATTAACTTTGTCTTTTGTCCAATTTTGAAAAGGAATATCTAAAAAATTTTTTTGAATATATTTTTTAATATATTTTTTTTGGAATTTTGTCATTCTATTTTAAATAAAGATAATATTATTTAAAATAAATCAAATAAATATATATATAAATATAAAATGGCACAATTTTCAAATTTTCCATATGCAATTGAACAAAAATTACAACAAGTAAATACAGATTATGACCCATTAATAATAAAACCACCAAATCGAAATACAACACATGGAAGTATAAGTAAACATTTAGTAATAGATAGTAGAGACAGAGATTATATATTATATCCAGATTCAAATCAATATAGAATAGAAATACCACAAGAATGGAAAGATGTTACTTCATTAGAATTAACTTTGGCACAAATTCCAAATACTTTTTATAATATAAATGAATCAAATGATATATTTTATATAAGTGATTCAGTTGATAATATAGTTTCTGTACAAGTACCAGAAGGACAATATAATAATACATCATTAATTGATACTTTAAATGGAAAATATGGAGATTTATTCATTAATTTAAAATCAAAATTAAATTTTTCAAGAAATCCAATTAATTTAAAATTAAGAATTGAAAGTAATAGAGCAACAGACCAAGAATTTACATTTAATTTAAATTATTTAACAGCAAATACATGTTCACCATGTAAATTAAATAGTATAGATAAAACAATTGGATTTTTAAATAAACAATATGAATCAACAATGATAGATTTATCAAATGTAAATGTACCAGTAGGAGGAATTACAATATTAACTGGACAAACAAGTGACCAAAATTATCAATTATATATGTTACAAGCAGATTCTATTTATAATGGAGTAGAATTAGATTTTACAGCAATATTTTATATTGATGATTATTTTTTATTAAAAGATCCTATATTAGGGACAATATTTTCATGTCAAATATATAAAGTAATGAATGATACTACAATAATATTTGAAGAAATAAATGGAAATGACCCAACAACATTATCAGGAACAATATTTCAAAATATATCAATATTATATAGTCCAAATATATATCAAATAGAGAATAAACCATATGTAATATTAAAAATAAAAGGAGCAGGAATGTTAAATTCAATAGGTGCAGCAAATGATTGTTATACAATAATACCATTATTAAGTTTAGAAAATACAATAGTAAATCAAGCGACAATACCAGTACATAGTGTAATAAAATATTTTAATCCACCATTAGGTAAAATGTTATGGATAGATATAGAATTTTTAAATTATAATGGTTCATTATTTAATTTTCGGGGACAAGAAAATATGTTAATGTTTACAGTGACAATGTTGAATCAACCTGGAAAATATAATAATTATGTTGAATCAAATTAAAAATAAAAATAAAAAAATGCGTTTTTTATGAAAAAATATAAAAAATAATAAAATATAAATGAAAATAATTGGATATATTCATGTATGTCAAATTGGAGAATGGAAGAGATCATATGATATGATATTTAATTGTATTCAAAATTTTGGATTATATGACAATACAACAGAAATAAGATTAGGAATATTATCAGATAATGGATATTTTTTTGATGATGAAAGATTTTATGATCCTAAAATAAAAATAGTATATAAAGGATTATCAGAAGAATATGAAAGACCAACATTGTTACATATGAAAAATAGTTGTGATGAAGATGGTTTAGATACAAAATATTGGTATTTACATACAAAAGGTTTAAGACATTTTAATACATCAAAAGAAAGTTTTGTAATAGATTGGATAAAATTAATGTTATATTGGAATATAATAAAATGGGATATAGCACTTGAAAATTTAAATATATATAATACTTATGGATGTGAATTATTAGATAATACATTTTATTCAGGAAATTATTGGTGGGCTAATGCAGATTATATTAAGACACTAGAAAATAATATAAATGATTATTATACAGCACCAGAAGAATGGTTATTGAGTAGAAGAGAAAAAATATGTTGTATATATTCGAGTGGAATACAAGGACAAGGACATTATAATTTAAATTATCCTCAAGAAGAATACTATTATGAAAAAGATAAAAAATATATAAAATTATCAGATAATTTTAATGTATATCAATATAAAGAATTAAATCAAGATTTATATAAATTAAGTAGAGAAGAATGTTTAGAACATTATTTATTACATGGAATGTTAGAAAACAGAAAAATTAAAAAAATATTTAATACATTAAATATTCCAAAAATAGAACCATTTGGAATACCATATGATTTTGATTGTCATTATTATAAACTTACTAATATTGACTTAATAAATTTAAATGATAATGAATTAAAATTACATTGGTTAAATCATGGTAAAAATGAAGGGAGAAAATATAAAGGACTTACTATGTTACCTAAAAATTTTGATTTAAATTATTATAAAAATTCAAAAGATGAACTCAAAACAAAAAGTAATTTAGAAATAGTTGATCATTGGTTAAATTATGGAAAAGTTCATAATTTACCCCATAATGGTGAGAGAGAATTAATTTTAAAAAGTGATAAATTACCAAATGATTTTGACCCAATAACATACAAAAGAAAATATGCAGATTTAAAAAATTTAACAGATGAAGAATTATGTAGTCATTGGTTAAATAATGGTAGATTTGAAAATAGATATTATAGATAAAAATAATAATACTCTAGTTTATTCATATATAAAATAATATAATATATTATTAATATATTATATAATGGACCATTTTAATTTAGATAATTGGCCTATTGTTTTTTTTAAAACACAAAACAATTTTTCAATGGATGATGATAATTTTGATAATTTTAAAATATCATATTTAAATTTATTGAAAAAATGTAAAAATAATAAAGAAAAGATGGTCTTAATATGTGATTTAAATGAATTAAATACAAATAATACAAATATGAAATATATTATGAATTTTGCAAAATTTAATAAAGAAATTTATAAATTTAATAAGGAATATGTCCAAGGTGTTTGTTTAATGTCATCAAATAAATATTTAAAAGATCTTGTTAATATTTATTTGACTTTTTGTAAACCAGCTTGTTTATTTAAAATTTGTAAAAATACCAATAAAGCAAATAAATTTTTAAAAGAAAAATGTAATGTTCAATTTGATACAAATATTATTTTTAATAATAATATCGTTTATAATATTGAAGAAATTGTTGAAGAAGAAGAAGAAGAAATTAAAATAATAGAAGAAAATGATGATAATGATAATGATAGTAATGAAAGTTTAAGTAATAAATATTCTGAATTATATCCATAATAATTATATAATTAATTAATATATATGTTAATTGAATTTGGTATTTTATTATGTATCATATTTTTAGTAATTATTATTATTGGTGTTTTTTTAAAATTTACACATTTCTATGATAATACTATAGATTCATATCAAATATGGATGCCAATATCAGATAATGCTAAAAATATGAATAAATGTCCATTCGGTTGTGTGAGAGGTTCTTGTAATAAATCTAATTCAAATAATGGATGTAAATATAATTTTCAATGTGAATATTGCAAAGATAGAATAACTAATCAATTTTATGTTGAATTTAATGATGAAAGAAATATATTACCATTATATGCAGAAGAAGAAGAATTAACAAATAGACAAAAAACTGAATTAAATAAATCAATTGATAAAAATAATAAATATATCAAAGAACTAAATAAAAGAATCATGATATTGGATAACATGAGTTAAATAATATTTATTTTGAATATAACATATTGTACATATAATAAATAGAATCAATTGAAACATTTGAATTTTTGATATTTTCACAGTTATCAATTAATTCAATTAAATTATCATTACCACCTATTTTCATAAAAGTATTTTCATTCATTTGCATAAATATTTGCGGAAAAGTATTCATTTTATTTTGTTTTTTATAAAATTCCTTATCTTCATAATTTACTAAAATAGATTTATGTTTTATTTTATATTGTTTTAATACTTCCAAAGAATTTTTACAATATGGACAACCTTCTAATACATATAATATAATCATTATAATCTTATAATTATAGTATATATTTTTTTATTGAATAAATATATATTAATAAATGACTGATATAGTAATTTTACCTGGTTCATTTAAACCGCCACATAAAGGACATTTAAGTTTAATAGAAAAATTAATAAAAAAGAAAAATATTTCAAAAATAATAATTATAATATCAAATAAATCAAGAGCATTAGATAATAGATTTCAATATTATGAAGAACAATCAAAAGAAGATTTACAAAAAGCATTGATTGAATATTATCCAAATAAAAATAAAGAAATAAAAAAAATGACAAAAACAAATTTATTAAAAAACATAAAAAATAAAATAGACAAAAACAAAATTGAAACAATAAATTCTAAACAATCATTATATGTTTGGAATATTTATTTAAAATATTTAAAAAATAAATATAAAAAACTACCAAAAATAATATTTAAAATATCAGATACAAATAATATTATCAAAGAAACAATTAAAATAATATTTCAAGTATTTCGAGAAAATAAACCCAAAAAAATATATTTAATGAAAAGTTATAAAGACAAAAATGATAAGAGATTTAATTTTATTACACAACGATTTTCAAAATATATTGAAGTGTTATTATATCCAAATATTAAAGACATAAATGCAAAAACTATGAGAAAATCAATATTAAAAATAAACAAAAAAACATTTGAAAAATATTTACCTAAAAATCTAAATGCAAAAAATCAACAAAAAATAATTAATTATTTTTTTAATTAAAATATTATACAATATAAATTATATATGGTATATTATTTAATAAATAAAAATGCTAATATTTATAAATCATAACAACATGTTGAACATATTTTTTCACATACTAAATATGGATTTAAATTAGCAGATGGTCGTCTATCTTCTAAATATCCACACTTTTCATTATAAACATTAAGAGGAATTCTAATACTACTACCTCTATTTGATACTCCCCATGAAAAATCATGTATAGAACTGGTTTCATGAAGTCCAGTAAGTCTTTCTTCATTATATTCACCATAAACATTCATATGTTCATAGTGATTTTCTTCTAATTTACAACAAGCATCATAAATATAATCAATTCCATTTGATTCTCTCATTGATTTAGTTGAAAAATTAGTATGTCCACCTGAACCATTCCAATTACCTTTATATGGTTTAGGATGAAATGAAACAATAACGTCAAATGATTCTGATACTTTATGTAAAATATAACGAGAAATCCATATTTGGTCAGATACTTCAATTGGATTTAAAGGACCAATTTGATATTCCCATTGTGAAGCCATAACTTCTGCATTAGTTCCACATATTGATAAATTTGCTCTTAAACAATATTCTAAATGTAAATCTACTAAGTTACGCCCAAAACAAACACCACCTCCAACAGAACAATAATATGGTCCTTGATTACCCATACCAGGTTCATCATGACATAACCATTTATGTGGTATAAATACAAGGTCATTTTCATTAGAATCATTAATTCTAAAACTTGATTCTCTTTCAAATAAAATATATTCTTGTTCAATACCAAATAATGGTTCTTTATCCTTACAATTATTATATGTATCAACTAATTTTACACGATGATTTGAAATATGAGGTGTATTATCTTTATTCCAACAATCACACATTACCAAATAAGATTCAATATAATTAATAAATGGATTTTTATATAATGAACATGGTTTAATAATAATATCACTTTCTTTACCTTCCGCTTGAAATGTAGAAGAACCATCAAAATTCCATTCAGGAATATCCTTTAAAGAAATTGGATTATCAATTGGCTTTTGTATAATTTTTGTTTTTGAACGTAAATTATCTTTTCCATCAATCCAAATATATTCTAATAAAATTTTAGAAGAAATAAATGACATTTATAATATAAAATATAATTTTTTTACAGTTATAAAACGAATTATACAATTTATTTAAAGAATTATTATGAAATAAATATAATATGATGAATATGAATGTAAATAGATGTATTGGTCTAAATAAATATAATAAAAAATGTAGAGTAAAAACTAAAACTGGTACTATATTTTGTTGTGAAAATCATTATCCAATCAATAAAGAAATAATGACAGATGGATGTTTTATATGTTATGAAAAAGTTACTAATTCTTATGATTTGTTATATTTTAAATGTAAACATGCTTTCCATAAAAGTTGTTATTTAGAATGGTTAGAACATTCAACATATGAAAAACCAATATGTTTAATATGTAGAGAAAATGTTTTTGAAAATAAACAGCTAAAAAAACAAAAATATTATGAAACAATTAAAGATATTACACCATTAATTAAAATAAATGATGAATTAACAAAATGTATTTAAAATAATAATAATAATAAATTATATAAAATATGGAAAATTTTGATTTAAAAAATAAATGGGTTTTATGGTTTCACAAGACTGATGACAAAAAATGGTCTTTATCAAGTTATATTAAAGTAATTGAAATAAAAACATATTTTGACTTATTATTTGTTTTAAAAGATATTCATAATATAACTTGTGGAATGTTTTTTTTAATGAAAGATGGTATAAATCCAATTTATGAAGATGAAAAAAATATTAATGGTGGGTATTGGTCAATAAGAATTACTAAAAAAGAATCTTATGATTTTTGGGAAAAATTAGTATATTATATGTGTATTGACCATTTAACTATAGACCCAACACATGAAGTAAATATTAATGGTATATCTTTAAGTCCAAAAATTAATAATTGCATTTTTAAAATTTGGACTGATAATTATAAAAATATGAATACAAAATACATGAGAAATGATTTAAATTTTATTGATTGGAGTGAAACTTTTTATTTAGAACATTCTGATAATTCTGGAGATAAAAAATAAATTAGTATATTTTTTAAAATATATTTATATATAATAATTATATATGGATAATAATGATATCTTTAATATGTTCCAACAATTTCTATTAGAAGTTAGCAATGACCCACGCTTAAAAAAATCAATGAAATCTAAGAAATCAAAAAAATATAAAAAGAGAAAAGAAGTAATTATTGAAGATGAAATTGAATGGGAAGAATGTAACGAAAATGATACAGAAAAAAATGAAGATAATGAAGAAAAAGATAAAGAAGACAATAATAAAGATAATAATAAAGATGAAGATGATGATGATGAAAACGATGATGAAGATAATAATGAAGACGATGATGAAGATGATGATGAAGATGATGATGAAGATGATGATGAAGATGATGATGAAGATGATGATGAAGACGATGATGAAGATGATGATGAAGATGATGATGAAGACGATAATGAAGACGATGAAGACGATGAAGACGATGAAGACGATGAAGACGATGATGACGATGAAGACGATGATGACGACGATGATGAAGATGATGATGATTTAAATTATTCATTTTCTTGTGAATTATGTAAAGAAGAAATCAATGATGATAAATATATAATTACTTCTTGTAGTCATTTTATGCATACAAAATGTGTAAGAAAAAATATTTTAGAAAGTGAAAAATCAAATAATTTAAATGAAAATAAGGAAGAAACAAAACTAAAAGAAGAAAAAGAAAACAATACATGTGAAATATGTAAAAATATGTTTATACTTTGAAACTTTATACTTTAATATTTTAGAACAATTGATATTCTAAATTAAAACTAATTAAGATAAGTAATATAATAATATAGGTAGTTTATTTTAGTGGTTAGAATATTGCTGGTGAAGTGGTAAAAAGTTGTTTCGATACTAAGACTATCAATATATTTTATTATTCACTATAATAAACTATATAAATTTTTTAGTAAATAAATCCCATATATCATATTTATCTGTTCGTTTCCAATAAAAATTAGCAATATATTCTTTTCCTAATCCACCTCTTGACATACCATTTATTTTAGATAATTTTTGAGCCATTAATGGTAAATTATATTTTGGTGTTCCACTATGTTTTTCACTAAGGAATATTTTATAAGCATTAACAGTAAATTCATATCCATATAAAACAACGAAATCAATATGTTCTCCTTTTTTTTCAACGTTTGTTATAATTTGTCTTGCAACTTTTTTATACAATACAGGATCATTAAAATTTAATACATACACTCTAAATCCTTGAAAAGTAGCAGGTCTTGCATTACGAGCAACTTGTTCTTTTATATTTTCTTCAATTTGAGTATAAAATAATCCAACTATAGATGAATAATTACTGTCAACATTTAATAGTTTATTTACTTTATCAAAATAGTGAGGGTCATTTTTATTAAGATAAGGACTATTAGTAACTCTAAAAGAAAGATAAGAAGTAAAATATTGAGATTTGAGACGAGGTATAAATGGCAAAAATAATTTTTTATCTTTATTATCAATAATCATTATATAATATGGTACATCCTTTTTTGGAAAAAAGAATTTCCATACATATCCACAAGCACTATGAGTATCACCTATAAAATGTTTAATATTACTAAATTTATTAATAAAAGAAGCAATATTATTTTTAGTTTGAATTTTATGGTCATCAACAATAATAATATTGGAACAAACACTAGTAAGATATTGATAATTAGCTTTACCAAATGATATATCAACTATTAATAATGTTTTACCTTTTAAGTTAGGTTCATGTTTTTTTAGTCTAAAATTAAGTATTGTATTTGAACTAGATGGTTTAGCAGGAATAAACATTGGTAATTTATTTGATTTATTTTCTTTAAAATATAACCAAGCAATATATGCAGAAATCATACCATCATTATTATTTTCATTATACATTATAGCATCAATACTATTACGTTCTTTTTCAGTAAGTGATTTTGAAAAAGAGATAATATCATCAAATGAATTTTGATAATCTTTTTCAGTAGGATATCTTGATTTAAATCTATTGTCAACTCTACTTTTATTTGTACTATCATCAAATATATTACAATCTTTGACACAATTCATTATTCTATTTTCAATATTTTGGTCATTTAAAAATAATTCTTGTTGGGTATCTTGAGTATCTTCAGTATTTTCTATTTGGTTTTCAACATTATTTTTATTTTTATTTTTAGTTTTTGTAATTTTATTTTTTATTGATGTATTTGCATTTGTTATCTTTTTAGCTCTAGCCATATTATATATTAAACATATATAATAAAATATTACTTTTATAATTTAAATTTAAAATAATATAAAAAAATATTTATATAATTATATAAAATGGAAATTTTATTATGGTTTAAGGATTGTTCATATAAAAATAAAAACATAGTAGGTGGTAAATGTAGTTCATTAGGTGAATTATATCACTTATCTAAAAATATTGGATTTTGTATAGCAGATGGTTTTGCTATAACAACCAATTTTTATGATTTATTTTTAGAACAAAATAATTTAACTAATATTATTAAAAATAAACTTGACTGTATTAATATTGAAGATTTAGATGACTTAGAAACAAAATCAGAAGAGTTGAGAAGTTTAATTATTAATGGAATATTTACAGAAAAACAAGAAAAATCAATAGATGAATATTATAATGAATTATGTAATTTATATAAAGTAAATAATCTTGAAGTTGCAGTTCGTTCATCAGCTATTGCAGAAGATTTACCAAATGCATCATTTGCAGGACAACAAGACACATATTTAAATATTAATGGATTAGATAATTTATTGATAGCTATTAAAAAATGTTTTGCTTCATTATTTACTTCAAGGGCTATTTCTTATAGAAACCAAAATAAAATTGATTATAAAGATGTTAAATTATCAGCAGCAATTCAAAAAATGGTACGTTCAGATATTGGAGTTGCAGGAGTTGCATTTTCAGTTGACCCTGAAAGTGGTTATAATAAAGCAGTTGTTATAAATGCATCTTATGGATTAGGTGAAAGTGTTGTTTCTGGATTGGTAACACCTGATGAATTTATATTAGATAAAAGAGTATTGGAATATAATGATAAAGATGCAATATTAACAAAGAAATTAGGTAAAAAAGATTTAAAGATTATTTATAAAAAAGAAGGTGGAACAGTTGAAATGGAAACAGAAGAAAACGAAAGAAATAAATATTGTATGACTAATGAAGATATAATAAAATTAGGAAAATTTGTAAAAGAATTAGAAAAAAGTTATTCTGAAATGTTTGGTAAAAAAATGGGTGTCGATACAGAGTTTGCTATTGATGGAAATGATAGAAATATTTATATTATACAAACAAGAGCAGAAACTGTTCATAGTAATAATACAAAATTAGAAATAAAAAAATATATATTAGATGAAAAAAAACAAATATTAATAAAAGGTATTGCAGTTGGAGAGAAAATATCAACAGGAAAAGTAAAAGTATTACATTCAGTAAAAGAACATCATTTATTTAATGAAGGTGATATATTAGTAACAAAATATACAACACCAGATTGGGAAAGTATAATGAAAAAAGCTTCGGCATTAATAACAGAAAAAGGAAGTAGAACATGTCATGCTGCAATTATATCAAGAGAATTTGGATTAAATGCAATAGTTGGATGTAATAATGCAACTGAATTATTAAATAATGAACAAGAAATTACAGTAAGTTGTGCAGAAGGTGAAGAAGGTCATATATATGATGGTTATTTAAATTATCATATAGAAGAAATGACAATATCAGAAGACATTCAATTACCAATTAAAGTAAAATTAAATGTTGGTAATCCTGAAACTAGTTTTGCTGATAGTATGATACCAAATGATGGAGTTGGTTTAGGTAGAATGGAATTTATTATAAATAATTATATTGGAATTCATCCAAATGCATTAATAGAATATCCTAATATAAAAGATGAAGAAGTTAACAATAAAATAAGTGAAATTATTGGTGAAGGAAATGATGGAAGACAATATTTTATTGAAAGACTTGCAAGAGGAATAGCAAAAATAGCAAGTCCATTTTATCCAAAAGAGGTTATAATTCGATTATCAGATTTTAAGTCATCAGAATATAGAAATTTAGTAGGTGGTTATTTATATGAACCACACGAAGAAAACCCACATATTGGACAAAGAGGTGCATATAGATATTATTGTGATGAATTCAAAGAATCATTTGTATTGGAATGTCAAGCAATAAAATATGCTATTGAAAATATGATGATGAATAATATTGTTTTAATGATACCTTTTTGTAGAACTACAGAAGAATGTCAAAAAGTAATTAAAATAATGGCAGATAATGGATTAGTAAGAGGTAAAAATGGATTAAAGATTTTTATTATGATGGAAATTGTTTCGAATGTAATTGAAGCAGATGAATTTTCTGAATTTATTGATGGAATATCAGTAGGGTCCAATGATTTACAATCCTCCCTATATTCGGTAACACGGGAGGACGACAAATTATCACACATCGTGAATCATACAAACTTAGCTTTCCGTAGAATAATAAAAATGGGAATAAGTACTTATAAAAAAAATGGAAAACAAACAGGTTTTTGTGGAGAAATAGTTTCCAGTTCAATAGATTTTTGTAAATTTTTAATTGAATGTGGTATTGATAGTATTTCAGTTACATCAGATGTTGCATTAAAAACTATACATTTATTATCAAAAAAAAATTAAAAATACAATAAATAACAATAAAAAATATTTTTTATAAATTTATTCTTTTTTTGCATTTTCTAAAACTTTTTCCAAATATAATTTATAAATATTTTTATATACTTAAAAAAATAACGACAAAAACATATAAAAATGGGAATATATTCAAATGGTACTATATATGGAATAAAAATATATACTAATATTGATAATAATATAAATATATTATTGAATAGAACATATGATGCAATAATAAATGATGAACAAAAAAGAGAAATATATTTATTTTATACAAACTTAAATGACAAACAAAATATATTTTTTCAAATATATACTGAATGTAGTAGTACATATGATGAAGAATTATTTATGTCTTGGTATCCAATAGATATAAATTTTTTTCTAAAAAATTTTGAAACTTCATCTTTGTGAATAAATATAATATAAATATTTATCAGTTTTTGCATAAATAAATTCTTGTGAAGGATCTTTATTTTTAGGATAAACATAACTAAAATATTTTATATCTTCAGGTAAAATTAACATATATAAAGGTTTTTGATAACTATGGAATTCTTTGATCAAATCATAATCTGGTTCTGTTATTCTATAAAATTCATTTTGTGCATTATCATTATAAATAAAATTATAAAAATAGTCTTCATCATCTTCATCATTTTTATATATTTTTGTAGTGTCAAAAATAGACATTTTAAAATTATTACAATAATCTTTTTTAATTATATAAAAATTTTTCCAATTAGGATGATATGTATCAAATATAAATTCAATACTTTTATATTTTTTATCATTATTTTTATCATTTTGTTGTAAATTTTCAATAAAATCAACATCAAATTTATTATTTAAATCAATTTCTTTACATAATATATCAAACATATAATGTTTTGTGTATGGTTCAGAATAAGTTAAAAATCTTCTAAACTTTTTATATGGTAAAGGACAAGAACAAATAGACCAATCTTGATAATAAGCAGGATAATCTGATTTTATTTCAAATTGTCTAACAAAACCATTTGAAATAAATGTTCTAAAAGTTAATTTATCAAAAAAAGACATATTGTTTTTATATTATAAAATAATTTATAATATAATATATAAAAAATGTTTTTATATATAAATAATATTTATGAACCTAAATGTAACATATATTGAATATCACCTGCTTCATCTTCATAAATAGTAATATATTCCAAAAATTTTTTATCACCCATAATATCAACAGGATGAACAACTAATTCTGGTTCTTCTTTTTTAGAAGTTACCATATTTGTAATATAATCATACACATCATTATCATTTAGATTTTTTAAATCTAACAAACTTAATTCTTTATTGTTATAAAAATCATATATCACATCAGTTAAATCTTTCATTGTTATTTGTTCATCAGACAAAATAATTGTATAATAACTTGTACTAAAACGATGAAATGGTAAAATTAAATATCTAATAACATTAGAATATTCATTTTTTTCTATTACTATTTTTGTTAAATCATTTGTATATTTTTCATCAATCTTTCCACTCAATAGAATTCTATCTTTAGGATATTCATCAAAATTCAAACAATAAAAATTCTTCATTATATTATACTATATAATTATATAGTATATATCTTTAAATCAAAATAATCTTTGAAGTTTTTATTGGTACAATAAAAAACCGAACTATTTTTTATAAAAAAAATATTTAGTAGTCCTAACATAAGTATTATTGTCTAATCTTTTAGAAAATTCTTTTTTTTGTAATTCATAATTATGATGTTTCAAAATATATTTTATCAAAATAAGATATGGTCTAGTACATTTTTTGTTATTTATTGCATTACATGTAGAAGAAGAATAATATTTTTTAACATTTTCTTTTAAAGTCAAAATTTTATTTTGAAAATCATAATCATTATCCATATCATAAATATTCAAAAATTTATCATTTTTAGTATAATTCTCTAGTATATCTAACAAAACATTTAATGTATAATCTTGCTCTATTTTAAATTTTGTATTTTTTTTTATATCAGGCATTTATATAATTATTATTTAATTATTATATAAAATAATTTTATATATAAATTTTTTTTCTAGAAAAAAATGATATCTAAAAATATATAAATGGTTTTTGTTGTTTTAAGACATTCACAAAGTAGTTGGAATAAAGAAAATAAATTCACTGGATGGACAGATATTGGATTAAGTGAACAAGGTAAAATAGAAGCAATTGAAGCAGGAAAAATACTGAGAAATTATTCTTTTGATGCAGTATTTACAAGTGAATTATCAAGAACAAAAGAAACATTTAATTTAATG
>Ga0194129_10001495_pt1 | contig 38211 bp, 30 predicted proteins | sample TA2KigCa35mmetaG_FD_150862 | JGI IMG/M metagenome (GOLD analysis project Ga0194129, IMG submission 150862) | Freshwater microbial communities from Lake Tanganyika, Tanzania - TA2015038 Kigoma Deep Cast 35m | ecosystem: Environmental > Aquatic > Freshwater > Lake | place: Tanzania: Lake...
ACGAGGTCGGGTACGCGCCGAGCTCGCTCACCTGGCGCGCGTTGACGTAGGCGTTCACGAGGTTGAAGGCGATAGCCAGCGCAGGGATGAGCACGGGCACGCGCTTCGCGTCCGGCTTGGTTCGGAGCGGCAGCACGAACGCCCGGTTCACGTAGTGGAGCTGCCAGAGCCCTGCGAGCACGAGCGGCGCGGGCGCGAGCGCGTGGGCCCCCGCAAAGAAGATCGCGAGCCACACGAGCGACGCCGGGGCTTCCATCACGATCCACGCGAGGCGCGCGGGCACGGTCGGCCCCCAGCCGCTCCGCGTGTGCCGGCCGTAGGGGGCGCTCACGTAGCGGAGCGCGAGCCACGTCGGGACTGCGGTCGCGACGATCCCGAGGACGACGCCGCGGTGAAGCTCGGGCTCGGTCATGCCGGGCTCGGTTCGACGACGAGGTGCGGGTGACGAGGGGGCGTCACTTCTGGTACTTCGCCTTCCACGCGTCGTACGGCATGCCGTACACGATCTCGCGCGCCTCGGGGTCCGACAGGGCGACGCCGCGCTCCTCGGCGGCCGCGCGGTACCACTTCGACAGGCAGTTCCGGCAGAAGCCGGCGAGGTTCATCAGGTCGATGTTCTGCACCTCCGTATGCTCGCGGAGGTGCGCGACGAGGCGCCGGAAGGCAGCAGCCTCGAGCTCGGTTCGAGTTGCGGAATCCATGCGCCGCATCCTAGCGCGCCGGGGGAGCCGCGTGGCGTCGGTTCACCTCGGGTTCACCGCGGCCGGGTGCTCGCGGGCGCTGCGTCACTTGCAGTGGAGGTCGCAGATCTCGGTCGCCTTCGCGACGCACGCCTCGTCCCACTTGCTCGCGCAGCAATAAGCGTCCTCGCTGCAAATGAGATCGGTGCATGCGTCGCACGCGCCCGGTCGCGCCGGGCCCGCGATGCAGATGTTCCCGCACGAGCCCTCCTTCACCTTCGCGTCGGTCACGAACGCGGCCGGCGGGAGGATGAGGTTCGTCGCGCCCGACACCTGCGTCTTGGTGCCGCACTTGTCCCCGTTCGACTCGGTGCACTTCGTCATCGCGCCGTCGAGGTACGCCGCGTGGAGGTCGTAGTAGCCCCGGAACTCCTCGCTCGCCTCGGCGGGCGCGAGCCCGAGCCCCCAGGAGTTCTTGATGCGCACGAAGTCCAGCGTCGCCTCGGGCGCCAGCGCGGCCTCGAGGGCCTTCGGGTCGGTGACGAGCGTCCCGGCCTCGAGCGTCCCGAAGCCGGGGACGTTGCTGATCTGGTAGTCCTCGACGACGGTCATGTGGCCACCTTGGTGGCCCGGGCTTGCGGGTGGTGCCTTGAAGGCGGAGCCCGACATCGCGCCGAAGTCGACGAACCAGGTGAGGATCACCGGCATGCCCTCGTGCATCGCGGCTTGCATCCTGCGCTGCAGCTCGCGTCGCGCCGCCGGGCTCGTCGGGTAGGCCGCCTCGTTCCAGGCGTACTTGCCCTTGCGCTGGAGGATGTTCGTCGGCGTGATGGGCTCGCCGAACGCGTCGGCCAGGGTGATGTTGCGCCCCACGGCGATGGTGCGCGTCGCCTGGATCGGCGAGCCTGCCGGCAGCGTGACGCCGGTGCTCACGAGCGCTCGCGACACGTCGGCGCCGAACGCCGCATCGAGCGTCGCACTCAGGGCGGGTGTGAGCCCCCACGCCTTGTCGAGCTCGGCCCGAACGAGCTTGCGATCCTTGCGCGCCGCCGCGTCCTTCAGCGCGCCGCTCTTCAGCGAGGTGTTGATCGCCGAGAGGGCCTGCGACTGGCGGCTCGAGCGCGCGGCTTCCGCTTCCTCGGGGATGAACGCGCCCTCCGCGATGACGCCGTAGCGGCGCGCGATCTCCGCCGCGAGCCCGAACCACCCGCCGGTTGATAGCTGATCTTTGTCAAGTCGCGAGAGCTGGACCAGCCCGGGTGGTGCGCCGGCGAGCTGCTCGTACCAGTGCCAGTACGAGATCCACGACTCGCTGAGGTTCAGCTCCGTCCCGGTGTGCGTGAGGTGGAGCGACTCGGCCCAGCCCATCGTCGCGTAGATCCAGCAATTGCCGATGCTCTGGTTCTTGACCGAGCTGTTCAGGACATCGGTGACGTCCTCCTCGGACGACGCGGGCTGCTCGGTGCAGCCTGCCACGAGCGGCGTGAGCGCGAGGAGCGAAGCGGCGGCGAGGCGAGCGAGGAACGAAGCGCGCGGGTCACGGTGGAGCATGGTGGGTGTTCCGTCGGTGTGGGCCCGATCGATCGTCGACGGCCTCGACCCCGCCGTACCACGTCACGGCCCGCGCCGCAGCTTCCGGGGCGGGTCGTCCGGAAGGCATCGCCGCGCAGGCTCAGCACGGCGGGCTCAGCACGGCAGGCTCAGCACGGCGGGCTCAGCACGGCAGGCTCAGCACGGCGGGCTCAGCCGCGCGTGGCGAACGCCCCGACGCCCTGGAGATGTTCGGCGAGGTGGGCGAGCGTGCGCGCGAACGCGTCCTTCGCTGCGACTGCGTCGTAGACCTCGGGACGCGTGTCGTTGAAGAAGGCGTGGCCCGCGCCCGGGTAGACATGGACCGTCGTTGGAATTCCGCGGGCGGTCTGCTTGCCCGCGAAAGCCCGAGCATCCGGGACCGAGAAGAAGCCCTCGTGTTCGCCGAAGAAGAAGAGCCCGGGGGCCCGGATCGCGTCGAGATCGGCGGCCCCCTTCGGCGCGAAGCCGTAAAACGCGACGTAAGCATCGACGACACCGAGCGAGGCGGCGATCGTCGCCAACGCTCCGCCCATGCAGAAGCCGAGGACCGCGACGCGCTCGCAGCCCTCGACGGTCCGGAGGTGGTTCACGGCGCCAGCGATCTCGCGGGCGGCTCGACCGAAGTCGAGGTCGTTCATCAGGTGCGACGCTTCCTCCGCGTCGAGGGTCTTCGTGCCGCGGTACAGGTCCGGTGCGAGCACGGTGTAGCCGAGCGCAGCGAAGCGACGCGCCACGTCTTCGATGTGCGGCACGAGCCCCCACCACTCTTGGACCAGGACGATGCCACACGTGCTCCTGGCCGGCTTGACGAGGAGACCCTCGGCGGGGCCGGGGTCGGACGAGAACGTGACGGACGTGGAAGGCATCACCAGGACTCCGTGGTTCGAGGCTCGAGTCGCGACGTGCGCTCGACGTGCGAGGCGCGCCAGGGGAAACCGACGCTAGCCGAATCGAAATCGTTCGCAAGGGGGCTCGACCGTTCCCTCGTCGGAACGCCTTGCACAGCGCGCGGTCGTGGCGTACGCCCTGCACTTCACGAGGAGAGCGAGCATGACGATTCAGGTTGGAGACAAGATCCCGAGCGCGAAGTTTCAGGTCGTGAACGAGGCGGGCGGGGGTGAGTCCATCGCCGCCGACGCGTTCTTCACCGGCAAGAAGGTCGTGCTCTTCGCGTTGCCCGGGGCCTTCACGCCCACCTGCTCGAAGCAGCACCTCCCGGGTTTCGTCGCCAAGGCGGCGGACCTTGGAGCGAAGGGCGTCGACGCGATCGCGTGCCTCTCCGTCAACGACTCGTTCGTCATGGCGGCGTGGGGTCATGACCAGGCTGCCTTTGGCAAGGTCACGATGATCGCCGACGGCAACGGAGACTTCACGAAGGCGGTGGGCCTCGGCGTCGACCTCGCCGGGTTCGGTCTCGGCTACCGCAGCCAGCGCTACGCCATGGTGGTGGAGGATGGCGTCGTGAAGACGCTCGACATCGACGCCGGCGGCAAGTTCGAGGTGTCGAGCTGCGACGCGGTCCTCCAGAAGCTCTGAGCGCTTCCGAGCACCCTCCAACGTCCCGGGGGCGTTTGCATTCGAGGTGCGCTAGCATCGGTCGCGGAGGCGCTTGGCTGGCTGGTGCCGCCCACGGTCTTCAAAATCGCTGTGGGGCAGTCAAGCTGTCCCGGGCAGGTTCGATTCCTGTGCGCCTCCGCCGGAATCCCTCGTTCGATCGCACGGTTCGACCCGCGAGCTCGTGTATGATTCGATCGGGGGACTCCTCGATATGCCTGCCTTCGTCATCTGCACGCTCAGTGAGCCACCGCGCAAGGTGGTCGTCGACGGCCCGCCCGTCCGGGTCGGACGCGATGCTTCGAACGAAATCATCCTGACCGGTCGCTCCGTCTCGCGTGAGCACGCCATGTTCCTCACCGATGGGAACGGCAGATGGCTGGTCAGCTGCGTGTCCGACACGAACCCCATCGTCGTCAACGGCGCGCTGGTGACGGCGGGCGCCCCGGTCGGTGAAGGCTCCGAGATCCTGGTCGGAACCGATGCGCTGATCGTCGTCTCGGAGAACGCGTTCACCGCCAACGCGTACATGGGGGCGAAGCGGGCCTTCGAGAAGACCAGCTGCCCAAACTGCAACTGGTCGGGGCTCGTCAGCTCGACGCGGCGCATCTCGATGTGCCCGCGCTGCGCCCGCCCGATCGATGCGGCGACGCGGCACTTGCCCGACAACGAGAAGGCGCAGCCCGCGCTCGGAGGGCCCGCACCTGGCCTGCTGGGCAGCACCGCGCCTGGCTTGCGCAGCACCGGCCCTGGACTCGGCACGACCGGGCCGCGTGCGGAGGAGGAGCAAGACGCGACCCACATGATCGATCCGGCGGCGATGATGGGCATGATGAATCGCATGCGTGTCGCGCAACGGAGTCGACTCGAGCGCATCGATGGCAAGGACGACGAGCGGCAGTCGCTGCAGCTCGCCATCGACGGCAAGGTCACGCTCGGCAAGACGCCGGACGCGAGCTTCAAGCTCCACGGGATGCTCGTCTTCGGATCGCTGAAGATTTACTGGCAAAAGGACCGGTATGTGGCGGAGAGCGCGCTCTCGTTCCCGTCGATGCGCATCAACGGTTCGAGCCAGAAGCTCGCGAATCTCACGAACGGTGACGTGCTCGAGGTGGGCTCGAATCGCTTCCGGTTCGTCGTCGGCTGAAGTCGTTCGCGGGGCTCGGCGCCGCGCGGTCCCGAGCCCAAGGCCGGCTTTCGCTCGAGGGCCGAGTCATTCACATCAGAAAGCGCAGCGTCATCCCGCCCACGTAGTAGAGGAACTTCTTGTCGTCCCAGTCGCTCTTCCGCCCCAGCTCGATCTGGCTGAGGAGGTAACCGAAGCGACCTGGGCGCTTCGCTTCGAGGGCCCGAAGCATCTCGAAGTAGCGCTTGCCATTCGCGAGCCAGACCTCGTCGGCGTAGCGTGCGGGGTGCGAGAAGTGGAGCGCCAGCGGAGGGGCGACCGAGAGCCGCTTGACGGGGAAGCCGAGCGATCGCGCGACCATCGGCAACGCATAGTCCCACCACGGCTCGCCCATCCGGAACACCGAGGGCAGCTCAGCGCCCGCGACGATCGCGCGCGCCAGGGCGTGTGGCACGACGAAGAGGTCGTAGCCGTGCTCGTAGGCTTCCTTCGGCACGGTTCGCGTGGGCGCCTCGGGCTCGACCGTCACCTCGATCCGGTTTGCGTAGTGAAAGGTCTGGGGATCGAGTTGCGCGAGCACCTCGGGGAGCGCGTCGGTGAGGACGATGTCGCCATTGACGAGCAGCCCACCGCGCCCCGAGGCGTCGATGGCGGTGAGGATGTCGACGATCGAAGGGCGCGCCGCGGTCGCGTGCCACTCGATGTCTCGGTTGGCCGGCGGGACCTCGGAGACGGACACCACCCGCTTGCCGACCTTGCGGTGCGAGGCGAAGCATTGCTCCTGCCAGGTTGGGCCGAAGTCACTCCCGTCGGGCAGTTCGCGGCGGACGCTGCCGCCGAGCGAGGTCACGAGGTCGAGGTCTCCCAGCGTGCCGAGGCGCTTCGACTCCCAGGTCGGCGTCGGGGCGCGACGGTAGACCGCGAGCAGCCGATGCGACCCACGAGCCGTCGAGGCATCGGGCTCAACTTGGATCGAGACCCGCTCGAATCGGTGCCGCTCGACCAGCCACGCGTCGAGCTTCCAGAGGTCACGGCTCTGCGCAACGCTGTCGCTCGCGGACTCGACGAGCAGCACCCCGAGCTCGGGGAGCTCACGCAGCAACGGCTCCAGCACATCGGGGGTGAGCGTGCTCGTGTCGACGCGCACTCCCCCGATGCGGCGCGCGAGCGTGTTCGACGCGAGGCCACTCACGCTGGGGACGGTGGTCCCGGGGCTCGAGGCCATCGCTTGCCGCCACACGACCCAGCGGGGATCGGTCCACGCCCCGGCAAGGGCTCGCGTGAGCTCGTCGGGGGTCGGTGCGCCCGTGTAGACTCCGCCCTCGTAGCCGCTCGCCCGCAGCGCCGGCACGAACGTCGAGGGGTCGAACCCGAGATCGAGCACGCGCTCGATCCCCTCGTTCCGGAGCGCTACGGCGAAGGCACGCGTGGCGCGGTGGCGGGCCTCGGAGAAGGGCGGGTTGGGTTGCGTCATCGGATGGCTCGATAGGGGCGAGGGGCTCTCGATGCCCTGCCTCGAGGGCGGGAAACTAGCGCACCTGGCCGTGCGCCTCGACGGAATTGAGCCGCCCTCCGCTCGTCGGGCGTCGCCCGATGAGGAGCGGCTTTCCACTCGAGCCTGGCCCGGATACCCTTGGTGATCGTGACCCTGGCTAAGAAGAACAGAACCCTCGGTGCGGCACTCCTCGCGGTCTCGGCGGTCGGGGCCTGCCATCTCCTCGGCGACGTCGACGATCTCGAGGTCGGTCCCTCGGCCAGCGCCCCGTCGTCCGCGACGAGCGGTGGGCAAGGAGGCGCAGGCGCGACGAGCAGTGGGCAAGGAGGCGCGGGCGCGACGAGCACTGGGCAAGGTGGCGGGGGCGGGGCGACGACTGTTGGGCAGGGAGGTGCGGGTGGCGAGACCTCTGGACCCGCGGCTTCGTCTGCGACGGGGGCAGGTGGAGGGGGCGGCGCGTCGGATCCCAAACCCAACAGTTGCGAAGGCCTCGTCGACGGCTGTGGGCCCGACAAGGTCGACTGCTGCACGAGCGACCTCATCGTGGGTGGTGCGTTCCACCGGAACCAAGACGCCGGGCTTCCAGCCACCGTGTCTTCCTTCCGCCTCGACCGCTTCGAGGTCACCGTGGCCCGGTTCCGCAAATTCATCGATGAGACCTCGGCTTCAAAATGGAAGCCCGCGGTGGGGGCTGGCAAACACGCCCACCTCGACAACGGCAAGGGCCTCGCACAAGAGCTCGGCTGGGTAGGCCAGTGGGACACTCAGGTCCCGAGTGACGCTGCGGCGTGGAACGCGGTGCTCTCGTGCCCGTCCGAGACGTCGAGCGACTACCAGACGTGGACACCCAGCCCGGGCGTAAACGAGAACAAGCCCGTCAACTGCGTCAGCTGGTTTCAAGCTTATGCGTTCTGCATCTGGGATGGCGGCTTCCTGCCTACCGAGAACGAGCTGAATTTTGCCTCCGCATCCGTCGCGAACAACCTTTATCCCTGGGGAACGATGGCTCCGACGAAGGACTACGCCGTCTTCAATTGTGGCGACGACGCATGCTCAAAGACGTCGAGCGAGCTCCTTCCGGTCGGGTCGAAGCCGAAAGGAAATGGCACGTTCAAGACGGCCGACCTCGCCGGCAACGTGGCGGAGTGGCCCCTCGACCTCTGGCAGGATGGCACCAGCCTGCCGAAGACCTGCGTGGACTGCGCGCTCGTGCCCATCGGGAGCACGCTTGAACAGGGCGTTCAGCGCGGCGGGAGCTTCGGCTCGAACATGGCGGCCTATCTCGGCAATGCGAACAACCGATTCGGTTACGCGCGTACCGCGGTCGCATCCGCCATCGGCTTTCGCTGCGCCCGGTTGCCTTGAGTTCGCTTCCCCGGTTTTCTGTTGGCGCATCGAGCCCACGACGTGGTCTCGAACCGCGCCACTGGCTCGCGTTGGTTAAGCCACCGGGCGTGCCGGCACACCCATCACCGTGGCACCTGCCGGAACGTCCTGGACGACGACCGCTCCCATCGCCACCGTCGCGCCGGCGCCGATGGTGACGTGGTCACGAATGGTCGCTCCAAGTCCAACGAACGCGCCGCGCTCGACACGGACACCTCCTCCGAGCACCGCACCCGGGCCAATCTGAACGAAGGGTTCAAGCACGACGTCGTGCTCCGCGATCGCACCGGTGTTCACCAACGCATGGGCGCCGAGCCTCGCGCTCGTTTGCACCAACGCTCCGGCCATCACGATCGCGCCGGCTTCGACCTGAGCCGACGGCGCGACCCACGCACGCGGGTGAATCAGGCTGGCCCAGGCGCGTCGGCCGATGCGTTCGGTGATCCGCTCGCGGAGCGGCGACACTCCACGCGCACCAACTCCGAGAACGAGGGTCGCATCGGTGAGCGTTGGGAGAATGTCGTCATCCCCGAGGTAGGGCAGGTCGAGTCGCTGCCGCGCGTCGCTCGACTCGACCGGCGCCACGAATCCCAACAAGGTCCAGCTTCCGAGGACGCGTGCGAGTTCGGCGATCACTCCCGCGTGTTCGCCTCCACCGACAAGGATCAACGGAAGAGTCATCGCTTGGGTCTCTCCGTATCGAGACGTGAAACAAATCGCTTTCGCGGTGGTCGCTCGAGAGCTGTTCGTGCGATGGCCGCAACGATGCGCGGCGCTGCGGGGCCTGGGAGGTACACCGGTGGCACACCGGCAAGTTCGAGTCGTCGTGCGTCCGAGAGGGCCTCGACGAGCGCCTGCCTGACGGCTTCGCGGTCAAATGGAACGCGGACCACATGCGGTGGCGCGAGTCGCCACTTCTGACGGTCTCCCACGTCAACGACGGACAGACCCAATGACGGTCCTTCAATCAGCGCGCTCGAAGAGTTTCCGATCATCGCTCGTGCAATTCGCATCATGCCCCAGTATCGCCCGGGACCGAGTGAGGGCACGAGGCACACGTTCCGGCGACCTGCTGCCCACTGAGCCCAGGTGTCACGAATCGATGCGCCCCCGGAGTCTGCGTTCGGGAGTGTGATCACGTACGTCGCGTTCACCCGTGCCAAAGCGTCCCCAAGGACGGTCACGTCGCTCGCAGCAGCGCTCTCGCCGAGCGTTGTCGGATGGAGCGTCACGAGCACGACGGGGTCGAGTAGCTGGAGCCCGAGGTCTCGCTCGAGGCTCTCCCGATTGGGGAGGTCGCCGCGAAGAAGGTTGTCGAGTCCCGGAGCACCAACGACCACGACCCGGTCGTCGGGCTCGCCCATCTGCCTCACCCGCATGGCGTGCTGCTCGTGAGAGACGAGATGAAGATGCGCGAGCTTGGTGATGGCGTGCCGCATGGCGTTGTCAATCGCACCCTCCGTCTCCTCTCCACCATGAAGATGAATGATCGGGATGGTCGCGAGGGTAGCGGCCAACGCTGCGCCGAGGGTCTCCGAGCGATCGCCAAGCAACATGAGGGCGTCGGGCCGGTGTCGCTGCAGAGCCGCGAATACCCGGCCAACAGCCGATCCGGTCTCGACTGCGGGGTTCGCATCGTCGAGCGGAATCTCCTCCGTCACCTCAAACCCGTCGATGGAAAGCTGCTCGATGCTTCGCCCGTGCTCCTCACGCAAATGCATGCCGCTTGCAAACACGAGGAGCTCGAAGCGCTCGTCGGTGGTCAGGGCGAGCATCGTGCTACGCAGGATGGCGTAATCCTGACGGCCGGTCGTAAGGACAGCGATCCGCCGCCGTTTAGGCAAGATCGTCCTCCTTGAGCTTGTGACCCGAACTGACCGGCCGAGCGAGTGTTCGTCCGATGAGCGCAGGGAGCCGCGCGGCCGAGATGCCGTCTCCGGGCCGCAAAACGACGAGATCGGCGCTGGCGAGCATGTGCCCTTGCGGCAGCTCGCGAGCCACATGCACACTGCGACGAGCGGCCACGATCAAAGGAAGCTCCACTGCACGCGGAACCTTTCGTCCGTCCCCGAGACTGCATTCGACTTCTCGAATGGCCCGCACCATCGCATTGAATTCGTCGGGGGAAAGGCTGGCCTTGTGGTCCGGCCCTGGCAAAGAACGGTCTGTCGTCACGTGTTTCTCGACCATGACCGCTCCTCGAGCGACCGCAGCGAGTGCGACGGCGATGCCTTCGGTGTGATCGCTCCAGCCTACAGGCACATGAAGGGCTGCCGTCAGAGTCTCGAGGGCCCGCAGGTTTGCGTCTTCAGGTCGGGCCGGATAGCTCGTGACGCAGTGAAAAACGCCGACTTCGCTGCACCCTGAGGCGCGAAGCACCTCGAGCGCATCAAGGACTTCGACGAGGTCTGCCATCCCTGTCGAGAGGAGCACCGGCTTCCCCTTTCGAGCGACGTGGCTGAGAAGCCGATGGTTCGTCAGTTCACCTGACCCAATCTTGAACGCTGGCACGCCGAGTTCCTCGAGGAAATCCGCGCTCGTCTCGTCGAACGGCGTCGACATGAAGACAAGCCCCCGTTCGCGAGCGTGCTGTTCGAGTTCGGCGTATGCGCTCCGCGGCAATACCAGCTTTCGGAGCAGTGCCGCTTGCGACTCCCGCGTTCCGGTGTTGGCGACCTGATACTCGGCCATCGCTGCGTGCGACGAGACGAGCTTGTCGGGCTCGAACGTCTGAAATTTGACAGCGTCTGCACCCCCATCGGCGGCAACGTCCACGAGGCGATGCGCGCGTGCGACGTCCCCGTCGTGATTGACGCCGGCCTCGGCAATGACGAAGCACCGCTGTCCTTGTCCAATCGTGTGGCCACCAATCGCGAGCGGAGATGCCGCAACGCGGGCTGTAAGCCTCGCTGCGGCCAAGTCGAGATCGGCCTGCGTGTCGACGTCGATCGAGCGCGGTGGAGGCATCACGTGCGCGCGAGTGACGTTCTCGACGACGAACGAGGCGTGCTCTTGCAAGGCGGAGGCGGTCGTCACGTAGACCGCTCCGTTCGGCCGATAACCGACGGGAAGCGCTTGCCGCCTTGCCTCCGGTCGCGCGTCGGGCCACGCCCAGTGAATCGCTCCGTCGTCGGCGAGTCTGAGAGTCTGCTCGGCAGGATGGTCGTTGGCGGAGACACTCACGACGCTTGCGCCTGTCTTCAGCGCAAGTTCGACACACTCGCGTACGTCGGAAGCACTGCGCAGCGGCGAGGTTGGCTGCAGTAGGATGACCCACTCCGGAGGCCAACCCATCGATCGGATGCGTGCGATGGCGTGAAGGACGTTGTCGATCGTCGGCGTTGCATCGTCCGCGAGCTCCGCAGGTCGGAGAAAGGGTACCCAGGCCCCATGCCTCCGCCCCTCCGCCGCGATTGACTCGCAGTCCGTGTCGACGAGGATCCGGACATCATGCAGAAGGTTCCCGAGCGCTTCTCGAGCGACGCGTATGGCTCGCCCGACCAGTGAAATTCCTGCGAGTTCGCAAAGATTCTTTCCAGGGAGTCCTTTCGAACCTCCGCGAGCAGGAACGATGACGAGAAACCGCATGGCGTCATTCGCTCCAGACTGTATGGCGAAGCCCCCACTCTCCGTTTTCATATTTCCAGAGGTGAGGTGAGCGGAAGTCCGCCGCAAGGCGAAGGTAGCGGTCCTTGGAGAAAATGGGTTCGTCGAAGCACTTCGACGCGACCGGAAACTCGCGCTCTGGGATGCTCAAGTAGTCGAAGATTTCTTTGGCGAACCTGTCCGGAAACTCGCCGTCGTAGCGTCGAACAAGTGAGACGCCCTCCTCGCGGCTGATGTCGCCCGATCGAATTTCTTGTGCGGCATCGTAGGAGGCGCGACCGATGCCAAACTTGATGTACGTCGTATGGTAATGAAAGTCGTCAATTCGGTCGTCGATTGAATTGTACTTCGAATAGGTTCCGGGAGTTCGCTCCGGGGCGGCCTCGAAGTTGCCGTGCTCCACAGCGTAGTAATAACAGCTTTGAGGGTGCCACTTCAGGTAGTAGCCAAGGTAGTGAACTTGCACTTGCTTCTCTGCAAGCTGCTGGGGATCCGCGGGCAAGTAGGGAAGCAGGTCGGAACCATCGAGGCCATAGCGCGAGGTCAGTTCATCAAGGGACACCCCGCTGAGGAACGTGGAAGTCGGGTCTGTCTTCGTAAAGTAGCGCCACTCGCGCTCTGCTTTCGTCGTGTCCGTGATCGGATTTCCGTATTCCGCCTCGTTTTCTCCATAGAACACGAGCGGAAGGTCAAACTGGCACGCCATCTTTGGCGCGAGCGCCTTTTGCCCGAGGATGAAGGGCTGAAACGGGTGGAACAGGTTCTCGACTGCGAGTCGGGTGAGCAGCCGGTGGACGCGGCCGTTCGGTGTCGAAAGCATGTTGTCGAAGCCAGCATGAATCCAAGCGCGGTGATTCCGCCAGCCCCAGTCCGTGTAGATGTGTGGGGCCCACGTGATGGTCAGCGGATGCATGCCATAGCGGGTTTTCAGGACGTGAGCGGCGTAGAAGCTGTCCTTCCCACCCGAACCGGGAACCAAGCAGTCGTATCGACCATCGTTGCGCCGGTAACGGTCGCACAGGTCGCGAAGTTGGCGGTCGCGTTCGGTCCAGTCGATCGCCAGACGCTTTTTTTCCGCGAAGCGGCATGCATCACACACGCCCTCTTCATCGAACGCGATCGTCGCCTTTTTCGATGTCGTGGTGTGTTGATACTCGACGGTCGAGTTCGGTCGCTGATTCGAGATGACGCACCGGGCGCAGAACGACACGTTGGACGGCAAGCCGTATTTTGCTTCGAGGTTGGCTTTCATTGATCCCGAACGAGTTTGGCGAAGGCGTGGTAAACGTCAATTCCGCGAGCGCCGCTTCGCTCCGGATGGAACTGCAACCCGAAGACGCTACCTCGGCGCAACGCGGAGGCGAACTCGACGTTGCCGTAGCGACTCGTCGCGAGGACGTTCGAAGGGTCACTCGGCAGTGCGTGATAAGAGTGAGCGAAATAGGCTTGGACGCCGTCCTTGAGTCCTTCGAGCGGTGTGTGGAGCCAAACGGCGTTCGTGAATGACCTTGGTGGTCGTAGTGCGTTCCAGCCTACCTGGGGAACCTTGAGGGCTCGCTCGTCGGTCTTCGGAGCGTCGAAGCGAACGACACGGCCAGCCATCACGCCGAGACCCTCGTGTAAGCCGAACTCCTCGCTCTTCTCCAGCAGGAGTTGCAGGCCCAGGCAGATCCCCAGAAACGGGCGGCCCGATTGTGCGAAGTTGCGTAGTGGTTCAACGAGGCGGCGCGCGCGTAGCTCTTGCATCGCATCGCCGAACGCGCCCATCCCGGGAAGCACCACGGCCCGGGCCTCACGAAGGCACTCGGGCGATGAGGTGATGATGGCTTCGATGCCGACGTGCTCGAGGGCCTTCGAAACGCTGAAGAGGTTTCCCATTCCGAAGTCGACGATGGCAACGCTCACGGGCTTTGCGTCTCCTGGCCACGGCGATGGAGGCACGCTATCCCCAGCTTCTCGAGCTGACGCTGAATCTCGCCGAGGCTCTCGTCTTGCACGCGGGAGAAGCCTCGTCCCAATCGGAGGTGCGCGGTGTTGAGTTCCGGGGCGAACTCCGCCTCCACGGCGTTGTGTTTCACGAGATGGTAATGAGCCATGGAAGCCACGGCGACCGCGTCTGCTCGGCCCGCGAGGAAGGCCTCGCCGATGTGCTGAGTGGAGCCAGCTCCTCCGCTGGCAATCACCGGCACTGGCACGGATTCCGCGATGCGCCGGACGAGGTCGAGGTCGAACCCTGTACCGGTTCCTTCGCGGTCCACGGAGGTCACGAGGAGTTCCCCAGCGCCGAGTTCAACGACGCGGTGGGCCCAAGTGACGGCGTCGAGTCCCGTCCGTTCCCGGCCATTGTCAGTGTAGGCCTCCCAACGGTCCCCTCGCCGCACGGCCTCGATCGAGACGACGATCGTCGAAGAACCGAAGCGACGCGAGGCCTCGCGGACGAGTTCGGGGCGGCCTACCGCGGCGGTGTTGAGAGCGACTTTGTCGGCTCCGGCGCGAAGGACGTCGCGAATGTCGTCGAGGCTTCGCAGGCCGCCTCCGACGGTGAGCGGGATGAAGATCTCGCTGGCCGTCCGTCGGATGATGTCGGTGAGGCTATTCCGTCCGTAAAGGCTCGCAACGACGTCGACGAAAATGAGTTCGTCCGCACCTTCGTCGTCGTAGTGCCTCGCGAAGTGCTCGGGCTTGCCGAGGACACGCAAGCCCTCAAGGTGGACACCCTTGACGAGATTCGGACCCTTGATATCGAGCCGAGGGATCAGTCGGACGTTCAACATCGGCGCGCCGAGGCATGCAACGGATGGGTGATGTTCGGGTGCGTCTCGGAGCGGAGCCTCGAGGAAAAAGGACCGCCGCACGTCGAGCGACCCCGTCGTCGAGACGCAGCGACCAGCGTGTTCATGTTGTCCATTTCAACACCTCGGCGATGACACGTCGCTGGTCGATTGGCGTCAAGCCTGACGACGACGGCAGGCTCAGACCGCGGGCGGCGATGTCGTCGGCGACCGAGCCGTCTCCGAGGAGCGAGGCGTGGCGATACGGCGCCATCGCGTGGAGCGGTGTCCAGAGCGGGCGAGCCTCGATCGACTGGGCCGCAAGCGCGTCGAGGACCCGGTCGCGCATCGCGCGGGTCTCGAGGAGGAGCGAGTACAGCCAGTAAGTCGCGTCGAGCCCCGGTACGCGCGGCGGACGCGTCAAGGCGGGGTTGTCAGCGAAGGCCTCGTCGTAACGCCGAGCGATCGCACGCTTCGCGTCGATGAATGCTGCGAGTTGTTCGAGTTGCGCGACCCCGAGCGCCGCGGCCGTGTTCGTCAGGCGGTAGTTGTACCCGACGTCATCGTGGTCGTACGCCCGCCCCGGGATCCTCGCCTGCGTCGAGAGGTGCTTCGCACGGCGGGCAATGGTCTCATCTGGCGTGACCACCATCCCGCCACCGCCGCACGTCATGATCTTGTTGCCGTTGAAGGAGTAGCACCCGATGCGCCCAACGGTACCAACGTGTCGCGGGGGACCCGAGGTCGTGTCGGTTGCGCCGAGCGCCTCGGCGGCATCCTCGATCAGCGTGACGCCGTACCTGTCGCACGTGCGCACAAGCTCCGGCATGTCGGCGGGTTGCCCGAGCACGTGGACCATCTCCACAGCCTTGGGCTGCTTCTTCCCGAGCCGCGCGCGGCGCTCGAGCTCCTCGATGATGAGCTCCGGATCCGCGTTCCACGTACGCCGCTCCGAGTCGACGAGGACCGGGGTGGCGCCCTGGTAGACGACGGGGTTGGCCGAAGCGACGAACGTGAAGCTCGAGACGAACACCTCGTCACCGACGCCGACGTCGAGGGCGCGCATGGCGAGATGGATCGCCGCCGTGCCGCTCGAACAGGCGACCGCGTACCCTGCCCCGACGAACTCCGCGATCTCGCGCTCGAAGCGCTCGACGAACGGCCCGACCGAGGAGACGAAGTTCGTCTGGACGCACTCCGCGAGGTAACGCTCAGCGTTGCCGACGAGGTGAGGTTCGGACAGCGGGATTCGAGGGAGGCTCATCCGCGAAGACTCGATGCCATCGAGGCACGTGCGGAAGCAAGCGATATGCCTTGGCGCGCCTCGTGCAAAGCAGATCAGCGCCCCATGAATCCGGGACCTTCCGCCGCGGACCCCCTCGAGATCGTCAAGGAATTGTCGGTCGGAGCGCCATATTCCTTTCGCTCCTCGGCGACTCGCTTTCTCGCGTTCGTCGACGAGATGAATCGGCAGGCGATGCCTCCCGCGTCGGCGGCAGCACGGCACGCGATGGTCGTGGTCTCGCCTTGGGTCAGCTGTCCGGTGCCCTGGTTTGCGGTGACCCTCGGCCACTTGATGCAGCTCCGAGGGATACGGGTCACGCTGCTCGTGAATGACTGCTGCGACGCGCCCGACTCAGCAGCGTTCGACAGTGACCTGCCGGTCATTCGCGAAGTCCTCGCGCGGCTGCGCGGGTTCGAGACGCTCACGCTGAGCAGCATGCCCGAATCGGAGCTTCGAGCGGAGGACCTCGAGCTCGTTCGAGTTTCGGCGCGCGCGAACGCGATCTGGAACAACCGCGGGTCCCTCCCGAAGGCTCCGGTCGACGCCCTCGAGCGCGCCCTCGAGCCGAAGCTGCGGCGCAACTTGCCGCACGTGCTCGGGCTCTTCGCCACGAGGCGCTTCGACTACGTCGTCGTTCCTGGCGGGATGTACGGCAACTCCGGTCTCTTCTCCGCCATTGGCGCGCGTCACGGGATTCGCGTCTCGACGTTCGACTCCGGGACCGGTTGTCTCCTCGTGGCGAACGACGGCGCCGCCGCCCGGCAGCACGACATCGGGCGCTGCGTCGCGGAGGCGGAATCGATCCTGGGCAGCGCCGTCGATGCCGCACGCTCGAAGGCGCGTCAGCATCTCGCCGAGCGGCGCTCCGGAGGAGAGCGATACTTCACCGACGGCGGCAACGCGGGTGTTCCCGTTCAGGTCGTGGGCGCAAACGAAGACACGCGCACCTACGGGCGGAGCGTCGTTCTGCCCCTGAACGTCGAGTGGGATACGGCCGCCGTGGGCCTTCACCGGTTCTACCGGGACGACGTGGAGTGGCTCGACCGCACGGTATCCTTCCTTCTCGCTCAGGGTGACATCGACGTCGTCGTCCGCCAGCACCCTGCGACCCGCATCTACACCGCGGGCGCACAGGCGATGGCGGATTCGGTTCGCTCGAAGTTCGGCGCGAATCCGCGCTTTCGCTTCATCGCAGCGGATGAGGCCGTCAACAGCTACCGACTGCTCGAGTCCGCCTCGGTCGTGCTTCCTCTGAGCTCCACGGTCGGCGTCGAGGCTGCCATGCTCGGCAAGCCCATCGTCATGGAGAGCCATGCGTATTACGTCGACTTGCCTTTTGTCATCTCGGCTCGGGATGAGGAGACCTACTTCCAGCGAATCCTCGAGCAAGCGCGCGCACCGCGGCCGTCGACGCCCGACCAAGTGGCTTCTGCCGAGTTGACGTACTTCTTCGCAGCGGTGGTCAACGTCGTGCCGACGAGCTTCACGCCGACCCCCGATGACTTCGGCAAGTGGGTCACGCGTGGCCTCGACCGTCTCCTCGACGACCCCGACGTCGACGCCGTCGTGCGCTCCTTCGTCGACGCCATCCCGATCGCTGCACTCCGCGCGCACTGCTACCTCCCACCGAGCCCGGAAGATCCCGAGGAGAACGCGTCGCAGGTGTCTTCGACGCCGGCAGGGGCCGCTGCGCTGACGGGCGCACTCCGATCGATTCGTGCGCGGGTTGCGAGCGCGCCACCCTTGGTGTCGGCCCCTGTCGAGCCTTCGCGCGCGGTCGCGGTGGTGCCGAACGCCGAGCGCGGTCCCGAGTCGCGCTCGCGCTTTCCCAACGTGACGCTTGGCGACGGCGTTCAGATCATCGGGGTACGCAACGTCGAGATCGGGCGCGGCAGCTGCATCGGTGACCACGTTTGGCTCAACGTCTGCGATCGCGACTCGAAGACCCGCATGCGCATCGGGGTGAACGTCCTCGTTGGGCGGCAGTCCATGGTGTCGACCGGGGGCTACCTCGAAATTGGGGATCACTGCCTCTTCGGTCCGCGCTGCAGCGTGGTCGATGCGGACCACGGCATCGAGGACATCCATCGGCCTTACGGCGAGCAGGCGCCGACGCTGGGGCGTAGCATCGTCATCGAGGAAAATTGCTGGCTTGGCGCGGGGGCGGTCGTCGCCGGCAACCTGACCGTTGGGCGTGGCTCCGTCATCGGCGCGAACGCGGTCGTTTCGAAGGACGTCGAGCCGTTTTCGATCGTCGCGGGCAACCCGGCTCGGCTCGTCAAGCTCTACGACCCCGTGACGAAGCGCTGGGAGCGCGTGGGTTCGGACGAGGAGCGCGCTCGCGTGGACGAGCACCGACGCGCGAGCCCGCTGCCCGACCGCGCGGCCTACCGCGAGATCCTGCGTCGCAATTCGCGCACGAGTCAGGTGATCCCCATCGTTGCTGGGCGCGGCGAGTGGCTCTGACCGCTCTCGTGCAACACCGCCGTCAGTCCCTGCCCGCGCGTTGGGCGCTCTCGAACTCCGAGGGGAGGCCGATGTCTTGCCAGGACTCGTGCATGCGGTAGGCGCCGACCGGCAACCCGAGGTGCATGCAGGCCTCGAGCAGCGCCGTCATCGAATACGGACCGGAGGTGGGAACGAGCGGCAGCGCCTCCGGGCTCACGACGTAGATGCCTGCGTTGATCTCGTAGCTGAGCTCCGGCTTCTCCTCGAGCGCGACCACGCGACCGGACTCGACCTTGCAAACGCCGTAGGGGATCTTCATCGCATGACGACGCAGGGCGACGGTCGCGGCGCTCTGCGCCGTTCGGTGCAGAGCGAAGAGGCGCGTTAGGTTGACGTTGGTCAGGAGGTCGCCGTTCATCACGAGGAGTGGCTGTGTCGGCATCGAGGGCAACAGTCGGAGCGCTCCTGCGGTGCCGAGGGCTTCTCGTTCGCGCAGGTACTCGATCCGGCAATGAAAGCGCCGACCGTCGCCGAAGTGGTCCTCGATCATGCTCGCCATGTGGTTGACCGAGAGGAAGATGCGGCGGATGCCGTGGCTGACGATCAGCTGAACGATCCGCTCGAGGATCGGGCGGTCGCCGACGGGCAGCATCGGCTTCGGAATCGCGTGGGTCAGTTCGCCGAGCCGCTCACCACGCCCGCCCGCCATGATGACGGCCCAGCTCCCCGTGTCCTGCGCCAGCAGGGAGACCCAGAGGGTGTGCAGATCGACGAGAACGCCCGCGCCGTCGACGACCGGGACGCAATGAAAGCCGCCGTCGAGCATCGTCCGGACGGCCTCGTTGCGGTGCACGCCGACCGGCACCGTCGTGAAGTTCCGGTTCGCGGCGGTCATCACCCCGCTCTCGAGGGTCTCGCCTCGGAGGAGCGCGCGTCGAATGTCGCCGTCCGTCGCCATGGCGAGGAGCTTGCGGTCGCGCTCGCAGACGAGGACGACTTCGAGACCGGACCGGTCGATGGCCACCATCGCCTCGCGGATCGTTGCGTCGGGCGTGACGGTCACCGAGCCCAGCGCGGCAGCCATGAGCCTCTGCTTCATGCCTCGCTCCTTTGGCAAGCTTCGAGCCAGCGGGCATAGCGCGTCAGCCCGTCGTCCAGTGTCACGCCGGGCTGGAACCCGAGCGACGCGAGCCGTGACACGTCGGCGCGCCAGTTCGTCGGGTAGCCGGGCAGCGACTCGCCCGTGAACGTGACCGAGCGCGTGCAACCGAGCACGTCGAGGAGGGTTCGTACGAGCGCGTCGATCCGCGTCTCCGAGCCCGAGGCGACGTTGAAGACCGAGGGCGAGCCGCTCGGAGCGTGAGCCACGCATTCGATCGCCTGGGCGACGTCGCGCGCGTGAACGAAGTCGCGGCTCTCGCTCCCCGTACCGAAGACGCGGACAGGTCCTTCCCCCTCGAGCGCTTGCCGGCAAAGGTCGTGGACGACCTGCCTCCGCAGCCGCTCGCCGTAGGCTGAGAAAATCCGGAGGACGGAGGTGCGCAAGCCGAACAGCGCGCGGTACTCCTCGACGACGAGTTCGCACAGCCACTTGTGGTAGCCGTACGGCGAGACCGGCGCGCAGGGCATGCCTTCGCGGATCGGCAACGCCATGGGGTTGCCGTAGACGGCCGCCGAGGAGAGCAGGACGAACGTGGTCTCCGGGACGTGTTGTCGGAGCGTGTCGAGCACGAAGGCGCAGACGTCAACGGATTGCTGAAAATCAAAATAGGGGCGCGCCACCGAGTCGGCGACCTTCGCGCTCGCTGCGGCGTGCACGACGAGGTCGGGACGAAAGGTCGTCACCGCCCGCACGAACGCAGGGTCGGGGAGCGTCATGCCGGCGAGCAGCTCGAGGCGTGGGTACGACTTGACGACGGGGATGTCGGCCGCGAACCGACCGACCGCCGCGACCGGGTGACCCCGCTCTCCGAAGTATTGGCAGATGTGCGAGCCGAGGAAGCCGCCCGCGCCGGTCACCATCACCTTCATGCGCGGCAACTATAGCTTCTGCGCGCTTTCGACATGGAGTACAAATCCGAGAACTCGATGAGGTCAAGTCGACCATGAGCCTCTGCCTCACGCCTGCCATCGAGCGCATCACGGCTCGCATCACCGGTCGTGAAAGGTCGATGTTTGCGGAGGACCTCGAGCGACGCCGCGCGCAGCTCGGCGAGGCGATTCGCGGCTCCCGCGTTCTGATTGCGGGCGGGGCAGGTTCGATCGGCTCGGCGACGTTGCTCGAGCTGCTCGACCACGAGCCCGCGGCGGTCGCCGTTCTCGACCCGAGCGAGAACAACCTTGCCGAACTCCTGCGAACCGTCCGGTCATGCTCCCGGGCCTTCGAGGGGGAGCTTGCCCTCGCGCCGCTCGATTACGGGTCCCCGCTGGCGCGTCGTTATCTGGCGAGCGTGGCGCCCTTCGACTGGGTCCTCTCGTTCGCGGCGCTGAAACACGTTCGCTCGGAGCGCGACGATGTCTCGCTGCTACGGATGCTCGAGGTCAACCTGCTCGGAGCGGACCGGTTTTTCCGCGCCGTACGCGAGCATGGTCACGGGCGGGCCGGGGTGTTCACGGTGTCGACAGACAAGGCCGCGTGCCCGGTGAGCTTGATGGGCGCGTCGAAGCGCGCGCTTGAGCTCCTGCTCTGGGAGCACCGCTCGGGCGGCGCGCTCCAACCGGGGCAGGCTCCCTTCGCGCGCGCGACCACCGCGCGCTTCGCCAACGTGGCCTTCTCGGATGGCAGCCTGCCGTGGTCGTTCCTGCAGCGGCTCGCGAAAGAGCAACCGCTGGCCGCGCCCGGCGACGTGCGCCGGTACCTCGTGTCGCCGCGGGAGGCCGGGCAGCTGTGCCTCGTCGCCACCGTGCTCGCCCCGGATCGCACCGTCCTCGTTCCGCGGCTCGATCCGGCCCGCGACCTCACCGACTTCGTCCGGGTTGCAGAGGCGACCCTCGGCGAATTCGGGCTGACCCCCGAGCGCTACGAGACCGAGGCGGAGGCCCGCACCGCGGTCGGTCGCGAGCGCTCGCGCGCCCGTTACCCGTTGCTCGTCACCCGCTCCGACACCTCCGGGGAAAAGGACGAGGAGATCTTCGTCGCGCATGGCGAAACCGCAGAGGAATGCGGCCTCGCCGCCGCGCAGGTCGTGCCCGCACCCGCGGTCGGGTCAGCCTCGCTCGAGGCGCTGCTCGCCTTGATCGAAGACGGCGCTGTCCGTGGAGCGCCGGTCACGAAGCTTGACTTGATCCGAGCGCTCACCGAGGTCGTGCCCGACCTCGCGCATCTCGAGACCGGCAAGAACCTCGACCAGAAAATGTAGGCGCGCCGTCGCCCTCGCTCTTCGAACGCCGACGCGACTACGATGCCCCCATGACCGCCACAGGCCGCGTGCGCATCGGCGTGCCCATCATCGCCGATCAAGGCTGGATCGGCGGCGTGCAGTACATCCTGCATCTCGTCACTGCGCTCGCGAAGCTCCCCGAGCCGGAGCGACCCGAAATCCGGCTCATCCTGTTGCCGCAGCTCGCGCATGCGCTGAAGCTACATGAGTCGGTGCTGCCGCTCGTCGACGAGGTCGTCGTCTGGCCGCTCGACCGGCCCGAGCTCGCGCGCCCCGGCGTGCGCGTCATCCCGACCGTCGAAGGACTCTTCGACGTCGTCGATCTCGTCCTGCCTTGGCACCGCCGGCGCGCCCTGCCTGGCCGGCCGCTCGCCTGCTGGATCCCGGACTTTCAGCATCACCACTTGCCACAACTCTTCCCCGCGGGCGATCTCGCCGCCCGCGACACGATGTTCGGCTTCATCGCGCGCGAGGCCGAGTTGCTCGTCCTCAGCAGCCACGCGGCGCGGCGCGACTTCGAGCGCTTCTATCCGGGGGCGCGGCCGGCCGTGCGCGTCTTGCCGTTTCGCGCAGCACCGGAGGGCTCCTGGTACGAGCGCGAGCCGGAGGCGGTCGCGCGTAAGCATGGCGTCGACGGTCCGTTCCTCATCTGCTGCAACCAGTTCTGGACCCACAAGGGGCACGACACGCTCGTCGCGGCGCTCGGGCTGCTCAGGCAGCGCGGCGTGACGCCGACCCTCGTCTGCACCGGCGCGACGACCGACTACCGCTCGGGTGACTTCTTCACGAAGCTCGTCGCCGCGATGGAGTCCGAGAACCTCAGCGCGAACGTGCGCTTGCTCGGGCTCCTGCCGCGGGAGGAGCAGATCGCCCTCGTCCGTCGCAGCCTCGCCGTGGTCCAGCCCTCGCGCTTCGAGGGCTGGAGCACCGTCGTCGAGGACGCGCGGCTCCTCGGCAAGACCATCCTGATGAGCGACATTGACGTCCACCTCGAGCAAGCGCCTCCGCATGGCAGCTACTTCCGCGTCGGCGACGCCGTCGACCTCGCCGACCAACTCGCCGCGCTGTTGCCGACGCTCGCCCCCGGCCCCGACCTCGCGCGTGAGGCACGCGCCCGCGATGAGGCCGAGGCGCTGCTCGTCGATTATGGCAGGCGCATCGTCGCGCTCGCCCGCGAGTTGCCCGCGATCCTCGCCGGCGAGCGTGCGAGCCCCTACGAGGCCGAGCAGGCTGACGAGGCTCTTGGGGCGCTGCCGAGCGTGGGCTCCGCAGCGTCGACACCCGCGGCCGTCCCGCCGGACGTGGCCCCTCTCGATCCAAAGTTGACGTCAGTCAATGTCGAGTCGGACGGTCTCTTCCGCGCCCTCGAGCGCATCAAGGCGCGCGCGGGGCTGCGTTGACGAAGCGTGCGGTCCTTCCGAGCCCATCCCGTGAAGCGATTGTCCTCGCGGGCCGCTGCCATGCCTGCTAAGGCCGCCCCCGTGAACGACGAGAATTCCAGCGATCTCGAGCCACTGGCCGTCGACGCCGAGGTGCTCGGCAAGGAGCTCGCCGAGGCGCTCGAGGACAAGGGGTACTCGACGCTGACTCCGGTGCAGGAGGCCGTGCTCGTCCCCGGACTCGAGGGCAAGGATCTCCGCATCTCGTCGCAGACTGGCTCGGGCAAGACCGTCGCCATTGGCTTCGTTCTGCGCGACGTGCTCGCGACGCGGACCCCGTCGAAGGAGGGCGTGGCGCGGCCGCGGGTCCTCGTCATCGTTCCCACCCGCGAGCTCGCCAAGCAAGTCGAGGCCGAGTTGGCCTGGCTCTACGCGCGGCTCGCCGTGCGCGTGACGTCGGTCACTGGCGGCGCGAGCTACCGCTACGAGCACCGTGCGCTCGCGAGTGACCCCGCGATCGTCGTCGGCACGCCCGGGCGATTGCTCGACCATCTCCAGCGCGGCTCGATCGATGGCGCGAGCCTCGGTGCGGTCGTGATGGACGAGGCGGATCGGATGTTCGACATGGGCTTCCAGGAAGATCTCGAAGCGATCTTCCGCTTCACGCCCGACGAGCGGCGCACGCACCTCGTGTCGGCGACCTTTCCGCGCGAGGTGCTCCACCTCGCCGACCGCGTGCAGCGCGAGCCCGTCCACGTCGAGGCGACCCCGCTCGGCAAGGCGAACACGGACATCGAGCACGTCGCGCACCTGCTCGATGCCGATCGACGCTTCGATGCGCTCGTGAACCTGCTGCTCGCCGAACCCGACGATCGAACCATCGTCTTCGGCAAGACGCGCGCCGACGTGGCGCAGGTCACCGACGATCTCGCGGCGGCGGGTTTTCGCGTCGCGGCGCTCTCCGGCGAGATGGAGCAGCGCGAGCGAAACCGCGCGATCGAGGGCTTCAAGAAGGGGCGCGTGACGATCCTCGTTGCGACCGATGTCGCGGCGCGTGGCATCGACGTCCAGCACGTCGCTCAGGTGATCCACCTCGAGCCCCCGACCGATTCGGACACGTACACGCACCGGAGCGGTCGCACCGGTCGCGCGGGGAACAAAGGGCGCAGCGTGATGCTGGTCACGCGCGGCGATCTCTACCGCGCCCAGCGCGCGACCCGCCAAGCGAAGGTCGCGCTTCGTTTCTTGCCGCTCCCGACCGCGTCTTCGCTCCGTGCCGCGCAGGCCGAGCGCGTCGTGCAGCGGTTGACGGCCGATGCCGATGGCGCGGAGGCTCCGCTCGACGAACGGACCCGTGCGATCGTCGAGCGTCTGCTCGCGGCGGGGTCGCTCGAGCGGGTCGTCTCGCGTCTCGTCGCGCAGTCGGGGATCGCCGGTGGCCCCGCTCCGCGCGACGTCATCGCGTATCCACCGCCGAACGAGCGTGCGCCGCGGATCCGCGAGCCGCGGCGTCCGGGCGGTGGGAGCATCGAGCCTCGCGAGGCGGCGGCGCGAGCGCCGCGCGGTCGTCACGCCGTCGAAGGTGACCGCGGAGGCTTCGACCGAGAGGCTCCCGACTTCGGAGTCCCCCATGACGCCCCGCCGCGTCGACCTGATTCACGCGGTCGCACGCCCCGCACGCTCCCACCGTCGGGTTGGGTGGCGTTCCGCGTCACCTGGGGCGAGGCGCACGGGGCCGACGTGCGCCGCCTCCTCGCGATGGTGTGTCGTCGCGGCGGCATCGCGTCGAGCGACGTCGGACGGATCAACGTGGGGCGCTACGCCTCGCAACTCGAGGTGTCGAGCGAGGTCGCGGCGTCGTTCGAGAGCGCGGCTCGCCAGCCCGATCCGCGCGATCCTCGGGTGCGCATCGAGCGCGATGGCGCAGGGGGTGCCCCGCGAGCGCCCCGCGCGCCGCGCTTCGAGGAGGGTGGTCCGCCCCGCGCGCCGCGCTTCGAGGAGGGTGGTCCGCCCCGCGCGCCGCGCTTCGACGATGCGCCCCCCACGCGTGGGCCTCGGACCGCCCGTCATGACGACGGGCCACCGCGCAAGGCGAAGCCCCCGGTTCAAAAGAAGGCGCCGAAACGCTGACCTTCGCCACGCGCCGTGGCCCGCCATTCGCCGCGGCCGGCCTCCATCACGTCAATCGATGGGCGTCACGGCTTCGCGATGCAGCGGAAACCGGCGTAGAATTTGTCGTCGCCGTTCACGTCACCGTCGGTGTTGAGGGCCACCATCGGCACCTGAACCCCATCGAGCGTCGCGGTCAGGCACGCCGACTCGGATCCGCCAAACAGCTCGCACGCCTCGGTGCTCGCGCGCCCCCACTTCGTTGGAGGTTCGTTGCAGCCGTCGCAGCTGTCACGCCAGCCGAGGTACACGAAGCATCGCTTGCGGACGATCGCCGCGACCGCAGGCGCGAGCGATGCACACACGAGGGAGGCGTCGGCGTCGATGCCGACGAGCGCCGTGCCGGGCGGACAGGCGTCCAGGGCGTCGACCTTCCCATCATCACGCGGCTTGCAGTGAAGCCCTGCGTAGAACTTGTCGTCGTCGTTGACGTTGCCATCGGTGTTGACGCCGAGGGTCGTCACCCAGCGCCCGCCGAGCAGCGGTGTCGCGCAGGTGCCGTCGTCGCCGGCGCCGTTCGCGCACGAGTCCATGCCGGTGCGCCCCCACTTCGACGGCGGTTCGTTGCAGCCACCGCAGCTGTCGCGCCAGCCCAGGTACGCCGAGCAGCTCTCGGCGACGTAGCGGCCGACGAGCCGCGCGATCGGGTAGCACGTGTGATAGCCGGTCTCGCTCCAGCTCACCGCGACCTCGCCAGGCTCGCATGGCCCCGGCGTCGCGCTCTCCCCGAGCGTCGGGCAGTGGAGCCCGACGTAGAACTTGTCGTTGCCGTCGACGTTGCCATCGGGGCTCACGCCGTAGAGCGGTAGCGGCTCATCCCCGACCGTCAGCCCAAGGCACGAGGCATCCGCGCCTGCGCCGTTCTCGCAGCTCTCGCCGCTGACCCGGCCCCACTTGGCGGGGCCTTCCATGCAGTTGTCGCAGCTGTCGCGCCACCCGAAGTAGAGCGAGCAGCTCGAGTGCAGCGCCGCGACGACGCCCTCGTCGATGGCGCCGCAGCGGATCTTCCCGGCGTCGTCGAAGCCGAGCGCGAAGGTTCCGTCCATGCACGCTTGCGGCTCGACCATCGGCGAGCCGCTCGAGCTCGAGGCCACGCTGCTCGAGGCGGCGTCACGCGAGCCGCCTTCACCGCCGCCGCCGCTGGAGCCCGAGGGATCGTCGGTGACCGCGACGACGGCCTGCGCGCACGCGGCGAGCCCGGACGCTGCCGCCGCGGCCGCGATGAAAAGGGTGCGAGTGCGCGAGGCGAGGCGAGAGAGCGTCGTCATCGGGGGGGGCTCAGCGAAATTGACAAACATCAATCTTGTGCCGCTTGAGGTACGTCCGCACGTGCGCGCGCTCCATCCCCGCGCGGCGCGCCATTTCAGACACGTTGCCTCGTGACTCTTCCGCGAGGTGGGTGAAGTAGTCCTTGGCGAAGCGTGCGAGCACGTCGCGCTTTGCGTCCTGGAAGGGCGAGCCCGCAAAGGCTGCCGCGAGGTTCATGGTCCCGCCTGCGCTCTCGGTCGGGAGCCCGCCTTCGGCCAGGGCGCCGAGGTGGGCGGCGACGTCGATCTCGCCTCCGTCGTTCAACGCGTAGGCGACCTGCACCGCGTTCCGGAGCTCGCGCACGTTCCCTGGAAAGTCGTAGCGCATCAGCCGCTCGAGCTGGGTCGTCGAGACGCGCTCGTACGTGTGCTCGCCGCCGAGGTCCTTCAACATGCTGCGCACGAGGATCGGGACATCTTCGACGCGCGAGCGCAGCGCCGGGAGCTCCACCTTGACCTGCGCCACGCGGAAGTAGAGGTCGCTCCGGAAGGCGCCCTGGTTGACCTGGCGCACGAGGTCGCGGCGCGTCGCGGCGATCACCCGGACGTCGAAGGGCTTGTACGTCGAGCCACCGACGGACTTCACGCGGCGCTCGGCGAGGGCGCGCAGAAGCTTCGGCTGGACGTCGAGCGGCAGCTCCCCGAGCTCGTCGAGGAAGATGGTGCCTCCCTCCGCTTCGTGGAACGGCGAGATGTGCCGGTCGATCGCGCCAGTGAAGGCGCCCCGCTCGTGGCCGAAGAGCGTCGCCTCGGCGAGGGTCGGAGGGATCGAGCCGCAGTCGACGACGACGAACGGCTTGTCGGCGCGCTTCGAGTGATCGTGCACCGCCTTCGCGGCGAGCTCCTTGCCGCTGCCGGTCTCACCGCCGATCAGCAGCGTCAGGTCCGTGGGCGCGATTTTCCCGAGACGCTCGAAGATGTGACGCATCGCCTCGCTCTGCCCGACCAGGGGCCCGAACGCGGGGATGCTCGACACCACGACCTTCTCGAGGCCAGCGGGCTCGAACTGGACCGTGGTGCCTCCGACCCGAAGCGTGCTCGGGTTCGCGAGGATGATCTCGCCGATCCGCACGTCCGCCACGTACGTCCCGTTGCGGCTGCCGAGATCGCGGACCCTCACGCCATCCTCGGTCGCGAGGAACTCGACGTGCACGGCGCTCACCTTCGCATCGTCGACGACGAGCTGGCAGGCTGGGTTGCGTCCGACGATCACGGGATCCTGGCCGACCTCGAACCAGGGCTCGTTCGAGCCCATCCGGATTCGCCCTCCGCGCACATGAACGCGGTTGCGATGCCCTACCGTGACGTCCAGTCGTCCCATGATCGTGTCCTCGTTCCCGCTACGATTCGACGCGGTCGTGCGCCGTCATCCTCTCGGTCGCCCGCTCTCGCCGGCTTCCGTGGCCGTCCCACCGCTCTCCCAGTCACCGCCCGGATCCGTCATCGTCGGCGGATTCTCCGCGAAGGTCGGCCCGCGCGAGGCTTCGCTCCAGCCGTCGCGTGCGGGCGGCGGTGCGGCGCGCCTCGTGACGGCACCGGGCAAGCAAGCGCGCCACTCGGCGACGGCCTCTTGCGCGCTGGCGAAGCGCTGCTCCGGATCGCGCTGGAGCGCGCGGGCAAGGAAGCGTTCGAGCCCTGCCGGCCAGTGATCGCGGGTCGCCTCCGAGAGCGAGGGCGCGATACGGTCGAGCTTGAGGGCGATCACCGTCCCCGCGCTCGGGCCCTCGAATGGCAGCCGACCCGCGAGGGCGCGAAACGCGACCGTCCCGACCGCATAGACGTCGCAGCGGTGGTCGACCCGCGCGGCGCCTCGCACCTGCTCGGGTGCCATGTACGCGAACGAGCCCAGGGTGGCGTCGAAGTCGGTCAGGCTCGGCTCGTCGCGACGGCCATCGTGGTTCCGCGAGAGCTTCGAGATCCCGAAGTCGAGGACCTTCGCGCGCTCGGGCCGGTTCGGATCGCGCGTGCTTTCGAGGAAGATGTTGCCGGGCTTGAGATCGCGGTGGATCACCCCGGCCCGATGCGCGGCGGCGAGGCCGAGCAGCGTGTCGTCGATGAGCGGACCGACCTCCGCGAAGGGCAGGTAGACTTCTCGCTTCAAGCGATCCGAGAGCGACTCTCCCTCGAGGCGCTCGAAGATGAGGCACAGCGTTCCGTTCTCGTCCCGCTGGTGCCCGAGCAAGCGGCAGACGTACTCGCTGTCGATCGAAGCGCACACCACGGCTTCGCGCTCGAAGCGGGCGACGAGGTCGGGCTTCAGCGCGGCCTTGGCGAGCAGGACCTTGATCGCGACCTCGTGGCGCCCGTCCGCGGAGCGCGCAGCCCACACCTCTCCCATGCCGCCCCGGCCGAGAAGCTGGGTGACCTGATAGCCTGCGAGGATGTCGCCTGGGTGGATCGCCAAGAAACCTGGATCGCGACAGTACCGGAACCACGCACCCGGGTGGAAGAGGATTGCACCCCCTTCGCTTCGAGAGGGCAGACATTCCCTCGCGAATTGCTACCCTGCGAGTCCTCATGGCCCGGACGACCGACGACATCGAGCTCTACCTGAGGAGCCTGGAACGCACCTTCGACCGCAACGGTGACACCTTCGTCATGGCGAGCGGCGCCGCGACGACGCCGATCGCCGTTCACGTCGCCGACTCGCTCGTGCTCGTGCGCGTCGACATCGGCAAGGTGCCGTCAGACGACACGCGCAAGCTCGCGCTCTTCCGACGCCTGCTCGAGCTCAACGCCTCCGACCTCGTCCATGGCGCCTATGGCCTCGAGGGCGAGGAGGTGGTCCTCGGCCTCGGCCTGCCGCTCGAGAACCTCGACCTCAACGAGTTCGCCTCGGCCCTCGCCGACGTCGACCTCGCCCTCGCGCGGCACGTCAAGCCGCTTCGTGACATCAGTCAAGGCGCCTGACGCACCGGCCACAAGACCCGCTCCCCTCGCACCTTCGAGGCACCGTCATCATGGGAATCTTCGCGCGACTCTCCGAACTCATCAAAAGCAACCTGAACGACATGATCAGCCGGGCAGAGGACCCGGAGAAGATGCTCAATCAGGTCGTCATCGAGATGGCCAATCAGCTGATCGAGGCGAAGAAGGGTGTCGCCGAGGCCATCGCGATGGAGAAGAAGCTCCTGAAGCAGGCCGAGGAGGAGGCCGCGCGTGCGACCGAGTGGGAGCGCCGCGCGATGATGGCCGTCCGCGCCGGGGACGACGTGCTCGCGAAGGAGGCGCTCGCCCGAAAGAAGGAGCACCAGGGCCTCGCCGAGACGCTCAAGGAGCAGTGGGCAAAGCAGAAGGCGCAGGTCGACCAGATCAAGCTCGCGCTCCGCGTCCTCAACAACAAGATCGAGGAGGCCAAGCGCAAGAAGCAGGTCTTGATCGCGCGCAAGCGGCAGGCCGAGGCTCGCAAGAAGATCCAGGAGACGATGGCGGGCCTCCAGAACGCGTCGGCGTTCGAGACCTACCAGCGCATGGAAGATCGCATCCTCCAGATGGAAGGCGAGGCCGACGCCGCGGCCGAGCTCGCCGAGGAGTACAGCGGAGACACCCTCGCCCACAAGTTCAAGACCCTCGAGGCGACGGCCGGGGCCGACGACGACCTGCTCGAGCTGAAGCGCAAGATGGGCGTCGCGCCGCCGGCGCCGCAGGCGACCCCTCAGCGGGTCGAGGCTGCTCCGGAGGAGGAGTTCACGCAGCTCTCCCAGGCCGAGCAGGATGAGCTCGCCGCGGCCCTCGCGGAGCTGGAGGCCCAGGAGGCGGCCGCCCAGGCACGCGTGAAGCGTTGAGCGGCTCGGCGCCGACGTCCCCCAAGAACTCTGGAAATCACGCAGCTCCGCCGGCGACGGACGCGGTCCACGCCGAGAGCCTCGACACCCTGCTCGAGCGCCTCGAGGCGAGCTCGTCGGAGGGTTTGTCGCGAGCCGTTGCGGCCGCGCGCCTCGCGCGAGTTGGACCGAACGCGCTGCCCGAGCCGCCCTCCGAGCCGACCTACCGGCGGCTCCTCGCGCAGTTCACCAATCCGCTCGTCTTGACGCTGATCGCCGCGGCGTCGGTCGCGGTCTTCGTCGGCATGACCGAGGCGACGGGCGGCTTCCTCGCGCGGTTCTCCGACGCGCTCGCCATCCTCCTCATCGTCGTCGTCAACGCGCTGATTGGCTTTTACCAGGAGCGGCGAGCCGAGGCTGCGCTCGATGCCCTGCGCAAGCTCGCGGCACCGAACGCGCGGGTGCGGCGTGACGGCGTCGTCGTCGAGTGCTTGGCGGCGGAGCTCGTCCCCGGGGATCTCGTCGAGCTCGAGGCGGGTGACGCCGTGCCTGCCGATGCGCGGCTCGTCCAGACCTTCGGCTTCGCGACCGAGGAGTCGGCGCTCACGGGTGAGACCGTGCCGCGGCTCAAGGATGCGCTCGCCTCGGTCGACGTGAGCGCACCGCTCGCGGAGCGCGACACGATGGTGTTCACCGGCACCAGCGTGGTCCGTGGTCGAGCCCGGGCCGTTGTCACCCACACCGGCGAGCGCTCGGAGCTCGGCCGGATCGGCACGATGATCGCGTCGATCGGCCAGCAGAAGACGCCGCTCGAGGAGCGCCTCGACGCGTTCGGCAAGGTGGTACTCTGGGGCTGCCTCGCGCTCTCGTCGGCGCTGCTCGCCTGGGGCCTCATGCGGCCAGGTCTCGTCGGTGGCGCGGCGCGCTCGTGGCACGTGCTGCTCCTCGACGCCGTCGCGCTCGCCGTCGCGGCGATTCCTGAGGGGTTGCCCGCGATCACGACGATCACGCTCGCGCTCGGCATGCAGCGCATGGCTCGTCGTGGTGCGATCGTCCGCAAGCTGCCCGCGGTCGAGACACTGGGTGCCGCGACGGTCATCTGCTCCGACAAGACCGGCACGCTGACCCAGAACGAGATGTGCGTGCGCGAGGTGTATACCGTCGGCCGACGCATCGCGGTCACCGGCACGGGCTACGAGGCGCGCGGCGAGCTTCGCGACGAAGGCGGTGCGGTGATCGCGCAAGGTCAGCTACCGCAGGCGCTCGAGGAGCTGTTCGCGACCGCATCGCTCTGCAACAACGCCCGCATCGCGCATGAAGCGGGGGTGTTCCGCGTCATCGGCGACCCGACCGAGGGGGCGCTGCTCGTGCTGGCCGAGAAGGGCGGCGTCATTCCCGAGTCGGTGCGCGCCACCTCCGTCGTCCTGACCGAGGTGCCGTTCGACAGCGATCGCAAGCGCATGACCGTCGTCGCGCGTGACGAACGCGGTCGCGAGCTCGTCCATGTGAAGGGCAGCGTCGACTCGCTCTTGCCTCGGTCGGTGCGCTGCGTCAGCGACGAGGGGCCCGTCCCTCTCACGCAGGCCCTGCGCGAGTCGATCCTCGCCGAGGCCACCCGCATGAGCCAGAAGGCGCTGCGCGTGCTCGCCATCGGTCGCCGCGAGCACCACGCCACCGGGGACCTCGACGATCCGGAACGGATCGAGCGAGAGCTGACCTTCCTTGGTCTCGTCGGCATGATGGACCCGCCACGCCCTGGCGTCGCGGAGGCTGTCGCGACGTGCATCGCAGCTGGGATTCGCCCCGTCATGATCACGGGCGACGATCGGGTCACGGCGCGCGCGATCGCCGAGGAAATCGGCATGTGGCAGGCCGGCGACGAGGCGGTGACCGGCGCCGAGCTCGAGGCGATGACCGACGAGGAGCTCGACCGCCACGCCGGCAAGCTCAAGGTGTTCGCGCGGACGACGCCCGAGCAGAAGCTCCGCATCGTCCGGGCGTTCAAGCGCGCCGGGCATGTCGTCGCGATGACGGGGGACGGCGTCAACGATGCGCCCGCGCTCCGCGAAGCCAACATCGGCGTCGCCATGGGAAAGATGGGGACGGACGTCGCGAGGCAGGCGGCGGACCTCGTGCTCGCGGACGACAACTTCGCAACGATCGTCCACGCGGTGCGCGAAGGCCGAGCGATTTACCGCAACATCCAGAAATTCATCTTCTTCCTGCTCAGCGCCAACATGGGCCTCGTCGTGACGGTCTTCACCGTCTCGTTCTTCGCGCACTGGCCGCCGCTGACGCCGCTGATGGTCCTCTGGGTGAACCTCGTGACGAACGGCCTGCCCGCGCTCGCGCTCGGCATCGATCCGCCGGACGATTGCCTAATGGAGGAGGCGCCGCGCAACCCGACCGAGCGGCTGATGGTGTTCCGCGATTACCTCGGCATGCTCTTCGTTGGCGCGGTGATGGGCGGTGCGGCGGTCGCGATGTACCTGCTCGTGCCGACCGGTGCGGCGGGCTCGAAGCTCCTCGAGGACGGCTACGCGAAGGCGCGCGCGCTCGCGTTCACCGTTCTCGCGCTCTCGCCGTTGATTCATGCCTTCAGTTGCCGCAGCCCCATTCGATCCGTGCTGCAGTCTCGTCCGCTCTTCAGCCCGCCACTCTTCCTCGCCGTCCTCGTGAGCACCGTGATCCACCTCGTCGCCGTCCTCGTCCCCGCGCTGCAGCCAATCTTCCGAACCGACGTCCCGCTGTCGTTCGCGGATGGGTTGCTCGTCGCGGGCTTCGCTGCGCTCGTGTTGCCTGCGGTCGAGCTCGCGAAGCTCGCCAACCGGGGCTGGCTCCGCGCGCGCGGTCTCGCCTCGCTCGCGCTATTCGTCGCGCTCACGGTCTTCGCGCCGAGTGCCGACGCGCGCTCTGCGGGCTTGCGTGCCGAGCGCGTCGATGAGCCGATCGAGCTCGATGGCGTCCTCGAGGAGTGGCACGGAAGATTCCGTGACGTCGATCAAGTGCAGAAGGGAGGCACGGGCTCTGCGGGGGATCTCGCCGCGCGCGTGGCGGTTGCCTACGACGACAAGCAGCTCTACCTCGCGGCGGACGTCACCGATGATCGTCTCGTTGCGGGCAGCGACTTCGTCGAACTCGCGCTCGGCATTCCGGGCGGCACGCTGGTGTCGCTCCGCTTCTTCCCCGGAGAGCCAGGTCGCACCCGCGCGGTCGCGAAGCTCGGGACCGGCGCGGTGATCGAGGGGGGCCGCGTCGTCGAGGCAAGGACAGCGGGCGGCTACACGCTCGAGGCGTCCGTCCCGTGGGCTCGCATCCCGAAGAGCGACCGCATCCGTATCGGGTACCGGGCGGTGGTGCGCGTGCACGATGCCGATGGCGGAGCGGTCGAATCGGTCGTCGCGACGAGCCGGAGCCCCGACTACGGCGCGATGCCTCCGCTCTCGCTCGAAGCGGAGCTCAGCCTCGGCGCGAATCTCCTCCGCCAGCGCGGTCTGACGATGCCGCCGCGGACCAACGTGCTCGCCGATGTCGTCGGCGACGGAATGCTCGAGCGGGTCCTCGTCTACGATCGCTTCCTCGTCGTCCTCGGTCCGACCTACCGCGAGGGGCGCCAGTATTTCTTCCGGGATCTCGGCGCGGGACCGATCGTCCGGATCAAGGTCGAGGACGTGAACGGCGATGGCAAGTCGGACGTCATCGTCGAGCGCAAGCCGCCGGAGGGGGCGATCGTCGAGACGCTCGCCTTCGAGCGTGGCAGCGAGACTCCTTCCGTGATCGATGTCAAGCGACTGGCGGTGGCCACGGTCGCATTACCGCCACCGGGCGCGAGCCCCTCCTTCTCCGGAGGTGCTCCGTCGGCAGCGGGCGCGCCGGCGATGCCCCGTGGCGCGACCGATGTCCGCGACACGTCGAGCGGGACGTTCGCGACCGCGAAAGCCGAGCGACCCATGCCGCCTTCCGCCGACGCGGTCTACGAGCTCTACCAGCGGCGCCGCAAGGTGACCGGCAAGCCGTCGTTCGACCTGCGCGGCGATCTCGACGAGGATGGCCGGGAGGAGCGGCTCGTCGTGCATGGCGCCGACCTGGTTGTCTTCGGGCCCGGCTTTCGGGGTGGCCGCAGCTTCACCGCGATGACGCTCGAGCTCGACCCAGGGAGCCTCGAGTCGGTCGTGCTGCGCGACGTCGACGGCGACGGCAAGGCGGAGGTCGTCGTCACCGCCCGCAAGGCGCCAGGCGGTCCGACGGCGAGCCTCGTCTTGCGGCTGCGGGACGGGCAGTTTCAGGAGGTGCGCTGAGCCGCGCGCGGAGCGGGGCCCGCGGAGCGACGACCCGAGAGGCTCGACCGAAGGGGGCAAGCCGCTCGAACCGTCGTCCCGCGAACGCGGGCAGCCTGGAGGCGGTCAGCCCTCTTCGCGAACCGGGATGATCTGCACGCGGCGAGCGGCACCCTTGCCCTCGCTCTTCGTGACCACCCCGGGGAACTTCGCGAGCGCAAGGTGAACGATGCGCCGGTCCTGGGCGCTCATCGGCTCGAAGGTGATGATCTTGCCCTCGTCGACGGCCTGCTTGCCGAGGCGCTGGGCCATCGTCGCGAGCGCGTTCTCGCGGCGCTGTCGGTAGCCGTCGGCGTCGATCAGGACGTGGCGTCGCGAGAGCGTCGGACGGTTGATCACCCGGTTGCAGACGAACTGGAGCGCCGCGAGCGTCTCGCCCTTCTTGCCGATGAGGCGCGAGGCGTCCGGCCCGCTGATCTCGATGCGAACGTCGCTCGCCGGATCTTCGGGCTCGTTTTCCATCAGGTCGACCGTGCAGTCCATCCCCATGCGGGTGAGCACGTCGACCACGAAGTCGAGCGCGCGATCGGCGCGGCCGTCCTCGACGAAGTCCTCCTGGCTCGCGGAGCCACCCTCGCCGTCCTCGTCGCCGCCTTCGGCGCCTCCTACGGCTTCCATCTCGTCACGCTCGTCCGACTCATCCACGTTGCTGGGCACGGTGCATCAACCTTTCGAATTTCGTCTCGTGATGTCTCACGCCGGTGTCGGCTCGCTCGGGCTTTCCTGCGTCTTGTAGAAACGCTCCACGGCAACCTGCTGAAGGATGCCGAGCCACGTGTTGGTCAGGAAGTAAATGCCGAGCCCCGCGGGGAGGAACAGCATCATGACCGTGAACATGGAAGGCATCATCCACTTCATCATGCGCTGCTGCATCGGATCGCCCTGCATCGGCATCAGGTGCTGCTGCAGGAAGCTCGAGACGCCGAGCATCGCGGGGATGATGAAGTATTTCCCGGGAGCGGAAAGATCGGGAACGAACGGACCGAATGGCGTGTGGTACAGCTCGACCGCCGTCTGGAGGGAAGTGTAGAGGGCCCACCAGACCGGCATTTGCAAGAGCACCGGGAGGCAACCGAGCATCGGATTGGCCACCTGGTTCTTGCGCCACAGCTCCTGGAGCGCGAGGCCCCGTTGCTGTGCGTCGTCTTTGTATTTGGCGTTGATGGCGTCCATCTCGGGCTTGAGCTTGCGCATCGCCACGGTGCTCTTGATCTGAGCGATGCTCAGGGGGAAGAGGAGCACCTTCACCGTGATGGTGAGCAGACAGATGGCCCAGCCCCACGATGCCACCAGGCCGTGGAGGAAGTAGAGATAGCGGATCAGCCATTTGCCGATCGCGCCGAAGGTCCCGAGGTTCAGAACCTCGGTCGTCGGGTAGCCGCCGCCACCGATCCCCGCGAGGACCTCGCGCTCCTTCGGTCCCGTGAACGACAGGACGCGGTAGGTCGCGGTCTCGCCGGCAGCGAGGATGCGCGGCTCGTAGCCGAGGCGCGCGCGGTAGGTGTGACCGAGCTGCGGGTCTTTATCCTTGTCGGCGAATTGCGCGCGATTCCAGATTTCCTCGACGAGCGTCTCGCCTCTCGGCTTCGCTCCTTCGAGCGGCACGAGCACCTTCGCGAAATACGACGTCGAGACCGCGACGAGCGCGGCGTCCCCCTTCGACACGCGCCACTTCTCCGCCGAGAAGTCTGCGTCCTCGAAGTCCTTCGGCTCGAAGTCCTCGAGGCCCCAGCGCACCATGTTGTCGCCGGCGTGGACCTCGACCTGCGTCTGGTACTCGCTCTGTCGCTGCCACGAGCTCTTCGTGTCCGCGGCTCGGTAAAACTCCGCGTTCTCGACGGTGAGGCGGTGCGCGCGCGCCTCCTTCGCCTTGTTCGTCACCGCCAGCGTGAGCTCGAGCTCGAACGGGCGCTCCGTCGTGGCGATCGTCTTCGTGGCGGAGGTCGACTCGTCTTCGTAGCGAAACACGCAGCCGGTCGCGGTCTTCGACTCGAGCTTCCAGTCGACGTCGTCGAAGGCCAGTTGCTCGGGCGCGCCGGCACCCGCAGGGGGCAGACGGAGATCGGTTCGCAGCGGGAGGCGCGACGCGAGCGTCGTCGTCACGAGGTCGCTCGAGTGCCCACCCTGGCGCTCGAGGTACTTGCCGTCGGCGGGCAGGTAGCTCTGAAGGCTGCCGCCGCGCGAGGTGAGCGTCGCCTGGAACCGGGCTCCCGCGAGCGTGCAGAGCTCCTCGGCGGGGCGCGCGGCCACGGCCGGCGTCGTGTCGTCGGCGCGGCCAAGCGGCTGAACGTCACTCTTCGTCGATTTGCCCGTGATTGCGGGCAAGCCGTACGTGACGAAGAGGAACACGGCGACTGCGAACAGCAGCAACCGGGGCAAGCTGGAACGTTCTTCCATGAGATCCGAGGTCACACGGCGAGGGGGTCAGTGCCGTGTCCTGATGAGCTGTGTCCTGAGGAGCCGTGTCCCGAGGAGTCCTGTCCTGATGAGCTGCAGTCACCTTGGTCGATCAGCCCTCTTTCAGGACGGGCGGCGGAGGGTCGTAGCCGCCCGGATGAAACGGGTGACACTTACTCAGTCGTTTCGCTGAAAGCAAGCCTCCCCGGTACGCGCCGTGGAGCCTTACGCACTCGTACGCGTAGGCCGAGCAGGAGGGATCGAAGCGGCAGACATTGCCGAGCAGCGCGCGGATCAGCCTCGACAGCGTCAGCTGGTAGACGCGGATGAGGAGCAGGAGAGGCCATCGCACGGGTTGAAGGTGGGTTGGGTATCGATGCCAGCGCCCCGCCGTCAGCGACCTGCGGCTCGTTCGGGTCGTGGACGTCGCAGCCTCGAGCAGGCACGAGCGAGGGCGGCATCGAGGTCCGCCGCAAGCGCGCTCGCCGCCGTGCCCGCCGCGGCCTCATGGGCAAGGATGACCAGATCGAGCCCCGCTGGAACCGTGGTGGCGCGGAACCACTCTCGGATCAGCCGCTTCGCTCGGTTGCGCTGAACGGCGCCGCCGACCTTTTTGGAGGCGACGATGCCGAGGCGCGCCGGCGCGTCATCCCCGCGCGCGTGAACCAGGACCACGCCGGTCGACCCTCGCGATGTGCTGCTGCGACGCTGGACGCGTGCAAAATCGCCGCGAGTGAGGAGCCTTCTCGACTTCGGGAAGGTGGCCATCGTCACGACGACGTCACGGCCCCACACGGCTCGCACGTGCGCGGGAGCGCGCCGAATCCTCGTCACGTCGCCCGACCGGAACCCAGCCGTGCGAAGCGACGACGAGGGTCACTTCTTCCAGGTCGAGACCGTGAGCCGTTTCCGGCCCTTGCGACGACGGTTGTTCAGGACCTTCTGGCCGCCGCCGGTGCTCATACGCTTGCGATAGCCGTGAGTACGGGCTCGGCTGAGGTTGTGGGGCTGGTAAGTGCGCTTCATGGGAGGACTCCATCCCGGAGGGAAGGGGGCAGTACTCAAGCACGGTCGGCATGGCGCTGTCAACCGTTCGAGACCACTGGGCTCGGTTTCACCAACCGAGCGCAGGCAGGTACCATGTCCCCCGTGGCGACGCGAGCAAGGGATGGCGCCGGTCTTCCGCGGGCGCTCGGCTTCGCGGTGGTGGTGCGCGTCCTCGTCGGCGCGCTGGGCTGTGAAGCGAGGGGGCCCGCCACGCACGGCTTCGCCTGCACGTGCGACGCCTTGACCGACACCGATCAGGCGACCGAGGTGGTCGTCGCCGTGTGCCTCGAGGCGCCCACCAACCCCGAGGAGGTCGCCCGAGGACAGGCGTCGACGGTCGGGCGCATGCCGGTCTCGCGCTGCCGTTGCGCGCCGACGCCGTCGTGCGAGGGCCGCTGAAGGGCGCCGTCAGGGCGCGAGATCGGCGCGGAGGTACAGGTCGAAGTCGTCTACCCGACCCTGGAGGCGATAGGACCTATCGAGCCAGTCGCGCAGCTCGTCGAACTCC
>Ga0194129_10001496_pt1 | contig 38200 bp, 35 predicted proteins | sample TA2KigCa35mmetaG_FD_150862 | JGI IMG/M metagenome (GOLD analysis project Ga0194129, IMG submission 150862) | Freshwater microbial communities from Lake Tanganyika, Tanzania - TA2015038 Kigoma Deep Cast 35m | ecosystem: Environmental > Aquatic > Freshwater > Lake | place: Tanzania: Lake...
AAGTGACGTGGCGAGGAGCTCGTAGGAGCGCTCCGAGCCGACGCCCTTGACGATGGGCAGCAGGAGGTCGTTGACGCGCTCGGCCATGTCGAGATCGATGCTGTCGGCACCGGCCTTGGCCATCATGATGAGGTCCTGCCACATGGCCGCGTAGTGCACGAGTGCGCGCATGCCCTCGACATAGGACTTCTGCAGCATGAGGCCACGGCGTACGTCAGGATGATGGATGATCGTCACGCGCGGGGCGGTCTTGTCCAGCATCTGAGTCAGGTCAGCACCCTGCACGCGGGTCTTGGCGTAGTCGAGCGCGGCGAGGTAGCCAGCTGAGAGTTGGGCGATCGCCTTGGTGCCCACCATCATGCGGGCGTTTTCGATGACCATGAACATCTGCGCGATGCCGTCGTGCACATCGCCCACAAGCCAGCCCACCGCCGGCTTCTTCTCGCCAAACGTGAGCTCGCAGGTGGTCGACACCTTCAGGCCCATCTTCTTCTCGACGTTGGTGGCGTAGACACCGTTGCGCTCGCCGATCTCACCGGTCTTGAGGTCGACGTGGTGTTTCGGCACGAGGAAGAGCGACAGGCCCTTGGTGCCGGGGCCGCCTACGCCCTCGACGCCAACGGGGCGCGCAAGGACGAGGTGCACGATGTTGTCGGCCATGTCGTGCTCGGCCGAGGTGATGAAGCGCTTGACGCCCTCGATGTGCCAGGTGCCGTCGTCGTTCGGGAAGGCCTTCGTGCGGCCGGCCCCTACGTCGGATCCAGCGTCGGGCTCGGTAAGCACCATGGTGGCGCCCCACTCGTGGTCGACGATGAGCTGACCCCAGCGCTTCTGGTCGTCGTTGCCGATGCGATCGAGAATGGCGGCGAAGCCGGGGCCTGACATGTAGAGGAAGGTGCCGGGATTCGCTCCGAGGAACATCTCGGCCGCGGCCCAGCGCAGCGACGGGGACGACCCCGCCCCGCCCATGTGCTCGGGCAGGTCGAGGCGCCACCATTCGGAGTCCATCAGCGCGCGGAACGACTTCTTGAAGTCCTCAGGCATCGTGACGGTGCACGCGGCGGGGTCGTAGACGGGCGGATGGCGGTCGGAGGAGAGATAGGAATCCGCGAGCGGGCCGACGGCCAGTCGCTCGATCTCACCCAGGGCGTCCTTCGCCGTCTCGGGATCGACGGAGAAGGGCGGGGTGCCCAGGCGGTCGGCGGCACCGAATACCTCAAAGAGGTTGAACTCGATGTCTCGCAGATTGGCCCTGTAGTGCGACATGGCTGCTCCTCTGTTCGCCGTGGCTACCCACCGGTAGTACCAGCCGGTAGCCCCATGGTGCTACTCGCGGGTAGGTATTGCAAGAGGACGCACGAACCTCGACCGGCCTTCGTGCGAGTAGCGTGTCGGGGTGGCCGCTACCTGGGCTGACTCCGTCACCCCCGTCCCGCCCCCTGTGGCGCAGGCCCCCCACACCTCCAACCTCGTCTACGCCGGCCTGGTCACGGGGATCTGGGCGGGGCTGCTGAGCCTGGCGGTATACGGCATCGGCCGCCTGCTGGGCGTCCCCTTCGAGGTCTTCCGGCCAGGGAGCGACACCCTCGAGGTGGTGCCGTGGCTGCTGGTGCTCCTCGTCCCGGTCGCCGCCGCCGTCGGGAGCGCACTCCTGGCCGCCATTGCCCTGGGGCGCCGGCATGCGCGCCGCATCGTCCTGTGGGCGGGCACGGCGCTGGCGCTAGTGTCGTGCGTCAATTCGCTGGTCCAGCCGTCCGAAGTGCTGTGGTCCAGCCGCCTGTGGCTGCTCATTCCCCACGTGATCACGTGGTTCCTCGTGGTCCCACAATTGGCCCGCATCGTCGGCGATTCAGAGCCCGGGATGTACGTCGTTCGCGATTAGCCCCGCTATCTTGGATGCATGTCCGAGACCATGGAGCGACCCAGTCAGGTCACGATCGTCGTCATCCTCATCTGGCTTGGCTTCGCCCTCACCGTGGCCGGTGCCATTGCCGTCATTCTCGTGGGTACCGGCATCGCAGCCAGCGATCAGGCAGCCGTCGCCGAGCAACTCAAAAACCTGGACCTTCCGCAGGAGTGGGCGACGACTATCGGCCCGATTGTCATCGTGACCGGCGCGCTCTTCTTCGTCGTGGCGATCATCGAGGCGATTTTCGCCATCGCCATCGGCCGTGGTAGCAATATCGCCCGCATTCTGTTGACGATTCTCATCGCCATCCGGCTCGCCGGCGGACTGGTCTTCATCCTGACGAGCTGGGGCGCCAGCTCGTTCACCTTCGGGATCTTCCTCGACATGGGACTCGGCATCATCGTGCTGTTCTTGCTCTTCAACCACGCGTCCAATCAGTTCTTTACTGACCGTGTAGCACGCGCCTAGTCGACCCACCCACCCCACACGATTGCGCTGGGTGGCTGCAATCTCGGTGAGTTAGCAGCCACCCAGCGAAATGGTGCGCTAGGCGCCCTCGGCCTGCAGAGCGCGTTGGCGGCTGACTTCCTCGGCCTTGGCGCGACGAAACGCCTTCGGGTCATCGCCGTACTTCGCTAACCCGTCGGCCTCTCCGATAAGCCGAGCGTCGGGCCAGTAGAAGTCGACTCGGTAACTCATGCCATCAGCTCCTACCAAAGTGTGCTGGAGGAGCGGCATGGGTAGGCCATACACCGCCATGTAGCCGCGCGACCAGGACTCCAGCGGTGATTCCGCCCGGGGGTCGACGTAGAGGGCCTCTGGCAACGACAGACTCTTGGCTCGCGCCGTGCGGGCCGGCCGCAATCCCATGCGTGCCAGGTCGACCGCTGTGTGCAATAGCCCAGTGATCGGCATACCTTCCACCGTGAGGAAGTCGTCCGGCCAGACATCAACGGGGCGAAGAATCACGCGGGGGAGCTTGCGCCCGAAGTGAGTCATCGAGTCCCGAAGGACAAGGACTTCCGTCAACTCGTGCTGGAAGCCCGCGTGACTCGCAGCGATGAAGGTCATGTCATGAAGTTGTCCCGCGATGCGGCCTGCGACGATCCCGGGGACGTCGCCCAAGGACCTCAGCGCCGTGCGTGCGAGGTCAGCGGGGGCCTCCGAGCGGTGCTCACTGCGAACGGTGAAGAGTCCTCGCTTGACGACGTCGACGTAGCCCTGGCTCGGTGCCGCGCGCAATTGGCTACGGGTGATCCCCATAGTCGCAAGATCAGCGTGCGTGAATGGGACGTGCCCGAATCTGCTGGTGAATAATTCACGTGTGTGCGCTGTTGCCGTGTGCGCGTGACTGGGCATGGCAGAACCATGGCCGAGATCAGGAAAAAGCCGCGCTCCTTATCCACAGCCCCCTCCGCGCACCATTGCGTCCACTGGCTGCTAACCGACCGCGATAGCAGCCACTCAACGCAATGGTGCGGGGTTAGTCGACCCAGCCGAGACGCTGCTTGAGAGCGGGTCGCTTCTCCTCGAAGCGAGCGGCCTGCTTCTCGAGGCCGTCGATGAAGTCGACGAGTTCTTGGCGGGCGATCTCGCCGTCGGGCCCTAGGTCGCTGCGCTCGAGGACCTTCCAATAGCGCAGCACCGGCATGAGCACCTCGTCGACGTGCTGGCGGATGTCGTAGATGCCAGCGACGGCGATCTCCATGGCCTTGCGGGTGAACCCGTCGATGCCGTGACCGGGCATCGCGAAGTCCTTGACCGTGTCGGTGACAGCGCGCATAGCGGCATCGGGAGCGAGATCGAAGGCCGCGGCAAAGACGTTGCGGTAGAAGACCATGTGCAAGTTTTCGTCCAGCGCGATGCGCTGGAAGAGCTGCTCGGCGAGCGGGTCGCCCGTGGCAGCACCGGTGTTGCGATGCGAGACGCGCGTCGCCAACTCTTGGAAGGACACATAGGCGACGCCGTGCAGCAGCCCGGGATGGATCGCCTGGAAGCCCTCGGTCATGTGAACCATGCGAGCGTTTTCGAGTGCCACCGGATCCACCGCACGAGTGACGACAAGGTAGTCGCGTATCGCGACCGCGTGGCGGCCTTCCTCTGCCGTCCAGCGGCCTACCCATGTGCCCCAGGCTCCGTCGAGGCCGAAGATCCCGGCGATCTCGCGGTGATAGCTGGGCAGGTTGTCTTCGGTGAGCAGGTTGACGATCAGGCTCGAACGTGCGGCATCGCTGTAGCGCTGCTGCTCCGGTGACCAGTCCTCGCCACCGAGGAAGGCGAAGTTGCGCCCTTCGCTCCACGGCACGTAGTCGTGGGGCATCCACGGCTTGGCCATCTTCAGGTGGCGCTCCAACTCGGTCGTGACGACCGGCTCGAGGTCGATGAGGAGCCGGACGTTGGGCGAGTCAGCCAGTGCAGTCACCCATTTAGCGTCTCACGGCCGGTGGACTTGGGCCAACCAGTCGGTGATTCGGTGCCCTTTGGGGGATAGACACTCTCGTCTAGGAGCCGGGTAGCGAGGCGTATCGGTAGCCGTTGCGCTCGGTTCCGAACCAGGAGTTGATCGTCCGGTCGAACCACGGCCACATGGTGTCGGGGGCGTTCCATCCATAGGGCGCCCCACGGCCCGGCTTGTAGTGAGATCCACCCTGGAGCTCCCAGGCCGCCCAGATGCGATCGACATTGGCGTGGTGGAGGAAGAAGACGGGATCGTTGGGCGAGGTGTTGTAGGCCATGGTGCCTTCGCTCACCTTGTTGCCGGTCTTCCAGATTCCTCCGACGTAGATGTGCACGACGTTGTGCATGACGTGTGGCGAGCCATCCGCCTGGGACTGGTTGACCCATCCCGAATCGCACTCCGCCGCCTTGGGCTCGCGCCAGCCCTCGAGACGGTTGCGGAACGACTCGGAAAGAGGGGAACGCGCGTTGTACGGGGAGTGGTCGTAGAGGTGCCCGTCAAGCGTCTCCTGGACGTCGGCCGCGCTAGGGAGTTGCACGGGATCCGGCAGGAATGCCGCGAAGTTGCGCACAAGGTAGGGCTTGGGGGCGGTCTGACCCTCCAGGAGCACGCCCGGGTCCTGGATGGTGATCTTCCACTGGCCCTTGCGGAACGGGCCCGTCGTCACGGCCCAGTCCTGCTTCGGATTGCCGTTGCCCCCCATGAAGTCGTTGGCGAAGACGGCGGCGGTGGATGCGGGATTGGTCCAGTCCCAGTAGGGAACCGTCATGCTGGGATCGCCACTCATCTGCTGAATCATCTGATCGAACCTGTGTAGATACTCGCGGTGCCAGGGCAGGAAAGTGGGCGAGTTGTGCGCCGCTCCCGCCCAGTTCTTGGACTGCTTCCAGCTGACCTCGCAGTCGAAGGCATCCCTGTGCCACGCGACGAACTGGTCGTAATAACTGATCGAGGGGTCCCGCGGTGAGGGCATGGTCTTCGCCTTGAGGATGGCCGCGGTGAAGGCCGCCTTTTGAGCGGGCGTCAGGTCCTTGACGTCTTAGCGCACCAGGACGGTGACATCACCACTGGGTGCGCCGCCGCGCAGCGCGGACAGGGCCGGAGTCGCGAGGCCCACGGTGACGAGGATGGCGGCACTGATGGCCACCGCGATGGCGGCCTTGGGCACGCGGGGTGAGGTCATGCGCAGAGGGTATTCCCCTATGGGGACTCCGGAAGGGAAATCGGTCAGTCCCCGTAGCGTGTGCCCATGGCTAGCGAACCGGCCGGTGTGAGGTGCGGAAAATCCCAGGCTCGCATGGCGAGGGGGCGCTCCAGCGGTCATGATGGTTCCATGTTCAAGCGTGCCGTCCTGGCCGTGGCCCTCCTCGTCGCCTTGATGCCGAGTGCACCCTCGCTGGCGGCGCAGGCCCCACTGTCTCCCACCACGGCGATGCCGCGTGCGTCGGGAAACTACACCCTGACGCCGCTTCTGACCGGGGGGATCCTGGAGACCAAGCGCACGGTGCAGCTCAACCAGGAGATCGACGCGCACGACATCGATGCGGGCGACTGCACTCCCTACGCAACGGGTTCGGTGGCCGTCAACGACACCATGAGAGTGGAAGGGCTTGTCGACCTCGGCTACGACACCGTGCCTAGGGCTAACCCGCAGCCCATGTATGCCGCACTTCCCGCGACCGACTACTCACTCAGCGGCTCCTATGTGACACGGGGCGGCGCATACGCATGCAAAGGCGATCAGCTCTATCTCAGCCAGGGGGGCACCTGCTCCGGTGCGGTCGCCGCATTTGGCCCGGGCGCTATCTACGAGCCGACGGCCGATGCCTACTGGGGAGGGGATCAGTACGTCCCCGGCGAGAGCGGACGTGTGGTGGGGGCTGCCACGTCTGCCAACGGCATGGACTGTGTCGTGCAGGATGGTGAAGTGCCGTGGGCGCCGGGCGCGTCGTTCGCCGAGTACGAGCCTGAAGCGCGACTTAACAGCGCGTTCGTGCGGCCGGCCACACCTCTTGAACTGGATGAGAAGGTGACGAGATTCGACTTGGCCAAGCGAGACACCTCCTGCGCCTACGGTGATATCTCGCAAGGAGCCCACGCAACGGGCATCTACGCCTGGACGGGGGCAACTGTCGACTACACGTCTGACTCGCGCGCGGCCACGTGCCTGAGCGTGCGCAGCGGATACCAGCAGACCACGTTGAAGCGAGCCCTCGTTGTCAATGAAGTGAAGGTCTTCCAGATGACTCCCTCCGGTGACTTCGCAGAGGTGCCACCCACGGAGAAGGTCGTCGACGGCAACCAGGTGCGACTGGAACTGCTCATCGAAAACCGCTGGAAGCGCGACATCACCACGGAGGTCAAGCTCTTTGACACCGAGTACAAGCGGCCGATCGAGGTGGAAAAGGAGGAGAAGAACCCCCGCACGGAGACCTTCGTCGCCGGGGCGCAGAAGAAGGTCACCATCAAGATGCGCACCGACGGCATGGCGTGGGAGACCCCGGGCAAGCCTGTCGCCTGGCGCAAGATCGGCATCCTGACGGCCTTCGGTGGCGCACGCTTCACTTTGCAGGTGGCTCCGCGCCCCGCCCTGCTGCTCCACGGCTGGAGATCCAATGCGGCTGCCTGGGACACGTGGCCCACTTTCGTGAAGTCCGTGCGAGATGCCTGGACAGTCCGTGCCGTCACAGGCATGGACACCGATCCCGTGACGGGCTACGCCATCCAGGTCAATGCCGGCACCCTGAAAGCCACGGTTGCGCAGATCCGCAAGGAGACCGGCGCTGTCCACGTTGATCTCGTTGGCCACTCGATGGGCGGACTCATCTCGCGCTGGTACATCAGCAGGCTCATGGGCGGTCCCGCCCAGGATGGTCGTCCCATCGTGCGCAGTCTCACGATGTTTGGTACGCCCAACCTGGGATCGGACTGCGCGTACGAGGTGCTCGGCATTGGAGGAGCGAGCATGTTGGGCGCGTCGATCTTCGACGAGAAGTTGGCGGGGGCAGTGGGCAGTTATATCCCCACCTTCCAGTTGACGCCCTTCTACCAGATCACCCAGTTCGCACCGAGCGCACAACCGAAGGCGGGGGTCTACTACTCGCATCGCGCGGGCACGCCGCTCCCCGTGTTTCCGTGCGGCCTGCCCGGGCCGCTTGGCCAATCGGGGTGGAACGACGGCCCGGTGGTGCACCCCTCGGTGATCGGCGGCGGCCTCGGCGGTGCGCAGCTCGCCCCTGCTGACTGGACGATCCACACGAGCATGACGGATGAGCGTAGCTATTTCGACAGTGCGCTCAACAAGGTTCTCGGCCTGGGACCTCCCGAGGCCGTGCGGCTCGTGCCTGCTGCGCGCTCCTCCATCGGCGTGCGGGACAGCCTTCCCGCGGCGGGACCGGTGCCCGGCACGTGGATCGATGGAGCTTCGGCAGATGTGGGCTCGGGCGTGACGCTCAAGGTGACGACGCCCGGTGGGGTCTCGCGCACGTCCGTCCTTGCGCCCGCCGGAGCCGCGGTGACCGTCACGGATCCTGCGGGCAAGGTGCTGACCACCGCCGAGGGGACCGCCTGGCCGATCGTCGTCCAGGCATCCACTTCCGCGGGTGAGATCCAGGTCGACGTACAACCGCAGGGGACGACAGGCAAGGTCGGCGTCGCGCTGTCCCTGCCTACCTCTCCGTTCAAGGTGTCGGCAACGGCAAAGCGTGCCGGGACGAAGGTCACCCTGACGGCGACGGTGTCCGGGCCAAAGAGCGCCACCGCCCGGGTGCAGGCCATCGTCGGTATGGGTACTCCGGCCGCCAAGGTCATCACCCTCAAGAGGGTGGGCAAGGCTTACGCCGGCACTGTGACCGTGCCATCGACGACCATGGTGACGATCGCGGTCGCGGCCAAGGTCGGTGCCGAGCGCCGCGTCACCTTTGCTGCCGTGGACTGAGCGACCCTCGTCTGACGCCTCGCGCTGGCCGAGTGGGTAAGGGTGGTACACCGCCGCGCCCGGAGGTGGGGTGCCGCGGGTACGGGCGTCTCCCACTAGTCGCAAGACGGACAATTCCCCCTTGTTTCCTGGCGGCCAATTCCCCCTTGCTTCCTGCCTTGTGGGTGCCCTGATCAGCACATTGAGGGGCCAGCCTTCCTGCTGGCGCGCGTACCCCTGCCCCTCTGGCGCGTGCCGCTGTCGTGGGATCGCGGGCCTAAACGAAGAGGCAAGAGGGGGGCTCCCCCGGCGCCCTTGCGCGTCTAGCGCTTGCCCGCGGCCTTCTTGCGGTTGGCCTCGGCCGCCTTCTTGTACTTCTTCTTCCACGCGGCGGCCTTCACCCTGAGCGTGCAGGGCGGCTTCGAGAACTGGAAGTTGAGGGCAAAGACGCTGATGACGCCGCGGCGCGCGGCCACGGAGTACTGCACCGGCACGTCCTCGCCGTTCTCGTTCTCCACGCTCAGATCGAGCACGGCCTTGACCTGCATGCCATCCGGCAGCGGGTCGAGGGGCAACGCCGGAGCACTCAGAGCTGCTGTCACGACCCCACCTCGTAGGTACCGGTCAGGCACGCCGTCGCAATCACGTGGTCACGCATGAGGTACTGCAGCATCGCGTAAGTCGTGACCTGTCCTTCAACGTGCAAAGCCACTAGATCGAGCGCATAGACCGTGAAGAGGTATCGGTGCGGGCCAGAACCGGGTGTGGGTGCGGGGCCGCCATAGCGGCAGTTGCCCCAATCGGTGAACCCCGCCTCGATGCTGGCATCGGGCCATACCCCTGGTGTGAATCCCTCGGGAAGGGCGGTTCGATTCACAGGGATGTTAAAGAGTGACCAATGGACGAACCCAACTCCCGTAGGTTCATCCAAGTCAAACATAGTGACAGCAAAACTCTGCGTTTCGCTCGGGGCGCCCCGCCATTCCAAGGCAGGACTCAGGTTCGATCCACCGGCATCTTGATGGCCGTGCAATTCAGGCATCGGCCCATCTTGAGAAAAGGTCGCTGCAACGAGACAGAAGTCGGTCATACTACGTCTCCTCGGAGTCCCGATTTGGTTGAAAATTCTTGAGTGATTGGCGAAGTTCGGACTTCAAGATCTTCCCCGTCGATCCCTTCGGCAGCTGTCCGAAGAAGACCTGCTTGGGCACCTTGAAAGGCGCTATTCGTTCGCGGCAGTGATCCAGCAATTCGGCGGAAGATGTGGATGCCCCCTGCCGAATTTCTACGAAGGCGACAGGCACCTCTCCCCAGCGGGAATCCGGCTTTGCGACGACGGCACATTCGAGCACGTTTGGGTGTGACGCGATCGCACGCTCGATCTCGACCGTACTGATATTCTCTCCACCCGAGATGATCAGATCCTTGAGACGATCTTTGATCTCCACCTGACCATTAGGATGTTTTACGCCAATGTCCCCCGTGTGGAACCATCCTCGCCGAAATGCGTCGCACGTTGCGCTGGGGTCGCGGTGATACTTCGACATGATGCCGTTTCCGCGCATGACAATTTCACCTAGAGTTTCGCCGTCTGCTGGGACCGGCGAGTCATTCATGTCCCACACCTCGACCTGCCCGGAAAGCGTGTTGGCGTCACCCTGTCGAGCGCGCCGAACAAGGCGTCCGGTTGGTTCGTCGCGCAGATTCTCCACATTTACTGTGAAGGGTCCATAGGTTTCGGTCAGCCCATAAACATGGTCGACGACAAAGCCGAACTCCTCCATCCGTCCCAGAATCGTGGGAGAAGGCGCCGCACCTGCGGTGATTATCCGAACTGGACGGTCCAGTTGCCGCGCATGGTCAGACTCGGACAGCATCACCAGAACGGTGGGTGCTGCGCATAGATGAGTGACGACCCCACTGACGCACAGCTCCCAAACCGCCTCTGGGTCGACCTTTTCCATGCAGATATTCCGAGCACCCACCGCCACGGTCGCCCAGGGGAAACACCATCCGTTGCAGTGGAACATCGGCAGAGTCCACAGGTACGAGCTGTCAGCCGTAAGTCCATGGTCAAGAGCCATAGCAAGCGAGTTCAGGTAAGCCCCTCGGTGGTGGTAAACCACGCCTTTGGGCCGACTCGTCGTCCCTGATGTGTAGTTGATGGCCAGCGGCCCGAGCTCGTCCCTGACAGGGGAGAGTTCAGTCAACTCCATCTTCATGAGTTCGGCTTCGAGTCGTTCGTCGATCACTACGATGCGCGTGCCCGACGAGCCGCGAACGACTGAGAGGAGATCTTCGGAGACGAACAGTAGCCGCATCGAGGAGTGCTCCACGATGTAGTCGACATCATCACCATTCGACCGTACGTTCATCTGGACCAGCAGACCCCCCACCATGGGAACGGAATAGTGGGTCAGCAATGAGAACTCGCCATTCCGGGCCAACACGCCAACGGAATCCCCTTGGCCGATCCCTTTGCTAACGAGATAGCTGGCAAGTCGGTTCGCCCGCTGGTACCACTCCGCATAGGTGTAGGCGGCGTCGCCGTCCTGCACGACAATGCGATCTGCGTGAACTCGGCTGGATCGGGAGAGAAAGTGGAGAGGGGTCAACGCCTCAAAGTTGGCGACGTCATCGTGAGTGGATCCAGGGGAGGTCATCAGTCGCTCCCAACCTGGTTGCGGGCGAGATGTCGATTGGCCACCACTTGAACCGGATCCCCAACTGGCGCGAAAGGAGGCGCGTAGCCGCGGCCGGCATTGAGGCCATCCAACTGCGGCACCCTGGCGACGGCCCCAGTGGCGATCAGGAACTTGTCGACTTCGCGCCTAACGACCTCTCCGGTCTCGATGCACCCAGCGGTGAGGAGCCCGACGTCGGGGTCAATGTCAGTTACTTCGTGGCCCCGGAGCAGTTCAATACCTTGACTTACGAAAAAACCCGGCGCCCGCACGAGCAGCGTGTGAGAGTCTCGGATCTCTCCGCTCACAAAGTACGGCAACCCGCAAGCGGCATACGAGACAACGCCTCCACGCTCGAATACCGTCACGGTCACGTCGTCACCGTGACGTCGAGCCAGGAATGACGCGGCACTCATACCGGCCGCGTCTCCGCCGACAATCGCAATACGCGTGCGAGCCGGGGTTGTTGACTCACAATCATGATGGCATCGTCGGCTCGATGAGACCGCCGTCCACGGGGAGGGCCACTGCGTTGACCATTGCTGCCGGGTCCGAACTCACCCAGATGACTGCGTCGGCCACTTCTTGAGGTGCTAAAAACCGCTCGACCAGTTGATCCTTTGCCCGAAGACTCTCGGACTCTGAATGCGATAGACCGTTGGCCTCTGCCTGGATGTCGATCATCGCCGTATCGACCCGACCGGGATAGACGGCGTTTACGCGCACCCCGTGGGTTGCGAAGTCGTTTGCCCAACTGCGCATGGGGCCAATAACGGCATGCTTCGAGGCGTGGTACGCGATGGAGCCACTCCAGCCGCGCAGACCGGAAACCAAGGATGCAATCATGATCGTTCCGGACTCGTCGCACACCTGGGTGACGAATGCCTTGACGGGCGACGTCACGCCCGTGACGTCAACGTCCAGCGTCCTTCGCCGTGCATTCTCGTCCGTGTCAGCTGTTGGGCCCAGCGGGCCGATGATGCCCGCGTTGGCGATGAGATGACGACATGGGCCCAGTGTTTCCCGGGCTGTCGCCGCCGCCTCCCGCATCGACTGGAAACTCGTGACGTCGGCATGGATCGCGATCGACTGCACTCTACGTCGAGCAATTCCGTCGGCCACCCTCCGGGCGCCGGCCTTATCGATGTCTAGGCAGGCCACGGAGGCCCCGGCAGAGGCGAAGGCGTCCGCGTGAGCCGCGCCGATGCCGTTAGCTGCCCCCGTGATCACCGCGCACACCCCATCGATCCCGGACAGTCGACCACCGCGCGAGGTTGTCACTGAGCCACCATGCCGCCGTCGATCACCAGGGGGTGACCAGTGATGTAGGACGCATCGTCGGACATGAGAAACGCGACCGCCGGTGCTACGTCCTCCGCAATGCCTTGGCGTCGCATAGGAACCGAATTCTCTACGAGCCTCTCGATGTCAGTCGCAGACATGCCAGCCGCCTCGAAAATCACGTCGTTGAAACCAGTGTCGATCCAGCCAGGGCAAACACAGTTGACCCGGATTCCGTATGGGGCGAGGTCGACGGCGAGTTGTCGGGTGAGGTTGACGACCGCACCTTTGCTTGAGTCGTAAGCCACACAATTCGGCTCTCCGACGAGACCCGCGGTTGATGCAGTGTTGACGACAACGCCAGCACCGACTGCCTTCATGCCCGGCACTACAGCCCTCGTCATGAGAAGCAGGCCCCGGACGTTCACGGCGTAGGTGAGGTCCCAGTCGCTCATGGAGATAGACGTAACGGAACCCGGGATGAGCACACCGGCGTTGTTGTGCAAGAGCTCGACGGGTCCCATCTCCACAGTGATCCGTTCGACGAGCGAGTTCACCTGTAGTTCATCGCTCACATCGCATGCATAAGCACGGGCTCTTCCACCTTCGGCAAGGATGTCCGTTGCGGTTCGCGTGGCGGCGTCTTCCTTGAGGTCGACCACAGCCACGTAGGCGCCCTCCTGGGCCAGACGCACGGAACTCGCCCGACCGATCGATCCGCCAGCGCCGGTTATGACGGCGACCTTCCCATCGAGTCGGCGGCGGTTGAATGTTTCAGCCACGGTCGCCACTCCCAACGGACTGCCGCGCGGCGGACTTCTCGCTGTCCAAGAAGGGCATGGGCGTGACCACCGCTTCGCGTAGTTGTCCGTCGACTCTCACGCTCAGATGCTCGCCAACCGCGGATCTCTCGACGCCTACGAGCGCCATGCCGATGTTCTGACCCAAGCGCGGCGAATGACAAGCGGAGGTGACCTTGCCAACGACAGCGGTCCCACTCGAGACGGGGAACGCTTCGAGCATGGTCCCATCGTTGTACGTTCCCAACGCCTCCCCATCGATGTGGAGGCCTACGAGCTTGCGGCTGACTCCCTCCGCCGAGATGGCCTGGAGCGCATCTCGACCAATGAATCCCCCTTCCTTATCCATGCTCAGCATCCAGGGGTAGCCCATACCCACCTCGAACGGGTTCGTCGTGAGGTCAATATCTGCGCCAAGCGCCAAGATTCCGGCTTCAATTCTACGCAGGTGGCACACTCCGGCCGGCTGTACGCCAAGGGGTTGGCCGGCTTCCATGACCGTCCGCCACAGCCTGGTCCCGTTCTCGGTGGCGTCAAAGAGGTAGATCTCGTAACCAAGTTCTGCGCTGTAGCCCGTCCGCGAGACCAGCACACGCATGTCTTGGAGTTCGTACTCCTTGAAGAAGTAGTACTCCAGGTCGCGAATCGACTCGCCAAAGACACTGACCATCAGATCAAGCGACTTCGGCCCCTGGACCTGGATCGGGCCCATGTCCGGTTCGTCGATGGTCACGTTGAGACCGCTGTTCACTGCAAGTCCGCGCGCCCAGAGCAGCGCGTCGCTGTCCGCGAGGGTCAGCCAGAAGCGATTCTCCTCCAGCCGAAGAAGGACAGGGTCGTTGATGATCCCGCCATGCTGGTCTGTCAAGAAGGTGTATTTGCACTGCCCAACATCGCACCTCGAGAGGTCGCGAGTGACTAGCTTGTTGGTGAAGGTGAACGCATCAGGGCCGGAGATCTGCAGCGCTCGCTCGACTCCGACGTCGGAGATGTTCACATTCTCGAGAAGGTTCCAGTATTCCCCTACTGGGTCCCCAAAGTGCCGCGGGATGTACATGTGGTTGTACACGCTGTACATCGCAACGCCATGCTCCCTGGCGGCATAGAAGTAGGGCGACTTGCGAATGCGAGGGTAGAGAAGCATCTGTGGAGCCGTCACCCGCATGTTCTCATCCGTTCTTAGGCGCTAAATTGTCAGGGTTTCGGACCGGCCGGCGGGGAAGTCGCCATCCGACCGGGAGATCTGCGCGAGTCGTAGCGTCATGAGCGCCGCCTGCTCGAGATTCATCGCGCGTTGCAGATTGTGCGAAAGAGGTAGTTCTCACGGAGCCGGAGGAGACCGGACGTATCCTCCGACATTGTCGGGGCGAGCGTCATTTGCCCTGCCACTGCGGCGCCCTTTTCGTGAGGAACGCGTCAATACCCTCCTGCGCGTCACAAGTGACGGCGTTCTCAGCCATCGTCTTGGCCATGAGTTCGTAGGCATCCGCCTGGGGGAGTTCGATCTGCCGATAGAAGGCCTGCTTTCCAATCTTGAGCGCAAGGGGACTGCTCGACATGACCCTGGTGCACAACTCCTGAACGGCGCTTTCAAGATCTCCTTCCGGAACGGAGCGATTGATCAGGCCCCACTCGGCAGCGGTCGAAGCGTCGATGGCCTCGCCGGTGAGAAGCATTTCCATGGACCGCTTTCGGCCGATGTTCCGACTTATCGCCACCATCGGCGTGGAGCAGAACAATCCAATCTTGACGCCGGGCGTGAGAAACAAGGTGTTCTCCGCCGCGATCGCGAGGTCGCACGTGGCTACGAGCTGGCAGCCGGCCGCAGCCGCCACCCCATGCACTTGCGCAATGACCGGCTGCGGGATTCGCTGAACCGCAGCCATCATCTCGTTGCATGTGTCGAAGATCCTCTGCTGATCGTCGAGGTCGCGGTCGACCATCTCGCGCAGGTTGTGCCCCGACGAGAAGACCTTGCCGATCCCCTTGATCACCACCACACGAACTCCATGGTCATCACCGATAGCACTCAGCGTCGCGGTCACCGCCGACATGACCTCGACCGAAAGTGGATTGCGCTGATCTCCCCGATTCAGGGTCAGCGCCGCCACCCCGCCCAGGTGATCGACGATGACGGGATCCGGCTGCGGCGGGTAGGCGGATGTCCTGACCACGCGAGCAGCATAACGATCACATTGTGCCTGTCAACGGGCATGTGCGATGGCCGGTGCGGCTCCGTGGTGAAGCGTGGCGGGAGCCCGCATGGGCCCCCGGCACGCGTTCTATCCCGCGGCTCCCCACGGTCGCAGGTCGTGCTGCTGAGGGATGTCGTTGCTTCGTCTCACGGTGAGACGGGATCTCTCACGCCCAGATGCGGGCTGGGCCACGGGGGTGGAGCCCTGCCCGCATCGCTCAGGGGCGGTATTCCTTGGGGCACTCCCGACGCGGGGGAAGGCCCAGGGCCAGGCGTGAGGCCGTCGCTGCCTTAGCCAGCCTGCCACTTCCCCTCACCGTGTCTACGTCTTCCCATGCCTTCGCTTCCGCGATCGAGGCGTACCAGGCGGCCTTCTCATATGCCCCGTTGGCCACCGTGGTGATGTCCTTCCGGACATTCTCCGGCCAAACGTAGTCAGGATCGGCCAGAGCCTGCGCTGTCTCCTCGTAGGCTTTAGCCCCGCGCTGAGCGGCTTTCACTGTCTTCGGGTGCGGAGTGTCGCTGGAGCCAGAGAAGGCATCGAACTTGTCAACGGTCGCGTAGTACTTTTCGTTGGCCGCGTTGGATGCGCACACGTAGGTCAGGAACCGATCCCCGGCCTCCTCGATGGTGAGCTCCACCGGCCCCGTTGGAGTGGGCGTCGGGGTCGGAGTGGGCGTGGGTGTCGTGCTCGGTGTGGGCGTCGCACTGGGTGATGCCGAGGTCGGCAGTGGCGTCGATGACGAGCCCGCATCCGTGGCCGAGCCGGTGCAGCCGGCGAGCAGCGTGGCCGTGGCGACCCCCACCGCGAGCATCAACTTCTTCACAATGTCCCCCGTTCGTCGCGTTGCTCACCACCCTACTCGCCGCTACTGCCACCACGGGTCCTCCTCACCGAAAGGCGGCTCATCGTGGCGGTGCGGCACAGGATGTCCTGCGATGAGGTGCAACGCGGTGCGCAGCAGGTGAGCAACATGAGCGCTGGTAACGCACATGATGATGAGCGCTCCTCCGGCCGTGGTGATGGTCGCCGGGTACAGCGGGTCGGTGGCAAGGCGTTGGCGATGCCAGGCGAGCACGACTCGCCACCAGCGCCTGACCTCGGCGACAGCAGTGATCGCGCGGGACCTCGCGTGCCGCAGCAGGCGATGGACGGGTGAGTGAAGAGCGCGTACAGATGTCATGAAACCTCCTGAATCGTGGAGAGCGGATGCTTTGCTGCCAGGACGGCACCGCGGCGCTGTGCGGATACCCGCGCGGTCGCACGCAGGATGCCGTCGTAGACATTGGCGGTGATGGAGATATCGGCGTGACCGAGCCGCCGGGAGACTTCGAGCAGGCTCTCGCCCTGGCTGAGGCCGAGGATCGCCGAGACATGCCTAAGGTGATCCGGGGCCGTGCTGTCAACGTGCAACGAAACGCGGCGTAACAGGGTCAGAAACGGCTAATGAGACCTGCCGGCACGAGGTCGTCAGAGCGCAGAAATCCCCTATGACATACAGGTTTCTAGGTGGAGCGGGTGACGGGAATCGAACCCGCACTGTCAGCTTGGGAAGCTGATGTTCTGCCATTGAACTACACCCGCGCGGGAGGTCGCCCTCCGCGGGAATCGAGTATGCCACCGCCGCCGATCCACCATGTACAGACCATGACGCCGACCGCTAGGCAGCAGCTGGCCGCGAGATCAGGGAGGCGGTGCTTGTCGGCGAGGAAGGCGGCGATCATGACCAGTGCCGCCATGTCGCCAATTCCGTCTCGAGGCCCAGCTAGCGAGCATGGTCCATGCCCGGTCGAGCGGAACGGCCACGGTTGTCGCTGCGACGTATACGACGGTCATGGCGGGTGCACCGCTGGCGACAGACCCATGCAGGACCGCGGCAAAGGCAAGCAGCGTGCCGATGACCAGGGTGACGACGACCGCGCTGACGGGCGTGAGTCCGGCGACGGCACCGATCGCGATCAGGATCGCCTCCACCGGGGCCCTGATCCCGCGACGAAGCGCTATGTGACCGGGGTCGTGGATGCGCGGCGCCACAGCGTGACCCTGGCGACGGCCCTAGGGTTCTGCCGTGGCCAGTGGTGCACGCATCCCAGACGATGGCCGGGAGATCCTGCCGGATTTCCGCGTCACCGACGTGCTGCAGCAGCGACCCGAGCCCTTTCGCTCACCGTGGCAGGTTGCTCGCATCGCTGTAGCCGTCACGGTGTCGTGGGCGGTCGGCTATTGGCTATCCCCGTCGTCGTTCGGCATCTTCGCGCCGCTCACCACGCTGATGGTCGTAGCTACCTCGCCGTGGAGTACCTGGGGACTATCGATTCAGCGGGTGGTCAGCAGCGGCGTCGGGGTCTTCCTCGCAACGCTGTGGGTCACGTGGGTGGGCGTCACCTGGTGGTCGGTGCTCATCGCCATGGTCGCCGCGTTGGTCTTGGCCAGTCGATTGCCGCTGTCGCTGGGCGGGCAATTCCAGATCCCGACCTCGGTGCTCTTCGTGTTTGCCCTCGGCCAGGTCACGTGGGAGCAGGCGGCCTGGCGTGTGCTCGACGTGGCCATCGGCGGTGCCGTGGGAATCCTGGCGATCTACCTGCCTCCGCCCAAGCCGCGGCCGGAGAAGTTCGAGGTCAGTCTGCAGTCATATCGCGACCACATCCTGGATCTGCTGGAGGCGATCGCTCGGGAGATCCGCGAGCAATCCGAGCCGCTCGGTGCCGACGTGCTCCACAGTTTCGTCCAAGACAGTCGATCCCTGCGCGGGGATGCCGACGTGGCACGTCAATCGCTGGTTGCCCTCGCTGAGAGCATCACCTTGAATCCGCGGGGGCGTGGGTATCGCCCCCTCCTGGCCGAGGACGCGCTGCGGCTACGGCGATTGGCCAGTATCGGCGTCCACGTGCGCGGCATTGCGGGGGTGGTCAACAAGGACTACGACCGACAGTGGATTTACCCCGCCCTGCAGGAGTCGACGCTCGCCGACCTCCTCGACGAACTCGCCGTGCTCGGACGCCTGGCGCTGGGGTCACCCGGCATGCCCGTGCGCCCTGAGGCACCCGAGGAGTTGTCGGTGCGGGCCGGAGCCTTCGATACGCGTCTGCGCAGTCTGGCCGATCACATCGTCAACGACAGCACGGGTGAGGTGCTGGAGTCGGTCTCGCTTCTGGGGCGACTGGAATTCGTGGCCGACCAACTCGAGGGCTTCGATCGCCTGCCCGGAGAGGCAGACGACAGGTTCGAGGACGACTAGCCGGGGCAGCCGATAGCCTGCGGCCGTGCTTCTCTCCGATCGCGACCTACGTGCCGAACTCGATGCAGGGCGAGTGGGCCTCGAGCCCTACGACCCCGCGATGATTCAGCCATCGAGCGTGGACGTGCGCCTCGACCGCTACTTCCGGGTCTTCGAGAATCATCGCTATCCCCACATCGACCCCGCGGAAGAACAGCCAGACCTGACGGAGTTGGTCGAAACCCGACCCGACGAGGCCTTCATCCTTCATCCGGGTGAATTCGTGCTCGCCTCGACCTACGAGGTCGTCACCTTGCCCGACGACATCGCCGGACGCCTCGAAGGCAAGTCATCCCTGGGGCGACTTGGCCTGCTCACTCACTCGACGGCTGGATTCATCGACCCTGGTTTCTCCGGCCACGTGACTCTTGAGCTGTCCAATGTCGCAACGCTCCCCATCAAGTTGTGGCCCGGCATGAAGATCGGGCAGCTTTGCCTCTTCAAGCTGTCGTCGCCGGCTGAGCATCCCTACGGGTCAAGCGTCTACGGGTCGCGCTATCAGGGTCAGCGCGGCCCCACGCCGAGTCGCTCGTTTGCCAACTTCCATCGAACGGAGCTGGGCGAGTAGCCCGTTCGCATGCAGGGGGACAAGGCAGCGCTCACGCTGGCGGCTCGATGCATGCAACGACGCGACGTCGACGCAGTGCCGCTTGGTATGCCGCTTGGTGGGGATGTCGTGACGGGGGCGTTTCGCGCGCTGCTCGGGGCGTCCGTGGCGCGCAGCGCCTAGGCGTCCTTCTTCACTCCGGCGAGCAACAGCGACGCGAGGTCGACTACCTCGAAGCCCTCCGCCTGGCCCTGCTGCTGGAACGACGTCACCGCGTCGTTGAGCATCACGCTGCAGAACGGGCATGCCACGGCGACCTTGGCTGCACCGGTCGCGACGGCTTCCTCGGCCCTATTGGCATTGACGCGAGTGCCGAGCTTCTCCTCCATCCACATGCGGGCGCCACCCGCACCGCAGCAGAATGATTGCGCGCCGTGGCGCGGCATCTCGACGAGCTCGACGCCGGGCACGGACTCCACGAGCTCGCGCGGCGGCACGTAAATGTTGTTGTGGCGTCCGAGGTAGCACGGGTCGTGGTAGGTGACCTTCTCCGTCATCCCCGTCTCAAGCGGGGTGACGGGAATCAGGCGACCTTCTCGCACGAGAGTGGCCAGCAACTGCGAATAGTGGACGACCTCGTAGTTGCCACCAACCTGCGGGTATTCGCGGCCCAGGGTGTTGAGGCAGTGCGGGCATGTGACAACGATCTTCTTGGCCTTGATCTCGTTGAGCACCTCGACGTTCTGCATTGCCTGCATCTGGAAGAGGAATTCGTTGCCTGCTCGACGAGCCGGATCGCCATTGCAGGTCTCGCCCTCGCCGAGCACCATAAAACTGACCCCAGCAATGGTGAGGAGTTCGGCGACCGCCTTCGTGGTCTTCTTCGCACGGTCCTCGAAGGCCCCGGCGCACCCGACCCAGAAGAGGTATTCGACGTCGGCGGGGATCGTGTCTTCGCCGTCCATGCCGAAGACGCGGACCTCGAAGTCGACTTCCTCGATCCAGGCATTGCGCATGGAGGCGTTCATGCCCCACGGGTTGCCTTTGGTCTCGACGTTCTTGAACATGCCGTTGAGTTCGACCGGGAAACTCGTGTCGATCATCACCTGGTAGCGACGCATGTCAATGAAGTGGTCGATGTGCTCGATGTCGACGGGGCACTGGTAGACGCAGGCTCCGCAGGTGGTGCATGACCACAGGGCGTCCTCGTCGATGACCGGACCCGACTGGTCGCGGTGGCCCGACGCGTCGTAGCCGTCGGTGTCCTTGTGCGCCACGTCATCGCGCGGCCCGACGAGCGGGCGCTCGACGGCGTCCTTGACCGACTGCGGCATCGTGGCGAGCACAGCCTCATCGACATCGCCAAGCGGCGGGTTTGCGCCGTCGTTGGCCTTCTGTGCGGCCATGACATAGGGCGCCTTCGCAAACGACGCCTCGCGCAGGTCCATGATCATCAACTTGGGGCTCAGTGGCTTACCGGTGTTCCACGCAGGGCACTGCGACTGGCAGCGTCCGCATTCGGTGCAGGTGGCGAAGTCGAGCGTGTCCTTCCACGTGAAGTCCTCGATGCGCCCGACGCCGAAGGTGGCGTCGTCGGCAGGGTCCTCGAAGTCGATCGGCTTGCCACCGGAATACATCGGCAGGAGCGGGCCGAGGGCGTTGGGAAGCCGCGAGAACGCGACGTTGATGGGCGCGAGCCCGATGTGCAGGTGCTTGGAGTAGAGCACGATGAGGAGGAAGCCGAGGATCACCGCGATGTGCAGGATGACCCCGAAGAATTCGAGCACCTCGAGCGTGGATACACCCAGGGGCTCCATGAGCGAGGCGATCCAGTTGGAGAAGAAGGCACCGGGCAACTGGCCGTGGAGGGCGAGCTTGGCGCCGCGGTAGAGCTCCAGCGTCCACAGGACGTTGAAGATCATGAGGAGCACGATCCACGCGGCTCCGGTGTGAGAGCCGAAGAAGCGGGACCGGCGGCCCTCCTTGGCGGGGTTGTTGAGCAGTCGGATGATCGCGAATATCACGATGCCGACGAACACCAGGATGACGAAGAGATCCTCGAGGAAGAGCACGATCGGCCAGGTGCCGATGACGGGGAACCAGAAGTTTTCGATGTAGACCTCGCCGAGGGCCTCCGCGACCGTGATGCCCAGCACAAGGAAGCCCCAGAACGCGAAGACGTGCGCGACGCCGGGGATGGCCCACTGCAGCAGCTTCTTCTGCCCGAGCACCTGGCTGCCCTCGAGTTCGGCGCGCTTGCCCACGTGGCTGGTCCGGCCGACAGCCGGCTGGCCGGAGCGGATCATGCCCTGCAGGAAGAGGATGCGCCGCGCCGCGAAGACGGCGGCCACCACGATGATGGCCGTGCCGAGCACGATCCGGATGACGTCGAGAGTCTCCATGGCGGCAGGCTACTACCGACGAGTAGCCCTCGCCGGGCACGGCGTCAGCCCGAAGACGTGGGTCAGCCCGAGGACGTGGGTCAGCCCGAAGACGTGGGTCAGCCCGATGAGGTCGACGGTGCGGGGTGCTTGACGGACTTGGGGGTCGGATCGTCCCCGTGGTCGCCCGCGCGCTTGAGCAACACGTAGCCCGCGACTCCACCAAGGAGCATGAGGGCAGCCGTGATGTACATCATGGTGGCAAAGGCCAGTCCGTAGGACGCGGTGGCGTCGGCGAGTGCCTCCTTGCCCAGTGAGCTGGTGGGCGCGGTGCTTTGCGCGGCGTACGTCGTGACGGCGTCCAAGCCGGTGCCGACCTGGGTGGCCGGCACGCCCGCGGCCTCGAGCTTTGCCGTCGTGCCGCCGATCGTGAGCTTGTCGATGACGATGGTCGAGGCAGCAAATCCGATGGCGTAGAAGAACTGGCCGAAGGTCAGGCGCGAGCTCGACACCGGGCCGTAGTACTTCGCCGGTGCCTCCTGCAGGATGAGTGAGCCGTACGGCACCGCTGCGATCACGACGCCGGCTCCGACGAGGAACTCGCCAGGCAGGAAGGCCCAGAACGATGTGCCGGTGTGGGTCAGTGCGAGGAGCACCATGCCCGCGGCACTCACGACGCCGCCGAGGAGAAGAACTGCGCGGGCCGACAGCTTGCCGGAGGACATAAGGCGCCCGGTGACGAGTCCGGCGATGATGCCGGCGAGCAGCAGCGGGAGCTGCCACATGGAGACCTCGAGGGTCTTGAGGCCGTTGACGTACTGCCAGAGATTGGTGAGCTGAAGGAAGACGACAGCGTTGCCAAAGTTGTAGATGAACCCCGCGACGATGGCGGCGACGAAGACGGGGTTCTTCAGGATGCTCACGGGGAAGAAGCGATTGCTGTCGCGCTTCTCCCAGATCACCCAGATGACGAGCAGCACGATGCCCACAGCGATCGCACCCAGCGCGATCGGACTGGTGAGGCTCTTGCCCAGCTCCCCGATCCCACCGAGCAGGGCGATGATGCCGAGCCCGAGGAGCACCTGGCCGAGGATGTCCTTGCCGGGGAGCGAAAAGCGAGGCTCCTTGGGCAGCAGGATCGGCACGATGAAGAAGCTGATCGCACTCGCGATCGGGACCACGAGGAACGCCGTGCGCCACTCGAGTGACGACAGCGCGCCCCCAGCGAACGTGAGAATCATCGTCGCCACCATGAGCACCGCGGTGAAAACGCCCATTGCGGCCGCGAGTTTCCCGGGCTTGGCGCACGCGCGGATGTAGGCGAACGCCGCGCCGTACACCGCGCCGAGTCCGATCCCCGCAATCACCCGTCCGAGGAGGTAGAAGGCCGTGTCGGGTGCGAGAAAGACGACAAGGTCGCCGATGATCGTGACGATGAGGGCAACCTGGAGCACCTTGCGTCGTCCCAGCGAGTCGGCGAGCAAGCCGGTGGAGATCGCCGTCGCCGCGAGCGCGAGTGCTGAGATGCTCGCCGCGAGCGAGGTGCTCCCCATGTCGAGGCCGCGGGCGGCACCCACGAGTGCGGTGGACGCGATATTGGGATCGGTGCCCTGGAGGGCAGCGAGGATCCCCAGGAATGTCAGCGCCAACGCCGGCCGCTTAACCGGGCTTTGGGCAGGCTGTGCGGCGCTCGCTCCCGCAGGCGGTGTGGTGGCGGACATAGGGGCCTCTCATCCGGGGGTATGCTGACCGTAGGGGGATGACCGCAGGACGACAAGTTCCTCCTCTGGTTTCCCGCAGTTGTTTGCGTTCACGTTGCTTTCCCCCTCTAGCCTCACCCCACACGCCCGCCCCAGGAGGTCCCCCATGTGCACCAACTTCAAGTACCCCACGGCCAAGGACGGCACCTCGTGCATCGGCCGCACGATGGAGTTCCCCAACGAGATCCCCTGGCAGATCGCCGTTGCCGCCAGTGACCTCAAGGGTGAGTGCACGCTGGTCCCCAACGGCAAGACCTGGCAGGCGAAGTACGGCATCGTCGGCATGTCGGGGTTCAACAACCCCCAGTGGTACGCCGACGGGATGAACAACGCGGGCCTATCAGCCCATCTGCTCTACATGCCCGAGCACGCGACGTACTACGCACCCAAGGGTGATGGCTCCGACATCGGCATCCTCGACCTCATCGCGTTTGTGCTCGGCACATGCTCAACGGTCGCCGAGGCCAAGACCGCGGCCCTGTCCGTCAACGTGGTCAATGTCGAGCCCAAGCAGGTCCCGGTCCCGCTCCCGCTGCACCTCGTGCTCCACGACAAGGATTCGTGCGCGGTTGTGGAGTTCCACCCCGAGGGCCCGCGCGCGACAGACAACCCCGTGCAGGTCGCGACCAATTCGCCCTACATCGAGTGGCACCTGACGAACGTATGCAACTACCTCAGCCTCAGCCCGGACAACCCGGCCGCCATCACGATCGGCGGCACGAAGTTCGCTCCCTTCGCGCAGGGACAGGGCTTCCGCGGCATCCCGGGCGATGGCACCTCGCCGTCGCGATTCATCCGCGCGCTCACTGATGTGCGCTTCGCGCCTGCGCCCGCCAACCAGGCGGATGCCGAGCTCCAGACGATCCGCGTCCTCCACGGCTTCGACATCTCGACCGGGAGCATCATGGAACCCGCGATCAGCGGAGGCCTCACGCAGGAACTCACCATCTGGTCGACGGTGTCCAACCTCACGGGTAATCGCTACCTCTACAACACCTACGACGACCCGCAGTGGTTCGTCATCGACCTCGCGACGACTGACTTCAGCAGCTCACGCTCGGTGGCCTTCACGCACTCGGGCGGCCCCGTGCCGCTCAGGGTCTGAGTCCCTGGCTTTCTGACCCACCACCACATGGATAGAGTCCCCTCATGACGAACGTCATCCTCAAGGCGTCATCGATCGTCACGATGGACCCGACGAACCCCCGTGCGGAAGCCGTCGCCTTCGACGATGCGACGGGCAAGATCCTGGCTGTCGGCACGGTCGCGGATTGCCAAGCGGCAGCGCCGGGCACCGCGGTGACCGATCTCGGTACGACGGTCCTCATGCCCGGCTTCATCGAGGCACACAGCCACCCGATGCTCGGCGGGATGATCACGCAGACCCCGTCGTATTGGATCGCCCCCTATATGGGCTATCCGCACATCAGTGACGTCCACGCCCTGTGGACCAAGGTCAACGCGGAGTTGCCCCCGGACCAGCCCGTGGTCTTCGAGGGACTCGATCGACTGCTGCAGCAGGCGTCCATGCCCACCAACACGGACCTCGATGCCTTCTTCCCGACGCGGCGCGCGGTCGTGCTCGACAACTCAGGGCACGTGGCCTACTTCAACTCCGCGGTCATCGCATTCAACAAGTGGGCCGATGGCAAGCCCCCACCCAATCCGCCGGGCGCTCACTTCGGGCGCAATCCCGACGGCACCTCCAATGGCATCGCCTACGAGACGGCCGCTCAGCTCGAGGCCGTGCTGCCGACAGTGAAGGACGCGGTGCCGCATCCGCTGGAGTCCGCGGCGAAGTGGCTGCAGTACATGGCCGGCTTCGGCATCACCGCGACGTCCGAGATGACCTACTCCACCAACATGCTCAAGGGCTACGAGGCGCTCACGACGCGGCCGGACTCTCCCGTGCGCATGTCGCTTTATCACATGGCGATCGACTCCGATGCCGGCGTGCAGGTCGCGTCGCCTGACCCCGCAATGCTGCGCAAGCAGGGCGTGAAGCTCTGGGCCGATGGCTCGCCGTGGGTTGGGTCCATCGCCTCGTCGTTCCCGTATCTCGACACCCCTGCTGTCCAGCACGCCGAGATTCCCTTGGGCCCAGGCGGCACCGCGATGATGAACTACTCACGCGTCGAGCTCGACGCGCTGCTGGCGAAGTACGCCCCCATGGGCTGGCAGATGTCCTTCCACGTCAACGGCGACGTGGGGCTCGACATTGTGCTCGACGCCTACGAGGAAGCCCTTGTCAACAACAACCTCATGGGCACCGACCACCGCTGGCGCGTGGAGCACTGCGGTGGATGCCGCGGCGATCAGTTTGAGCGCGCCGTCGCCATGGGCGTCACGATCTCGCTTGGCCCGTTCCAGTACATCTACTGGGGCGATCTGCTCGACGGCACGATGTTCGAGCCTGCCATCGGCTCGCAGTGGATGCGCTGGGGTGATGCGGTGCGCGCGGGTGCGCACCTGTCCTTCCACAACGACGGTCCGGTGAGCCCGCCCATCCCGCTGCTCAACATCCAGACAGCCATCACGCGCACGACCGACACGGGTCAGGTGCACGGCGCCAACCAGATCATCGGCATTGAGGACGCGCTGAAGGCCGAGACGATCGGAGCGGCGTACATGCTGCACCGCGACGACGAGATCGGCTCGCTCGCGGTCGGGAAGTACGCCGACCTGGTGGAGTTGTCCATGGACCCGTACCTTGCCGAGCCGTTGAAGCTGGCCACCGAGGTCAAGGTGCAGGGCACGTGGCGATCGGGGCGCAAGATCGACCTCGACGCCTACATGCAGCAGATCCAGGCTGTGGAGGCCGCCGGCACCCATCCGGTGGACCACGCGGCGCCCTTCACCGCCCACAAGTGCTGAGGGCCGGGCTGCCCGGCGTGAACCTCGGGGAGGCGTGAACTTTGGGTGGAAAGTGCCCTGCCAGGGCCGGATCTACCCAAAGTTCGCCCGGCCTCACCTCGGAGCCCCTCATGGCCCCCTCACAAGCCTCTCGGGAAACGCTCCTATGAGTCGATTTGACTCATATTGTCTGAGCCGGCATACTTGAGGTCCGCACGGATCCGGAACCGGCCCGGCCGACGAAGGCCCAGGGGCCCCGGATCCGGCGGCACATACCTAGATAGCAACCGAACCAACCAGAAAGAAGGAACACCTGATGACCCGTGCAGTCGGCATCGACCTGGGCACGACCAACTCCGTCGTGTCCACCCTTGAGGGCGGCGACCCCGTCGTCATCACCAACGCCGAGGGCGCCCGCACGACCCCCTCGGTTGTCGCCTTCGCCAAGAACGGCGAGGTGCTCGTCGGCGAGGTAGCCAAGCGCCAGGCCGTCACCAACGTGGACCGCACGATCCGGTCCGTGAAGCGCCATATGGGCACCAACTGGACGATCGACATCGACGGCAAGTCCTACACCCCGCAGGAGATCAGCGCGCGCGTGCTCATGAAGCTCAAGCGCGATGCGGAGTCCTACCTGGGCGACACCGTCACCGATGCGGTCATCACCGTGCCGGCGTACTTCAATGACGCCCAGCGCCAGGCCACCAAGGAGGCTGGCGAGATCGCGGGCCTCAACGTCCTGCGCATCATCAACGAGCCCACCTCTGCCGCCCTGGCCTACGGCCTCGACAAGGGCGACAAGGAGCAGACGATCCTCGTGTTCGACCTCGGTGGTGGCACGTTCGACGTGTCGCTGCTCGAGATCGGCGACGGCGTCGTCGAGGTCAAGGCCACCAGCGGTGACAACAACCTCGGTGGCGACGACTGGGACGACAAGGTCGTCGACTGGATGGTCACCAACTTCAAGAACGCTCACGGCGTCGACCTGTCCAAGGACAAGATGGCAATGCAGCGCCTGCGCGAGGCGGCCGAGAAGGCCAAGATCGAGCTTTCCAGCTCGATGCAGACCTCGATCAACCTGCCCTACATCACCGCGAGCGCCGAGGGCCCGCTGCACCTGGAGGAGACCCTCTCCCGGGCGCAGTTCGAGCAGATGACCTCCGACCTGCTCGATCGCACGAAGGCTCCCTTCGAGGCCGTCATCAAGGACGCCGGCATCAAGCTCGACGACATCGACCAGGTCGTGCTCGTCGGAGGCTCCACCCGCATGCCCGCGGTGACCGAACTCGTCAAGAAGATGACTGGCAAGGAGCCCAACAAGGGCGTCAACCCCGATGAGGTCGTGGCGATCGGTGCGGCCCTCCAGGCCGGCGTGCTCAAAGGCGACGTCAAGGACGTCCTGCTGCTCGACGTCACCCCGCTCTCCCTCGGCATCGAGACCAAGGGCGGCGTGATGACGAAGCTCATCGATCGCAACACGACGATCCCGACCAAGCGCAGCGAGATCTTCACCACCGCTGACGACAACCAGCCCAGTGTGCTCATCCAGGTCTACCAGGGCGAGCGCGAAATGGCCGCCTATAACAAGCGCCTGGGCACCTTCGAGCTGACCGGCCTGCCGCCGGCGCCGCGCGGAGTGCCGCAGGTCGAGGTCACCTTCGATATCGATGCCAACGGCATCGTTCACGTGTCGGCTAAGGACCTGGCCACGGGCAAGGAGCAGTCGATGACCATCTCCGGTGGCAGTGCCCTGCCCAAGGAGGAGATCGACCGCATGATGCGCGAGGCCGAGGCCAACGCCGAGGCAGATAAGAAGGCGCGCGAGGAGATCGAGGTCAAGAACACCGCCGAGGCGCTCGTCTACCAGACCGAGAAGTTCCTCGCGGACAACGCCGACAAGATCCCGGCCGACGCCAAGAGCAATGTCGACGAGCCGCTCGATGAGCTCAAGAAGGCCATCGAGGCCAATGACATCCCCGGCATGAAGGCCGCGACCGACAAGGTCGCGCAGGCGAGCCAGACGCTCGGTGCCGCGATGTACACGATGGCCCAGCAGGCCGGCGGCGGCGACGCCACGGCTGATGCTGCGGCCGATATGTCCGAGGACGACGTCGTCGACGCCGAGATCGTCGACGACGACGCCAACGAGGCGAAGTGAGTTCCGAGGAGCACCCCGAGGAGGGCGTCCGCGTCACTGACCGCAGGCGCATCGATCCGGAGACCTTCGAGGTCAGGGAGTCGGCCCAGCCGACTCCCTCCTCGGAGGAGGCCGTGATCGAGGCAGACCTCACGGCAGCAGATGCCAAGGTCGCCGAATTGACCGATGACCTCCGCCGGGTGCACGCCGAATACGCCAACTACCGCAAGCGCGTGGAGCGCGACCGCGAGGCCGCGCGCGACGTCACGATCGGCGGCGTACTCACCGAATTGCTCCCCGTCCTCGATGACATCGAGCGGGCGCGTGAGCACGGCGAGCTCGAGGGTGCTTTCAAGTCCGTGGGTGAGACCCTCGAGGCGACGTGCGCCAAGCTCGGCCTGGAGATGTACGGCGAGGCCAATGAGCCTTTCGACCCCGCCATCCACGAGGCGCTCACCAGTGAGACCCGCGAGGGGCTCGATGGGCCGGTCGTCACATCGGTCTACCAGCGCGGCTACCGCCACACCGGGCGCGTGCTGCGCCCCGCGCGGGTTGCCGTTGCCGACGCATAAGCGAACAAGCGAGCTAAGACAGACGGGGCAGGATGAACAAGGACTGGCTGGAGAAGGACTTCTACAAGGTCCTCGGCGTGGACAAGGGCGCGCCAGCCGACGAGATCAAGAAGAAGTACCGCAAGCTCGCGCGTGAACTGCACCCGGACAAGAACCCGGACAACCCGAAGGCCGAGGAGCGCTTCAAGGAGGTCTCCGAGGCGTACGACGTCCTCTCCGATGACAAGAAGCGAGCCGAGTACGACGAGGCGCGCACCCTGTTTGCCAGTGGCGGCGGCTTCGGAGGCGGTCGCTTCGGCGGTGGCGGCGGATACGGCGGCCCCGGCGGCTTCGGTGGTGGCAGGACCTACGACTTCGGCGATGTCTTCGGATCCGACGACGGCGGCCTGGGCGACATCCTCGGCAATATCTTCAGCCGCGGTCGCGGCGGCGGCCGCACTGCGCGTGCTCCGCGCCGCGGCCAGGATGTCGAGAGCGAGATCACCCTTGGCTTTGACGAGGCACTCGACGGCGTCACCGTCCCGCTGCGCCTGGCGAGCGATGCCGCATGCGACAGCTGCCATGGCACCGGCGCACGCGCCGGCACCGTGCCGCGCGTATGCCCCAACTGCGACGGCACCGGCCAGACCTCGCGCAACGCTGGTGGCTTCGCCTTCGCCGAGCCCTGCGGGGCCTGCCACGGGCGCGGCCTCATCGTCGACGACCCGTGCCCGACGTGCAATGGATCGGGGCGCGGCATCAGCACGCGCACCGTGCAGGCGCGCATCCCCGCGGGGGTCAAGGATGGCGCCCGCATCCGCCTGAAGGGCAAGGGTGCCCCGGGCGAGCGTGGCGGCCCCAATGGCGATCTCTACGTCGTCGTGCACGTCACCGCGCACCCGGTCTTCGGGCGCAAGGGCGACAACCTCACCGTCACCGTGCCGGTCACCTTCACCGAGGCCACGCTCGGCGGCCAGGTCGTCGTGCCCACGCCCGGTGGCGGCACGGTCACCTTGAAGATCCCTGCCGGCACCTCCAACGGCCGCACCTTCCGCGTGCGCGGCAAGGGAGTGGCCCGCAAGGACGGCACCAAGGGCGACCTGCTGGCGAGTGTCGACGTGCACGTGCCGACCAACCTCAGCGACGAGGCGCGCGAGGCCCTGCAGAAGTACGCCGAGGCCACGGCCGACGACGATCCACGCAAGTCACTTCTTGCCGACGCCAAGGCGACGTGATGTTCAGCGACGACACCATCCCCGTCTACGCGATCTCGGTCGCGGCGCAGCTCTCCGGGCTCCACCCGCAAACCCTGCGCCAATACGACAAGCTCGGCCTGGTCTCCCCCCAGCGCACCAATGGGCGCAACCGGCTCTACTCCGCGCGTGACATCGCACGCCTCCAGGAGGTTGCCGACCTGTCGGCGGCGGGAGTCAGCCTCGAGGGCATCCGCCGTGTACTCGATCTCCAAGCCGAGGTCGAGCGCCTGCGCGATGAACTCGAGGGCTACGTGGCCGAGAAGCGTTCGACTGCCCTCGTGCTCTGGAATCCCTCGCGCCGCCGCGGCGCGTAAGAGACGTAGAAGGAACCATGGACATCAAGTTCACGACGAAGGCCCAGGACGCCCTAGGCGCCTCCGTGCGCATCGCCGCAGCCCAGGGCAATGCCCAGGTGGAGCCGATCCACATCCTCGACTCGCTCCTGCAGCAGGGCGAGGGCATCGCCTCGGCGCTGCTCGAATCCGTCGGCGTGGATCGTGCCGCCCTCACGCGCGAGGTGCGCGCCGCCATCGAGGCGCTGCCCAGTGCCAGCGGCTCGACCGTGTCGGCCCCGCAGCTGAGCCAGCAGTCCTATTCCGTGCTGACGGCCGCACAGAAGCTCGCCCAGGAGCGCGGCGACGAATACGTCAGCACCGAGCACCTGCTCGTCGGACTCGCCGAGGAGCCCGGTGCCCGCGAACGCTTGACCCAGGCCGGTGCGACCCCCCAGGCTCTGGTGGCTGCCCTGCAACAACTGCGAGGAGGAACGCGCGTGACGAGTCCGGAGCCTGAGGGCACCTTCCAGGCGCTGGAGAAGTACGGCGTCGACCTGACCGCGCGTGCGCGCGAAGGCAAGATCGACCCCGTCATCGGCCGCGACGAGGAGATCCGTCGAACGATCCAGGTGCTGTCGCGCCGCACCAAGAACAACCCGGTGCTCATCGGCGAGCCAGGCGTCGGCAAGACCGCCGTCGTCGAGGGCCTCGCCCGGCGCATCGTCGAGGGTGACGTGCCCACCTCGCTCGAGGGCAAGACGCTGATCGCGCTCGACCTCGGTGCGATGGTCGCCGGTGCGAAATACCGCGGCGAGTTCGAGGAGCGCCTCAAGGCCGTGCTCGATGAGATCAAGGACAGCGACGGCCAGATCATCACCTTCATCGACGAGCTGCACACCGTCGTCGGCGCGGGCGCAGGCGGCGACTCGGCCATGGATGCCGGCAACATGCTCAAGCCCATGCTCGCGCGCGGCGAGCTGCGCATGATCGGTGCGACAACGCTCGACGAGTACCGCGAATACATCGAGAAGGACCCCGCCCTAGAGCGCCGCTTCCAGCAGGTATTCGTCGGCCAGCCCACTGTCGAAGACACCATCTCGATCCTGCGCGGCATCAAGGAGAAGTACGAGGCGCACCACAAGGTGGCCATCAACGACTCGGCCCTTATCGCTGCCGCATCGCTCTCCGATCGCTACATCACCTCGCGCTTCCTTCCCGACAAGGCCATCGACCTGATGGACGAGGCGGCTGCGCGCCTGCGCATGGAGATCGACTCCTCGCCCGCCGAGATCGACCTGTTGCAGCGCCAGGTCGATCGCCTCAAGATGGAGGAGATGGCGGTCGCGCGCGAGAGCGATGACGCCTCCAAGGAGCGTGTCCAGCGCATTCGCGCCGAGATCGCCGACAAGGAGGAGGAGCTTGCGGGCCTGCGCGCCAAGTGGGACGCCGAGAAGGCTGGCCTTGACCGCATCGGCGAGCTCAAGGTGCTCATCGACGACCTGCGCGCTGCCGCCGAGAAGGCTCAGCGCTCCGGCGACTTCGAGCAGGCATCCAAGTTGCTCTATGCCGAGATCCCCGCGTTCGAAGAAGAACTCGAGCGCGTCACCGCCGAGACCAACGCCCGCGAGGCGTCGATGGTGCAGGAGGAGGTGACCGCCGACGACATCGCTGAGGTCATCTCGTCATGGACGGGCATTCCGGCCGGCCGCATGCTCGAGGGCGAGAGCGAGAAGCTCCTGCGCATGGAGGACTACCTCGACAAGCGCGTCGTCGGCCAGCCCGAGGCTGTGCGCGAGGTCAGCGACGCCGTACGCCGCGCCCGCGCGGGGATCGCCGACCCCAATCGCCCGACCGGGTCCTTCCTCTTCCTCGGCCCGACCGGCGTCGGCAAGACCGAGCTGGCCAAGGCGCTCGCGGAATTCCTCTTCGACGACGAGCGCGCCATGGTGCGCATCGACATGAGCGAATACAGCGAGAAGCACTCGGTGGCCCGCCTGGTTGGTGCGCCTCCCGGCTATGTCGGCTACGAGGAGGGCGGCCAGCTCACCGAGGCGGTGCGCCGTCGTCCCTACTCCGTGGTGCTGCTCGACGAGGTCGAGAAGGCCAACCCTGAGGTGTTCGACATCCTCCTGCAGGTGCTCGACGACGGTCGTCTCACCGACGGCCAGGGCCGCACGGTCGACTTGCGCAATGTCATCTTGATCCTCACCTCCAACATGGGCTCGCAATTCCTCATCGACCAGACCGAGCCCTACGACGTGCGCAAGGAGCAGGTGATGGCGGTGGTACGGCAGCGCTTCCGCCCGGAGTTCCTCAACCGTCTGGACGCGATGGTGATGTTCAACCCGCTCGACAAGAAGGAGTTGGAGCGCATCGCGCGACTGCAGGTCGATCAGCTGCAGCGACGCCTGCACGATCGGCGCATCACTCTCGACATCTTCGATGAGGCCCTGCAGTGGCTCGTCAACAAGGGCTACGACCCCGCATATGGTGCTCGCCCGCTGCGCCGACTCGTGCAGACCGCGATCGGAGATCCGCTGGCCAAGGAGATCTTGTCGGGCGAGGTGCACGACGGCGACACGGTCAGCATCGGCGTCGTGACCGACGGATCTCACCTCACCGTCACTCCTGCGCTGAGCACTGTGACGTCCTTCACGGCCCCCTCATAGCCGTAGGGTGAAGTCGCTTCCTATCCCTCGACTGGGGCAGAATCGGATGATGCGACGCTCGGGTCTCGTGCGAGCAGTGGGGCTGGCTGTTCCCCTCGTGCTGGGAGCCTCCGTGCTCCTCGCGCCGCCGGCGACCGCGCGACCGACCGACATCCCCGAGATGCCCACTCAGTGCCGCTCGTCATACAAGACCGCGGTGCAGTGGAAGGCCGACGTCTCGCAGGTCGCCTCCGGCCGAATCTTCAGGATGGACGGCCACACGGTGCGACTCGACCGCAAGGGCTGGCGCGCAAACGACCCCAAGGATCCGTCGTGGACGCTGTGGTTCCACTCACTCGCCTGGCTCGTACCCCTGGCACTGGATGACTCGGCGACGGCGGTAGAGGTATTTGAGGAGCGTGACCGCGCGCTGCCCGACCCCGGCGACATCAGCGACAAGGCGGCCCTGCGCTCGGTTGGCTGGACGCAGGGGCAGTTCCGCACCCGACTCGAGACAGTGACGTGTCTGTATGCGCTCACGCGCCATGAGAGACTCTTGCCCATTGCCAAGCGGCTCGCCGAAGCCAACTTGGACGCCACTCGCTACCCCGGGCCACCCAATTTCCCCGTGCACAACCACGGCGCAATGTCCAACGTCGCACTTCTGCAGGCGGGCAAGGCCTTCGGTGTGACCGCATGGGAGGACGCCGCGCTCAAGCGATTCGAGCGAGACATGCCCGAGGTCTTTGAGCCGTGCGGAATGATGTACGAGCAGGCCAGCGGCTACCAGTTGCTCAACGTGCGCTTGTACTCCAAGGCGGCTGAGCGGCTGGGCCGGCCGCTTGTCCGCCCCGCGGCGGCGCTGGCAGCCCTCGTCCGCCCCGATGGCGTGCTGGAGGCCATCGGCGACGGTCAGCCGACGACCGGTACCCCGCCTAGTGGCGAGAGCCTGTGGTGCACGAAGACCGGCTGGGCCGCTAGCACCGTGGACGACATGCACTTCACGCTGCGGTTCGGCCCGAGTATGAAGTTTCATGGTCACCGTGACCACGGCAGCATGACCTGGTTTACCTACGGCATCCCCGTGCTCTCCGACCGCGGCTTGTACGACAAGGAGCGCAATGCGCGTTATCAATACGCGCACGCCATGGCTGCCCACTCGGTCTTCGAGCCCGTTGGCTTACCCAACCTCAACCCCGACACCGAGGGAGAGCGGCTCACAGACACCTCCTTCCAGCTCACGGGTTCGCACGACGGCATCGACCGCACGCGAACCGTCACCTTCACGCGCGAGCGACTCACCGTGCGCGATGAGGGCTCCGGCGCCAAGGAGTGGATTCAGCACTTCCAGCTCGCGCCCGGCTGGACCCCTACTCGCACCGGTGCACGGCATGAGTCCGGTGCCACGCTCACCATCGACTGCCCGCGCTGGAAGGCGGTGGAGGTGGAGGCATTCACGGCCTGGCGCACGGCGGTGCCCGCCTGGGACCTGCAGTGCCGCGTCACCGCCAAGAAGGGCGAGGATGCCCGCGCGACGACGACTTTGACGGTGAACCCATCGGTCGACGGATAGTCATGCGCCGGTGGGTCCTCCCCGCGTGCCTGGTAGCCGGTCTGCTGCTGGGTGCGGTGACCGTGCCGGCCGCCGCTGCTGGCCGTCTACCGCGCATCTGCGACACGGAGGTCAATTCGGCCAAGCGCCTGGGCGCCGATGTCAGCGAACTCCAGACCTCGGGTCTGCTGCGTCTTGACGGTCGCACGGTGGACGTCATCGGACCCGATGCGCAGTGGCGACAGGATGTGCGTGGAGACACCACCTTCGTGACGCGGTTCCACTCGATGGCCTGGCTGGTGCTGGTCACCGAGCAAGACTTCCCTGTCGTCGACGTAATTCTTGAGCGTGATGGGGTACTCCCGGACCCTGGGTCGACGGTCGGACAGGACCGGCTTCGAGCAACGGGCTGGACCCAGGGCGCGGTCCGCCAGCGCATGGGCGTCATCTCTTGTCTGTTCTCCTACACGAAAGATGAGCGTCTCGTGCCGGTGATGGAACGGCTCGTCCTTGCTAATGCAGATCCCCATCGCTATCGCGGACAGCCCCTGAATCGGGTGCATAATCACGGGACGCTGGCTAATCTCGCCCTGATCGAGGCGGCCAGCGTCTTCGGGCGTCCGGAATGGCGAGATCTCGCGATTCGCCGGTTTGACCAGGATGCCAAGAGTGTCTTCGCGAAGTGCGGGATGAGCATCGAGCAATCGAGTGGCTACCACCTTCTCAACGTGCAGTTGTGGGAGCGGTCACTGACGGCGATAGCGGCGGCCTCTAGCACGTCGGCGCAGGTTGTCGGTGATCGCATTCGCACGGCCGAGCTCGCGGTCGTCCAGCTCATGCGACCCGATGGCGTACTCGAGGCCATCGGCGATGGCAACGAGTCGCTGATCGACCCGGCGAAGCTGCGCGTAGATACCGCGCAGGCGCCCACGCGACTGTGGTGCATGGGCCGCGGCTGGGCGGCCAACCGATCGTCCTGGGACGACACCGCCACGCACCACACCCTGCGCTTCGGGCCGCGCCGCACCTTCCACGGCCACTACGACCATGGGTCGCTGACGTGGTTTACGCAGGGGGTGCCGGTCTTCTCGGATCGAGGCCTGTTCGACAAGTCGAAGGGTCAGCGCTACCAGTGGGCTCAGTCCCGTGATGCGCACACGGTGCTGGAAGCGCACAGGGCCCGGCCACGAGGGTCGACGAAGGCCCGCGACGTCTCCGACGACACCGTCGACCGATACGTCGTGAGCTGGCACGACGAAGCGCTCGCCTCAACCCGTGACATCAGCATTCCGCTGCAGCCGGTGATGCTGCCTACGGCGGTGGACGACACGGCCATGCTCCCCGCTCCTGCGACGTCATTGCGCGTGCAAGACGTGGGCACGGCGCGCTTCGATCAGCAGTGGTTTCAGCACTGGCAGTTGGCGCCCGGCTGGACCGTTTTGGATCGCTCGACCGCCTGGGAGCCAGCGGCATTTCACGAAGAGTCAGGCCTGTATCTCTACGGCACGTGCAGGTCAGGGATGGATATGAGGATGATGCCGCGACCGGTCGAGTCGTTTCCCTCGTGGCGTGCAGCGGTGCCCGCGACGGCATTCACCTGCGGAGGCCTGGGTCGTCGCGTCGAGCTGGACACCCTGTGGGTGGTGACGCCGATCAGGGGCCTGCTCTCGCGCGATCGCGAGACGGAGGCATTTGCGGTGACGCCTACTCCGGCAGGGTGAAGTCGGCCGGGCCACCGGGCTCGGGCGACCGGATTCCCTGGGGATAGTGCACGCGGAACGACACGTTGCGTGAACTGCCGCCGTCGGAGTCGCCGATGAAAGCACGCACGACGTAGCCGCCGGGCCTACCGAACTGCACCTCGCCGCTCACTGCGAGGACGCTGCGCATGTCGGCACCGGGCGTGGCACCGGCTGGGCGGCCAGCCTCGACGGCGCCCTCTACGGCGAAGAGCTGCTCACCGTCTTCGTGCTCGACAAAGATCGTGAGGGGGTAGCTGCGGTTGGTCTCGTTCCAGCCGATGAGGATGCTCACGCCAATGCCCAGGTGAAGCATGCCGAGATTGCCCTCGCTGTCGATGGGCTGCTCGAGGTCGGTCCAGCCTGCTCCCTGGAGATACAGCAAGCCATTGACGGCTTCGGCGTGGTGGGCAAGGGTGACGTACTCGATCTGCGGCATGGGTCAATGGTGCCCTACGCCGAACTGTCGAGCCGATCGAGTGCCTCGCGCAGCACCTCGGGCTTCTTGCAGAAGGCCCATCGCAGTGCGTGCGTCCCGATCTCCTCGTGGTCGCAGAACACCTGGAGGGGAATGGCGACGACCCCGGCGCGGTATGGCAGGTCGCGCGCTGCCGCGAGCCCGTCACGGTATTTCGCGAAAGGCCCCAGATCCGTGGTCAGGAAGTAGGTGCCCGCCGATCCTGTCGTGGCGAATCCGAGGCCGCGCAGCCCCTGGGTGAGGATGTCGCGCTTGCGCTGTAGGTCGTGGCGGAATTCGGAGTAGTAGGCATCGGGCATGCGAAGTGCGTGCGCGATGGCGAATTGGAAGGGGCCGCCCGAGACGTAGGACAGATGCTGGCGGACCGCGCGGACGGCACGGACGAGTTCGGCAGGACCGGTAGCCCAGCCGACCTTCCAGCCGGTGAAGGAGAACGACTTGCCAGCGCTGCCGACTGTGACGGTCCGCTCGGCCATGCCAGGAATCGTGGCGATCGGCACGTGGAGATGCCCGTCGTACCACAGGTGCTCGTAGGCCTCGTCGGACAACACGATGAGGTCGCGCTCGATGGCGATGTCGGCGACAGCTTGGAGTTCGTCGGGTGTGAAGACAACGCCCGTCGGGTTATGCGGCGAATTGAGCAGGATCAGCCGGGTGCGGTCGGTGATCGCGTCGCGGAGGGCGTCGAGGTCGGGGCGAAACGTCGGCGGCCGCATGGGCACCGACACTCGCCGGCCATGCGCGAGGTCGATGCCGACCCCGTAGATGTCGAACCAGGGCTCGAAGACGATAACCTCGTCGCCTTGATCCACGAGCGACAGCAGGGCCGACTGGATGGCCTCACTCGCACCCGTGGTGACGACCACCTGCGTCTGCGGATCTATCTCCAAGCCGTAGAAGCGCTTCTGGTGCTCAGCGATGGCTAGGCGGAGGTCGGGCAGTCCATGCACGGGTGGGTATTGATTGCCCAGGCCTGCCTCGATGGCGGCCATGGCCACCCGCTTGACCTCTTCGGGGCCGTCAGTGTCAGGGAATCCCTGGCCCAGGTTGATCGCCCCCACCTGCGTGGCGAGCGCCGACATCTCGCCGAAGATCGATGTCGCATGACGCTCCATGCGCGGTACGAGCGCATGACGGGTCATGGCCACAGCCTAGGGTCAGCCCCAGCGCAGGATGACGTTGCTGTAGGGCACGGGATCGCCGGTGTGCACGATGCCCAGGCACGTGCCCACCAGCTTCTTGAAGTCGACGTGGTCGATCCAGTCGATGGGGAGCTCACCCAGATGCGCAAGGTAGTCGGCCTGGGTGGTCGCATCGACGGCCTGCGTGAACTCCTTGGCCATCACCACGCTGCTCACCTCGTGCTCGGCGAGGATCACGTCAACCACCTGCGGGATCGTGGGTATGCCGCGCGCAAGGATCAACTCCACCGTCTCAACCTCGGGATACGAAGGGAAGGGCGCGTCGAGGATGGCGATCGCATTGGCGTGACGAAAGCGGGCC
>Ga0194129_10001497_pt1 | contig 38182 bp, 35 predicted proteins | sample TA2KigCa35mmetaG_FD_150862 | JGI IMG/M metagenome (GOLD analysis project Ga0194129, IMG submission 150862) | Freshwater microbial communities from Lake Tanganyika, Tanzania - TA2015038 Kigoma Deep Cast 35m | ecosystem: Environmental > Aquatic > Freshwater > Lake | place: Tanzania: Lake...
GAAAATATGCGGCGCGAGGGCTATGAGCTGGCCGTATCTCGGCCGCGCGTGGTCTTTAAAGAAGACGCGCAGGGCGAGCGGCTTGAGCCCTACGAGATGCTTACGGTGGATGTCGAGCAGGAGCATCAGGGCCCAGTCATGGAGACCCTGGGCCTGCGCAAGGGCGATCTGCTTGACATGGTGCCCGATGAGAAAGGCCGCGTGCGGCTGGAGTACCGTATTCCGGCGCGCGGGCTCATTGGCTTTCAGGGCGACTTTCTCACCATGACCCGTGGTACCGGTCTTATGAGCCATATCTTTGATAGCTATGGGGCCTACAAGGGCGAGTTGTCCGAGCGACGCAATGGGGTCTTGGTCTCCCAAGACGATGGCCAGGCAGTGGCCTATGCCTTATGGAAACTGCAAGAGCGTGGCCGAATGTTTGTCTCCCCTGGCGATGTCTTGTATGAGGGCATGATTATTGGCATTCACTCCCGAGATAACGATCTGGTGGTCAATCCAGTAAAAGAGAAGAAGCTCACCAATGTGCGGGCCTCGGGCAAAGACGAGCATATCGACCTGGTAACCCCCATACAGCTCACCCTTGAGAAGGCCGTGGAGTTTATTGCCGATGACGAGCTGGTGGAGATTACGCCCAAGAGCATTCGCCTGCGTAAGCGCTATCTCGTAGAGCACGAGCGCCGTAAGGCGGCGCGCGAGGCGGCCTAATGTCTCGTCTTGCGCTGGCCTCTGCCCGTGCTGAGGCGATTCGACCGTTTTATGTCATGGAGATCATGGGCCGCGCCGAGCGCCGGCCCAAAGATGCCCCGCCGGTGGTAAGCATGGTGGTGGGTGAGCCCGACTTTCCGGCGCCTGCCCCGGTAGTGCAGGCGGCTGCCCAAGCGCTTGCCGAGGGCCGTATTCACTACACCTCTGCCATTGGTCTGGTGGCCCTGCGCGAGGCTATTGCACAAGACTATGCCGACCGTGATGCCATCCAGGTTTCGCCGGGCCGTATTGCCGTTACAGCTGGCGCCTCTGCAGGCCTGCTGCTTGCCATGGCCGCGGTGATTAATCCTGGTGATGAGGTGCTCATTACCGACCCTGGCTATCCCTGTAATCGCCAGTTTGTGCTGGCCTTGGGGGGAGTGCCCAAGACCATAGCCGTGCGGCCTGAGAACCAGTTTCAGCCCACGGCAGAAGAGGTGGCCAAGGCCTGGGGCCCGAATACCCGCGCGTTGCTTCTTGCAAGCCCCGCGAACCCCACCGGATGCATGGTTTCAGAGGCCGAGGCCCAGAAGATCTTTCAGGTTATCGAAGACCGCGCAGGCTGGCTTATTGCCGACGAGATCTATCTGCGACTGGTCTTTGCGGGCCACCGCCGGTCTTTGCTCTGCATCAGCGAGAACGTAATCTCGGTGAATAGTTTTTCGAAGACCTATTCGATGACCGGCTGGCGCTTAGGCTGGTTGGTGGTGCCCGACCGCCTCATGCCGGCCATTGAGCGGCTATCGCAGAATCTTTTTATTTCGCCATCCACACTCTCGCAGAAGGCGGCCATTGCCGCCTTTCATCCTGAGAGCAGGCGTGTGGCAGACGACTATCGCGCCCGGTATGTTGGCCAGGCCCAGTATCTTCTGCCTGCCCTGCAAAACTTAGGGTTTCGGCTACCCGCCCAGCCCGAAGGCGCCTTCTACGGTTTTTTTGATGTCTCGGCCCTCACCGACGATAGCTATGCCTTGTGCGAGGCGCTCTGCGATAAGGCCGGTGTCTTAATGGCACCGGGCAAAGACTTCACCGAGGTCGATGCCCATCGTTACCTACGGGTCTCGTTTCCCAAGCCGCTGGCCCAGTTGCAAGAGGGGGTCGCGCGACTCACGGCGTTCTTCTCCTAAGCCTATTACGCTATTACGGTGACAGTTTACTTAATTCCCGTATATAATTCCGGTGACAGTTTACTTAATTCCTGTAGGGAATTAAGTAAACTGTCACCGGAATTCCCGGCAGCTATTTGCGGTGCGCAGCCCGAGGGACTGCAGGGGTTATTTGCGACGGAACGAAGGTGGAGTCGCGAATCTCCTGCAGGACACGAGCGCAATGCTCGCAGGACACGAGCGCAATGCTCGCAGAGCCCGAGCAATAGCTGACATTCAAGGCCGGTCCAGCCCATGACCAATCCCCTTCTTGCGCATCATCGTCACGATGCTGTTAGCGACCATGCAGCCGCAAAGCAAAGTCTAAAGACGCTTGGCTGGGCAGTTTCTATTACCGCCGCGTTTGCAGCCGTAGAGTTTTTCGGTGCCCTCTGGTCGGGGTCAGTGGCGCTGATGGCCGATGCCTTTCATATGGTGACTGATTCATCTGCCCTGTTTCTGGCCCTGGCCGCGCAGTGGCTTGCCAGCAGACCACCCACGCTGCGTCAGTCGTATGGCAATGGCCGCATTGAGGCACTGGCTGCGTTTATCAATGCCCTGGCAATGGCCGCTTTGGCTTCCTGGTTGAGTTTTAAGGCAATTGATCGGTTCTGGCATCCAAGGGCCGTTACGGGCGATATCGTGGTGTTGATTGGCAGTCTGGGCCTGCTGGTGAACATTCTGGTGGCCTGGCTGCTGTCCAGAGACCAGAAGAGCCTTAATACCAAGGCCGCCCTATTGCATGTGCTAGGCGACCTACTGGGTTCGGTTGCCGCGATTCTGGCGGGGGTGGTTATTCTTTTTACCGGCTGGACTCCCATCGACTCCATCCTGTCGCTGCTGGTCTGCCTGCTTATTTTTCGGGCCACCTTCATTCTCATTAAAAGTGCCTATGGCGTGCTTATGGACTCTGTGCCACAAGGCATCGACCTGCAGTTGGTGGGTCAGGCCCTTGAGGGCTATGACACCGTATCGGCGGTACATAACCTGCACATCTGGCAGTCTCGGCCAGGGTATGTTGTGCTCACGGCCCACCTTGAGGTTACAGACCTTACCCAGTGGTCTGGCCTAGTGGGCGAACTACAGGCCATGTTGCGTGACCGATTTGATATCGATCACGCAACGCTGCAGCCGGAGCTGATTTCATAGCACCCCTAGATGCGTTCCTCGCAGGGGGGTTGCAGGGGGAACGGGCGGGGGCTCTTAAACCTACGGAACCTGCAGCTCCTACAGCACCTGATAGACCTCGGCAGCGGTAAGCCGTGGGCCGCGCGGATAAATGCCCTCTTGCTTGGCCGTGCCGATATTCAAAAGAAAGTTAGCCTTATAGCGGCCATCGGGGAAGAAGGCCTCGTTTACCTTTTGGGCATCAAAGCCTGACATTGGGCCGCAGTCATAGCCCAAGGCGCGGGCCGCACAAATGAGGTAGGCCCCTTGCAGGCTGCCATTGCGAAAGGCGGCTTCTTGGGCGAGCGCGGCATTGTTCTCAAAGATGGGCTTGGCATCGTAGGCCGGAAACTGGCTAGGCAGGTGTTCAAAGAACTTTGTGTCATAGGCCACAACCACGGTTACCGAGGCAGACTCTACCTGCGGAATATTCCCAGGAGAAAGCGCGGGCTTAAGCTTTTCTTTCGCCGCTGCTGATCGAACGAACAGAAGCCTTACCGGCTGGCAGTTAAAGGCGGTGGGGCCCCATTTCATCAGATCGTAGAGTGCTGCAATTGCCGCATCGGACATGGGGCTGCCATCAAAGGCATGGGCGGTATGGGCCTTGTTGAATAACTGATCAAGAGCGCTGGGCGGAAGTGGTGCGTGCATAAAGAGAACTCCTTGGATTTGTGGATTACGAGCTAGCGCCCGCCGGTTTGAGCCCGCATATTAGCCCATTGACATGAGCAAATAGCGTGTCCGGGGCCATTGATACCCAACGGCCCAGACTGCTGTCGACCCCCACCGGTTCTCCTGCAGCCATAGGTTCCTTAAAGCCCGCCACCTGAATAAACCGAAACTTATTTTCTTTGCAGTCCATCTGCACCAAAAACCGATAAGAATGCCGTTCGTTTTCGTCTAGCTTATTCAGGTCTTTCAGCACCCATAAAACCTTGCGTGTGCCAGTGTCGCGCACCAGTTCTTTGTCGTAGTACCAGCCGGCCAGAGTTCCCCCGGGTAGACCCGTTGCAAACCGGGTCCACTGCGACTGGGCGCGTGCGTGCGGTGCGACCGCCAGAGAAAAAATAACTGCAATGAAAATGCCAAGGGTCTTCACAGGGCTAACAGCGATACGCATAGGGGAGTCAAAAGTTAGGGTAGTCTTAGCAGGTTATATGGCAAACACTTCCCGATCTGTTGCTGGTCTTGATTTTGGCACATTCCTGCTTCTGCTACTGCCCCCCTTGTTCTGGGCGGGCAACGCCGTGGTGGGGCGGCTCATGGTCGGCACGGTACCCCCGCTTACGCTAAACCTCCTTCGCTGGGTACTCGCTGTGCTGCTGTTGCTGCCATTGGCCTACAGGGTGGTGCGTCCCGGGGGTGTTGCCTGGCGGTACTGGCCGAGGTTCTTGCTGCTGGGGTTGCTGGGGGTGGGAAGTTACAACGGCCTGCAGTACATGTCGTTACTCACCTCAAGCCCTATTAACGTTACCCTGGTAGCCTCCATGACTCCGGTCGTTATCCTTGTAATCGGCCGGCTGTTCTACAGCGTGCCCGTTTCGCGAGGTGAGTCGATTGGCGCGGGCCTGTCCATTGTGGGTGTGCTGGTGGTTCTTGCGCGGGGCGACTGGCAGCGGCTTCTTGAACTCCAGCCCGTACCAGGAGACCTGTTCATGGTGCTGGCCTCTATTGTCTGGGCGGTCTATAGCTGGCTACTGGCCCGCCCCCGGCCAGGTAGCGAGCCAGAAGGCATTCGGGCCCAGTGGGCCGCCTTTCTTTTGGCGCAGATGGTCTTTGGGGTTGGATGGGCCGGTGCATTTGCTGCCGCAGAATGGGCCCTGTGGCCAGTGGTTTCGCCTGAGAGCCCCGGCCTGCAGATTGTCTGGGGCTGGCCCTTGGCCCTGGCAGTGGTCTATGTGGCTGTGTGCCCCGCGATTCTTGCCTATCGGGCCTGGGGGGTTGCGGTAGCAAGGGTAGGGCCCGCCCTTGCCGCGGTGGTGGTGAACCTCACCCCCTTGTTCGCTGCGCTCTTGTCAGTGACATTTCTCGGCGACACCTTAGAGCTCTACCATGTGCTGGGCTTCGTGCTCACCATGCTGGGAATCTGGCTGTCCTCTCGTGCCAGCCAGTATTCACAGAAGTCGTAAATCCAGACCCTGGAACACGCCGTGCGCACTAACCAGGCCCCAGAGAAGCCCTAGAACCAGGACTAGCGCCCTAGCGCTGAATAACGTTCATCACCGGGGGGCACTGGTATCCTGGCGCCACGCTTTCACTTTCAAGCCGTCCACTGGGGCATTTATAGATACAGGTAGTGTGCTTATTGGGATTGAGCTTTCGCTCACTAATAAAGCAGTCGACGGTATTCTTGATCTGCTTCTGGCGCTGCTCGCGTGCCTGCCTTTCTTGTGCCGACTTTTGTTGCGAGTCTGGGCGCAGCGTGGAGGGAGGCGCCTCTTTTTGGGCCCATGCGGGCATCGGCAGGCTTAGCACGCTAACAGCAATGCAAAGCGACAGCCCTGTGGAGAGCCCTAGCGATACGCTGAGCGATAGACCCGGATGGTTATGTTTTTGGGGGGCCATAGATCTCCTCCAGTTTGGCTTGAGTAGTTTGTTTTTCCCAAATGATTCTACCCCTTGGCTACCGGAGTAATCAGGAGCACCTCGTATCTAACTGGTTTTTTTGCTGCCCAGGGTAAGGCCCACTTTCAGAATCTCGTCATCACGCATAGAGAGAATGGTCAGGGCACAGCTTTCGGTCTGAATGGTGTCGCCCACAATAGGCGGATGTTTCAGTTCCGCATGAATCCAGCTGTCCAGGCTCTGCTGCGGGTCTCCCGCAAGGGCCAGACCATAGAAGCCGGTTAGGTCGCTAAGCTTGGCATCGGCGTTGATCACAAAATCGCCAAACCCAGCGTGTCGGGCATCAAGCCGGGTAAGGTCAGGCAGTGCCATGCCCATTTTTTTGGCCACCGTGGCCAGGCTGCTGCCCTGAAACAGCAGCGAAGTCACCACCACCATAAAGGCAACATTTAACAGCGTGCGCGACTCTTCGATTCCCGCCATGATGGGGAATATGGCCAGCACAATGGGTACCGCGCCGCGTAAGCCCACCCAGGAGATAAAGGCGATTTCTTTATTGTTGAACCGATAGGGCCAGAGGCAGACCCATACCGAAATGGGCCGCGAGACCAGCATGAGAAAGAGCGAGAGCCCCAGGGCGGGCAAGGCCAGATCAAGCACCTCTCGCGGGGTTGCTAACAGACCAAGCAGCAGGAACATCGCCGCCTGAAACAGCCAGGCCAGGCCATTCATGGCGCCAATCGATGTCTTGACAAAAGTCTTGGCCCGGTTGCCCACCAAGACACCAAAGACATAGATGGTGAGAAAGCCCGAGCCGCCCCAGTAGGTGGATAAGGCAAAAACAGTAAGGCCCGAGGAGATCAGCAGCAGGGCGTTGATTCCCCCGTTACGCAGCCCCCCACTGGGCAGGCGCTTGAGCAGTTCGCACAGGGCCATACCACAGACCAGGGCAACCATCAGACCCACACCCGCCTGCTGCAGCAGATTCAGTAGGATGACGTGCCAGCTGTCCTGCAGGGATCCTGGCTGCAGAATAATGCCGATCATAATCAGGGTAAGAAAGATAGCCATCGGATCGTTGAGCCCCGACTCGATTTCCAGCGTGGCCTCTACCCGTTCGTTGAGTTTGATTCCCAGGTTTTGCAAGAGCGAGAAAACAGCCGCCGCATCGGTGGAGGCCACAATCGCCCCGATAAGCAGGGCAAAGGGCCAGGAAAGGTTAAGCAGAAAATGTGCGGCCAGTGCCGTAAGCCCGCAGGACAGGGCCACACCAAGGGTTGCCAGTAACGAGGCGGGCTTGAGGCCCGTGCGAAAGGTAGCCACATTGGTACGCAGCCCGCCATCGAGAAGAATCACTGCCAGCGCGATATTGCCCACCCAGAAGCTGGCAACGAAATCGTTAAAGCGAATGCCGCCTGGACCATCCTCGCCTGCTAACATGCCAAAGGCCATAAAAATCAGCAGCAAGGGCAGGCCTGCCTTGGCGGTGATCGCACCCACCACCAGACTTGCGAAGACCAGCAAAGAAAAGGCCAGTAGCGGCAGGCTGAGAAAATCAAGGGAGAAGGTCATGCGGCGATAATAGCCGCATGGCCAGTCTGGGGTGAGGCCTTGCTGTGCTTAGACCTTGTTGTGCCTGGGCTTTGTTGCGTCGAAACCTTCTAGCGTTTGTGCCTTGTTGTGACGCAGCTGTGTTGCCCTTAGACGCTGGGTATCAGCCCGCCATCAACCCGAATCATGGTTCCGGTAACGTAGCTTGCCTGGTTAGATGCTAGGAAGGCTACCACGGCGCCGTACTCTTTTAACTCGCCATAGCGGCCCATGGGAATGAGGGCCTTGCTCTGCCGCTCCACTTCTTCGAGCGCAATACCCTGTTGCTTCGACTTGTTTTCATCAATGGCACGGGTGCGGTCGCTCGCGATTCTTCCGGGCAGCACCATGTTTACCGTGATGCCATGGCGCGCCACCTCGGCAGACAGGGTCTTGGACCAGCCCACCAGCGCGCTGCGCAGGGTGTTCGACATGGCCAGGTTTGGCAGTGGGCTCACCACACCTGCCGAGGCATTGGTGAGCACGCGGCCCCATCCGGCGGCCTTCATGCCGGGCAGCACATGGTCGGTAATAGTGATTACCGAGAGCACCAGGTTTTCAAACTGCGCCTGCCAGGTGGCAAGGGGCTGCCCGTGGGCCAGGCTGGGGGCGGGGCCGCCGCCGTTGTTAAAGAGCACTTCAAAGGCACCGCCGGCCGCCGCCTCTGCCTGGGCAAGCCTGTCGGCAACCGCAGTAATTTGGGTAACGTCCCATTGCAGGGCATGGGCGATGCCGCCGGCCTGCGCGATTTCGCGCGCGGTGGCCTCTACCTTTGCAAGGGTGCGGCCGGCCGCCACTACCACCGCGCCTTCGGCCGCCAGGGCCAGTGCGGTTGCCTTTCCCAGCCCACTGCCTGCGCCAAACACCAGGGCGCGTTTGCCTGAAAGCCCAAAGTTCATAATTAGCTCCGAATGACCGACGCAGGTGCGAAGGCAAGTTTTTGGGTCTTGCCCATGATTTCGAGCAGCACCGTGACGCGGTCTTGCCCCACACCAGACACAAGGCCCTCCAGGCCAACAAAAGGGCCATCGGTAATGCGCACGGCTACACCCTTTTGCAGCCGATTAATATGAGCCGCCAGCCCCCCTGGCGACTGGCTACGGTCTTCGATAAACCGCAGAATCTCGGCAAAGACCGCGGCAGACAGGGTTGCCACCTGCTGGCCAAAGTAAACCACGCGCGCAACGCCCAGCGTACTGCGCACCGGGGAAATCGACTGCGCCTGAGAACTAGGTGCAAAAAATATATAACCGGGAAAGAGCACCTCGGTGGGGGGTAACTTTGGAGATCGCTTAATACGCGGAATCGTGGGAAGACTTACCGTAAACCCTTGGCGCTCAAGGTTGCTAAAAGCCACCTGTTCTTGTCGCGGCTTGGTCTGTGCGAGGTACCAGAAGCTGGGGGTCATTTGCGTATGGTATCGCGCAGTGTTGGGTTTACGGCGAGAAAAAACGGGTGGCGAAATCCATCAAGAAGGCTACCAGGCTTTTTTACTAAAAAAAAGTTTGAGCACCGTGGTTACGATGATTCTCAGATCAAACCAAAGTGACCAGTTTTCTATGTAATACATATCGTGTTTCAGCCTACGGCTCATTTCTTCTATCGTCTGGGTCTCGCCGCGAAGGTCGTTGACCTGAGCCCAGCCCGTTATGCCTGGCCTTACGCGGTGCCTGCGCATGAACCCCTGAATATGCTGCCGATAAAACTCGTTGTGCTCAATGGCGTGCGGCCGCGGCCCTACCAGGCTCATACGCCCTTGCAATACATTCACCAGCTGCGGCAGTTCGTCTAAAGATGTTCTTCTCAGCCAGCGCCCAAGCCAGGTAAACCGATCGTCTGCCCTGCGGGCCTGGGTTAGCGCGCCCTGCGACTCTTTGTGTACACGCATGGTGCGAAACTTATAAATGGTAAAGGGCTTGCCATCCCATCCATGCCGCCGTTGCTTGAAAATAATCGGGCCCCTGGAGCTGAGACGAATTGCAAGCGCAATGACCAGCAAGACTGGCAGCGCAAGCATCAAAAAAAGTAGGCCCAGCACCTTATCCTCGGCGTTTTTTATCCACCGGTTTATTCCGGTCATCTGGTCAACATTCAGGTCTAGGGTAGGAAACCCCAGAAGCTCGCTCACCGAGTGGTTAAAAAGAGTGAGCCCGTAAATATCGGGGAAAAGACGCACCGATACCCGGTGCTGATCAGCCAGGTCTAGTAGCGGTGAGACTCCGTTCATACCGGAGAGCGGGAGCGCCACCCAGACCTCATCGGCCTTATCGAGCAAAGGCGGTAGGTCTGTTAAACCGCCCAGCACCGACTTTCCATCGATGACATTGCCCTTGATGGCAGGGTTGTCGTCGACAAAACCAATAACCTTGAACCCGCTTTCCGGGCTCTTGATGGTCTGCGCGAGAATCGAGCGGCCCAGGGTGCCTGCGCCATACACCAGAACCTGCTTCTGGTTTGCGCCGCGCTTACGAAACATTCGTACGCTTAAGTGCAGTATTGCTCTCTGGCCGCCAATAAAGAAAAGGTTTGCCATCAGCCAGCCGGCGAGCATGTCGGTGGGAATATCTGGTCTTAGGGCAAGAACCTCCCAGACCAGTACGGTAATCAGGCTGGCAAGCGCCCAGGCGAGCCCTAGCCGGCTGAACTGGTCGGAGTATGGGCGCCCGCGCCAGCTGCGATACAGGTCGTTTTGTTGAAAGCAAAACAGCGTAGCAAGCAGGTTAATGACCACCAGCATCGGCCAGGCTCGGGGGGGCGACCCTGGCCAGGGTGACCAGAGAACCGTTACCGCAATAGCGCCCCAGATGCCGCCCAGCGCATCAAGCCAACGACAGGCAAGCTCAATGAGCCCTGCATGATCGCGGGTGAGAAACCGGTTGGTGGGGGAGACCATTTCGGCTAGCCGTGCGATCGAACTGCCTGAGCCAGTGTGGGGGCAGATGCCGCCGACTCCCGAGCCGATGAGAATTCGGCTAAAGGCAGACCAAATCGCCCCAGGCCCTCCCGAAAACCCTTATCAAAGTTCTCTACTGAAAACTGCCGGGCCCATTGCTGGCAGTCTTCTGCGCGAAACGACTGCTGCTCGAAACGCTCGACGGCATGGGCCAAGGCTTCTGGGGTAAGGCCATCGAACAGCATTCCGGTTTTGCGTTCTGGTGCGGTGGATACGGTTTCACGGGCCCCACCCTCTGCATACGCCAAAACAGGTATTCCGCAGGCTTGCGCCTCCACTACCGCGATGCCAAAGTCTTCTTTTGAGGCCTGAATAAATCCCTGGCTTCCTACCATGAGATCAAGTGCCTGTTGGTCTGATACCCAGCCCGTAAAACGAATATTCGGGCCTGCCATTTTTCGGAGTTGGGGCATCTCTGGGCCATCGCCGGCAATTACAAGCCTGCGATCAGGCATAAGGTTAAAGGCGGCCACAATGAGGTCTACCCGTTTGTAAGGTACCAGCCTGCTTACTGCCACGTAGGCGCCATGGGTATGGTGCGGCGCCTGAGCGCTTGTTGCCCGAATACTCACCGGGGGGTACAACACAGTAGCCTCGCGCTGCCAGCACTGGGCGATACGGCCTTCAATAAACTGGCTATTCGCCCAGAGCATGCTCGGCCTTTGGGCCGCCTTTTGGTCCCAGCGCCTGAGCCAGGCCAGAGGAACCCGTGCCAGCTTTTTGAGCGGGTTAGCAACCGACCAGCGGGCCAGGTATTCGTTTTGCATGTCCCAGGCCCAGCGCATGGGGCTATGAATATAGGCAAGATGCACTGCGCTTGGGTCGGTAACCACCCCATGAGAAAAGGCCCAAGAGCTTGAGACCACCAGGTCGTAGCCCTTGAGGTTGATTGATTCGATTGCCCAGGGCATGACGGGCGCCAGCAAACGGTAATGTTGGGAGGCCCGAGGAAGCCATCGTAACCAGCTCTGCGCAAATCTATTCGCTCGCACTGGCTCGGGCAGCATCGACCGCTGTCCCAAGAGGCAGAAGACGTCAGCGTGGGGCAGCAAAAAACACAGGCGGCCCAAAACCCGTTCAGCGCCTCCTGCAGTCAGCAGCCAGTCATGAACAATTGCGGTGCGTGGCTTTGGCAAAGCAGAGATTTCCAGTTAAGGCTTACAGTATAGGCGTGAGTGAAACCTGTCGTATTGCCTGGAATGGCATTCCTTTGTTGACACCTCTTACTGGAGTGGGCCGCTATACGGCGGAATTGCTCAGCGCAATGACCTGCCTGCCTGCTGCCTCGGGCCGTTGCGATGTCTTCTTGTCGCGGCAGTGGCGATCGGCTGAGTCGGTATTGCAGCCGGCATCAGAGGCAGGCGGCCATGCGGCAATAGGCAACACCGATCGGCCCGCCTCTGCTATGGCGCGATCATCGTTATGGCGCAGGTTTGTTCGGGCGATGCCAGGGGCACGTCTGGCTGCCCGCAGGCTGCAGCGTTATTACTTTGACAAAGGCATAAGCCAGCAGGGCAGCCGTTATGGCCTGTATCACGAACCAAATTTTATTGCCTTCCCTTTTGATGGCCCTACGGTGGTCACCGTGCACGACCTAAGCTTTCTGCGGCATCCGCAGACGCATCCACGGGAGCGCGTTCGCTTCATGACCGACCACATCGAATCGTCATTGCAGCGCGCAAGGGTTGTGGTGGCAGTGTCCGACTTTGTTCGGTCTGAGATTGCTGAGGTCTTTGGGACCACCCTTGGAGCCAAAACGGTAGTGGTTAAAAATGGGGTGTCTGCGGCGTTTGCGCCGTTAAATAGCCTTCAGACTCAGTCGGTCTGCCAGCGCTATGGGCTTACCCATGCAAACAGCGATTCAGGCTTTATTCTCTCGGTTGGTGCTCAGGAGCCGAGAAAAAATCTGGCCCAGCTTATCAAGGCCTATGCGCAACTGCCTCAGGCGGTTAAGCAGCGGTTTCCGCTCATTCTCGTGGGCCCTAAGGCATGGCAGTCGCAGGATCTTGAAGCCCTTCTCACCCGGTATCGTCATGAGCCTATTCGCTGGCTTGGCTATGTGCCCCAGGCGGATCTGCCTGCCCTGTATGCAGCCGCACGGGCGTTTGTCTATCCTTCACTCTATGAGGGATTCGGGCTGCCCGTGCTCGAGGCCATGGCCTGCGGCACACCGGTGATTGTGTCAGATGCAAAGGCCTTGGTAGAACTCGTTGCAGACGCTGGCGCGGTCGTGTCGTCCCATGATGATAAGGCTCTTACTACTGCCTTACTCACGCTGCTGCGAGACCCAGAGGTCTATGAAAGCCAGGCGCGCAGGGTGACTGCTCGAGCACAGAGGTTTTCCTGGAATCAGGCTGCCCAGGACCTCTTGGGGATTTATTCACGTCTTGTCTAGTGCCACCGTGACTGGCTTATCCGCGCGCCTCAGGCAGCAGCCTGCCGCCCTAGTACACCGCCTGCGCACCATGGCCTTTTTTGTGCGCCAGGATCTTATTGATCGCTACCGTGCCGATTTTCTTGGGGTGGCCTGGCTGGTGCTGCAGCCATTAATCACCATTGCACTGTTCTCGGTCGTCTTCTCCGCGCTGATGCGCGCCCGCTTACCCGGCCTCGACCCCACTTTTGGCTATACCGTGTATCTCATCACCGGCATTCTGGCGTGGACTGCTTTTTCGCAGGCACTGGGCCGGCTTTCGGGCTGGTACCGTGATCGCGCGGCGTTGTACAACAAACTTGCTCTGGGTTTGTTTGCGCCTCCGGCTTCTGTGATTGTTTCTGAGGCCTTGGTCTATCTGGTGGCAATGGCCTTGTTCGGTCTATTTCTCCTGTTTATCGGGCATCCCCTGGGCTGGCATTGGCTCTGGCTGCCCGTGGTAATCGGATTGTTCTTGGCCCTGGCCTACGGGCTAGGCCTTTCGCTGGGCCTGCTCGAGGTGTTTATTCCCGATATTCGCCGGGCGGTACCTATTTTTCTGCAGCTTGGTTTTTGGCTCACGCCAATTGTCTACACCGTTGACATTCTCCCGCAAGGGCTTCAGCAGGCAGTGGCATGGAGTCCTTTAGCCCTTGCCCTGGGGCTTGTTCAGCAGCTGGTAGTTTTTGGGCAGAGCCCGGCCTGGCCAGCGCTACTGGGGCTAGCGGCCTGGTCGTTTGCCAGCCTTGGCCTGGCATGGGCTCTGGGCAGACGGCTTCAGAAGGCGGTACGCGATGCCCTTTAGCGCCGCATTCCCAGTGTTAACTGTGCACGGTCTGAGCAAGGCCTTTGCCCTGTATGCCCGGCCCATCGATCGGCTCAAGGAGGCGATTTCCGGAAGACAGCGTCATGCGCGTCACCAAGCCTTGGCGGAACTTAGCTTCACTCTGCACAAAGGAGAGGCTCTGGGGCTGATTGGTCAGAACGGGGCTGGTAAGTCCACCTTATTGAAGATGATTGCGGGTGTGCTGCAGCCTGATGCGGGCAGCATAGAGGCTAGTGGCCGCATCGCAGGGCTTTTAGAACTGGGCACCGGATTTGATCTTGAAGCAACAGGTCGACAGAACATTGCCTTGAATGCCCGGCTTATGGGTCTGGATGAGAACCAGATTCATGCGATGACGCCTGAGGTGGTAGCCTTTGCCGAACTTGGACCCTTTATTGACATGCCTGTGCGCAGCTACTCTTCGGGTATGGTGATGCGCCTGGGGTTTGCCGTTGCTTATCATGCGCGGCCCGCCGCTTTTATTGTCGATGAAGCCTTGTCGGTGGGCGATGCCCGGTTTCAGCAAAAGTGCATGAAGAAGATCGGTGAGTTTAAGGAGCAGGGGGGCGCCCTTTTGTTTGTGTCCCACGACTTAAACGCCATACGCCTTTTATGCGATCGGGTGCTTGTGCTGGATAAGGGCCGGTTGATTTTCGATGGCCCTGCTGATCAGGCCGTGCAGGCCTACTATCGGCTGCTGGCCGGTACGGGCAGCACGAGTGGCCCAAGCGATAGGCAACTGCCCGGGCAGCAGTTCGACATACCCGCGCAGGCGGGCTACGGCAGCCGTCAGGTGCGGATTGCGGCGGTTGGCTGGAAACCAGAGCAGGGGGTGCAGACCCGAATAGTCTGCCCCCACCAGGGGGTCGAGAGCCCGGTGCCAGCCTCAGCCTCTTTGCAGGTGGCCTCTGGTACTCGGGTCTGCGTCTCTGTGGATGTGGTTAGTGATATTGCCTTTCGTCCAACGGTGGGAGTGCTAATTCGTGATCGGTTTGGTCAAGACATCTTTGGGGTCAGCACCGCCCTGCGCAAAGTGGACTTCGTTTTAGAACCAAAAGAGCAGGCCACGGTTCTCTTTGACCTAAGCCTAGAACTCGCGCCAGGGCACTACAGTATTACGCTTGCCGTGCATACCGACATTACCCACCACGATGACTGTCAGCACTGGTGGGACAACGCACTGTCTTTTGAAATAGTTGGTTTTGCAGGCCAGTTTTTCGTTGGCCTGGTTCAGATTCCGCACCATATACAGCTGCAGCGCCCAGGGGCTGGTCAGGCACAATAACCGCTATGGATCGTTTCGAAGACGTGGTGGCGCAGGTAAGGGCTAGGGCACAGGCCATGGAGCGGGCCTCGGGGGTGGGCCGGCAGGGCTTTGGTCTTTGGGGCGACTGGAAGCAGATGGTGTTTCCGCAGATTGCGATTGACGACAGCGAGATACCCACGCGCGCCCTGCTTAATACCCTGTCGCATGATCAGGCGATCTATCAGGCGTATCGGCGGGTGCTGGGCCGCGACCCCGATGCTTCGGGCCTGGCAGCCTACAAAGAGCAGCTTGCCTGCGGTGTGCCTATTCTTTTGCTAGCAGCCCATCTTATGAACTCCGCCGAGGGCCGCGCTCGGGGCCGGGCGCCTGCCGGTTTTCTGGCGATGCGCATTTTGGCGTTTTTGCATCGCGCACTGCGACGGCTGCGTCTTGGCGCTCTGGCAGTCTGGGCGGCTCAGGCCTTGTCCATTGTGTTTCGCCGCACCGATGCCTGGCAGGTGGCGCTGGCCCATGCCCGCGCTATAAAGCAGCTAGAAGACTGGCGTCCGATTCTTGTTCGCTATGCCGGGCAACTGGGGGCAGTGCAGGCAGAGGCTGCGTCGTTGGAACAGGTGGTTACTGAGTTACGGTCTGAGCTTGCCGTGGTGCACCGCAGGCTGCAGTCCGAGTCTAGCGTTGGGGGGGGCCAAACTGCCGCTCAGTCCACGCCGGGGTTAGAAGGCCTGGTGTCTCCAGAGGCACTAGATGCCTACTACCTAGCCTTTGAGGACTCGCACCGAGGGCCTTCTGAGGAAATTGCGGCGCGTTTTGAGCCCTACCGCCAGAGGCTAGAGGATCTCCTTCGCGATAGTCGGCCGTCTGACAGCCCGAGGCTTTTGGACCTTGGCTGTGGCCGGGGTGAGTTTCTTTCTTTTGCCCAGGGCGAGGGATTTGCCGCCTCGGGGGTCGATAGCAGTGCCCACATGGTGGGGGTCTGTCAGGCCAAGGGGCTCACAGCGCTACAGGGTGACCTGGTCTCGGTCTTGGCAGACCAGCCCGACCGAAGCCTCACTGTTATTTCGGGCTTTCATGTTGCGGAGCATCTGCCTTTCACGGGGCTGTTTTATCTGGTAACGCAGGCCTATCGGGCTCTGCAGCCGGGGGGCCTGCTGATTCTCGAGACCCCCAATCCCGAAAACCTTATGGTGGCAACCCACACCTTCTATCACGACCATACCCATACCAATCCGCTGACACCCACGGCATTAGCTTTTTTGCTGCGTTACCTTGGGTTCCAAAAGATTGAAACACTGAGGCTCAATCCCTACCCTGAGTCCGCCCAGATACCGGGGCTCGATCCCGCAGCCCACCGGCTTAATGCCATGGTGAATGGTCCGCAAGACTTCGCGGTGGTTGGGCAGCGGCTAGCCTAGTCGCTATGCGGGTTCTGGTGGCTGCCAACCTGACCCCTTTTCTGCGGGGCGGGGCTCAGGCCCATGTCGAGGGCCTGGTGGCAGCGCTGCGTCAGCATGGCCATGATGTGGAGTGTCTGCAGCTGCCCTTTGCCTTTGGCCCAGAGGCAGAGGTTGCCCGCGCTATGGAGGTGGCCCAGGCGCTTGATATGCAGGCGCCCAGCGGCCAGTCGATTGATCGTGTTATTGGCCTGCAGTTTCCTGCCTATGCCGTTCAGCACCAGAATGCGGTGGCCTGGGTGATGCATCAGCATAGGGCCGTGTACGACCTCTACGACCAACTGCCGCAGACCTCCGCCTTGTCGGGGCTGCGCGAAAAGATACAGCGGTTTGATCAGCAGGCCCTGCAGCCCTTGGCCAGCAATGGAAGGCTCTTTGCGAACTCGGGCTGCGTGGCACAGCGTCTGCAACGGTTTAACCAGCTGCAGGCCAAGGTGCTCTATCACCCGCCGCCTGAGGCGGACCGGTTTTTCTGCGAGCAGGCGCAGGGGTTTTTCTTTTTTCCTAGTCGGTTCGAATCATTAAAGCGACAAGAACTAGTGATTCGCGCAGCAGCCTTGGTGCGAAGTCCCGTGCGGTTTGTGCTGGCGGGGCAGGGGGGGCAGTTTCAGGCGGCGCAGCAGCTTGTTGCAGAATTGGGCCTTAGCGACCGGGTGCGGCTCTTAGGGGCGATCAGCAGCGCCGAGAAATGGGTCTGGTATGCGAAGTCACTGGCCGTCTGCTACCCGCCCTTTGATGAGGATTACGGCTACGTTACGCTGGAGGCAATGCTGTCCGCAAAGCCGGTGGTCACCTGCACCGATAGCGGCGGCCCCTTGGAGTTTGTGCTGCCGGGGCAGACAGGGCTGGTGGTCGAGCCCAGCCCCCAGGCCTTGGCCGAAGCTTTTGACAAGCTTGCGGCCAGCCCGAGTCAGGCTAAGGCCATGGGCGCAGCCGGGCAGGCCCATTATCGCGCCTGCGCTATCTCCTGGGCCACCGTGGTGGACCGGCTGCTCAGTGCCTAGAGCTGAACTCTTCGTCATAAAAATGCTGCATACCAGCCTCGTGCGCCCTGGGCAGCGTTTATGCGGCTGCCTCCAATGACCCGGGACGTGTTCAAAATCGCCCTGGTAGTTCCGCAGGCAGTGCCGCCAGTGCAGGGCGGTGCAGAAAATCTCTGGGCTGGCCTGATTGCCTCGCTGGGGCAGCTGCCGGGGGTCGAGGCAGAGCTCGTTGCCTTGCCCAGCCCCGAAAAAAACCTGCTCGAAGTACTGCAGAGCTATGCCCAGTTCGCGGGTAAGAACCTGGATGACTACGACCAGGTGCTGTCTACCAAGTATCCGGCCTGGGCGGTGTCCCATCGCAACCATGTGGTCTACCTGCAGCACACGCTGCGCGGTTTGTATGACACCTACCCACAAGGCCTGCCCACAGTGCTTTCTCAGGAGATTCTTCCGGCCTGCCATCAGCTGTTGGGTCTGCCTGCTCCCGTGGTGCAGGCCCTAGCCCTTGCTGGCCAGCCGCTATGGACAGCTAGCAGCAGGGCGCAGGCAGAGGCCCTGGTTTTCAGCCAGTACGCATCATTAGGACAACTGGCCCAGGCGCTTGTGCAGGGTTTAGGCCATGTGGAAGGCGATGGGGCAGTGCCTACTGTTGCTGGGCTACTGGATTTTCCAGGGCCCTTTGCCAGAGCCTGTATTCGGCTGTTTGATGCCGTGGCCTTGTCTACTCGCGCAGTACGGCGCTATGCCGCTATTTCCCAAACGGTGGCCGCACGAACCGATTATTTTCCTGCCGATGCCCGGGTGCAGGTGATCCACCACCCGACCTTCACGAGTCTCGGTGTCGACCCGGCCACTAACGCTGGTGCGCGTGACCTCATTGTCACTGCAAGCCGGCTTGACCCGCCCAAGCGGCTAGACCTTCTTATACGTGCCTATGGCCAAAGCCGCGTTGACCTGCCCTTTTGGATTGTTGGCACTGGCCCTGCAGAGCCGCAGCTCAGGGCCCTCGCCCAGCAGACGCCTGGGGTGGTGCTAAAGGGCTACCTTCCGGAGTCTGCGCTAGTGGCCGCCTATCGTCGCGCGGTTTTTGTGCCTTTTGCGCCTTACCAGGAAGACTATGGGCTGATTACCGTAGAGGCCTTCATGGCCGGGGCGCCGGTGCTTACCACCACCGACGCAGGCGGCCCCACCGAGTTGGTCGTCCACGGCAAGACAGGCTGGGTGGCCGAGCCCACCGAGGCCTCTATTGCAGAAGGCTTTCGGGCCCTTGCCGACCCCACAGCAGACGATGAACGACAGCGCATGGGCGAGGCGGGCAGGCAATGGGTAGAGGCATCACTGTCGTGGTCTGCTCTGGCAGAGCAACTGGTGCATTGGCCCGAGCCCTCCTCTTTTGGCTCGCTTGTACATGGCAGGCCTCAGATAAATGCCTCGCGTTCAGCAGTTATGCCACGCCCAGTTCGGCGCCTGCTGGTCGTCAATAGCTTTGCGGTGGAGGCGGCACCAAGCGGCGGGCAGTTGCGTATGCAGGGTCTCTATACCGCCTTGTCTCGTTACCTAACGGTGCATCTGCTGGACCTCGGGCATCCGCAGACAGCGCGCGCCTTACGCCAACACACCACTGGCTTTATTGAAGAGACTTTTCCCATGCCCTCGGAGCTCTGCCGACAAGAGGCAGTGTACATGCGGCAACTGGGCGTAAGCTGCCTGGACCTTTTGGTGGCGCTACGCCCTGAGCTACTGCCAGAGTTCTCGGCGGCGCTGGCCCGGTACCTGCGCGACTGCGATGCCGTGGTCTTCTCGCATCCGTATTGTTTTCCGGTCTACGAGAGCCTTATCCAGAAAGAGCCAAGCCTAGCCCGACCGATTGTCTATGAGGCCCACAACGTAGAGTCGCATCTCAAGGCGGCAATGTACGCCAAGGGCTCCACCCTGGCGAGCGCATCTACCCACGCGGTCCAGGCGCTTGAGGTTCGGCTGCTGAAGGCCTCGCGATGGGTAGTGGCTTGTAGCGATCAAGACCGGGTAGACCTGCAGCAGATTGCCCGAGACCAGGGGCTGGGTGAAAAACCAGTTGCAGTGGCCAGCAATGGCCTTGATACCTCTGAGGCCCGGTACCAGCCCTGGTCGGCGCGGCAGCAGAGCCTGCGGCTATCTGGTCTCGGTATTGCTCTTTTTATGGCAAGTCGCCATGCACCAAACCAACAGGCTTTGCGGGCAATTGTCTCGGCAGCACAGTTTCTGCACGACAGCAGGCCCGACTCTGTCTGGCGGTTTGTGGTTCTTGGTTCGGTGGGCCACGACCTGCGCGCTGCAGACCTTCCACCGAATGTTCACGTGGCGGGTGTGGTGTCGCATCAGGAAAAGGCCCTATGGCTTGCCCGGGCCACGGTGGGCCTTAATCCAATTCTTGCGGGGTCAGGAACCAACCTCAAAATGGCCGAATATGCCGCCTGGGGCCTACCGATTCTCAGCACGCCCTTTGGCGCCCGGGGCGGTATCTGGACAGATGCTCACTACCTAGTGGTGCAGGCTAGTGATCAGAATCACCTGGCAGATAGCCTTGTTGCAGCCTTGGACGATTTTCTCGCCCGAGATGAGCAGCAGCTTGAACAACAGGTAGAGGCCGCCCGATTACTGAGCACCGTTGCGTTTGACTGGTCGGTTGGCGCGCTGCACTACCTTCGCGCTCTCGCATAGCCTTAGTCGATTTTTTTGGGCCCGCCGAGGCGAACAACCCTGGGCACCGGGGCCCGACGCGCGGGGCTGACAGTTAACGCGACAGCTTCTTCTTCGGCACGGTCAGGCAGCTCGTCTGCAGCGAGGCTTAGTAGCTGGTCTGGCTGCAGTACCGAAATCTGCCCTCGTTCTTTGCGGATCACTCCATCTTTCGCGAGCTGGCTCAGCGCCCGGCTTACCGTTTCTCGGCTGACATTGGCCATGCTGGCAATCATCGACTGGTTTGGGAGTTCGGTGAGTACGATAGGCCCTAAGGGCAAGGCAGCCTGGCTGCGATGCCCTCGCCCATTAAGCCTGGGATCGTTGGCGAGCACCGAATAGACGCGGGCATAGGCCCTGTGGCCTGCAAGCCCGGCCCGGTGCTGAATCTCGCTGCGTATTACCGCACAGAGCCGCGCCTGAATGCGGGCAGCCACACTGGGTTCGTTGTGAAAGAGTTGTATTGCGGTTGCCTTCGGTACAAAGCCCACCGTGGAATTGATAACGGCCATTACCGAGGCCGACCTCGGCCCCCCGTCTATCAGCGATATCTCGCCAAAGTGGTCGCCAGGCTCAATAAAGCTGATGCCGACTTCTTTGCCCGACTCAGATACGCTAAAGACCTGTAAACGGCCTGTGAGCAGTAATACCAGGGCATCGCCGGCCCCGCCCTTATGCAGCACAAAATCCCGTTTTTGAAACTCTTGAAGCCGCACCTGCGGCTGCAGAGCCATAAGGGCCTTTTCGGGTAGGTCTTGAAACAGGCTCTGCTGCCGCAGGAGTTCTCTTGATATCATGTGACGATTATCACATTAGACTCTTGAACTTTCTGTAGCATCTACTGGCATGTGGCGCTTTTCTTTTCTATTCCTCTTTCGGCCTAGCCTCTTCGCCGGGTTTGCGCTTGGTCGGTTTTTCATTCTTGCCGCCATTGCGGCTTGGGCTGTGTCGGCCACTGCAAACCCCGTTCCTGTGGGGGTGGCCAGCATTGTCTCTGCTGGCGTGCAGCGGCAGGCATCGGGCCAGCCTTTGCAGCCGCTAATGCAGGGCCAGTCGGTCTTCGAGGGCGATGTTATAGACACTACCGTGGGCGGCTATGTCTATCTCACCACTGTTGATCAGGCCTTTCTCAGTGTGAGGCCCGGTTCCCGTCTGCATATTGTTACCTACCGGGTAGACGCGCAAACCCCGCGAAACAACCAGATTCGTCTAGACCTGCTTAAGGGAACTGCCCGCTGGGTGTCGGGCCGAGGCGCCAATGCGGCACGCGATCGTTTTCGGCTTAACACGCCTGTGGCTGCGATCGGGGTTCGCGGCACAGACTTCTCGGTCTTTGCAGATGCCTCTGTTACTCGAGCCTCGGTGCGCGCTGGTCGAATTGCGGTGTCTCCGTTTAATCAGGCCTGCCAGCCTTCGGGCCTTGGCCCTTGTCCGGGCGAATCGGTGGTAGACCTTGCCCCGGGCAGTGCGCCTGTAGTGCAGGTTTTGGCGGGTGAGTCACGCCCCCAGCTTTTGCAGTCGCTCGACCTTAGCCCAGATCGCCTGGTGCCTCCAGCGCTTGATGAGCAACCGGCTGGCGCAGGGTCTCCTCGTGCAAAAGAGCAGTCCGCACCGACGGCCAGTGCGGAAAAACCAGCGGCTGCCTCCGCCCCGGCGACCAGCGGGGAAAAACCAGCGGCTGCTGCTGCCTCCGCCCCGGCGGCAGTTTCGCCAACGGGCCAGTCGGCTGCTAGCCCAGCTACTGCTGCCTCTGTGGCTGCCCCGCCGTCAGGCACCCCGCTCACCAATGGCTCGGGCACCCTCACCCGAAAGTCTGAGATCGACATCTCTTCCAAGGTGTCGGCGGGCGCCTTGCTTGCGGAAGCTTCGGTTATTAAGCCCGAAGAACCTAGTCTGCCCAGGCCAGCGGTTGCCTGGGGACGATGGCAGTCTCTGGCTAGCCTGCCGGCAGGCCAAGGGCTCGATACCTTTTTAATCGGTAGAGAGCTTGGCCGAGTGGTGGGCCCCTTTGTTGTGGCGCGAGAGCAGGGGGTTTTTAGGATGCCAAGCCAAGGGGTCTTCTCCTTCCAATTGGTGGACTACCAGGCTCTGTTGGTTACTGGCGCCGGCGCTCAGGCAATCACTCGGCCAGCCACCGTAGTAAACCCAAGCCTCAGAATCGACTTCGGAAATAATCAGTTTGCCACCGAGATTGGCATTCAAGGCCCCGACGGTCGTGTTACGCCTTTGGTGGCCCAGGGCAGCGTTGAGAGAAGCGGCGCCCTGCGAAGTGACGAAAGGCTTTCTAACGGAATTGTCAGCGGGGTATTAGCAGGCCCCGAGGCTACAGAGGCAGGCTATGTATTTCATCGGTCTGTGCTCGGTGGTGCAGAGTCGGCCTTTGGTGTAACCCGCTGGGCCCGTTAGATTGCGGGAACCGCTTTTACGGCTCTCGTATGGGCTACTGGCGGTCTGGCTTGGTCTGGTGTGGGCGCAACCGGCGAGTGCCCAGCTTAGCCGGGCCGCAGCTTCGCAAGGGCTTGCAGCGCCAGTTCCCGCCGAAGGCGTACAAGGTTTAAGCAATGGTGTAGGCCAGGCCGAGCAGGCCTATGAGCGACTGCTGGGCGAGTTACCGGGCAAGACCACTACCCAGGTAATCGAGGCCTTTGAGGCATTCGTGCTGCAGTGGCCGCTGCATGCCGGGGCGCGCCTCGATCTTGCCCTGGTGCACTGTGAGCTCGGTAATGCATTACAGGCTGAGACGCTCTTTCAGGCGCTTGAAACCGAGTTTGACCTTCCTTCGGGAATCTCTCAGGTAATTACGCTGCAAAGGGAGCGTGGCTGCGCAGGCCTCACCGATTCGGCTCGCGCTGAGCCTGGCAGGTTATGGGCCGAGGCCTTTGCCGGCTATTCGTCTAACGCAAACCTGGCCACGCGACAAGAGCGTGTTGTTTTTGGTCCGCAGGCGCCCATACCGTCGCTGGATCTTGCGCCGCAAAGCCGACAGCGGTCGGACCGGTTTTTGGGCATTAACGCCGGGCTGTCGGGCTCGTTTGCACTGTATGCGGTGGGGCTAAGCGCCCCCGCAGGCTATCTGCAACTGGGGCTAAGCCATAAGGCCTATCAGCGCAGCCCATGGCTTGATACCAGTGGTTTAAGCCTGGTTGCCTGGCAGCCCTTTGGCGATGGAGGAAAGGGGGTCAGCGCAGGCATGGCCAGCTCGGGGCTGGGGCTTGGGTTTAGCCAGTGGTGGGTGGATGGCCGTGCCCAAGAATCCGCCCTTCGGGTTCGGGCGGAGTACTGGGGGCCCGCCGATGGTCTTCATTCGGGGCTTAGGGCGGGTGTAGCGGCGGCAGTGTTAGAGCAGCGTTTTGCCGACAATGCGGCGTTTGACTCCCGAAGGGCCGAGCTTGGGCTCAGGCTAAGGCAGTCGCTGGCTGGGCAATCGTTTGCCAGTTTTGCCCTTGATAGATTCGCAGACCGGGCTGAAGGGCTGCGGCCCGGTGGTCATCGCCAGGGCTGGGCAGGCCAGCTGGCTATTTACTTACCCTATGCGCATGGACGGGTTCAGCTTGCCTGGCTGGCCCAAAAAACCTCCGACCAAGACCCGTATAACGTTTTGTTTTTTAAAGACAGCGTTCGGCGTAATATTCGCCAGCAGTGGCTGGTTCGGCACGACTGGCGCAGGCCAGGTGGTGTACCCTTCTTCGGTCAGATTGTGGCTGACCGCGCAAAAGATGTCTTAGACATTTTTTCTTTTCGGGCAGTCTCTGTTCAGGTGGGCTGGGCAGGGGCCTGGTAATCGGCTGAAAGCGTGCAGACTTGAGAAAAACTCGTCTAAATCACAAACAATCTGTTGTTTTTTTGCCAACTTTTCTGCATTTCGTTTAATTTGTGATCTACATCACACGTGTCAGTTCTTCTTTCATCGACCATTCGTTGTAGTATTCTAAAATTCCGCTCAGGTATGGGCTGAAGGTTCGCGTGGGTGTTTACTTTTCCGTTTCTATAAATAGGAGTTCTAAATATGTCAGCAGCCAGAATTGTTCAAGAGTTCTATATCGCCTACTACGGCCGTCCAGCCGACCCCGCGGGTCTTGACTTCTGGGTTGGCCAGCTTGGTACAAGCAATGACTTTGGTCCGTTGGTAAATGCCTTTGGCACCAGTGCAGAAAACACTGAGTTTAATGCGGGCAAGACCAATACCCAGATCATTGAGGGCATATATCAGCAGTTGTTTGGTCGCGCGGCGGATGCTGCGGGTCTTGCAAATTACCTTGCCGAAATTGCAGCGGGTAGAGCAACGGTTCAAGATATCTCCCGTCGTATTTTGGACGGTGCAACCAACGCAGACCGTATCATTATTCAAAACAAGCAAACAGTAGCCGATGCCTTCACCGCAGCCCTGCGCGCTGATCCCGAGGCTGCAGCGGAATACTCTGGTGTTGCCGCCGCTGCCGCTTCCCGGACTCTTGTTTCTTCGGTAGACGCAACCGCCGCCAGCGTTACTGCTGCCCAGGCGCAAGTGGTCACGATTACCGGAACTACTACCGTTACGCTCACTACCGGTGCGGATACCGTGCCCGGCACCGCTGGACGCGACAAGATCACGGGTGGTATCGCGGCACTAGCCTCTAGTAACACGCTGCAGGTCAACGACCAGATTGATGGTGGTGGCGGACGTGACACGCTGGAGTTGGGCATTGCAGCCGATTTTGCCGGCTTCTCTGGTGGCGGCTTCCTCAAGAACGTCGAGGTTGTTAAGTTAACACCTACGGCTACTGTGACAAATGGAGCGACATTTACGGCCAAAGGAGTAACTGGCGTGCAGCAGTATGACCTGCTTGGCCATGTCAACTTGGCCAGCGTGGAGTCAACCAGCACCCGTATCAACATCAGTTCAATCTCTACAGCGCAAACGGCAAGTGTTGGCTTTATCGACGAAGCGGTAGTAGGCTCCTCGACCGCATTGACCCTTGGTGTGTCTGGTCTCGGTAGTGTAAATGCTGCTGGCACCCCGACGACCGTCACGCTAACGACTTCAGGGGTTGAAGCGCTGACCCTCGACGCAACCGGAACATTGGCCGTGGTGGGTATTGGCTCCACCGGTGTTACCAGCCTTAAAGCAACTGGCAGCGGTTCCCTAAGAGTCGCGGCAACCAATACGGGTGTGAAGTCGGTGGATGCCTCGGCGATGACAGGTGCCTTTGACGTGGATCTCCAGGCCGCCACAAACGTGACTTCTGTCAAGGGTGGTTCGGGCAATGACACTTTCCGGATAGACAATGCTTCCATAACAGCAACCGCTGTAATTGACGGCGGCACTGGCACAGACACGTTGCGGATTGATGCGACTGGCGCGAATATGACCGTTGCCCCCAAGATGACAGGCGTGGAGGTCATTCGTATAGGTTCAGTCGGTAATGACGTTACCTTCTCTTTGGGTGATACGACTGGGGTAGAAACGATTTCCATTTCCAAGGAAGCGGGGGCATCACTAACGTCTTCTTTCACTGGTCTTGGAGCAAATGCAGCCAAGATTGAGATTGAAGCAGAGGCTTCTTCTCCGCTTGCTCACACCACAAGTGTTGAAAATACCTCGTCCGCCAGCGTTTCTCTTAAGGTCAGTTCCGCTGCAGTATCAACGTCAACCATTCAGTCCACGACTGACTCCGTGACCCTCACCAAAGCAACCTCGGTTGATGTCTCTCTCCCCAAGTTTTCCAGGTGGGATAGCGGTACGATTATTGCAAATGAGGCGACAGCAGTAACGATCTCAGGCGATGGCGATCTTGGGCAAGCTGGGGTGATAACCCTCAATCTCCCTAAAGCGACTACCTTAACGCTGGATCAGACGGACACCACCCAGGGTTGGACGTTCTTGGTTGATACTGCCGCAACCTCAACGCTTAAAACCCTTAACCTGAGTTCAAAGTCTACTACTGCGCCACTCTTTGGTAATAGCACAGAGCTACTGAGTGAGTTACAGGTCTTGAATATTTCGACTCTTGCCGGGGGGCTTGACTTTACGGTTGGAGGCGGCAATGGGAACATTGTCAAGGCCTCAACCATCAGCGTTGCCGGCTCAGGGTCTTCTGCGTCGTTCAAGGCAGGTGATATCGGTTCCGCCACTTTGGCTTACGGGGTCTCCATTACTGCGTCAGGGCTTCAAAATACCACCACGGGCCTAACGCTCGGAGATGTCAAGGTCGGTACGGGTCAAAATATCGTGTTGGATATTGGCAAAGTCACTGGTCCCGCTACCATAGGTGAGGTCAGCGCTGCCTCGGCCACGGCTGGCACCGTTACTATCAACGCAAGTGGGATTGGCGCGCAGTCTAATGCTCAAAATCTTGTCATTGCTAACAATAAGATGATCCAGGGTGGCACCGTGTCGATTGATGTAACCGGAGCGAAGGGAACGGTTTCTCTTGCTAGTGGTAATTCAATTAAAGGCAATGCGGTTACCGTGTTGGCTTCAACGGCTGAGGGTGCGGTGACACTGGGCACCATCGAAGCCAAAAATTCAGTGGTTTTCGAAGGGCGCCTGGCGCAGGCTATATCCGACCAGGTCATCACCGTAGGTTCGGGCTCAACCGCGTTTACCGCTGATCTGAAAGGGTCGATCTTGGGTGACACGTTCACGATTAACAGCGGGCAGTCCACCCAGACCAGCATCAAAGTAACGGGAGATCTAAAGGATGGCACCGATACGGTGAATGTTAATGCGCTCCAGTCGACCGCCTCGGGAGGACTGACCATTGATATCTCCGGTCTTTCCGGCGCTGACACCTCGACTCTTCGTGGTGCCCTTGGTACTAAAAACACCATAATTGCCGGGGCTGGCGCAGATACGATCCACGGCGGAACAAAAGCGGACTTGTTAACCGGCGGTGGTGGGAAGGACGTCTTCTTCCTTAACAACATTGCGGACACCGGTACCGTATCGTTGGACGCGCTCGCTACCAGTAGTAAGTTTGCGTCGGGCAAGTCTGTCTCGACCGTGGAACTGGACGTCATCACTGACTTCACCGCTGGCGACACGTTAACGATAAGCGGGTTTACTGCGGCTGCTATTGCCACCTCCGGCAGGGTAGTTTTGGGTACGGATGCGAACACAGTGGCCTCAACGGGTAGCTTGCTCAACGGTACCTATTCTTCGAGTGCGAATACGTTTACTACTTCTTCTACCGGCCTTGATTCGTTGTATTTATATCCAGGAGCATCATCGGTTACTCACGGTATAGTCCTGGTAGGGTTCGCTACGGGTTTTGCGGCGGCATCGGGTGGGCTAACTGGTAGCTCTGGTGTCACCGGTATCACTGGCACTTCTACCTAACCAGTCACAAGCATCAACCCTTCGAACCCCGCCCCTCACAAGGGGGTGGGGTTTTTTAATTGGTGGATCAGCATCGGGACCCAGCGTGATCCTGCGGGCTTGGGCTCGGGCGGGGGGATGGTTGGGGGGGAGTGGTGTTGACGCGGTGTTCCATTTGGAACAACTGGCCCGCCAGTGCTCAAGCGGGCCAGTGTTGGCAGGCGGCTAGCCAGCCACAGCGTTGGAGGCAGGCGCGGCAGCGGGCGGCACAGCAGGCGCAGCCGCGGGTGGCAGCTCCGCGGGGCCCTGGGGCACCACGGTGGTAGCGGTCGTGGACACCACAGCAGCAGCCTTGGATGCCAGATACATCGCGTTGGCCTCTTTGCCAAAGTCCCAGAGATCGGGCTTGAGTTCGATGTTCTTGTGGTGCTGTTTGGTGGCCTCGTAACGCTTGTGCTTGCGCTGCTCCACGATCTTGATGGCTTCGGGCTGCACCAGGATCTTGATGGGCAGGCGCGCCTCCACCTCGGCGAAGGCTTTGCGCATGGCGCGCCAGTCAACGTCATCGATGAGCTTGGTGAACATCACGCGCGCGAACACGTATCCTCCGTTCTTCTTGTCAAAGGGCAGCGACGCGTTGATGTCGGAGATGTCTTTGGTGCTGTCCAGCAGCTCCGCGAGGTCACGACCCTTGAGCTCTTTGAGCGGGTAGTTCTGCTCCAGGCACTGATTGAAGGCATCGGCTGGGATCTGGGTGATCAGGTAGATATTGGTCCAGGACGCAGGCAGCTGATCGGCATACTGGATGAAGCGCGGGTAGACTTTGCCGATGGCGATGAACTTGCGCACCGTGGAGCTCCAGTCCTTGAGCCCGATCTCGCGACAGAAGTTCGCGAACTCATAGCCGTCCAGGGTCTTGTTGGCCTCGTACACCACGCGACACATCTCCAGCGTGGCACGCGCGGTCTGTTCCACCCCGATCTTGAAGGCGGTGACGTACTCGGCGCGGGTCTTGGCCGTGATGGGCTGATCATCGGTCTGCGCGCGCTCCACGCTGAGACGGGGCGTGAAGTCGGGCTGGGCCTTGGCCGCGGGCGGCACAGCGGGTTTGGAGGCCACGGAGGTCTCAGCGGTGATGGTTACGGGCACGCCAAGCTCAGACACGTTAAACGAACCAGGGTGTGCCTGAGCAGCTTGCGGGGCTGCGGTGGTTTGGGTGTTTTCCATGATGTGATCCTTTCAAGATCCAACGCGACGGGGTTAAGGGAGACAATCAGATATCGCGTTAGGTGTTAGCCTATAGGCGCCACAGCACGTGCTTTTAGGGTTTTGCAAATGAGCGATCTACCTAAGCCTCGGTTCTTCTTCAAGGGCTTCCCCCAAGATGTGCGTTTCCGCGCGCACTCAGTGCCGCAGTCCTTGGAGATCGCACGCGGGAGCCTGTATCACGCGTGGTTTGATGCCCTGCAGCTCTCTCCTTACTATGCGCAGGGCATTGACCATGGCCAGTGGCACAGCCCCGAGGCGCAGCAAACCTTCGTGGTGTTCGGTGACGTGCGCGGTACCGACTTTGATTCTTGGTGGACCCAGCGCGGCTATGAACTCTTTGCCGAGCAGCAGGAGTTCCGCAAGATAGAGGTCACGCACAGCACGCATACCGCAGGCCGCAGCGGCCCCACGCTGAACCTGGAGATCCCGCTGGACGTCTCTCCCCGGACGCTCAAGCAGCAGTTTGACTCCCTGCTGCAGCAGCACCATCCGCACTACCGGGACTTTGATCGGTGGCGCGCCAGCTCCGCTCCGGTGCGTTTTGAGAACCGCAAACTCTCATCGGTATCGATCAATATCTACCTGCAGGTGTACCGATACTGGACACAGCACCAGCCCACCGGTGGCGTGCAGTTGTATGAGATCGGCGAGGCCCTGGCCCTAGACCCCAAGCACAGGGTCTTGGCCAGTGACTACCCGCGGGAGGCCAGCGCCAAGCACTTGAAGATGTCGCTCTTGGTCACGGAGTATCTGGAGAAGGCCAAGAACCTCGTGGCGCACGCCACCGAAGGCAGGTTCCCTTGCACCGATCCCCATGACTGGATCCAGCGCAAGAGCCGCGCTGCCCGAAAGGTGGTAACTGAATCCTGATTTGTTCCATTTGGAACAAACCCCTACACCAGCTCCACGGCCTGGCGCTTCATGTCATCGTTGACATCGATGTAGCGCTGCGTCACGGAGATGGATCTGTGCCCCGCCAGGCTGGCCAGCACGCGCACCCCGATGCCCTTGCTGGCCAGGGACGTGATAAAGGTCCTGCGCCCGGAGTGGCTCGAGGCCCCGCTGATGCCCGCTGCCCGATACAGCCAGTAGAAGTGCTGGCACAGGGTGTTGGCGTTGAACGCCCGGCCCGTGTGCGAGTGGAACAGCGCGAGCTGGGGGAACTTCAGGCAGCGCTGGCGCGCGTAGTCCGCGATCTCACGGCGCAGCTTCTCTGACAGGAACACCGTGCGGCTGTGACGCCCCTTGGTCTGCTCCGCAGTCAAACGGATCTCCGCTTTGATCGAGCCATCTGTGTTGACCACGTCACAGATGCGCAGGCTCGCCACCTCCTTGATGCGCATGCCGCTCCAGACCGTGAGCAGGAACATCACGCGATCGCGGTACCCAAACCGCGTGGTGCTGATGTGATCCAGCACCTGCTGGATCTCCTGGGGGGTGAGTGATTTGGCTTGGGCCATCGTTTGCTGTCCTTTCTAAATAAATGTGTTTGTATAAGTGTGTTTTCTTTTGGGCGTCTGGACGACCAGAATCTGGCGCAGCGCAGACCTTCCAAGATTCAATGACTTGCGCACTGCGCCAAAGCAAGGTGCAATATTCTTTGGCGCGGGGGGCTGGCTGTATTTATGTGGGATTCTCGCCACAGGACGCAGACGCGCTGTAGGCTTAAGTGACGCAGGATTCGGGCGAAGAGCATTTCTGGGTGCGTGCAAAAGGGGACAATTCAATGGCTAAGTCTAAGGGCACGCTACCGATGGGGCTAATGATTAGAGCCCGTGCCAGGGCCCGACCCCGTGCCAACAGACCCGAGCAGCTGCTCTACTTGCTCCGGGAACCGCCGGACGATCTCGAGCTGGGCATCCGTGCGGGCGTGATTGATCCAGGTAGTGCGCTAACTGCCCAGGACCTCATCGAGGGAAGACGCCGAGAGCAGCGCATCGGAGTACTGCTCTAGCTGCTCGATCGTTGCCGAGGCGAGCAGAGCCCGATGCTGAGAGCTTAAGGGGCCGAACTTTCGCTCGAGAAGGCGCGCTACCATCGCACGGGTTGCTTCTGCTTTGCCTTCCGCTTTGCCTTGCGCTCTGCCTTCATCCCACTGGTAGCCGGCAATAGCGTTGAGCTCTCGCACATAGGTAATGCGCCGCTCGGCTTCTAGCCGCTCCTGCGCGGTGGCGCTGACGGACTTCAGAATCTCAAAGGCTTCTTTCACGTCTGGGTGGGTGATCTGCTCCATGGCTTCTCCATTGTTCACATCAGAAAAGAACACACTCCAATCGTAGAGCGGTTTGTTGATTTTCTCTAGCCCTAGGTGCTTGAGCTTGGGCAGTTCCAAAAAGTTGAGCTCCAACTGAACATCCAGCGCCCGCTGCGGCTGATGGTAGGTGACCATGCCGAACCGCCACTGGGCGCGCTCCTCTTCTTCTTGGGCTCGAAACAGGGCGAAGTTGAGGATATTCACCCCTATCACCGAGCGTAGCTTGCCGTACTGCTCCCCGCTGCTGAGTTGCTCCACAAAGGCCCGGGCAATGTAGTAAAGCGACCGGGCGGGGTAGTCGCGCTGAGCGCTCACCTGCACCTCGACATCAATCGTTCTGCCCTGGGTGTCTAAGGCCTTTACGTCCAACACAATGCCTTTGCCTGTTATTTCTTCGGGAAGAATCGTGGGGTTGAGCACCTCGGTGAGAGTGAGTCGCTCGGCATCACCTCGAATGACATTGACCAGGTCACTGAGCAGGTCAACCCGCTGGGCAAAGATGCGTTTAAAGACATAGTCGTTTCGGGGGTCGAGCAGTGGGGCGGGAGAGGCGGCGGAAGTGTCGCCAGAAACAGCACGCGAAGAATGCGATGGGCTGGAAGACGCAGACATAAAAAAGAAGCCCGGCCAACCCGGGCGTGGCGTGAAAGGGCCACCACCCTAGGGGCAGTCGCCTAGCCAAAACTACTGGCCGTGCTGCCGAACTAGAAGAAAGGGGGGGACAGACCACTTTTTACGTAAATAGAGGACAGACCCCGTTTAATCCCGAACACCCCTCTCGCCAAGGAATTTGATACCCCAGGGGAGGTCATTCAGCGACCTTCGAACGCGAAGACTTCGGAAGCTGCTTGAACTGAATCTGCATTTCACAATTCGTTGCGATTGCAAACTTCGACAGTGTTCGCATCGAGGGCATGGAGGAGCCGCTCTCCAAGCGCGCAATTGTGGACTGCGAGGTACCCATCTTTTGAGCAAGCTCCTCCTGAGACAGTCCGCTTCTGATGCGGGCCTCAATGAGTTGTTCAGCGATCTGAAACTCGACTTTCAGGCTGTCATACGCCGCCTTGTATGCTGACTCTTTGCTCCACTTTTTATGCAGGGTCGAGATCTCGGTCATATCAGTCCAGCCTCCTTGGCTCGTTCCTTGGCAATATCAAGTTCGTTCCTCGGGGTCTTCTGTGTCTTTTTAATAAAGACTCTCAACACCACCACTTGCTTATCCTTCACAGCCACATAAATGCCACGGGAAATACCGCCCTTGCCGCTTGCACGGATCTCCCACAACTTACCTTACCCCCCAGGCTGCGGGTGTGCGGCATACCCGCCTTCGGAGGGCCAAACTTCTCGATCAGCTCGCTAACCCTTGTAAACTTTGCCCGCATATCTGCTGGGAGCCTCTCTAGCTCCTGCGTAACGGTGTCGTTTAGTGTTGAGACTAACCACGTTGACATGACCGAAGTATATCAAAAATAAGATAAAAACTAATTAACGCTTTGTTCTAGCCCTTTGCCGCCCAGGGAAATGAGGACCAGGAAACGGGGACAGACCACGTTTTTTTCCGCATGGCCACCTACTTTCTCCGCCACCATGGGACAAGATCGTGGGAACACTTTTTACTGTGACGGCTTATTCAATGCTCTAATTGCCGGGGGACCAGGGTCAGGTTAACTTGAGAGCGGATAAGCAGAATCACTAACTATATTTTTTAAACTGCCACCGTAATTTAATAAATGGAACTAGACTTAAGCTACCTTCCGCAAGAAGACCGTATGCGGCTGTCTTTGCGGGGTCAGGCGGATTGGCTGGTCACACGCAGTTTGCTGCTTAAGCTCTTACCGGTTTGGGTTGAAAAGCTCGAAACCATCGAGTTGCCTAGCGTTGGTATTCCGCTAGGGCCGCGTGATCTGAGTCAAGAGCACGCACTGTCATTAGAGTTCGATGGCCCTCAATCTTCGACCCCTCCGCCAACTCAGACCTATACAGACGTTTTGCTTAACGAGATCAAGCTGACAATAGACCCGCTGGGTGCGACACTGCATCTGCTGGGGCAGGGTCGAGAGACAACCTTCACCCTAACCCGCAAAGAGTCTCACACGTTTCTAGAGATGTTGGCGAAAAAAGCACGGCTGGCCGGCTGGCTTGATTCCGTTCAACTTCCCCAGTGGCTGGGAACGACTTGAATTACGGTGACAGTTTACTTAATTCCCTTCGGGAATTAAGTAAACTGTCACCGTAATTCCAGCCACGGGTTGGCAATCTGCAACCCGTTGATGCCTTCGAAATCAGACACATTTCGCGTAGCCAGGGTTAAACCATTCGCGAGCGCGATGGCGGCGACCTGGGCATCTTCCGTACTGATGGGACGACCCGCACGCGTGCGCTGGGCTACGATGACCGCGTAGTGGTCTGCCGCGCGCTCATCAAATGGCAAGCAGCGCCCCGCGAAATCTTCTCCGAACATTGCCTGTGCCGCTAGCGCCAATGCCGCCTGACGCTTGCCTACGGGCATCAGCGCAAGCCCGAGCATGATTTCGGCACGGCTTATGGCATTGGTCCACACGCGCTCGGTTGGCAAGCGGTTCAGCCATGCCGTTACTGCCTCGGCAGGCTGCGGGCGCATGAATTCAGACAACACATTGGCGTCGAGAAGAGTCACTTCGCCGGCGCCTCATCCCAATCTGGTGGCGAGCGCGGCATCTGCCGCGCAGGCAACTGGAAGTCCACATTGGAGACTTCGGCAAAACGCTGTTTCAGTCGCTCCCCTAGGGGCTGGGGCTGTGACGCCCGACCCAGGGCATCGCGCAGAATGCGGCGTGCCTCTTCTTCCATAGACACCCCATGCTGCGCAGCACGGACACGCAGCGACTGCTTGGTGGATTCATCCATATTGCGAATCGTCAAGGCTGCCACGGGAGCACCTCTAAAATGATATCAAAGACAGTATTTTAGGCATTGCTATCATTGTTCGTCAACAGTCATTCTTTCCCAACATGGGAATTACGACTTACGGCATTACGGTGACACCGCAATTGCAAGGTGGGGGATTGTAAGTGGCCATAAGTGGAGGAGTTTGCGTAGCCATTAGGGCAAAGCTAGCTTGCGACTCCCCCTAGGGTGGTGGCCCTTTCATGCCACGCCCGGGTTGGCCGGGCTTCTCCTTTATGTCTGCGTCTTCCAGCCCATCGGATTCTTCGCGTGCTGTTTCCCCCAATTCTGATTCCAGCGCTTCTACGGTTTCCTCCGCCCCACTGCTCGATCCCCGTAACGACTATGTCTTTAAACGCATCTTCGCCCAGCGGGTTGATCTGAATTACGGTGACAGTTTACTAATTACACTTAAGTGTAATTAGTAAACTGTCACCGTAATTCCACTTGCCCATATGGGGATAACACTCTGCCACCAGACTGTGCTTAATGTCCTCAAGCGCAATGGCCTACATCCTGCGCCACAGCGATCAAAGGACGCATCTTGGGCGGAGTTTCTTGCAACGCATATGGAGGTTACGGTGGCCGCCGACTTCTTCACCGCTGAGGTTCTCACGGTAAGAGGTCTTATTACTTACTACGTTCTGTTCTGCATCGATCTTGGGACAAGGATAGTGCATATCGCCGGAATCACTGCGCACCCGAATCAACAATGGATGGTTCAAGTGTCGCGCAACCTCACCATGGTGGGAGAGGCCCTCTTTGAGGGAAAGCGTTTTCTGATTCACGATCGCGATCCCAAGTTCTGTAGGCGGTTTCGCAATATTCTTGAGCAGCGTAGCGTCAGGCCCATAAGATTGCCTCCATACAGCCCGAACCTAAACTCTTATGCAGAGCGATGGGTTGGCTCCATCAAATCCGAGTGCCTAGAAAGATTGATCTTAATTGGAAAAGGCTCTTTAGAGCGCGCAGTGCAGCAGTACGTAGCCCATTACAACTTGGAGCGCATCCACCAGGGCAAGGACAACCAGATTCTAGTGCCTGATGCGCAACCGGACGACCCCGAAGTTCCGATCAAGGTACGCCACCGGATAGGTGGGCTGCTAACTTACTACCATCGTCAAGGCCGAGCCTAGCCGCTTCGGCAGTAGCTTAGCGAGCCAAATGCTGCGCACTAGTTTTTTGATAGGACGGGCGTGTTAAACCTACTGGCCGCGATACCCAGACACCCAAAAAGTAATGTGGTGTTTGCAAACCCAAAGACAGGTAAGCCTTATGTGACTTTTTTTGTCTCCTGGAACACCGCGCGCACTAGGGCTCGCCTCTCCGATGTCCGGGTGCACGACTTGCGTCATTCCTTTGCGAGCTTACTGATTAACAGTGGTCGAAGTCTTTATGAGGTGCAAAAGCTTCTTGGCCATACCCAGATGAAGACCACACAGCGCTACGCGCACCTTTCACCTGAGACGTTACTGGAGGCAACCAACGCCGCCTCGCGTGCCGTAGGCTCAGTGATGGGCGTGATGCCAAATCGGGTGGCTGATGGCACGGCCCAATTTGGTCGTACTGAAATCACGGTTAAATAAGGGAGACCTTCGGAAAATACGTCCGATAGCGCTTTCCATCTCGTGTAAGAAGTCGAATCCTCGATACCTGCGCATGCGCGCCAATATAAAAGTCCGGCAAGGGCGATGACTTACTGCCGCTTGTCGATATGCCCCCTTTGGCCATGGTCTTCGGCTAAACTCACACCAATTACTACGGAGACCCCATGACCCCCTGGACATCTGGATACGTGGCCGATATCGGCTACACCTATGGCTATTATGCAGAGCTCAACCCGGCCCGCCTGCCCTATGCCTTGGCCTCCTCGGGGCTGGCATGTCCTGAGATAAAAACGGCCTGTGAGCTGGGCTTTGGCCAGGGGCTTTCGGTCAATATTCATGCGGCGGGTGCTCCAACCCAGTGGTGGGGCACCGATTTCAACCCTGCGCAGAGCGGCTTTGCCCAGGAGCTTGCAAGGGCCAGCAAGGCGCAGTGTCAGCTCTTTGATGACGCCTTTGATCAGTTTCTACACCGCACCGATCTGCCGGACTTCGACTTTATTGGGCTGCATGGCATCTGGAGCTGGATTTCGGACCAGAACCGTGCCGTTATTTCGGAGTTCGTAGCCAAAAAGCTCAAGGTTGGCGGTGTGCTTTATATCTCTTACAACACGCTGCCGGGCTGGGCCGCCTTTGCCCCCATGCGACACCTCATGACGGAGCATGCCGAGATTCTGGGTGCCGAGGGCAGGGGGATTGTCTCTCGTATAGACGGGGCCATTGAGTTTGCCGAGAAATTCCTGGCAACCAACCCGCTGTTCCTGAGGGCCAATCCTTTGGTAGGCGAGCGACTATCAAAAATCAAAGACCAGAACCGACACTACCTGGCCCATGAGTACTTTAACCGCGACTGGCACCCCATGCATTTTGCGGCGCTTGCCCAGTGTCTGGCGCCGGCCAAGGTGCAGTACGCCTGCTCTGCAAACTATCTTGATGCGATTGATGCGGTAAACCTTACCGCGGAGCAGCAGGCATTTCTAAAAGAAATTCCTGACCCAATGTTTGAGCAGACCGTGCGCGACTTCATGACCAATCAGCAGTTCCGGCGCGATTACTGGGTGAAGGGAGCGCGGCGTCTTTCTGCCTTTGAACAGGCCCAGGCCCTGCGTGACCAGCGGCTGCTGCTCACCACTCCGCGTGACGAGGTGGCACTAAAGGTAACCGGCGCCCTAGGCGAGGCTAGTCTTAATGAGCCGGTCTATGGGCCAGTGCTACAGGCCTTGGCCGACCATCAGGTAAAGACCATTGCCCAGGTAGAAAAGCAGGTGGCGGGCAGCCAGGTGAGCTTTGGTCAGCTGCTGCAGGCAGTGCATGTGCTTATGGCGGCAGGCCATATTGCCTCGGTGCAGGCAGATGCAACGATTGCTGCAGCCTCTGCATCGTCCAAGGCACTCAACCGGCACATTCAACACAAGTCGCTGGGTACGGCAGATCTGTCTTATCTTGCCAGCCCAGTTACCGGGGGCGGCATTGTGGTGGGGCGTTTTGCCCAGCTCTTTTTGGCTGCGCTGGTAGAGGGCAAAAAAAATCCATCAGACTGGGCGCAGTATGTCTGGCAGATTCTTTCGGCCCAGGGGCAGCGCATTATTAAAGAGGGCAACACGCTGCAGTCTGCCGAAGAGAACCTTAAAGAGCTGCAGGTGCAGGCAGAGGAGTTTGCCCAGAAGCGGCTTCCCATCTTAAGGGCGTTAAAAGTAGCATAGCGAGTGTTTGAGCATCCGGGACTGATCATCCGCGGTGAGGCCATTCAGTAGATGCAAAAGTGGAACTCGCTTCTGGGGGCTAGTGATTCGCCGGCCCCCCCTCATTCGGCCACCGAAGCGCAGGCCCTTGTAGCTGCGGTTTATCAGCTTGCCTTTCGGCGTGCGCCTGACCCCGAAGGCCAGGCATCATACGTAGGCCGCCTTGTCAGTGGCAGTCTTTCTTGTGCACAGTTTATTGCCGAGATTCTGGCCTCCGAGGAGTTTACGACAGCGCGTGGGCATCAGAATTTTTGGACCTCTGACCATGCCAACCGCTACCTTTCGGATTCGGTGCGACAGCTTAATGGGCGCCTTAACATTGATACCGCATGCCTATCAACACAGTACGAAAATGCCTGGAAGTCGATTTTTATTGACAGCGCATCTTCCCTGATTATCGGCCAGCAGGAATACGGCCTGCAGCATAAGCGGCGTTTTTATGAGCTGATTCACGGCATTGAGGTACTTAGCCAAAGCTTTGCTATTGAAAGCCTGCTCGAGGTCGGGCCGTCGGAGTTTACCCGCCTGTATCGATACTATTTTCCGAAGATCAATGTGTCGACCTTAGACCGTCCGGTGCACGATGGCTACATTGGCTTTACCCCGCAGGTTTGTTTAGAACGCCTGGGTAGCAGGCAACACTTTAGCGTCGACCTGAGTAAGCCACCCAAAGAAGCGGATGCGTTTTGGCAGGGTGCGCAGCACGATCTGGTTTTGCTTTGCGAGGTACTCGAGCACCTTACCGTGCATCCCAAAGATCTACTAGCCTTTATGAAGGCAGGCCTTAGACCGGGGGGGTTGCTGTACCTTACCACCCCCAATTTTTTACGCCAGGAAAACATCGAGAAGATACGGCGGGCGGAGAATCCTCAGGCTCTTTACCCCGCAGGCGAGGATAACTGGGATGCCCATCATCACTATCGGGAGTATCTCATGGGCGAACTACTCGACCTCGTGGATGATTCCGGGCTTACGATTCTTGCCTTTTATTTTAGCGACTGCTGGGATGAGATAAAGAGCCACCGAAGGCCAGACGATGCCCTGGGCAATTTAGTGCTGGTGGCGCAAAAGCCTTAAGAGCCCTGTCCCGCCAGCGTTTCCGCCTGCGGTTTAGGCAAAGTTCCCGGCTGCGAAGCCCACGAGGCTTACATTAGAGACACCCTCTAGAATTCCCACCAAAGAGATGTCTGATTCGGTGACCACGTTGCGCGACGACGAAAACGTTGCCGTGATGTTGGCTTCTTTTTTCAGGTACCAGATGCGGGC
>Ga0194129_10001499_pt1 | contig 38160 bp, 24 predicted proteins | sample TA2KigCa35mmetaG_FD_150862 | JGI IMG/M metagenome (GOLD analysis project Ga0194129, IMG submission 150862) | Freshwater microbial communities from Lake Tanganyika, Tanzania - TA2015038 Kigoma Deep Cast 35m | ecosystem: Environmental > Aquatic > Freshwater > Lake | place: Tanzania: Lake...
ATATATTATTTTATTCCCTGATTTTTCAATATTATCAATTACATCTTTTGATTTATGAAATTTAGCATTATCCAAAATAATTAAATGATTTTTATATTTATCTTTAATAAATTTATTATAAAATTCACTAAATTTATTACTATCAATTCCTCCTGTATTTTTTTCATATAATGTATAATCAATTACTTTACCATATTTAATTGCACAAATAAAATTAAACTTTACAAATGGATAAGTATGTATAGTTTTATAACATCTTTTACCTTTTTCACATCTGCCATTATTTTTCATCATATTTAAATATAATCCAGTTTCATCAATTGATATTATATTTCGTTTGCCTTTATCAATAATTTGTTTATAAAAATTAATTTTATCTTTTTTTAATGTTAATAATTTCTTTTCTGGATAATATTTCCTTCTCAGTTGTTTATTGGTTAAATTTAATTTATATTTAATAATATAAAATAGATAGGATACTGATATATCAATTTTATATTTTTTAATAATTTTCTTTTTTATTTTTGATAATGTTATTGTTGGATTTGTTTTAATTAAACCAATTATATATTTTAATATATCATTTGTTATTATTGAACCTCTGTTTTTATAATTTTTTCTTTCTATATCACCAGTTTCAAAATATCTTTCTATCCATCTATGTAATGATGATTTGCTACAATTTAATAATTCTGAAACTTTTCTAATGCTATTAAGTTTTAAATATAATTTAATAGCAGATAATTTAAAATCATTAGATTGTTGCCTTGTCATTATTATTATAAAGTTATAATATTATTTTATTTAATTCATTAAAAATATCATTTTTTGTTTTATTTGTAGTAATTAATAAATAATCATATTTATATTCATTTCTTAATTTAATAAAATGATCATTGTCATCTATAATATTCATATTACTAAAAATATCATTTGAAAATTTAATTAATTCTTCTTCATTTTTAAATTCATATTTAAAATATTTTAATAATATTTTATAAAAATCTTTTCTATTTATTACTTCTATTTTTTGCAAATCATTATTTTTACATTTAATATATCTTTCTGAAAATTGTTTAAAAGCAAATACACCTCTTCTATCACATTTCTTTCTTCTTATTTCAAGATTACGTGCTAAATTATTTAGATTTGTAAAAACAATAATGATATATAAATTATTATATTTTTTTGCATTCATATAATTAATAATTTCCTTTTGTGAAACATGATCAAATAATATATTTTTATTTGTTTTTACTGCATCATTTACCATATATTTTACTGGTTCATAATCATAAATTTTATCAGTTTCTCCATATTTATTTTTAATTTTTTTAAATAGATTATCAAATTTTATTCTTTTATCATTAAAGTAATTATCAATTTGAAAACATAAAAAATTTTTTTTACTGTTAAGTGTCCCATTTTTTAGTGAAAAAGGTGTAATGGATATTGAACACCTTAATATAAATTAAAAAAATTATATTTAATTTTACGCTTAGCAATTATCTAGAATAAATGCTTTAATTTCATCTTTTAGTTCTTTCATAATTAAATAAAATAATTAGTTAGTTATTAAATATTTTTAATATAATATATTTATATAATGAAAAAATATATTATTTATCAAAAAGATAAAATTTTATACAATATCAAATCGCATGATTTAATTACTAAATATCTAAAATCTTTTAATTATGAAGATATATATCTTAAACCAAACTATGAAATAATTCGTAATTTTGTATTAAATAATAATAATGAAGAAACTAAAATAATTATTTATGATGCTGTCAATAATGAAGTAAATAATATATTTATAGATGTAATTCAAGAAATAGATAATCTTCAGATAAAAATAATATTTTTTTCATTTGATTTTTGGATACATCCTGATTCAGCTAAACATATAAAAACCGTTTTACTGAAAAAAGTTTTTAAGGCGAAAAATTATAAAGTAGTGTGTTTTTGTAATGATTTGGATGAATTAAATTTTTATCATAATGCTGATTATTCAGAATATAAAGATAATATTATATTTTTTAATTTATGGGGCTGTTATGAATCAAGTTATTTACAACTAAATGAAAACCCAATTTATAAATTACTTGTTCCAGGCACTGTCCTTGAAAATACTTACCCTGAAAGATTTAAATTGTTAAATTTAAAATATTCTATGATTGATAAATATTATAATAGGTTGGATTATTCATCAGATAGTAATTTATTTAACATAACACTAAATAAATATTATGCATGTTTCTCTTCTTCTGTATATGTAAATAACAAAACAAAAAATATTCAATTAAACACACACGCTATTTTATTAAAAACATACGAAATTTTAGCAGCAGGATCATTATTAGTTATGCCAGTAAGTGAAGAAAAATATATAAAAAAAATTGGATTAGTTAACATGCATAATTGTTATTTGATAGATTTTGATAAAGAATTAATTTCACAAATTGATTATATATTTCAAAATAGAGATATATTTGATAAAATAAAAATTAATGGATATAATCATGCGATAGATAATCTAAAAGCAACATATAGATATAATGAACTGAATAAAATATTAAATTTTTAAATAATACGAATCCTTCGTTTTTTTAGTTTTTATAATATTATAGCAAATATTATAGAGAATATTATAATGAATATTTCATTTTTGGATTTAAAAAAAAATTATGAATCAATCAAAGAAGAAATAAATACAGAATATGCTAAATTATTCACAAATTGTGATTTTATATTAGGAAATAATGTAAAAACATTTGAAGAAAACTTTGCAAAATATCTTAATATAAAACATTTTATTGGATGTGCAAATGGAACAGATGCTCTTGAATTGGCAGTTAAATCATTAGACTTGAAAGAAACAGATGAAATTATTGTTCAGGGAAATACATACATTGCATCATGTCTTGGTGTATTGAACAACAATATTAAACTTGTACTATGTGATATTGATAAAGATACTCATATGATTGATATTAATAAATTACAGCAAAAAATCAACCAAAACACAAAGGCAATAATCATTGTACATTTATATGGATTGATGCCAAATATGGATTTAATTACTAGTATATGTAGAACACATAATATTTATTTAATAGAAGATTGCGCACAAGCACATGGTGCGTTATATAATAATAAAAAAGCAGGATCTTTTGGTGATATTGCTTGTTTTAGTTTTTATCCTGGTAAAAATCTCGGAGCATATGGAGATGGTGGTGGTATTGGAACTAATGATGATAGATTAAATGAAAAAATAAGAAAATTAGCCAATTTAGGATGCAAAGTAAAATATCATCATGAATTAATTGGCAGAAATAGTCGTCTCGATACACTACAAGCCGGATTTTTAAATGTAAAACTAAAATATCTTGATATGTGGAATGAAAAAAGACGTAAAAATGCAGATATTTATAACAGTGAATTAAAAGATTTGGATAATATACAAATTCCAAATGTTGATAATAAGTGTATTCCAGTATATCATTTATATGTAATAAAAACAGATCATCGCGATGAGTTAAAAGCATATTTAGAAAAAAAAAACATAACGTGTTTAATACATTATCCTATATCAGTTGCTGAAACAGAAGCAATTAGCAAATATAATTTTACAGATATTGATGACTGTATAGAAAATTCAAAAAAAATATTATCATTACCAATGTATCCCGAATTAGAAGAAAAAGAAATATTATATGTATGTGAAAATATTAAAAAATTTTTTTCGGAAAATAATTTGTTATTGATAAAATCTATTATTACAAAAAAGCCGGGAATATTAAACTGCATAAATAATTTGTGTTTTGATACTAAAAGATTTTTTTACATTAATAATTTTAATGATATGGATATATCAAATAATAAACGCGGATTTCATGCAAATATTAATTTTGATGAATTACTCATTGTTTTAGATGGTGAGATAAATTTAAAATTAGTTGATTCAAATTTAAACGAAAAAAATAAAATAATAAAGAAAGATGAAATATATTATATTCCACGTATGAATTGGATTGAATTTGAAATATTAGATAAAAATACGAATATTTTTGTTATGGTTAATGAAATATTAAGTAAATCAAGAAGTATTCATGATTTCAATGAGTTTCTAAAATTTAATATATAATCATTTATCTATACTCAAATAAAAATTTTTACAAGTTAAATCTTCTATTTCATTAACATTAAAAAATTTAAAATTTGCATCAACATTTTCTACTTTTTGGTCTTTTTTGCAAAAGTCGGCATTATTTCTAGTTCTTATATATTTAAATTCAGGATATGTTTTACATTTATAATGATTTAATTGAATTACACTAAAATCAATTTTTGAATAATCTTTTATTATAATTTTTGGTCTAAAATTAAGCGTATTCGAAACGTATCCTTTAGAAACATCGATATGATGGCACGAATATGTCCATTTATTTCCAGTCCAATGACCCTTTGTCCATTGGATGAAATTTTCAGTCTTGAATAATATTTTAACATATGGCATTAAAGTACCTTTATTTTCACACATTGTGAATCTTGTCGTAACTGGTTCATTTGTTTTTTCTAAATTACCAGATGATCCAAAATGTCGCCATGAAATCGCAATTCCCTGACAGTCACCTGTTATATATTCATTTATAAAATCACATATATTATTATGTTTTTTAAGAACAATAAATTCATCTATATCAATATGAATTACATGTGTTATTTCGTCATTACGTAAAAAATTATCCATAAAATGCTGCAGTATCATGCATTGAACTGGTAATTCATATTCGTTTCCAGGATAATGAATTATTTTCATTTTATCTTTATATTTAGTTAACATTTTTTCATATGTTGGTTCGTCTTCATTATCGTATAAATATATAAATTTTTTATATACACCGTTATTATAATATGGAATCAAAAAAAATATGGATTGATATTTATATACCAATCTTTTTAAAAGATATACATCGCACAAATCTAACAGGAATTATTTTTAAACACTATTTGGATATAAGAGAAAAATTTAAAAATATTGCAAATTTTACATTTACAATATTAGGATCAAAAGAAGAAAAAAATTTTGTTCTTGAATATTTTTCAGGTGATAGTTTTTTTGAATATGATCAAAAAATTACGAATTATTCTAATTTTTATAGTAATCAAAAATTTAAAGAAATGTTTACTGATAAAATAAGAACAGGTATGAAAATATCGACAAATAAAAAACCTGATATAAGTTTTTGGGCAGGGTCAAATGATTATATTCCATTTGAATTTTTTGAACAAGTTATAAATTATTATTCAGAAGATAAATTACAATTATATGGAATTAATAATTATAAAAATGGGGGTAACATAAGCGTTTTTTGCGAATATGATGGCATTAAAAATACTATCGATGATACAGATTTATTTTTATGGGATGGCACAGATAGTAATTCTAGATGTAATTATTTATATAAAGGTGGCATAATAGGAATTAATAAAAATGTTTATAATAATTTTTCAAATTTAATTGAAAAATGGAATTATGACGAGGGAGCAAATGAAAAACTAATAACACAAATACAAAATATTGATATTTTTTATTCTAGGCAAATTTATTGGTTTAATATAAAAACTATATCAAATAGCAATATATCAAATTTTGAATATATAAAAAAATCATATGGTCATCAAAGTGTTAAAAACATTGATATTGAATGTTATCAAAAAATTATCGAAGAGTTAAAAAATATAATTATTCAATAAGTTCATATTCATCATTTTCATCATCTGAATATTCATTAATAACTTCATAATATAATAATGCTTGTCGCGCTGCTTCTTGTTCTCCCTTCTTTTTAGAAGAACCACAACCTTTGCCTACTTTTGTCCAAACTATTTCATCATCATCATCTTTAGTATAGCCCGTTACATACATTTTAAAATATTTCTTTCCAGTTTCGTCTGTGCCAATAGTTGATTCTAGACCATATTTGGGATCTTCCCATTTCATTTTATGATAATACTGTAATAATAAATCTTTGTAGTTAGTTTCTTTGTATAATAGCTGTGAAATATCTACTTCTTTTTGAATCATAGATATTATAAAATTCTTACAAGTATTAAAATCACTTTCAAGATAAAGAGCACCTATAAAAGCTTCATAACAATCTTCAAATATACTGCGATTCTTGTCACGACCTCCAATTTGTTCTAAATTGCGTGCAATTAAAGCATATTCGTTAAATTTAATTTTTATTGCTAGCTGAGAAAGAGTTTCTCCACTTTCTATCTTGGTTCTTAGTCGCGTCATAAATCCCTCTTGTTCATCTTCATATCGTGTATATAAATATTCGGCTAAAGCACAGTGAATAATAGAATCACCTAAAAATTCTAATCTTTGATAAGATGCTTTTTGTAAAGGAATTGCATTTTTTGGATTGTCAATTGGACTCAAATTTTTCTCCTTAATTATTATACGAAGCCTATCTTTTTCTAGATCTTTTTCTACATATGATGAGTCTGTCATTGCTTGTTGAAATCTTTCAAGATTTTTTACTTTATGATTAATTCCATATGATTTTAATACCGATTCTATATATTTTTTAGTAATGTATTTATTATTTTCATTTAGAACATAAAGATAAAGATCTTCGTCTTTAATATTAATATTTTCAATATTAATATTAGTTTGCATATTATAGTATATATAACTATATATCTTTAAATATTTATAAATCAAATTTTTTTTCAGTCCAAATGTGGTTCTGTATATGCATCTAGAATATCTACCACTTCATCAACATCTTCTATAACATCTTCTATAACATCTTCGGGATTTTTTTCTTCACCAAAGAGAATAGATTTCTTACTATTGCTAATTAAATTTCCCGATGTATTTAAGAAAATATATTTAATTTCTAGTTCTGATTTAATCTCAACATCATTTTCTCCGTCTTCTTTTACATCTTTCTTAATAGGTTCATACGTAAAAAAATATGGTTTATTACGTTTTTTGCGAACTTCTCCAATTAATTGGCGTTCTTTTTCTGGTGGTATTGTCGAACCTTGAAGGTCCAATACAAAATCTTCAAATAATGATTTATCAAATATATTTTGTTTATTGCTTTTTAAATATTTCTTTCTCATTGTGATTATATGAGATGTCATAATATAATATATATTTTTCATTTTAGTATCATTATTTATTTTATATTTTAATAGATTTATCATACATGTCATTAAAACATAATTATATGAACCAATATAATATTTATCAGTTGCATTATTTAATACTGTCTTATACGGCACGCATTTTTTATTATTATCACTAATTATACATACTAAATCATTATTATAATATATAGCGACCGAATAGCCAATATATTGAAAGAATGGAAAATATTCTTTTATTACTATATCAGGATAAGTTTTTTTAAGATCATTAATCAGTTCTAGACTATCTTTTTTATAATTAGTACTTACAAATTCATAAAAAATAGGATCTGTAATTTTAATATTTGTATGATTTACTTTACTGGCTCTAATATAATAGTTATATATAAATAATCCACCGCTATGTATCAAAGAATTTCTATTTTTAGAAAATTCTAATATATTTTCAAGTATTGGTTTATTTTCATCTATAATAGTAATATCAAATTCTTTATTAGTATATGGAAATGGATAATATTTTTGCAACAAAAAATATCGTTCAAATGCATTCTTATCTTTGAGTCGCCAATAACTTACTAATGGATCATTTATTATACGCAAATAATCTATTACTAAGAATTGAGGCTGTACTATTATAATATCATCAATATTTTGAAAAGGAGTTTTATTATAAATATTTTTTGGCATATATGTTAAATTGCAATATAATCTATTATTAACATAAAGAGAATAGCTTTCTTTGTGAATTGCTTCTCGTCCTCTGACATATTTATATTCTTTTTCATTTAATTCATTACATAATTTAATTAGGTCACCAATTGGATCAGGAGTATAAAAATCTATATCTGGAATTTTATATTTTGAGTAAATATTTTCAGTTGCTTTTTTTTCACCAAGCAAATAATCTAATGCAACACTGCCATAAATTTTTCTTTTATTAGTTTTAATAAAAGTTAACACTATAAGATAAATTGCATCTATTTCTGTTTTAGTAGGTTCACATACATCTAATTTTTTTTGATTAACTATATCCATAAGATGGTCTATCTTTTGATTAAATAGTATTAAATCATAATTATCATAAATGCTCATTATAATAATTTATATAATATAATCTTTATATACTATAAGTTATAAACTCAATTTTTTTTAGATTAACTTACTAATGATATTATAATATTTAGGGCATTTATTATTATTGTGTAACGGTATTAAAGTATAGTATAAAGAAGCAGTAAGATATTGCAAATATTCCCATAGTTCTTCCCCATATTTAGCTAAAAAATTTTTTTTAAAATAAGCCAATATATTATTTTTATACTCAACAGATATTTTTTTATCTAGTAAGATTTCATCATATCCAGTAAATGATTGATATAATTTAGCATAATCATAAAATATATCTCCAAATATAGTTACTTGATCATTAATTTTTCCACGCATATCTATAAATTTAATCTTTCCATAAGAATTTACTATGACATTAGTTAGTACTAAATCACCATGTATCATTCTACAAATTCCAAGATTTTTATTTTCATATTCTTCTAATTTATCTTTAATTTTATTATAAGTTTCTAAATAATTAGGAAAAGTACTGTAGTTATAGTTACTGAATCTAGTTTTTAATTTTTTAGAATAATTTTCATAAATATTTATACTATCATTTGATTTTATACTATGTAGTCTATTAATAGTACCAATAATAGAATCTAATAATTCAATTGTAAGTTCTTCTTTTATATATAAATTACTAATTGCAATTCCATTTATTTTTTCCATATCGTACCATTTAAAAGTAGTGGCATCATGATTAAAAAAATATGGAAAAATATCTTTGAGACTATTAGGAATATTCAAATAATAATTAATTTGACCTTCTAAATTATCGGAAGATTTTTTTAATACTTCTATACTATTAGTCAAAGAAATATTATTAAAATATCGTGGCTCAATTTTAAAATTATAATATCCAAGTTCTTTATCTAAATCTGCAAACGCATTTATTCCTTTATCATCTATATAAAAATCAGCATATGGTTTTCCAAAATAAATTTCATCATATGGAATATTAAATTTAGCTAAAGTTTCAAATGTTATTAACCCAATATCTTTTAATAATTTACCATTATTACCATGATGTGTTTTCATACGGCGCGCTGTATGTATTATAATAGTATTTCCCATTTCTTTTAAATAGCGTAAATAATTAATATTATGTTCAATTGGTTCTACTGTTGTATAATCATTTTTTACTTTTGGATATGATACCAAAGTATTGTCTAAATCAAAGCAAATTCTCTTTGTATCTATCAATGACTTTTTATTATAAGCATCAAATCGAGGATAATTATTACAAAATATTTTTACATGTAATGGAGTACCCAAACAAATATAATCCTTTTTATTTATTAATTCATTATAAAAAATATTTTGGTAGTTTATCATAGTTTTTACTACTGTCGAAATATAAAACTCTCCTTTCTGTAATATAGTATTATCTATAATTAATTTACAATAATTTTTTAAACTAATCCAAGAATTAAATCCATAAGACCCGCTGCATGCATAATTAGATATTTTTTCTTTTTCTACTATATCTATTATTTTATCTTTATACAATTTAACATATGAATAAATAGGATCATTCGAATAATCTTCAAATGTGAATATTTTATTTTCTCCATTCCATAAACTTATAATATCGCAGTTATAAAAGTTATCTCCATCTAGGCTTATTATAGGACAGTCTTCTGTGTTAGATAATTTATTAAGCATCATATATATAGATTCAGCAGCACCACGCGTATCCTCTTCTAGTTTTAAAAATGTAAATTTTAATTTGGGATAACTTATTTTTAAACTATCTTCAAAATTATATTTAAATAATTCTTTATTATAGGGTATTAATATTTGCGTAATATTTACAGTATTTAAATTGTCAAATAGCCAATTAATAATAGGCTTTCCAAATACATTAATTAATGGTTTGGGATTAGAATATCCACATTTTTTGAATCGTTTGCCAAATCCACCTAATGGAATTATTATAAACATAGTATGTATATATTTATAATAAAAATTTATATCACTGTTTAAACTAAAAAATAATTGAAAAAAATAATATAAATAAATAAAACTATATAATATAATTAAATAATGGATATTACTATACCTACTAAAAAAGATTTATCCAGATATAAGTTTATAACAGAAAATGCAAAAGATCTTGATGTAAAATTTATAGCATTTGCTAAAAAAAATATAGAAAGAGCAAAATATACAATAGAACTTTCTAAAATTCTATTAAATATATATAAGGCAGAACAATTAGAAAAAGGAATATTTGAATTTGCTCTTGTTCACACATTTTTAAATAATTTAAATGAAAAATTTGTTATATCTGTATATCTAGATAAATTTTACGATATTAGAGATAATATAAATGATAATATAAAAATCAATAACAAGACTTTAAAACCAGCTATATTATCAGGACATATACGACCAGAATTAGTTCCTTTTTTGTCTCCCCAACAGATGCATCCTGAAAGATGGGCTGAATTGTTAAATATTAAAAAATATCGTGAAGATAAAGAAAATAATATTGCTACAACCGACTTATATAAATGCCGCAAATGTGGAGAACGCAAAGCAAAGATTACACAATTACAAATTAGATGTGCGGATGAACCAACTAGTACATTCGTAACTTGTTTAGTTTGTTATAATACCTTTGTTATGTAAATAAAATATTTTTTTATTTATAATTAATACAGTTTAATACACTTTTATATTCTGATTAGAAAAATCAAATATAATAGTTAAATAAGTGATATAATTTTTTTGATATATTCAGTTTTATCACTATAAATTATAATATATATTTAATGGTCATAACTTTTTTATATAAATTAAATATCCAATAACCATTTTTTAAGAGGTATAATCATACCATTTTCATCAATAGTTTTTAATTTAGAAGTATTAATTATAGAAGTTGATACATCATACTTTTTTTTATCTTTTATATAATCGTCCATATCATTAATATTTGCGAATGTTCTCTCAGTTGGTATAGTATTGTAAATATCACGCGGTAATTGCATAAGATATACAAGGGGTTTGAAAAAATCAGAATTAATATTTTGGAATCCAAAAAATTTACTTATACTATTTTTACTCCGAATATTAACATTAAATATATTATTTAACGTATTATTTAATTTAGAGTTATAATATAACATATGCTGTTTTTCTGTATCATTTAATAATATGCCAAATCCACGCATTCTATATTTGTTAATAATATCAATTGGATCACGAATACCTGCAAAATATTTATAATCTATATTAATACCTGTCATCATGGCAGTCAGACAAGAAGGAAGTATTTTAACTGTTTCGCCATTATAATAAGCACGTACACATGGTAAGTGAAATTTAGTTATTACCGAATAGAATGAATCTCCTTTAACTTGAAATGCTTCTATACTATGTAGCATCTTTTTAGAATGTATTTTAAATTTTATACTTTCACTTATTTTAAAGAGTATCTTATTAAGTTCATAAGATACTTTATCTTCTGGAGATTTAAAATCATTAACACACTGATAATATTCGTTATCACTATTTTCTGTAAAATCTGTTTGAGTAAAATTATCCACTATATAAATATTCATTTCGTCAATACTTACTAAATTATAAAAATGATTATATAATATATTGTCTTTAGTGAATTTTAATTTTTGTGCTTCATTCCTAATATTTTTATAATTAGTATAAATATCATAAAAATATTCTTTAATATTTTGTTGGGCAATGTTTTCAATAATATTATTCAAATCATAATTAGTATTCAATTTTTGGTTAATCTCATCTAATTTTAGTTTAATATAGTCACAATGTATTATTAAAGCAAGAGTTTTTTTAGGTTCAATAGTGAGTTTAAATTCATCTGTTTTATAAATATTTTTATTTATTTGCCGAATAATTAATTCAAATTTATCCATAAAATCAAAAACAGAACTAGTATTACACATTAAATCTATATCTGAATTAGAATAATAATGACCAAAATAAGTTTTCATATTATCATTATCATTTTGTTCAGCATGTTTAACTAAATCTATTAAAGGAGACTTTTTCATTAGACAAGCTGGAATGACAGAACCGGATACTGCAAAGTTGTTCCAATTAATACTATCAAAAATATTTTTAGTCTCATTCCCTGTGGTGAAAAGATTAAATCTTTTCTTAAATTCAGTTAAATCACAAACTCCATATTGTTCTTCAAAATTATTATAACTCATTGGAAGGGTCATACAATTATTTTGTATATCAATAGATTTCTGTGAAGTCAGCAAAGTAATATATGGATTAAGGTGAATATCAGATTGAACTAATGGAAATACTGGCAATAAATTTGCAGTATTAATATCAAATACATATCGTTTATTATCTGTTGTTTTAGTTTTAAAAATACATTCTTCTGTATAAAAACACAACCATGCATATCCAAATAAGTATCGATAAATATGATAATTTTCATCAATAATATTTTTCATTTTTTCTAATACAAATTTATTATTTAATACTAAATGACAATATTCTTTAGAAACTAATAGAATATTAAAAATATCATATAAATACTTTTTATGTAAATTACTATCAAGATTATGAAATAGTTCATTAACTAATTCATAATTTATTTTCATAGTTGCAAGTTTTTCATCTGCAGTTGCATAATAAGTTCTATTTTTTAGGTCCTTAAGACCATTGTGAATATCAACAAAGATATCTTTACGATAAATATGTTCTAAATAATTATTATTTTTTGGCACGTCTTTTTCAAGTTCATTAATTACTTTATTAATTTCTATATCATAATTTTTTTTAATAGAATTTGCTTTAACCAATCCTTTAACATGTGATTCTTTAAAAGTATATTTAAATTTACGATCTATAAAATTTTTTGTAATAGTATAATTACAGTTTGATTGAATTGACCAATAATCTGATTCTTTAATAGAAGTAATACTTTTATGTAGTTTATAAATATTTGGATGATAATTATCGCGGTTATAATATACATCAAGCATAATTGCTTTAAAAATATTATTGTTTTCATCTGGCATTTCATATTGATCTTTATAAATATTTGCAAAGTTTTCTGTTAATTCTATCATTGGAATAATAATCTCATTAAAATTCTCAAAAGAATATTTATTATGATTAAATATTTCTAGAATATTATTTTTTCCTTCGCTTTTCATAGTATCTACGATAATTGCTTGAGCAAAATGTTCCTTATTTTTTAGAATTTTAGAAGATGCTTCAATAATAGTAAAATATTTGGATAGTTTGTTAAATTCTTCTAAATCAACAATTTTATCAAAAAACATAGCTAAAATATCTTTATCATCACTAGTAAGTTTATCTATAACAATATCATTACGTGTACATAAAATATATACTTTTTTATAATTAGAATATAATTCTTTTTTTTCTAGTTCTTTTAGAGGGCATTCTGTATTGCTAATATAAAATGGATTTTTAATTTCTCCATCGTGTAACTCTATTGAATCTACTGTAACTGATTCAATTGATTCATAACTATTACTATACATATCAAACTCAAGAGAGTCAAGATTAATTTCCATAATATTAATTTTATTAATAGTAAAAAACAATGATAATAATATATTAATTAACATATAGTCAATATTTCAATTTTTTATAAACAACATATAATTAATCATCAAATTCACTATCACTATCACTATTACTATCACAATCAGATATTTGTGCTCTTATAATTCTACCATCAATTGAAATTTTATCAATTCTATTAATAATATCTTCATAAACAGTAGAAGGTATTGCAATATTAAAACTATTATTACATACATCAATTAATTTATCTTTGTTAAGTTCTTTATATTTAAAAACTGCTTGTAATATTTTTGCTTTAATTATAGTTTCTGACGGAAGTTCTAATTTTGTTTGTTCTTTGGATTCTTCTCCCATAGCTTTACTTAATAATTTTTCATAAATATTAATAATTGCAAAATTATTATCTTTGTAAGTAAAGTTAGTATTTATACAACATATTGTTTTGGTGGAATCTGTAAAACTTATTAATTGTGCCAATAATAAACTATTAAGATAAATACTTAATTTAGAAACAGGCATATTAAAATCTTTTGCAAGTTCGTTAATATCTTTACTTGAATTATTCAGTGAATAATAAATACCCATTTGTATTATATTCATACGAATATTATATTCTTTATCGGTTTTTATATTGAGTACACCAATACAATTATCGTATTGCCAATCAATAATTTTTTCATTATATCTATCAGCATAATATACTTTATAAATATCTAAATAAATAGATAATTCTGCAGGTAGATTATAAATATTTGTATTTTGATTGGTAAAATCCCAATCATATGAACGATATACATCAATATCAACACAAGATCTATCTAACAAATCAATATTTATAGATTTATATTTTTCAGATGTATTACTTACTTCTAAAGTTCTATAATGATCAATATTCTTTTTGTTTAATTTACAATCATTAATTTGATTTTTCATCTTAATGTAATTATCAAGGTCGTATTGAGGATCAAATGATTTTAAAAATTCATTTTCTACTTCTGGATCAGACCCATTCAATAATCTTTTAGTCAACAAATTTTTATAAAGAATCATAAATATATCTTTTTCACATAATTTTGGAGTAATTTCCAAAAGATTTCTAATATATTTTATTTCTGTATCTGTCTCACTTGTGCTGATTTTTTTTAGATCTATTATTTTTTTATTAATGATTTCTAACGTTCGTGTTAAAAATTTATCAGAAGTTTTTTTTGTAAAAACCATTTTTGTTTTTAATTCTTCATTAAAATATTTACTTAATTCATTTGTTTTTACAGTATATGAAAACTTATTGTAAAAATTATAAATCGTAAAAAGTTGCAAAATTGCCTCTGTATCAAAATTATTTTCAATTTCATCAATAAATAGTTCATATAAATAGTAGTTATTATCATTCTTATTATATCGCTGATTAATAATTTTATTATATGAAATATAGTTTTTTACCATATTGACAAAAGAATATTTTGTTTTACTAAAATCACTTTTCTTATAAGAATTATCTATTATACTTAATAAATACTTTAAGTTGGTTAATTTTTTATTCAAACCATTAAATTTTTGATTAAACCATAAAAGATTAAAACAATCAATATTTATTGCTTCTTGTATTTCATCATATAATTTATTATAATAGTTATTAAATAGTTTAATTAATAGTTCTGTAGTAATAGAATAACCTTTTGTAATTAATTCTGTTTGTAATTTATTAAGATAAAGTTTATTTACAGAATAATTATTCTCAAAAATATAATTATCGCAAATTTTAATTAATTCTGTTTCAGCATTTATATTTAATCTACCCATAGTAATACCACTAATAATAGTATCAGGAGCAGTAATTTTACGAAAGACATTCCAACCATTAAAGTCATTAAAAGAAATAGAAGTTAATTCAATCATAATTATTATTAATAATTATGTTTATAATATATAAAAATCAATTTTTTTATTACACTTTTTCACTGAAAGTTATGACACTTCAAAAATAATACATAATGGTTATTATTTTCTCAGTATATCCTACTGAAAAACCTAAGTCTTAAAGAAGAAAATATAGGGGGGTATTTTCTAGTTAAAAATAATAAATAAAACTTATCAATCTACTTATTTTATTATTTTATAAGTATGTCAAGCGATAAGTAGCCTCTTAGAGGTGCAATTATATTTTTTTATTCAATTAGTATTTTTTTAAAGGCAATAAACATAATAGCCATTAAAAAGCCATATATTAAAATACCTATGAAAGAATATTTACCGCTTTCATTAGGATTAATATAAGAAATATATCCACCAACTGTTTTTTTTACAAATCCCATTGATAATACTAAATATATTACCATAATTAATAATATTTCTTTTGTATCTGTATTCAAATGTTTCCCAAAATTATAAAAACTAATATAATCACTTTCTTGTTTCTTTTCTTCAGCAAGTTTTTCTAATTCTTTTATTTGTTCTTTTTCGCGTTCTTCTTCTTTTAGTTTTTGTTTTTTTAGTTCTTTTAATTTTTTTAATGTTTGTTTTAGTTGTTCTTCATTTTCTTTAAATAAATTGCTTTTAGTTCCATTTGATCCATTACTTTGTCTACTAGATAGATCAAAAGAAATATTATCACGAATTTTATTATAATCTGTTTGCAGTTGGTTATTAATACCTTGAACTAAATTACGTATATCCTGTGATGGTTGTTGAAAAAAATTATTTGGTTGTTGAACCATAGGAGGTTGCATTTGAGAAGGAATTAATTGAGATACAGGTGTTCCTTCAAATTGTGCTCCTGAAAATTGATTCATATCCATATTAAAATTATTCATTCCCATATCGTTCATCATATTACTCATCATATTAATAATATTATGATATATAAAAATTATTATATTATTTATTCTTTTATAGTTTCATTAAGTGTTTTATTACCATAAGTAAAAACTTTTTTAGGCATTGTTAAATCACTTTGTAAATATAATCTTTCAATCATATTATAAAAGTTTTGATATTTTTGTGTCTCGTGATTAAAAAATTCTGGTTCACAATCTCTAATAAAATCTGTATGGTAAATTAATTTTACTAATTTATTTATTAAATCAATAGTTATGTCACTATAAATAATTCCTTCTGTAAGTATATCGGAAGGTTTAATACGAATTGCTAAGAAAACGTTACCATGTATTGGAGTTGTTTTACCATATAAAACAGAAGCAAATTCATTAAATTTATTTTCGGTAGGTTGTATTTCAACAAAGAACATAAATATTCTATTACAAAATTCTATTTCAAAATATTTATAACCATCAACATTATTGCTAAAACCAAAAAGAGGAAAATTAGAAAACTCTTTTTCAAGTAATTCTCCATTAGTTTTTATCAATACACCAATATGAACCATTTTTTTTCTAAATGTATTAATAATATCTTTGAAAGTAATAGTATCTTCTATGATATTATTATCTATTGTTACACGTGATTTAGTTATAATAACTTTTCCATATACATCTTGTTCATTGTTGATAAATATTTTTCCAATACCATTTTTTTTTTTCTTAATTATTTTATCATTGAGTTCTTTAAATTCTTTATTATAAGTGCTAATATAACACATCTGATAAACATAATCAACAGACTCATAAATATTAGTAGTATTTATAAGTGCACCTTCTGGAACATCCAATTTAGTTTGCAAGAGATTAATAAAAGCATCATTATTTTCTATTGAATTAAATTCTATAAAATCTTCTAACTCATCTTCCAAAATATCGTATGTAAATCTAGAGGGCTGAATAATATCAACGTAACTTATTTCATTTGGATTTATAATACAAACTTGTTTCATTATAAATTATTTTATTAATAAATTTTTAAATTTCTTTATCTAATATATAATGAATCATCAAAATTTATTTAATATTATTATTTATTCTTTACTAATTTTAATAATTCTCTTAATACTTTCTAATTTGCTGACTAATTTTAATCAGGATAATATGAAACCTACTTCTAGTTTATATAATAAAGAATTACTTAGAGAAATTAACGAATTAAAAAAACAAATAAATGAAAAAAATAAAGAACAACCTCCAATATTAGAATCTCAACCAATTCCACAACGATTAGTTCTTCCACCTGCTATACCGATAGCACAAGATAACGATGTTATAAATATTTATGATAGAAAAACAGCATATGACCCAATGTATGAACCGTCAAGAAGACCACCTCGACATCAAATAGATATGATCATTGGAAATCCTTCTTTTAATTATCCAACCCGTGGATTTACAGATACTTATTCTTTACAGGGTTATTTAGTAAAAAATAAAGAACTAAAAGAACATGGTGATAATAAAATAATAAGATTATATGGTCGTGAAAAATTTCCAAATTCAACAGAATATGAATATTATGTAATTATAAACAATGGTCCAAATGATGAAATTAAATATTTTCTAGAAGACCAGCGAAAAGAATTATATAATGGTGATTCTGTATATATAGATATATTGCAATCTACATATTTTGTAAAATTATTAAAAAATAAAACTATGTTATATAATCCTTATTTTATCTAATCCAAAATAATAAAATAGTTTTCAATATATGGTTTATTTTCATATTTTTTTTTAATATTTAAAACTTCAATATCGTCTATAACTTCATAACTTTTTTTTAAAATATTGCTACTATATTGTTTATAACTAAAAATAAAATCTTTTTTTGATAAATATGAACCAATTGCAATATGAATATCTAGTTGTATTGGGTTAGTAATTTTAAAACGCGATGTAATTAATTCATTTCTTATAAATACATTATTTTCATCAAGATCAAATCCATAATTAAATATTTTCTTAGAAGTATTTGCTAATCTTTTATTAAGTAGAGCAACAGACCATCCCCATGTCCAAATATTACCCGGATAATTATATGTTCCTAAAATTTCATATTTTGATTTTTTTAATAATTTTTTATTTTCATCATAAAATTCAATAAAATTATCATTTGATGTTTTTATAATATTTATATAAGTTATTTTATCTTTTAATTTTTTATAATTATTATTATTATTATCATAGTATTCTAAAGATTGAGCAATAATATCCATAATTTTAATATATATTATATATAGATATATATTAATTTACACCTTTGAAAATTAATATAGATATATATTAATTTACACCTTTGAAAATTTAAAATGCCGATTATTTAAAAATATGAATAAAAAAATTTAAGAAATGATAATAATATATTATTGGGGTGATGAATTATTAAGTTAATTCTATCTTTAATTAATTGTAATTTAATTACTAAATATTACACTTTTTTCACTGAAAAATGGGACAGTAAAAAAAAGTAGTAATTGCACCCTTGAACCGAATCTTTTTAACGGGCATGTATCTATTTGACACCTTTAATAAGGGGTTAGATACTTTTATATTTAAAACTACTATATGAAAAGCCTTATATTTTTGCTTTGAGAGCTTAGGAATTTCAGTAGGAGTTAATAGGAAATATATAAACCAGATTATAACTGATATTATAAACTAACAAAACTTTAAATAGCTGTCCCATTTTTCAATGAAAAAGGTGTAATTAAAGGGTTTTTAAGCATCCTTATCTATGAAGTTATTATAATTACTTATAAAAAGTTTATGCAATGATGGAGATTTTTACACCCTTGAAGATTTAAAATGAGACAAAAAATCAGTAATAAATCTTTGAGGTTTATTCATTACAGGAATATGTAAATTAAGAGTATGTTATAGCGACAACTATAACTGATTAGTTTTTAATCCTTATTATTATATAAGCATAAATGTTTTTATAACCTAACACCTATATTAAGGGAGTAAATCATCATAGAACTTATAACTATTCATTACTAATAACTTAAATTATTATTTACATATTCCTGTAATGGATAAACCTTAAATATTTTTATGTTGAGTAAAATCAGTTTGAACAAAGTCCGTAACATTGCTTCACTATGCATTTTAAATCTTCAAGGGTGTAAATCAAATAATGGTTTTTCTGATTTAGCTTTCATAATATCTTTAATGCTAACTGCTTTTGTTACTTCTGAATATTCTCTATTACGTTTTATTTCTTGTTCTTTTTTAAATTGAGCAGTAATTAAAAAAATTGGGGGAAATCCACCTAATTTAGTATTTGTATTTTCCATTATATTATATATTTAGATTCTAAAAAATATCTATTGAATATATATAGATTCTATTTCATCAGGTATACTTCTATTTGAAATAAAAGTAAATTTCAATACAATATATTTATCTTTTAACTCAAGCATTTTTTCTAAATCTTTTGAAATATTTTTATTTTTATAATAATTATATACTAAACCATCATTAAAAACATAGATTAATACATCATCATCATCATATATTACTATTGGTATTTTTTCTATCTTATTCAATATATATAATTCTACTATACAATTAGTTAAAATATTCATATCATTACCTAATTTTATTATAAAATCATTAACATAGTCTTTTGTTCTATTTTTAATTTCCATATATTGTGCTAATTTATTTTCAATTTCTTCTTTGTTATTTGGTTCCTGTAACCAATCAATAACAAGACTTTTAAAATAGTTAGCAAAATCTGTTTGTATTGGATTATAAAAACCTAAATTGCGTGTATTATCGTCATAAAAATTATTTTTAATCCAATAGTAAGAATTTACAAATGCTCTAAACAAAGTAATATTATTTGGTATAATTTCTTGTACAATATATTTTCCAGTATATTTTGGAGGATTTTCTTCATTAATTTGCATATAGTCAATTTCTATATTTTTTAAAGATTTTCTACGTCCAATTCTTAATATTCTATCTTTTCCAAATAATTCTTGCAATGCTTTTTTAATAGTAGAAGAATTACTTTTAATTATTTTTTGTCCAGGATATTCTTTATATGTATTAATATCTGCAATATCTGAAACAAAATAATCACCAATACGTAATATTTCAAATGCTTTTAAATCATAATCTACTAATTCTTGAGCTACTTTATTTATAAATATTATAATCATTTTTTTAGCGAGAGCAGGATAACAATTATTTTTATAATAATAACAATGCGGATTAGCATTACATTTATCTTTTCCAATATTAACTTCACATAATTCTCTTTCGTTTTTTAATTTATATTTAACCATATCTGGTTCTTTTGAAATTATATGAACAATTTTTTTACTACCGCCTACCAACTCTTTATCTTTTGTATCTTTTGTATCTTTTTCAAATTCATAATCTTCAGATAATTCAATATCTTTCATATCAAAATCGGTATTTTTATATTTTTTATAAAGATCATTATCTATTAAGCGATATAATAATAATTTAATTTTATTAAGTTTTGCCTTGTTATCTATTTTTTTTTCTTTGTTTGAAACTATATCAAATACTTTTTCTTTAATTTCTTTATTATTATTCAAATAATTAGAAAGTTCTAATCTAAATAATTCATATGCTTCTGTTTGATATTTATCATGATTTACTTCTAATATACGTTTATCTATAATATAATTTGATTTACCTTTTGCTATTTCTTTATCGAGTTCGTCAAATAAAGATTTATTAATAATATTTAATTTTTCTTTATTTAAAATATCTTTTTCAATAAATTCAGGTATTATAGGTATTGCGTCACCAGTTTGAGTAACTATCGCTATGACTTTATATTCAGTTTTTTTATTAATTTCATAATATACACCTGTAGGTTTTATTTTAATAGCTCCATCTGATTTCTTAGCTAAATCTCTCATAAAAACAAGAGTATTTGTAAAATTATTATAATATGTATCATATACTGATTTTAATATTTGTATATTATATAAAGTTCCAGATATTCTAACAGGTAGCAAATAATTATTTTGTGTTACAAAGAATTTACACTTGTTATGCACATCTATAATTTGGTATTTTGGTAGATATTCTTTTAATTTTAATTCTTCTAATTTATAATAAGTTTCTATTGCACTTAATTGTAAATTCTTATATATCATATCTTCAATAAATACGTTACTACAATTTTGTTGATAAAAGTCTGTAACGTGTTTTACTATATTATTATCATCATCTGATAATTTGAATTTCTTTTGTGAACTAAAATTTCTAGTATATTGATCAGTTTTTATTATTTGTATAATGGGATAATAATTTTTGTATTCTTTTAACATAAATATTGTTTCACGCTTAGAATCAGTAATGCTAAATTTATCTTCTGGATTTTGACAAATAATATAAAAATCGTCTTTAGTTTTTTCTTTTTCTAAAGTTTTTTTTATTATTATAGTTTGCTTATAAAATACTATTATATTAAGACCCTCTTTAGTAACTACTCCTGGTATGGATAATAAATTATTAACATATTCATAATCTAAAGTATTATATTTAATATAATCTATATAATTTTCCCTTGTTTCAAATTGAAGTTTAATATCACCATTATTTAGAGAAGTAAATATTTGATCTGAAGTATCGCTGTTAATTACTTCAACTAATCTTTGCTTAATTTCTAATACTGATATATCTAATAACATACTTAGTGCATTCATAAATGGTTCAACATCTTGGTTAATACCAAATTTAAAAAAATATCCATCTTTAGCTAGAGTTAAATAATGCTGTTTAATAATACGAGTTTTATCTTTTTCCAATACAATGTTCATAAAAAAATCTAAATATTTTGGTAGAAATGCTATTCGACCAACTTGTATTTTATTTGTATCTTGTAATATATATAATTTATCTATTTGTTCTTGTTGATCTTGAAAACTAGCTTTTTGTTTATTTTTATTTGGGTTTTCTCCAATACATTGTTGATAAAAATCCATTTTCTTTTGATTATTAGTAGATTCTAAATCTTTCTTAAAACAACATGGCATACAATGACCATGTGGATTAATACAACGTGATAAAAATCCAACATACATATGATCGCCATTTTCTTCTGGGCTGCATACATAGTGTATATCATTACCTGTCTTATTACCATCATCATCAAATTCTGGTACTTTTAAAGTTTTTAAGATAATTTCTTCTTTTTTGCCTGTTTTTTTATTATTAGTAATTATTTTTCGTTCCCATTCATTTGTTTTCTTATTATAGGTATATCCTTTTTTTAATAACTCCGATAAGTCACGAGACACATACGAATTTGGTCGTCTGCGTTTATCTTTACCAGAATTTTGACAACAACGAGACCATTGATTTTGATCTTCCGTTGGTTTAAAAGCTAAACGTAATTTATCCATGGCTGTAATTTGTTTTACTCGAATAGCTTCTTTTTTATAATTAACTACATCGTCTACTTTACCACGTCTTTTTGCTATATTATTAAGGCGTTTTAGTTTTTCTTTTAATTCTTGTCTTTCTGGTTTCTTAAATAAATATGTCTCTGTATATAAATAAATTAAAATATTCATAAAATCTAATATTCTATTTAATTGATCTTCATCACGTGCTCCTGAAACACGAATTTTATAATTTTCTTTTTCTTTTCCTTGAATGCCAATTTCAATTCCAGGCGGCTTATATTTTGGTAAGTTTTCTAGTTTTTTTAGTATCTTTCTAGATTTTTTAAGATTAGGATATCTTTGGCGAACTCTATCTAGTTCTTCTATAGATCTTTCTTCTGTAATATTAAACTGCTTGCTAATTTCGCTAATTAATTGTCCATCAGAAAATTCATAGTTGCGCATAAAATAAATAAGTCTTTGTTCAATACGGGCACTATTTTCATATCCAGATACACGCTTAAATCTTAAATAAGTACCGAATTTACTTTTTTCTTCTAAGCGTGATTCTTTTCCCATTTGGTTATCTTTTGCTATTCTTTTTCTTGGTTCTATTTGTAGTGCAATGTATGGATAAAAATAACGAGAAAAATCTGATAATTCATTATGACCTATACTAAAATTATTAGGTAGTTCAAATTTTTGAATTGTATTAATAAAAGCATAACGAAATTCATCATCAATTGGTATTTCTGCTTCAAATCGATTATCTTCTTCATTTAGTATTTTTATTAAATCTTTTACATATGAATAAGTAGATTCAATATCTGATAACATTGCCGCATCATCTTCTTTCCATTGTGTTTTATATTCAATACGGCCTTGATCATTAAGATTAATTGCCATAAATTTTTCCGTATTTTTTTCGGTAATTTTTACTTTAAAAGAAATACCATATGGCGCATTTTCGAACCACTTTAATAAAATTTCGTTATTTTCCTTTATTTTTACATAATCATTAATATCGTTTTCTTTGTATTTAAAAACAATACCACCATCAGAAGTCTGATATTGGATAAAAGGATATTTACTATTGGGAGTAAATTCATTAAATATTCTAAATAAATCTAATTTAATTCCATATGGATTATTCGGATTCATAACTTTTTTTAAGCGTAAATTTACATGAATCACTGACTGTGTTACATAATTTTCTTTAAATATTTTTCTATACTTATCACCAGTTTCTTTTTTAACTCTTTCTACTATATCAACAATTTCATTTTCCATTACTAAGTCATTATATATAGTATTAAAAATAGCTGTATTTTTTTCAGATTCATATTTAGTATCACCATTTAAATAATCTAACAAATAACGGAAATCTTCTTGTTTAATTCTATTAAAATATATTTTGACATATATATCTAATAAATTTTTATATAGTTCACTATCTTGTTTTAAAACATCAGTATCTTTTCCATAATTCTTACCGAATTCATTATAAATATCAATCATATAAAATTCATTATTAGTATAAAAATTATCATAGTCATATATTAATTTATTTTCATCATCTTCCCATCTTATACGATTACTAAATCTTTTCATATTATCTCTTAATATTCGCAAATTTCCACCTAATTCTTCATATATACGCATATTATTATTTGGTTCAATATCAATATTTAGTAATTCGTTACGTCTAATCCATTTTTGACCAATCATAATTTTATCTACTTTATTGTTTTTAAAATATTCACTCCATAAATAAATCCTAGATGGTATAAGATACGCATTTTTTTCAAATTTACTATTATTTTTTAAAGAACATATAATTTTATTTTTCATACTTTTAATAGTGTCATCTTTAAAAATAAATTGACTCTCAACATAATGTTTAATATATACATCTCGGAGATTTATATCATGAATTGATTTATCTACTGAATCATCAAATGGTTCTAATATATTATTTTTTTTGTCAAATATTTTATTATCATCTATTGCCTTCTTAATTAATTCTGTGGTTTTATCAATATTTTTGTCAGTTATTACATCGGTAGTTTTATATAATTCTTCTATTTCAACTAAATCCATTTCTTCATCATCACCTAAATATTCATCTTGTTCTGGTCCTTCAAATAGATTTTCATCTAAGTCTGCATCTTCATCTACTTTTTCATTTTCAATATCATCTTCTATATCACCACTACCACCACCTACTAATACTTTTTTTGCTTTAGTTCTACTTAATTTGCGAGTTTTCTTATTTTCTAATTTTTTTGATCTTTCTAAAGTATTAAAATACATATTTTCAAGTTCTTTCTTAATAGTTGTCTTATAGTCTAAATCTGTTTCATCTTCTTTACCTATTTGACGCTCTTTCTTTTGAGTTTTTCTATCAACTTCAGTCTTAATAATAGATTCATAAGAATACAATATTTTTTTTTCTAAAATAACACCATTATCTATATGATTTGAAAACCACTCTTTTCCAAATTTTTCTAATAATTCTTTATTTTGAATTTTGTTTTCTCTAATATTTAAAATAACCGAATTAATATGATAAGTATTATAGAAAGAACGGTACCAATATTCTCCATAATATTTTTCTAAAATATTATAATCTTGTTTAGATAATTTAGCAAATGCTTCATATAGAGTATAATTTCTAATAGTTTCAAGTGCTTTATTTACATCTTTTGGTACAGATCCTATATAAATATATATATTATATTGTATTCTTTTATTATTATTTTTATATTTCCATATTATTTTAATAGGTTCGTTTTTCATTATATAATATACATTGAATAAAATTTAAAAAAAATTTATATAATTTAGAAAAAATTTATATAATTACACCTTTTTCACTGAAAAATGGGACAGCTAAAACTATTCAAAAATTTGGTAGTTTATAATATCAGTTATAATATGGTTTATATATTTCCTATTAACTCCTACTGAAATTCCTAAGCTCTCAAAGCAAAATTATAAGGCTTTTCATATAGTAGTTTTAAATATAAAAGTATCTAACCCCTTTTAAAGGTGTCAAATAGATACATGCCCGTTAAAATGATTCAGTTCAAGGGTGCAATTACTACTTTTTTTTACTGTCCCTTTTTTTAGTGAAAAAGGTGTAATATAAATTTAATATATGTTTTATTACTAATTAAAAAAAATTAAAATCTATATAACTTATTTCTTACATATTTAGACTAATTACTATTAATAATTAAAATTATAAATATTGGTAAAACTATTATACTATTTTACAATGCATATATTTTTATAGATATTATAGATAGATATACTTTATGTCTTTAAAAATTAAAAAATGTTTATTTTACTCAATAAGAAAGATATGTAAAATTTATTTATTATAAAAATATGTAAATTATAGTTATATTATAACAACAACTATGATTAATTTTATAATCTTTATTACTATATAAGCATAGGTATTTTCATAATATAATATTTATATGAATAAATTTAATTTTGATACAAAAATATAAATTAAATAATAGAGTCTGTTATAGTGAGTCCACAATATTCACGATTATTATTATTAAAATCTATTTTTTTATAAATTCCTAATTTAACAGCTTGTTGTGCTATAAATTCAAAAATATCTTTAAATAAATCAGTATGTCCAAATTCAGGACATGCAACATGAGACATTTCATGTAATACAACATACATAAGCAAATTTAAATCATGCAACTTATTCGAACCATTTTCTCGCGAGCGTAAACAAAACACTAACTGTTCGCCTTTATTCACAGAGTAAGAAGTATAAAGACCATTATCAGTACTTTCTTGAATTTTAGAATTTTTTATTTTAGCATTGAGTTGTTCAATATGATTTTTATGTTTAGGAAATTTAGTTTTGTTCTTATATAGATAATCATTTATTTTTAACATATTCATTTCTATTTTTGCTAACATATTTGCAGCAGCTTGTTTATCAGGAACGTCCCGAACTAAATATGATTTTAAATTAATATCTGATTTAACCATTTGAACATCATAATAATGTATTCTTTCATAATAATAATACATAAAAAATAGACTAAACGCAAATATAAAAAAAATAGCAATCATAGTGTTATAATATAATTATATAAATTTAAAAATATATAATATATATTTTTAAATTAAGTATATTTATTTTCTAGGATATCTATATATAAAATAATGGGAGCTACAAGTTCTAGTCATAGTATTGATAGAAATACTAATCAAATTAGAAAATTGAGATCAAAACATTTATCCAAACAAGAAATAAGAAATAATATTCAAACTCTAATCACAAGTACTACTAATAAATTAAATAATAATAACACATTTACAGATACAGATGGTACTCTTAACTGGAATACTGATTCTAATTCAACTTTAGGTTATCGTGATTCTATGATTGGAGGAACTATTTCTGAATCAGAAAATTTACGCAAACTAAATAAATTTATTAGTAATTTAAATTCTGAAAATGATCTCTCATTTGATACATATCAAAATGAAATTAAAAGTCTTGAAAATTATGTTAATCAAAATGGTGGTTTTGCTGCTTTTGAAGGACTTCCATTAAATATTACTCATTCTAATTATCTTGAAAAAATGAAACAAAATATTAATATGGTTGGAGGAGAAACTGATAATTCTAGTGTTTCATCATTAGATATGTCAGACGATGAAAATTCAGAAATTGATATGGTTGATGGTTCAATGTATAATCAAGAAATTAACAATCTTGATAAATATATTAAACAAAATGGCGGATATAATGTATTTGAAGGAAGACTTCTTAATATTGTAAATTCAAATGTTCTTGCTAAATTACAAAAAAATAAAATTAATAATCCAATGACAGAAACAACTATATCTACTTTAGACTTTACAGATGCGCAAACGGATATGACAGATTATAATAATATTTTATCTGCTACATCTACTGAATCTTTTATAATGAATGGTGGAGGATTATCTGAAACTAGTAAATTAAATGATTCAATATCAACTATTTTTAATAATACTATAAATAATATGAATGGTGGCGGCATATTATCTCCTACTAGCGATAGTTCTAAAATGACTAAACTATCAAAACAATCAGCTGGATCAGTAAACACTTTTTCTGCTACTTCTAATAATACTATAAATAATATGAATGGTGGCGGCATATCATCTCCTACTAGCGATAGTTCTAAAATGACTAAACTATCAAAACAATCAGCTGGATCAGTAAACACTTTTTCTGCTACTTCTAATAATACCAGAAATACTAAAAATACTAAAGATACTTTCAATATGCGCAATTTACCTAATTTTTCTGATACTTCTTTTAGCGAATCTATATTAAAAGGAGGTAATCGCAATAGTGATAATATTGATGATAAAAATAAAAAAAAAGAAAATGACAGTTCATCAACTTCAGAATTAGAAGATTCCAGCAAATCTAGTAGCAGTAATGAGTTAAATAATGATGATAGCACTGATTCATCAGATGATACTATTAAAATGGCAAGAATGATTGCAAGACAACGTGAAGTATCTGATGAAATTAAACAAAGTGAAAATCCTTCTTCTTCTAGTAGTGTTTCTGATTCATCAGAAGAAGAAGAAGAAGAATCCGAAAGTTCTGCTACTAGTGAATCAAGTGAAAGCTCTGATAATAAAATATCATTGACTACAACGGAAAGCACATCCGAACCACAATTAGCAAGAACGAAGAAGAATAAAAATACGATAGTTGTCAAAAATAAGAAAACTAAAAAATCAAAAAAACGAATTTTAAGTGAAAATAGTTTATCAGTTTCTACAGAATTTAAAGCTGTTCCTTTTTATTCATCTGACAATTCCACTGATTTTTATAGAAGTTATCAAAACCGTAATAGATTTAACTAATTAAAATAAACTAAAAATCTTCATTATCTGAATCTGAAAACTCTTCTATTATTATTTTTTTTTTATTAATAGCACGAGTTTTAACGGGCTTTTTAAGTAATTCATCACTATCACTTAAATCATCAAAATCATTTTCACTATCTTTTTCTTCATTTTGTTTTAAAAAGGAATTAACTGGTTTAAATCCTTTGCGTCTATTTTTCTCACGTACAATATATTCATTAAATATCTGTTCTGGATTATTTACTAATAATTCTAGAAACTGTACAGATGGAACCATAATTTGATTAGTTATATAGAATAAGTAATCGAGTTTAAGATTATTCTCGCGAATGTAGTCAGGATGTTCTACACGATCACCTTGCAATTCTACTTCATGGTCTACTTGGATATAAGCATATGGAATACGATCATTTGGTAAAGGTTTATTACCAGGATCACGTTTAGCCATTCTATCAGCTAATACTGCATGTGTAATACGCGTCCTATCTTTATATTTTTCTTTTAAAGTTTTCGTAATAATAAATTTATCAATTGGATATTTATCCATTAAAATTTGCTTCAAAGTTTTCTTAGTATATTCAACAGCCCCTTTTGCGCTTTTATTATTAAGAATTTGATTTACTATACCACCAAAAACTACTTTTACTATTGGAGCATTATCACGTCGTTTCAATACAATGCCCATTGATTTTTGATAATATTTATTCGGATCGGATTCATATAAATTTCCAACATATCGTTTTTTAGTTAAAATAGCAAATGGATATAATACTTTTTCATATGCCATCTTTTGTGGATCTGGTAATAGCTTACAAATAGCATCACTTGCCCATGTGCCTAACATAATAGCAATTTCGAGTGCTCGTTTATCTTTTTGTACTTCGCCAGTTTCTATATCAGTAATTTTTGGATTAAAAAATACGGAATCTGTATTATGTACTATAATTTCACCAATACCAGCTGCAAAATGATGGTTTTCTGTTTCTAAATCATATACGTAATCATTGATTAGTCCTAAATTTGTAATTTTTTTAATTTTTTCTTTGTCTTTTATTTTATTAATAGTAATTGTTATATAATAAGTATCTTCATCCGATTTATTAATAATTGCATTTTGATTTAGTGATTTAACTAAATAGAATAATTTAGCAGCATTTAATTGTGTATATACTACAAATGTTGTTTCGTCTCCTACATTAGAATTAAAATTAGAATTAAAATTAGAATTAGAAACAGTGTATCTCATACAATATCCATGCATAAAATTTAATTTATCTGATAAAGTTCCATTAATTATATTATCTGGTACTTCATTACATAATATTTCACTATTGTGTGCTTTTATAGTAAAAGAATAAATTAATTTATTCTTTTCTTCTTGATTAATAATAATTTCTGGATATGAATGCATCAATTCATCACCAACTTTACAATCAATTGGTTTAACTTCTTTATTATTTTTACTTATCAATGAATGGTCTTCTGTAACTCGAACACAACCAATATGAGTTAATACTTCATATATATTTTTATTGGTTTTATGACGAATTACTTTATTTATTTTTGTCCAACCAGTTTCTGTCCAGATATCATAATTATCAACAGTATTATATTCTTTGGTATCAAGTCGATAATCATACCATTCATTATTTAGAGATTCAATAGTTTTAATTTCTATGTTGCCAGTAATTTTATTTTTTAGTATCAGTGGAGTATCACCTACTACACTGTCACCATATATAATTTTAGGTTCTATAGAAAATTGTTTTTTATCAGGTTTAAGCAATTTATTCATTTCATTGTAAAATACTTCTATATATTCTTCTTTGTTAGAATAACCCGCTTTTGGATTACTAAATCTTTTCTCTGGTAATTTAATATTAGGTTCAATGTGTATTTTAAATTCATTCCCATATGAATTAATTAAATATGGATATGTATCAAACGTTTTATTTGCAAACTTAATATATTTCTTTTTATCAGTCAACGCATAATTAATCATTGGGCCAAAATGTTCTTCTACAAAGTAGCGCGAATATTGAAGCATCTGTCGGCCAGTAGCAGTAGTACTTGCTGCAATATCTTTCATAAAGATAGAACTTGTAGGAGCTCCAGTTTGCCCATACAGTGAATTAGCTGTACATTTATAAGCTAATTGTAAACCATCTAAAATAGATTTCTTAAAATTATCAGGTTCTTCTTCCATTTGATTTTTATATTTTTTACGAGCATCTAATAAAGCTTGTAAAATACACGGAATAATTCCTTTGCTTCCATCTGCTTTTTCAGCAAATTTACATACTTTGTAGATAGTAATTTTTTCTTGTTTAAGCTTGTATTCTAATTCGATCCATAATTTTTCTTTACGGTACATTGTTGTATAGATTTCAAATTTATGTTTTTCTTTATTATTTACTATTTTAAGAGATTTATTTAAAAATACTTTTGATAACTTTGCTACATTGAGCATAATTATTTTTATTATTGCACTCATATTTTTATAACTATCGCGCAATATATATTTAATATTCTTTTGAATATTGTCATCTTTGATTATAATTGGTTCTTCTATCATAAAACCATCAGTATTGCGATGTTTAGCTATTATATTTGATTCTTTTTTATCTTCAAAAACATTTGTATAATCAAGTTTCATTTTAGGAATAAAGATATTGAATATAATCCGAAAGAAGTCAATATAATTATTTTCACTCTTAAATTCTTTATAAATTTCACTAAAATCATAACTTGTATTATAAGTAATTTCGTGATATTTATAAGTTTTCAAATAGCCATATTTTTCGTCTAGATTATCATCCAAAATACAACATTCATGTGATAAATTACGCATAATCATAGACATTGGATATAAACTATTAAAGTCTAATACTGGTATTGGTTCAAAATATACTCCTTTTTTTGGAGGAAATACAATTGCACCTTCATATTTATTGTCTTCATCTTCTTCTTCAAAGTCATTTGCCTTATTCAGTTCTCCGATAAAATCATCTAAGAATTGTCCATCTTTCATCTCAAATACATTTTTATTTTTTGCGTCATCTTTTTTAGGCTTTTTTAATACTGGAATTAAGTGCCTTTCTTCTCGGCACTTTTTAGAAACCAAACTAAAGATTTTAATACCTTGGCCTCGCATAAACAGATAAGACAATGGTACATGACATACATTTGCCATACCAATATTATTAGTCAATACTTGCAGTTTAGCCATTAGCTTGCAAACTAGTTCAGTATCTTGAATACAGTATTTAGCAATAATGCTACGATATTTACATTGTTCAGATAATGGACTTTTCTTTTGATAGCTGAAAATGTCTTGTGGTGAAATATCATCTTTGGCTTGACACCAAAATACTTTATAACCCATACTCATAATATCATCTTCTATTATACTATTGACAATTAATTTATTCTTTTGGATATCAAGAATTTTGAATTTCTTACCATCCATATGTTTATTATCAGTAATACCATCATTATAAAATATTGTAATATATTGTCCAATATTAACTCCATATGTACTTTTAGTATTTATTACAGTAGTATTGTCTATAAATTCAAACTTAGTAACACCTTCTTTAATAAATGAAGATGCAACATAGTCTAATTTATAAGAAGCTAATTTAAAATCGCGTTGTGCTACTTTCATTAGATCTACTATGACACGACCTGTCATATCATAATATTTCAGGATATTTTCGCCAAGGGCACTAGAGGCAAGTTTTTTTTCTTTCCATTCACTATATTCGTCAGTGATACGGGACAGTTTACTAAATTTTTTTTCTATGTTTAATTTTTTAGCTCGTTTCATCATATATTCAAAATCAAAACCAAAAATATTATATCCAGTGATAACATCGGGATTTGTTCTCCGAATCATATCGGTCCATGCTAATAACATTTCTTTTTCTGTTAAATAAGATTCTATTTCAATGCCATCTAATTTTTTACATCGTCCAAGAGTTACTATATGACGATAATAACATTCACTTTCACCAAATCGCGAAAAACTAGTACCTATTTGAATGATTTGGTCATTATCGCGTTCTGCTTGAGGAAAACTACCATCTTCACTAACACATTCAATATCAAAAGAAGCAATTATAATAGAACTAATACTTGTATCTTCATAGCGAATTAAATTTGTATAATTACATTCTATGTTTATGTCACAACAACTAATTCTACTATCTAATTTTTCATAATCATCAATTTTAATCCAACCGACAGAATCTAAATTTTGTATATGCATAGAACGCAAATTTGGTTCTATATTAGATTCATACAGACAATATTTCTTTTTACGGATTTCTTTGCCAAATGCTCTTTCATAAGACCGAAATGCGTCATAATTATCAAATACTAATTTTAAAAACGGAATTTTAGAATAATCAGTAAAACCATACAAATCATGCCATTCTTCTGTTTCGTATTTAATAAGTCCATTGACATTTTCTTTTGGATAAACTCGTTTTTTAACATCTTCTATTAATTGTGCTATTTTATCACGTCTTATAAATTTATCTAGTTTGACAAAAAAATAAGGTTTAAAATTATTTGCACATACATAGATAGTTTTATTATCATTGGTACGTCCAAATAGTCTAATTTTATACACTTTTGAACCTTCTTCATCTAATTCATGATAAAAATTCCAATCAATTACTTGAAATAACATAATATATAGTATTATTAGTATTTAGATATTAATAATTTAGTTTTATATCAATATTTTATCAATTTTTTAATATAAATAATCTAAAAAGAAAAAAATAATATGTCTATAAATGGAAAAAAAAATAATTTATTATGATAAATTATTTCCAATTTATGATAATAAAAATATATTAAATAAATTAAAAATAGATATTGAGTCTGTTTCTTATATATCATCGCCTATTTATGCTGAAAAAATAACTAAAATTATCACCAATCATATAAAAAATAATAATATTACAATTACTGATTGTACAGCAGGTTGTGGTGGAGATACAATTTCTTTTTTAAATACATTCAAAAAAGTAAATTCTATAGAAAAAAATGTTTTAAGATTCAATTATTTATTTAATAATATAAAAAAATATAATTTACAACGAAAGGCAAAATTATATTGTGGTAATTTTCAAAATATTATTAAAAATATACCAGATCATGATGTAATATATTTTGATCCACCGTGGGGTGGTAAAGATTATAAAAAAGAAAAATTATTAAAATTAAAAATTGATAATATTCACATAGAAGATATTATAATAGATTTTATTACAGACAATGAAACACAAAAAATTCCAGAATTGTTTGTATTTAAACTACCTCTTAATTACGACATTAAATTTTTTTATAAAAAGTTAGAAAAATATAGTAAAATATTTATGTATAAACTAAATAAAATGTTAATTATAGTAATAGTAGTAGAAGTTAAACATCTTCTTCACTAGTAAAATCTAATTCTATTTTTTCTTCTTCTGTTAAATCTGTTAGATCTGTTAAATCTGTTAAATCTGTTTGATTAATTTTTTTTTTATAAAACAATATATAAGAACCATCTTTATATAATTCATTTTCTATATATTCGTCCGGTATATGACTAACTGTAGAATCATCAAATCTGTACCATTTACGATTAATTAGATTTTTAGTAAAAGCAATATAATGACCACCGTTTAAATTACCCATATGATAAACCACTCCATATAGGTCATAACTATAATCGCGTTTTCTAAACTCATGATAATTTTTTTCAAAAGTTAAATTTTCAAAAGGAAATTTAATCATAACATCATTTTTCATAGTTTTTTTTCCAATATTTGAAAATCGCTTTAATTGAATAACAAGTAATTCTGGCAAATCCCATAAATACATATTCTTAGTTGCATCTACATAATTATTACAACATTCACATTTATATGCATTATCTCCTGTCAAAATTTCGGATTTACTAAAATTATCTAAACAATCATCGAGTGTAATTAGCTTATCTTTTGTATATGGTATAGAAAGTGGAAGAATATTGAATGGTTCAAAATTAATTGATTTATTATTACAAACAGAACAAATTATTTCAGAAGAAAATAATCCAGTAAATAAATCTATTATTATTGAATGATTTTTTTTTACATATCCAGACCAATATTCAAGTGATTTATATATTGTTTCTTCTCTTTGATGTGATTTTATAAAAGTATTATAATATGAAATATCAAGTATTTCTGCTGATATTTTTTCTAATAGTTCTTTTCTTTTTGTAATATAGTTAGATATTTCTTTTGGCATATTAATGTATTGTATTATAACATCCATTTTTGTTTCTTCATGAATACGATCCAAAATACAATTTATAAATTCATGTGCATCTTGGTGCTTAAATCCCATAAAAGTATTTGATACTTCACCTAGTCTATGTTTAAAAGTTTTTGGTGTTACTCTGGTATTTCCTTTCCACATAGTTTTAAACAATTTATAAATAGCATATACTAAAGATGTATAATATTCTTTTTTAACATCTTTAATATAAATAGATATGTCATCATCAACCGGATCTTTGTTTAGTTTACGACGCTTGGATCTTTCAGCCTCGCCTAGTTTATCTACAATGTTATCACACAATGGAGTAACAAATTTTTTTTTTATTAAATAACTAATAAAAAGATTATTTGCACACAAACACTGTAGAGATGCATTCATATAGCAAGTATTACCTATATTTACTAACCCAGACAATCCGTTGACTAGAATATCTTTAGATTCCATAATATATTATAGTATGTTTATTTTGTTATATATTATAGAATAATTAATTATTAATTCAATTTTTATTTCAATATTATAATAAAAAATGAGTAATAATAAAATTATTCAAGAATTTATAAAATTGACTAAACAGATAAAATTTGATATAGATACATCAAAAAATAAAAAAAAAGAAATTGCTAATTCTTATAGATTACTTACTATTCAAAAAATTATTAAAATTCTTGAAAAATTTCCAGATAAAATTACTAAATCAGAACAATTAAAAAATATAGCAGGAATAGGTAAAGGAACTCTTAATAGAATTGATGAAATACTGAAAACTGGAAAGTTATCAGAAATTCGACAGGAAGTAATTGATCAATCTTATTTGCAATATTTAGAAGAACTTGAAGATGTATATGGAATCGGTCATAAAATTGCTCTTGATTTATATAATAAATATAATATAAAATCAGTGGCAGATTTAAAAAAACTTTATAAAACTGGCCTAATAGATTTACCTCCTAATATAGTTAAGGGATTACAGTATTATGGAAAAATAAAAGAAAATATCCCAAGACTTGAAATAGATAAAATAAATAATTTTTTGCTTGAAATATTGAGAAATATCAATAAAGAATTATTTGGAATTATATGTGGTTCTTATCGGAGACTCAAAATTACTTCTAATGATATAGATATGTTAATTGTTCATCCTTCTATAAAAACAAAAATAGATTTGCAAAAATCAAATTATTTAAATTTGTTTCTACAAGAACTTATTAGAAAAAAATTTATAGTAGATTCTCTCACTGATATTAATGTACCTACTAAATATATGGGACTGTGTAAATTTAATAATAATCCCATTAGAAGAATAGATATTAGATTTATTCCATATGAATCTTACTATTATGCTATGTTATATTTTACTGGAGGAAAAGAATTTAATAAAAAAATGCGCACAGTTGCAATCAGTTTAAACTATACTTTAAATGAATATGGGTTATATACTGAAAAAAATAAATTGTTGAAAGTAAATTCTGAGAAAGAAATTTTTGATTTGCTAAATATGGAATATATTGAACCACAATTTAGGGATTAAATTTGGTCCATTATTCAAATTATAATATTTATATTTATATGGAAATCAAATAACTAGCATACCAGAGTCTATCCAATTATTACACCTTTTTACTAAAAAATGGAACATTCTTAGAGTTTTATTTATAGTTACTAAAAATATATTTGCACCTCATATAATTTTTAAATTATATAAAGATGTCCCCTTTTTCAGTAGAAAAAGGTATAATTAATTTATAAGGATTATATCTATCTCATAATAAAATAACTAGTATGCCAGATTCTATTAAAAATATACCATATGTCGCACTTTAAAAATTAAAAAAAATGAAAAATAAACTACAAATTACTAAATCTATTATTATTAAAAATGCAATATATTAAAGAATATTTAGATGCTACAATTATCAATAATGAAATTGAAGAAGTTATTATAGATGAATTATTTAGTCCATTAGATAATTTACCTTCATCTGTTAATAAAATAACTATTAGAAAAAGTATAAATGTCTACAGAAGACAAAATAAAATTCAATATAATTGTGAGTTAATTATTGAAAATATCATAATTGATAATATTAGTGTTTTTAATAATATGAAAGAAGAAGATTATTTTAATATTACTGAATTATCTTTATCTTATAATAAAATAACCAGTATACCAGATTCTATTAGTTCATTAATTAATTTACAAGAATTACACTTAGATAATAATCAAATAACTAACATACCAGAATTTATCAAATCATTAGTTAATTTACAAATATTAGATTTAGGTTGTAATAAAATAACCAGTGTGCCAGAATTTATTGGATCATTAATTAATTTACAAATATTAGATTTAGGTTATAATAAAATAACTAATGTACCAGAATCTATTGGGTCATTAATTGATTTAAAAAAATTGTATCTAAATAATAATAAAATAACCAGTATACCAGAATTTATCGGATCATTAGTTAATTTACAAATATTAGATTTAGGTTTTAATCAAATAACCAGTATACCAGAATTTATTGGATCATTAATTAATTTACAAATATTAGATTTAGGTTTTAATAAAATAACTAATGTACCAGAATCTATTGGGTCATTAATTGATTTAAAAAAATTGTATCTATATAATAATAAAATAACCAGTATACCAGAATCTATTAAAAATAAACCATATTTGATGCTTTAAAAATTAAAAAAAATGAAAAATAAACTACAAATTACTAAATCTATTATTATTAAAAATGCAATATATTAAAGAATATTTAGATGCTACAATTATCAATAATGAAATTGAAGAAGTTATTATA
>Ga0194129_10001500_pt1 | contig 38145 bp, 24 predicted proteins | sample TA2KigCa35mmetaG_FD_150862 | JGI IMG/M metagenome (GOLD analysis project Ga0194129, IMG submission 150862) | Freshwater microbial communities from Lake Tanganyika, Tanzania - TA2015038 Kigoma Deep Cast 35m | ecosystem: Environmental > Aquatic > Freshwater > Lake | place: Tanzania: Lake...
GACCACGGCGGCCGCCTTTGTCACGACGCGGCCCATGACGACGACGCAGACGACGACGCAGACGACGACGACGACGACGACGACGCAGACGACTCCGACGACGAACGGCGCCCCGCAGGTGGTGGTGCTGAAATTCGGCGGCACGTCGGTCGCGACGGCGGCGCGTTGGCGCAACATCCTCGCCCAGGCCCGCCGTCGCGCCGCCGGTGACGGCGAGGCGCCGCTCATGCCGGTGGTGGTCTGCTCGGCGGTGACGAAGGTGACCGACCTGCTGGAGCGGCTGGTGGGCGAGGCCGTGCAGGGGGGCGACGGGTGGCGCGCGACGCTGGCGACGGTGCGCGAGCGCCACGCGCAGCTGGCGGCCGAGCTCGGCCTCGACGTCGACGTGGTGGGCGCCGAGCTGTCCGAGCTCGAGCGGCTCGCGACGGGTGCGAGCCTGCTCGGCGAGCGTTCGCCGCGCCTGACGGCGCGAGTCATGGCGATGGGCGAGCTGATGAGCACCCGGCTTGGCGCCGCCTTCTTTGCGGCGGAGGGCTTCGCCACGACGTGGGTGGACGCGCGCTCGTGCCTGCTCGCCCAGCGCGACGAGCGCCGCGGCGAGGCGCTGCGGGTCTTGTCTGCCGAGGTCGACGACGACGCCGACGCCAGCCTGCAGGCGCGCTTCGCCGGGACCTTCGCGACGTCGTCGTGCGTGATCACGCAGGGCTTCATCGCCCGCGACGACGGCGGCGGCACGGTGCTGCTCGGCCGCGGCGGCAGCGACACGTCGGCGGCGCTGTTCGCGGCGAAGCTGCAGGCGGCGCGCTGCGAGATCTGGACCGACGTCCCCGGCGTCTTCACCGCCGACCCGCGGCTCTTGCCGCAGGCGATGCTCGTGAAGCAGGTCAGCTACGGCGAGGCGCAGGAGATCGCGTCGATGGGCGCCAAGGTGCTGCACCCGCGCTCCATCGCGCCGTGTCGTCGCTGGCGCATCCCGATGGAGGTGCGCTGGACCGACCGCCCCGACAGCGAGCGCACCACGATCCTCGGCGGCGAGCGCACCGGCGAGGGGCAGGTGAAGGCCATCACCCACAAGCGCGGCGTCACGCTGGTGTCGATGGAGACCAGCGGCATGTGGCAGCAGGTCGGCTTCCTCGCCGACGTCTTCGCCTGCTTCAAGGCGCGCGGGCTGTCCGTCGACCTCGTCTCCACCAGCGAGATGAACGTCACCGTCACCCTCGACGCCGCCGCCAACACCCTCGACGACGCGACGATGACGGCGCTCACCGCCGACCTCGCCCGCTACTGCAAGGCCACCGTCGTGCGCGGCGGCGCCACCGTCAGCCTCGTCGGCCAGCGCATCCGCGCGATCCTGCACCAGCTGGCGCCGGCGCTGCAGGTCTTCGAGGAGCAGAAGGTCCACATGGTCAGCCAGGCGGCCAGCGACCTGAACCTAACCTTCGTCGTCGACGAGGAGCACGCCGAGCGCCTGGTGCGCGAGCTGCACGTGCTGCTGTTCTCCACCGGCCGGCGCAACGAGGCGATCTTCGGCCCGACGTGGCGCAGCCTGTTCGAGGAGCCGAACGCCGCGCCGCCGGCCCACGTGCCGTCGTGGTGGCGCGAGCGGCGGGGCGACCTGCTCGCCGAGGCGGGCAAGGGCACGCCGCGCTACGTCCTCGACGAAGAGACGCTGCGGGGCTCGCTGGACGCGCTGCGCTCGCTGACGGCGGTGGACCGCGTGTTCTACGCGATGAAGGCCAACCCCCACGAGGCGGTGCTGCGCGCCGTCGTCGACGCCGGCATGGGCCTCGAGTGCGTGAGCCCCGGCGAGCTCGACCGCGCGTTTGCGGCGGTGCCCGGGCTCGACCCGACGCGCGTGCTGTTCACGCCCAACTTCGTCGGCGCGCAGGAGTACGCCGCCGCCTTCGACCGCGGCGTGCACGTCACCGTCGACAACCTGCATCCGCTGGTGCACCACGGCGACGTCTTTGCCGGCCGCAGCATCCTTCTGCGCGTCGACCCGGGCCACGGCTCGGGCCACCACAAGTACGTGCACACCGGCGGCTCGGCGTCGAAGTTCGGCATCCCGCGCGCCGAGCTGCCGCGCGCGCGCGAGCTCGTCGACGCGCTGAAGGTAGACGTCATGGGGCTGCACGCCCACGTCGGCTCGGGGATCCTCGACCCGGGCACGTGGAGCGAGATAGGCGCCATCCTGCTCGTCGCCCGCGAGCTGTTCCCGTCGGTGCGCGTCGTCGACGTCGGCGGCGGCCTTGGCGTGCCCGAGAAGCCCGGGCAGGGCGCGCTCGACCTCGCGCTCGTCGATCGCAGCCTCGGCCAGCTGAAGGCCGCGCACCCCGGCGTCGCCGTGTGGCTCGAGCCCGGGCGCTTCGTCGTCGCCCGCGCCGGCGTGCTGCTGCTGTCGGTCACGCAGCTGAAGGAGAAGGCGGGGCAGGGCTTCATCGGCGTCGACGGCGGCATGAACGCGCTCATCCGGCCGGCGCTGTACGGCGCCTACCACGAGATCGTGAACCTCACCCGGCTGCACGAGCCCGGCGGCGCGATGACGGCGACGGTGGTGGGCCCCATCTGCGAGAGCGGCGACGTGCTCGGCTACGCGCGCCGCCTGCCGGTCACGCACGAGGGCGACGTGCTCCTCGTCGGCACCACCGGCGCCTACGGTCGCGCGATGTCGTCGACGTACAACCTGCGGCCCGCGCCCGACGAGGTCGTGCTGCCGGCGCGGCGCTGACCGTTCTGCGGCAGGGCGCGCCTTGCACCCGGGCCCGACCGCGCAAACGCCAGCGCAGCGCGGCGCGGTCGCTGGTACGCTCGCCGTCGCATGCGCTCGCCGACACCTCTCGCCCCTTTGCTGCTGCTCGTTGTCGTCGGGGACCTCGCGGCGTGCGAGGTCGTCGTCGCCGACAACCCCTTCGATGCCGAGACGCCCGCCGACCTGCAGGCGCCGGCGACGCTGCGCGGGCGCATCGTGCTTCGCGACGGGCGGTCGCCCGAGGGACCGGTCGGTGAGCGCGATGCCCTGAGCACCATCACCATCGCCCTGCGCGACGGGCAGGGGCGCCTGCTCGAGCGGGACGGCGCGGCGCGCACGGTCGCGCTCGTCGGCGTCGACACGCAGGCCGAAGACGACGCCGGCGCCGGCCGCTTCGTCATCGACGATCTCGTGCCTGGCCAATGGACCATCGTCGTGCAGGGCGTGCCGGCGGCGTACGCGGCGGCGTCGCCGCCCACCGTGACCCTTGGCCCCGGCGTCGACGTCGATCTGGGCGACGTCGAATTCACCTACACCGTCGATGACGACGGGCCCTACGGCGTCGACGGTGTCGTTGAGACGAGTGGTCCGGGCGGCGGCCTGCCGCGCGTCAGCCTGTTCGTGCAGTCACCGACGGGACCGCGGCTCGCGGCGACCACGGCGGTGGCCGGCGGGGCCTTCCGCTTCGAGGGGCTCTTCTCGGGGACGTACGCCGTCGTCGTCGAAGGCGACGCGGTCGCGCCGGCCTATCGCCTCGACCTCCCGGTGGGCGCGAGCCAGCCGCAGACCAGCTTCGTCGGCGACCAGGCGATCACGCTGCGGCCGGTGACGGCGGTGCTGCTGCCGATCACGACCGGCGCCGACGGCGTCGTCGTCGCCGAGCGCACGAACTACGTGCGCGACCTGCCCGTCCCGGTCGCCCTGCTGTCGTTCGCCACCGACGTCGCGGCCGACGTCGGCGTCAACAGCATGCGGGTGTCTGCCGACCCGCTGTTCCGCGACGACGCCGGCGACGAGCTCGGGTTCGGGCCGTACGCCGCCAGCGCCGCCGTCCCGCTGCCGGCCGTCGACGGCCCGCACACGATCCACGCCCAGTTCCAGGCGACGAGCCCCGCCGGCTTCGCCTTCACGTCGCCGGTCTTCACCCTCGACGTCGTGCGCGACACCGCGCCGCCGCGGCTCCTGTCCGCCGCGCTCACCGGCCTCGCCGTGGTGGACGGGGTCGCGCTGGCGGCGTCGCGCACCGTCGCGCTGCGCACCGAGCTGCAGGACGACACCTCGGCGGTCGCCGCGCTGGGCGTCGGGCTCGACGTCGCTCCCGACACGCTCGAGCTGGTCGTCGGCGGCAGCGGCGTCGTCCGCAACGAGCGCTCGGTGACGTTCGGCGCCGACGGCGAGCACCAGGTCTTCGTCGTCGCCCGCGACCGGGCCGGCAACCAGACCGACGTCGACGTGGCCGCGCTGCGCGTGCTTGTGGACACCGTCGCGCCCGACATCACTCTGGACGTCGAGAACGCGCCGGGCGGCGTGCTCGCCGAGCGGATCGCGCGGCTGCGGGTGGCGTCGCGCGACGCCGCCGACGACATCCTCGTCGCCGTCGGTGTCGAGGGCGAGCTGCTCGTCGCCACCGCCGAGCCCGGCGTCTTCGAGGTGCCGCTGGCGGCGACGGCGACCCCCGGCGGCCTCGTGGCCTTCGAGGCGCTCGCCGTCGACGTCGTCGGCAACGAGCGCCGCGCGACCCGCAGCGTCGTGCTGCCTCCCGCGCCGGTGGCGCCGCAGCTCGTGCTCGACAGCGGCGCGACGCACACCCGCGATCTGACCGTCGCGGTGCGCTTCTCGGCGTTGAACGCCACGCGCGCCGAGCTGGTCAGCGGGAGCACGGTGCAGGCGTTCGTGGCGACGGACTTCGGGCAGGAGCGACAGTTCACGTTGCCCGAGACCGGCGACGGCGAAGCGGTCGTCACCGCCGTCTTCTTCGACGAGGCGGGGAACGCGGTGAGCACAAGCGACACGATCGTCATCGACCGCGCGGCTCCGACGCTGGCGGCGCCGGTGCAGCTCGCGCCGGCGACGGAGACCGGCGACGCGCTCTACGTGACGTCGGTGTCGACGACGCTGACCGTGATCAGCGTCGACGCCGACCAGATGGCCGTGGTCGTCGACGGCGTCCTCGACGGCGAGGTCTTCCAGCCCTACGCCGGCAACGTGGTCGTGCTGCTGCCGTCGGGCGACGGGCCAAAGACGGTCTGCGTGCACCTGCGCGACGAGGCGGGCAACACGCGCGCGGTCGCGGCCGGCGGCGACGACGACGCCTGTGTCGACGTCGTGCTCGACACGACCGCCCCGACGGCGCCGGTGCTGACGACGGAGGACGGTCAGGTGCTGCGTCCGCCGCCCGACGGGCGCTTCGGGATCGCGTTCGCGCCGCTCGACGCCGACGTCGTCGCCTTGCGCGCCACCGTCGAGGGGCCGTTTGGCGTCGCCGGTCCGTTCGAGCTCGACGTCCTGCCGGGCGAAGGCCTGGTGTCGATGGTCGTGCCGGTGACGAGCCTCGGCGTGCAGCGCGAAGAGACGCGAAACCTGATCCGCGTGACGGCCGTCGACGCGGCCGGCAACCGCAGCGACCAGGCGACCCTGACGGTCGCGCTCGACGAGCAGGACCCCGTGCTGCCGCGCATCGCGGACGCCAGCGAGGTGTCGTCGGAGCCGCCGGTGGTCGTGCCCCGCCAGCGCCTCGGCGCTCAGGGAGCGCGCCCGCCGAAGATCAACGCCGACTCCATCACGCTGCGACTCGCCTTGCGGGAGCAACGGGTCGACCGGAACTTCGACCGCTACGAGCTCGCGCGCACCGAGGGGTACGTCGGCGCCGTCGGGCAGCGCATCGTCCCGTTGCCGCTGCCCGAGGACTTCACGGACAGCGCGGGCAGCGACACGGTCACGTTCGCGCTGCGGCAGGGCGCGCCGCTCAACGGGCTCCCCGGCGACACTCCCGGCTGCTCGCCGCGCGCTTGCTTGAACCACCTGTACATCCGGGCGGTCGATGCCGCTGGCAACCGCGGGCCGATGCTGCGTGTCGACGTCATCGAGGACTCCGGGGCGCCGACCCGGCCGACGCTGTCACCGCGGAGCGGCACGCTCGTGGCTGCCGACGCCGACGTGCTGGTCGATGCGCCGAGCACCGACGACGGCGACGTGTGCCTCGACGACGTCGACTGCCTGTTCGGCACCTGCGTGGCCCACGCGTGCGTCAGCGCGACCGGGGCGGGGCTCGCCGTGCGCGCCTACGAGGTGAAGCAGGGCACCGACGGCGCGTTCGGTGGGGTACCCGGGGGCCAGCCCGTGGCCGGGCCGTGGCGACTCGCCCTGACCCGTGCCGCCGACAACGAGGTCTGCGCGCGCGGCGTCGACGAGGCGGGCAACGTCGGCATCGAGGACTGCGTCACCTACACCGAGGCCCAGCGGGCGTTGCGGGTCGCGTCGTCGCGGCAGGAGCGCGCCGGGAAGATCGCCGGCGACTACGTCCTGCTTCGCAGCGAGGGTGATGTGCGCTTCGCCGATCTCGCGACGCCGGGCGGGCCGGGCGGGCCGGGTGGGCCGGAGGCCGTCCTGCTCGAGGAGCTGAGGCTGTCCCGCAGCGAGAACTACGACGTCGTGACGCAGCTCGTGGGCGGCCGCGACGTCGTCGCCGTGGCTGCCGTCGCGTCGCTCGAGGGGGGCGCGCCGACGAGCCCCGACCGTGGCGAATACGTCCAGGTGCGGCTCGGCGCGTCGCCGTCACAGGCCGGTGATCCCGCGGTGTCGCCCATCACCCGCCTCGACACCCAGCTCACGTTCCGCGGCCGTGGGGTCTCGCTGGCGACGCCGCGTGTGTCGCCGGCGGGGCTCCGGGCCATCGAGGCGGCCTTTGCCTGCGGCACCGACCCGCTGGCTCCGACGACCTCACTCCCCACGGTGTCCATCGTGCGCGCCCGCCTCGATCTGCTGTACGCCGGTCCCGTGCCGAACGGAGTGGGCGACGCCAACCGCAATGGCCTCGGCGCCGGCGGCACGTGCCCAGCCATCGACGGGCTCATCTTCCGCCGCGTGGCGACCCTGACCGCGGGCCGCGACCTGTGCACGAACACCGAGCCCCGCATCGACGACGACGCGACCATCTGGTGCGAGACCGCGCGCCGCGGCACCACCGACGAGACCGGCGAGATCAAGGCGGTCGCCGGCGGGACGCTCGTGACCCTGGGGCTGACGGGCACGACGTCCCACGGAAGCCTCGTCGACGGCGGCGTGGGCACTCCGATCCAGCCGCTCGTGACGCCGACGCGCTTCGTGTGGGCCGGTCCCGACCGCAAGCTGCAGACCCGCACGCGCTCGGGTGGTGTCGTCGAGAGCCGTGGTCTTGTGGTCGGCGAGCTGTACGACGCCGACGGCGAGGAGGTGCTGTACTCGGCGCTGCGCGCGGACGGCGCCAGCAACGACGGCCTGACCGATGACCTGTATCTGCTCGACCTCGCTCGTTCGCCGGTGCCCCTGCGCCTGACGGACGACCTCGTCCCCAACACCGACGGCTCGCTCGAAGCTGGGCGGGTCGCAGCGGGCGCGCAGTCCTCGACCGCCGAGGACATCGAGGTCTTCACCTTGACGGACGACGCGTGGCTCGAGTCGGGCGACAGCCTGCGCTTCACTCCGGTCACCTCGGGGTCGGTGGCCGCCTGGATCGACGTCGTCGACGAAGACCTGGGCCTGAGCGTCGAAGACCTGGCGACCGGCGTGCAGATCACGCCTCTTGCCGGCGAGGCGCTGCGGTCACAGCTGACGTTCTACGGCGGCAGCCGTTCACTCGGGCGTCCCACTCACGATCTGGGCGGAGAGCGGATGGCCTTGATGCAACGAGGCGCCGCCGATCCGCGACGATTCGTCGTTCGCATCTTCGACTTCGCGCCGGCGCTGGCCGGGATCGGGCCGGCTGCGCCCGCGCCCGTCGTCACGTTGACGGACGTGGCCACCGTCGACGCCGGCGACGTCGACATCGGAGCGGCCGCGTTCGACCTTGGCGATGACGGCCGCGTCGCCGCGTGGATCGATGCCGACGACGACGGTCTGCTGCGGGTCGCATCGGTCGTGCCCGACGCCACGCCCGCGCTCGTCGAGCTCTTCACGGCCAGCACCGGCTACGCGACGGGACCAAGCGGGGGCGTGGGCGCCGTTCCGTTCGTCACCGTTCAATCCACGCCCGACGGCGCCGTCGTCGTCTGGCAGGAAGGCAATGCGCCGCGCAATCCGCAGTCGTTCGGCGATCCGCGCAGCGACTACTTCGGTTCGTTGCACTGCGCCGAGTTGCGCTCGGGGCGGCGCACCGACGGAGCGATCACCCGCGACGTCAACGGCATCGCTGTGCCGCTGGTCGGTCGCGCGCCCGACGTGGCGCTCACCCCGTCCGGGCTCGTGCTCGCGTTCTCCGCGCGCATCGAGTCGCCCAACGACGCGCGGCTGCGGCAGACGTCGCTGTGCATGCTCGACTGTGGAGTCGTGCCGCCGCGTTGCGGGCCGGTGGTGCCGCTCGACCTGCCGAGCACGGACGCGGGCGTGCCTGCGGTGGCGAGCACCGGTTACGTCGTGTGGCCGATGGCGGTCGCCGGCACGTCGCAGATCGCGCGCTACGACGTCGTCCGGAACATCAGGACCTCGCTGACCGCGCCGCTCGGCGACGGGCTCGCTCGCACCGAGGTCGCTGCCGCCGGGAGCGCCGCGGTGTGGATCGACACGCGCCTCGGCACGAGCGACGTCTGGCGCATCGAGCTGCCCTGAGCGCCTGACGGGAGTCCGGCTGCGACGTCGTCGCCGGACGTCGTCGCAAGCGCACGGACGACCCGTCCTCGACGTCCGGCGTCCGCTTCGCTCCTCGACGGTTGGCGCGTCTCGCTCGATCTTGCGCCCGGCTCTGAGCGTCGTCACCAAAGGCCCCCATGGAAACCCTGCGCCTCGCCCTGTCGTCGATCGTGGAGCACCGCATGCGGGCGTTCCTGACGACGCTGGGCGTCGTCTTCGGCGTCATGGCGGTGATCGCGGTGACGGCGATCGTGCAGGGCTTCTTTCGCCTGTACAGCGCGCAGCTCGAGGGACTCGGCGCCGGCTTCCTGCTGGTGTTTCCCGGCAACGCCGCGGCCGAGAGCGCGCGCAAGATCACGCGCCTGACCGCCGGCGACGCCTCGGCCGTCGAGGGCGTCGACGACGTGCTGGCCGCGAGCCCCTACTTCTTCGATCGACGCACGGTGACCTTGCGCGGGCAGAACGCCGAGGCGGTGGTGATGCCCACCCTCGAGACCTACCCGCTGATCCAGAACCACCACGTCGCCGAGGGGCGCTTCTTCACCGCCCGCGAGGTGCGCGAGCGCGCGCGCGTCGTCGTGCTCGGTCCCGACCTGGCCGAGCAGCTCGGGCTCGTGCGCGCCGTCGGCGAAGAGGTGCGCCTGTACGGCGTGCCCTTCACCGTGATCGGCGTGATGGAAGAAAAAGACGGCATGAACGCGCTCGGGCAGAACTTCGACGACGCCGCCGTCGTGCCGTACCCCACGGCGCTGTCGATGACGAACCCGAACCGCGGCGGGCTGCTGCTGGTCAAGCTCAAGGAGATCGACGACGTCGAGCTGGCCACCGAGCAGGTGCGGCGCGCGCTGCGCCGGTTCCGTCGGCTGCGCCCCGGCGAGCCCGACGACTTCACGACGACGACGCAGGCCGAGCTGCTCAAGTCGTTCGAGGAGATCTCGGGGGTCGCCACCTGGGTCGTCGTCTGCATCGTCGGCGTCAGCCTGCTCGTCGGCGGCATCGGCATCATGAACATCATGCTCGTCAGCGTCACCGAGCGGACGCGCGAGATCGGCGTGCGGCTGGCGATGGGCGCGCGCAAGGGCGACATCCAGCGCCAGTTTCTCCTCGAGGCAGCGGCGCTGGGAGGGCTCGGCGGCCTGCTCGGGATCGCCGCCGGCGTTGGCGTCGCCCATCTTGTCAGCGCGGTGGTGCCGAACTTTCCGGCCCCGTTCGTGCCGCTGTGGTCGGTGCTCCTCGCCTTCGGGTTCGCGGTCGGCGTCGGGCTCGTCTTTGGCATCTACCCGGCCGCCCGCGCCGCCCGCCTCGATCCCATCGAGGCGCTGCGCTACGAGTAGCGCGCCCCACTTCTCACTGCGTAGAATGCCGCAGCCATGGCCCGGTTGTCCGGCTTTGGAGGCGGTCGGGTGCCGGACAGCGCCGATCGATCTGCGTGTGGCCGCGTCCTGACGCCCTAAGATCGATTTCCGGTCAGAACTTGGACACGCACGCGACCGGGGCGCGGGGGCGAGCATCCAAACGCAGTGGAGACCGACCAGCCCCCCGTACATGCCCCGATCACGATCGTGGGCAGCGGTCCGGCCGCCCTCGGCCTAGCCCGTGGGTTGGTCGCGCGGGGTGTGCGGCCGAGGCTCGTTGCTCCGGCGGGGCTCGGCGGCAGCGGCGAGGCCGTCGGGGGGCCGACACTGTGCGCGTTCGTCGACCAGCTGCCCACGGCGCCGCCCGGCTTCGTCGCCGACGTGTTCGCCACGACGCTGGTCGAGACGGGGCAGGGCGCGGTGGACCTGCGGCGGCCCTACGCCCGGGTCGCTCCCGCCGCCTTCGCCCGCGCGCTGGCCGGCGAGGTCGACGTCGTCCTGCAGCGGGCAGTCTCGGTCAGCGCCGCCGGCGACGCCGTGGTCACCGCCGACGGCGTCGCGCGGCCGGCCGCGGTCGTCGTCGACGCCACCGGCCACGCCCCGGCGCTGCTGCGTCGCGCGCCAGCCGGGCGCCTTCCCGCGCATAGCGCGGTGCCCGAGCAGGCGGCCTTCGGCGTCTTCGTCGAGGGCGAAGACGACGCGTTGCCTCCCGGCACCGCGCTCTTCATGGACTGGCGCTCGCCTTGGAGGCGGGGTGAGCTCGGCGACGGCGGCCCGCCGAGCTTCCTGTACGCCCTGGCGTTCGCCGACGGTCGCCTGCTGCTCGAAGAGACCAGCCTGGCCGCCGCGCCGGCGGTGCCCTTCGCGGTGCTCGAGCGACGCCTGCGGGCCCGCCTGCAGCGACGCGGCACCCTGATCCGCCGCGAGTTGGGCGTCGAGCGCGTGCTGTTTCCGATGCAGGCCGAGCCGCCGCTGCCGTCGCAGCCGGTGACCGCGTTTGGCGCTGCCCTCGGGCTGGTGCAGCCGGTGACCGGCTACTCGGTGGCGCGGACGCTGGCCGCCGTCGACGTCGTCGCCGACACGCTCGTGGTGGGCGCGCGCGCCGGGCAACGGCCGGCGGCGATCGCCGACGACGTGACTGCGCGGGTGTGGACCGCCGAGGCCCGCGCGCGCCGTCGCCTGCAGCTGTTCGGGCTCGACGCGCTGTGCTCGTTTGACGCCGTCGCCGCGCGTGCGTTCTTCACGGCCTTCTTCGTCCAGCCCGCGCCGCTGTGGCGCGGCTTCCTCGACGGCACGTTGTCGTCGACGGCGCTGCGGCGCGCGATGTGGCGGCTGTTCGCCACCGTGCCGGCCTCGGTCCGCCTGCATCTGCTGCGCGGCGCCTTGTCGCCGCAGTCGCCCGGCGTCGTCGGCGACGCCCTCGCCAGCGTCGTCGCCCCCGCCGCCGACGCCCCCGCCTTCGGAGCCCCGCGATGATGAAGCCCGCCCCTGCTCGCCTCCTGCTCGACAAGGCTGATGACCTCGCCGACGTCGAGGACGCCATGCGCGCGCTCGCCTGTGGCGAGCGGCCCGAGCGCATCGGGGCCATCGCCGCCGAGCACCTCGACACCGGCGGCAAGCGCGTGCGTGCGCGGCTGGCCCTGGCCGCCGCGGCGGCCCTCGGCGTCGGCCGGTCGACGGCGTGCCCATGGGCCGCGGCGGTCGAGCTGCTGCACAACGCGACGCTGGTCCACGACGATCTGCAGGACGGCGACCGCGTGCGGCGTGGCCGCCCGACAACGTGGGCGGCCCACGGCATGGCCCAGGCGATCAACTGCGGCGACCTGATGCTCATGCTGCCCGTGCTCGCCGTCGACGCCGTCGACGCCGACGACGCTACCCGCTTCCGCCTCAGCCGCGCGCTGCACGCCCGCGCGGTGGCGACGGTGCGCGGTCAGGCCGCCGACCTCGCGCTGAAGGACGACCTCGATTCTGGGGCGCCCCCGGTCGAGTGCTACCTGCGCTGCATCGAGGGCAAGACCGGCGAGCTGTTCGCGCTGCCCGTCGAGGGCGCTGCGCTGCTCGCGGGGCGCTCGGCGGCGGTGGCGCGCTCGCTGGCCGAGCCGTTCTTCGTGCTGGGCATGCTCTTCCAGCTGCAGGACGACGTGCTCGATCTCTTCGGCGACAAGGGGCGTGAGGCCCGCGGCGCCGACGTCAAAGAGGGCAAGATCTCGGCGCTCGTCGTCGAGCACCTGCGCCTTCACCCCGAGGAGCGCGGCTGGCTGCGCGGCATCCTCGATGCGCCGCGTGACGAGACCGCCGACGCGCAGGTCGATCAGGTCATCGACCGCTTCGAGCGCGGCGGCGCCCTCGACGCCGTGCTGCAGCGCATCGTGACCCTCGCCAGCCACGCGCTCAACGCGCCGGCCCTCACCGACGAACCCGCGCTGCAGCAGCTCGTCGTCGAGGTGACCGGCATGGTGCTCGCCCCGATCCAGGCCTGCTTCGCCTTGCGCCGCGTCGCCCTCGTCGACGACCTCGTGGTGCCGCTGCGCGCGCTGGCCACGCGGCCTTCCTCTGCGTCCGACCGCTCCTTCCCCGAGGCGGCCGCGTCGGCCGCCGAATGAGGTCCTCGATGAACACCCCCGCTGCTTCGCGCGCCTCGCGCGCCGTCGTGATCGGCTCTGGCTTCGGCGGCCTGTCCGCCGCCGTGCGCCTGCGCGCCCTCGGCTACGACGTCACCGTCGTCGAGGCCCTCGACCAACCCGGCGGTCGCGCCCGCGCCTTCAAGGACCAGGGCTTCGTCTTCGACGCCGGCCCCACAGTGATCACCGCGCCGTACCTCATCGACGAGCTCTTCACGCTGCTCGGGCGTGAGCCGCGCGAGTACTTCTCGTTGCTGCCCGTCGATCCGTTCTACCGGGTCGAGTTTCACGACGGCGGGCGCTTCGACTACGTCGGCGAAGAGGACCGCATCCTCTCGCAGATCCAGCAGTTCGAGCCGCGCGACGTCGACGGCTATCGCCGCATGGTGCGGCACATGAAGGAGATCTTCGACGTCGGCTACACCGGCCTCGCCGACAAGCCCTTCGGCCGCTTCGGCGACATGATGAAGGTGCTGCCCGACATGATGAAGCTCGAGTCGTACCGCACCGTGTACGGCCTGACGGCGAAGTACATCCGCAACGAGCAGCTGCGGCAGGTGTTCACGTTCCAGCCGCTGCTCGTCGGCGGCAACCCGTTCCGCACGACGTCGATCTACTCGATGATCCACTGGCTCGAGCGCAAGTGGGGCGTGTGGTTCGTGCAGGGCGGCACCACCGCGCTCGTGCACGCGCTGGTCAAGCTGCTCGGTGACGTCGGCGTCGACGTGCGCTGCAACAGCCCGGTGGGCCGCATCGAGGTCGAGGGCGGTCGCACCACGGGCGTCGTGCTCGAAAACGGCGAGCGCCTCGACGCCGACATCGTCGTCAGCAACGGCGACCCGTCGATGGTCTACACGAAGCTCATCGACGCGCAGCACCGCAGCAAGTACACCGACCGCGCCGTCGCCCGCGTGCAGGGCAGCATGGGGCTGTTCGTCGCCTACTTCGGCACCGACTCGCGGTCGCCGACGGCGGCCGACCCCGCCGCGGCCACGAAGTTCGAGCAGATCAAGCACCACACCATCGTGCTCGGCCCCCGCTACAAGGGCCTGCTCGACGACATCTTCGCGAAGAAGAAGCTGGCCGACGACTTCTCGCTGTACCTGCACCGCCCGACGGCGACGGACCGCTCGCTGGCGCCCGCCGGCCACGACGCCTGGTACGTGCTGTCGCCAGTGCCGAACCTGAAGGGTGGTCAGGACTGGGAGCAGCTGGCGCCCGCCTACCTCGACAAGATCGTGCGCAGCCTCGATCGTCTGGCGCCGGGCCTGTCGTCGTCGCTGAAGGCGGTCCGGCATATCGATCCGCGCCACTTCGAGCGCGACTACCGCACGATGCACGGCGCCGCGTTCGGGCCCGAGCCGGTGCTTACCCAGTCGGCGTGGTTCCGCTACCACAATGCCTCCCCCGACGTCGGCGGCCTGTACTTCGTCGGCGCCGGCACGCACCCGGGCGCCGGCGTCCCCGGCGTGATCTCGTCGTCGAAGGTGCTCGAGCGCGTCGTCGAGCGCCCCGCGCGTCCCTCGTCGTGGCGCGCCGCCGAGACCGCGACGTCGTCGACGCGGCGAGCCGCCGAGTGAGCGACGCCGTCGCCACGCCGGGCGCGCTGCCGCCGGCGGATCTAGACGTCGCCGGGGCGCGGGCGGCGCTCGCCCGGCACGCGCGCTCGTTCCGCTTCGCCGGGCTCTTTCTGCCCGGCGACCGGCTCGACACCGCCGCCGTCGTCTACGCGTTCTGCCGCGCCGTCGACGACGCCGTCGACGAGGCACCTTCCCTTCTGGCAGCGCAGGCCGAGGCGGCGGCGTTGCAGGCGGAGCTGCACGGGCGAGCGCCGCCGCGACCGACGGTGGCCGCGTTCCTCGCCGTCGCCCGTCGCGAAGGCATCGACGTGCGCTACGCCGCCGAGCTGGTGCAGGGCGTGGCCTCCGACGCGGTGGCGCGGCTCGCCGTCGCCGACGACGAAGAGCTGCTGCGCTACTGCTACCGCGTGGCCGGCACCGTCGGGGGCTTGATGTGCGGCGTGCTCGGCGTGCGCGATCCGCGCGCGGTGCCCCACGCCGTCGATCTGGGGATCGGCATGCAGCTGACGAACATCTGCCGCGACGTGCTCGAGGACGCGCACAAGGGGCGCGTGTACCTGCCAGCCACGCGGCTGGGCGACGCCGGCATCGACGCCTCGACGTTCATCGACGACGTGGTGGCGCGCCGGGAGTCGGTGGTGGCGACGGCGCGGGTGGTGCGCGCGCTGCTGAACGTCGCCGACCGCTACTACGCCTCCGCCGAGGCGGGCATGCGCTTCATTCCGGCACGGTCGCGGCTGGCCATCCTCGTCGCCAGCCGCGTCTACCGCGCCATCGGCACGAAGCTGCTGGCCCGCGACGCCGACGCCTTGCAGGGCCGGATGGCGACGACGCTGCTCGAGAAGGTCGGCTGCGCGCTCGGCGCGCTGGTGGCTTTCCTTGTGCCGTCGGCCGCGTCCAGCGCCGCGTCGCACAACGCCAGCCTGCACGTCCCGCTGCGCGGCCTGCCGGGCGCGGCGCCGCTGGCGTAGCCACCGGCCACGGCGGAAGAGGTCCCGGGCAACCGGGGCCGCGCCGGCGACGAAGGCCGTCGCGGTGTCCTTCAGCGGAACGCGGCGTCGGGGACGGAGGCGCCTCCCCCCGCTGCGGGCGCGCGAACAGGTAGCCCTGCATGATGTCGGCGTCGAGGGCGCGGATGGCGTCCCGCTCGGCGCGCTCTCGACTTCCTCGACGACGAATGGGGTCTTCAGCTCCTTGAACAGGCCGGCCAGCGACGCGACCATGCGCTGGCGCCGCTCATCGTCGTGGGTGCCTCGCACCAGCGTGACGTCGAGCTCGATGACGTCGGGGGCGAGGGTCGCGACGCTCGACAGTCCGGCGTAGCCGGCGCCGAGGTCGTCCACGGCGAGGCGGAACCCCATCGCGCGCAACCGCGCCATGCGTCCGGCGATGTCGTCGACTTCATCGAGACCGGCGCGCTCGGTGAGCTCGAGGACGACGCGCGGCGCAAACGCCGACGGCGGCGACGCCGGGTGAAACAGCGTCGGTGCGCAGCAGCGCCTCGTAGGCGATGGGTTTGCGCTGCGCGACCGAGACGATGGGCTGGAAGACCATGAACATCTTCGCCAGGGCGTCGTCGAAGCGCGCCGACAGCGAGCCGAGGTCGCCGAGCAGCTTGAGGTCGCCGCGGCGCGGTACATGGTTGACCAGCGCGCGCTCGATCAGGTCCTTCAAGGTGTCCATGCCGAAGGGCTTGAGCAGGTAGTGCACGGCGCCGTGCTCGGTTGCGGCCATGGCGGTCTCGAGCTCGGGGGAGCCGGTCATCAGGAACACCGGCGTGTCGCAGTTGGGCCGCCGTAACTCCTTCAAGAAGTCGATGCCGCTGTAGCCCGGCCTGTGGATGTCGGAGACGACGACGGCGGCGGCGGTGACGGGCTCAAGGGCCTGCTCGGGGCCGCGGGCGAGCGCGACCTCGTACCCCTTGGCGGTGAGCGTCCGGTGCGGCGAGCGCAGGAGCAGCTCATCGTCGTCGACCAGAAGGACCTTGCTCATGGGCTACCTCGGGTGGTGCCCCGCAAGAAACGGGGGCAGACCGTAGCCGGTGACGTGACGTTTGTTCGCAGTGGCACCGAGCCAAGACTCACGACGCCGTGCGCGCCGGTCCACTGGTTGACACCGGTGCGCCGGCTGCTCGACCCTCCCCGCTGCTTCACGGGCAGCGCCGCCTGGCACCGTTGTGGAGCGGCACTGCTCACCATTCGCCGCCCCCGCGTGGCGACGACGAACGCCGAGGTACGATATGGCTGCGCAAGAGAAGGTCGCGATCGAGGGTGCCCACGCCAACGCTGCGATCGAGCTGAAGTCCATCCACACCATCCGCACGCTGTCGATGGACGCGGTGCAGGCGGCGAACTCGGGCCACCCCGGCACCGCCATGGCCCTCGCCCCCGTCGTGCACACGCTGTGGAACGAGACGCTGGCCTTCGACCCCGACGACCCGATCTGGCCCAACCGTGATCGCTTCGTGCTGTCCGTCGGCCACGCGTCGATGCTGCTGTATTCGATCCTGCACCTCACGGGCGTGAAGGCCGTGAACAGCAAGTACGAGCGTCTCGGCGACCTCGCCGTCCCGCTCGACGACATCAAGCGCTTCCGCCAGCTCGACTCGCGCTGCCCCGGGCACCCCGAGTACCGCTGGACCTCGGGCGTCGAGACCACCACCGGCCCGCTTGGGCAGGGCGTGGCGAACTCGGTGGGCATGGCCATCGCGAGCAAGTGGCAGGCGTCGTACTTCAATCGGCCCGGCTACGAGATGTTCAAATACAAGGTGTACGCGCTGTGCGGTGACGGCTGCATGCAGGAGGGCATCTCGCACGAAGCGGCGTCCCTGGCCGGGCACCTGAAGCTCGACAACCTCTGCTGGATCTACGACAACAACAAGATCACGATCGAAGGTCACACCGACCTGGCGTTCTCCGAAGACGTCGCCACCCGCTTCGTGGCTTATGGCTGGAACGTCTTGCGGGTGGTCGACGCCAACGACCAGGCGATGCTGCGGCGTGCGTTCGCGACGTTCGGCAAGACGAAGGACCGGCCGACGTTGATCATCGTCGACAGCCGCATCGGCTATGGCGCGCCGAACAAACAGGACACCCACGCCGCCCACGGCGAGCCGCTCGGCGAGGAAGAGATCAAGCTGACCAAGCGCTTCTACGGCTGGCCCGAAGACGCGAAGTTCCTGATCCCCGACGACGTCGTGGCCCACTACAAGGCTGGCATCGGCGCCCGCGGCGGCGCGCTGCGGCGCGCGTGGTTCGACCTGTTCGCGAAGTATCAGGCCGAGCACGCGACGCTTGCCGATCATCTGGAGCGCATGCAGCGCCGCGCGCTGCCCGTCGATTGGGACAAGGACCTCGCCCCGTTCCCAGCCGACGCCAAGGGCATGGCTGGGCGCGACGCCAGCGGCAAGGTGCTGAATGCCATCGCCAGGCGCGTGCCGTGGTTGATGGGTGGCTCCGCGGATCTGGCGCCGTCGACGAAGACGCGTCTGACCTTCGAGGGCGCCGGCGACTTCCTCGCCGCCGACGGACACCACGGCAGCTACGCCGGCCGCAACTTCCACTTCGGCGTCCGCGAGCACGCGATGCACGCCATCGTGAACGGCCTGAGTCTGTCGAAGATCCGACCCTACGGCTCGCAGTTCCTCATCTTCTCCGACTACGCGCGCACCGCGATCCGCCTGTCGGCGATCATGGAGATCCCGGCGGTCCACATCTTCACCCACGACTCCATCGGCGTCGGTGAAGACGGCCCCACCCACCAGCCCATCGAGCAGCTCTTTTCGCTGCGCTCGATCCCCGGGCTGCTCACCATCCGCCCTGCCGATGCCAACGAGGTCGTGGAGGCGTGGCGCGTGATCATGGGCCTGCGCCACGAGCCCGTCGCGTTGATCCTGACCCGGCAGGCGCTGCCTGTGCTGGATCGGACGAAGTACGCGTCGGCCGAGGGCGTGAAGAAGGGCGGCTACGTGCTGGCCGGCGCCGTCGACGAGACCCCCGACGTCATCCTGATCGCCACCGGCTCCGAGGTGTCGTTGTGCGTCGCCGCCCACGAAGAGCTTCTGAAGCAGGGAGTCAAGTCGCGCGTGGTGTCGCTGCCGTGCCTCGAGCTCTTCGAGCACCAGCCCGATGAGTACCGGCAGTCGGTCTTGCCCAGGGCGGTGAAGGCCCGCGTCGCCGTCGAGAAGGGCTCAGCCTTCGGCTGGGAGCGCTACGCCGGCGAAGGCGGCGCCATCCTCGCGATGCGCAGTTTCGGCGCCTCGGCGCCGCTGAAGGAGCTGCAGAAAAAGTTCGGCTTCACGCCCGAGAAGATCGTCGAGCTGGCGAAGGAGCAGCTGGCCCGCCACAAGGCGTGACCAGCGGCGGCTGACATCGCTGACGTCCCCCAGCACGCCGTTCGTTCCAAACGGCGTGCCGCGTGGCAAACGCCGTCACTCGAACGTCGAGTGCGACTCGAGAAGGGTCAGGTCCTTCTCGAGTGCGGCGATGGCGTCCTTCTTCTTCAGCTTCAAGCGCTGCAGCGTGCGCAGCTCGAGCTGCTCGCCGGGCGAGAGCCAGCGGCGCTGCTGGTACTCGGCAACGCGCGCCTTCACCTCGGCGTGCTCGCGCAGGAGCACGTCGAGGCGATGGCGAAGCGAGGTCACATCGTCGGTCGCGCTGTTCGTCGTCATGGCGGTCCTTCGGCGGGGTCGGGCGGGCGATGGCGCGCCGGATCGACGGCAGGCAGCTTGGCGTCTGGCGGGCGCACGTAGCGCGGCACAAGGGCCGCGCGGGCGTCGGTGCGGTCGACCCGCCGCAGCGCGCGCACGAGCCCGAGCGCCGAGGGGCCGCTGCGCTCGACGACGACGACGTCGCCGGGGATCGCGAGCCCGGCGGTCCCGCCGAGGACGAAGGCGCAGCCGCCGGCGCTGTCGAGGACGTCGAAGGTGGCGTCGGCGACAGCGTGCTCGTCGTCGTGGACGACGATCCCGTGGTCGGCATGCGTGACCGTCGCGACGTAGCGCTCGCCGCGCCGGGCGTCGGCCACGACGAGCCCGCGGCCGCGGGGCAGGGGGACGGGCTCGGTCGGCGACAGCGCCCACGCCGTCAGCGAGGGCACGCCGACCACCGGGCGGTCGACGGCGCGACCGAGGCCCTTGGCGTAGGCGAGCCCGGTGCGCACGCCGATGAACGATCCCGGACCGGTGCCCACGCCGATGCCGGCGAGGGCGCCGACGTCGACGTCGGCGCGCGCAAGCACGTCGTCGACGGCAGCAGGCAACGCCTCGGCGTGGCGCCTGGTCTCGGCCAGCGTGACCGCAGCGAAGACCGCGGCGTCGTCGACCACGTCGGGGTCGACGACCGCCACGACCGCCGTGGGCGAAGACGTATCGAGCACCACCCAAAGCACGACGCGACGCTAACAAGGGCCGGGCGCCAGCGCCCGGATCCTGCCAGCGACGCCGGTCCCGCGGCGCCTGCCGCTGGCTGGCGGGCTGTCGAACGAAGCCCTCGCCCGCGTCCATCCGGCACCAGGGTGTGCGTGTGCACCGACGCAGGACGTCGTGCAGACCCAGCGATCCCTCTGGCAGGTCTGCTCCAGACCCGCCCGCCGTCGAGCGAAGCTCGACGGGGCCCCCCACCCGAGACGCAGCCCTCGGCGAACCCGGCCTACGGCCATGTTCACCGCAGGCTGCTAGGCCGACGACCGCTTGCGGGCCTTGCGCGCCGGCTCGACCGCCGCCGGCTCGACCGCCGCCGGCTCGACCGCCGCCGGCTCGACCGCCAGAGCAGGGGCCGGCGCCGTCGTCGCTGCCGCTCGGTCGCGCCGTCGCTGCTCGGCGGCGCGGGACAGCACGTCGCGGGCGTGCTCCAGGGTCGCGGCGGTGATCTCGCGCCCACCAAGCATGCGCGCCAGCTCGTCGACGCGCGCCTCCTCGATGACCGTGCGCACGCGCGAGACCGTGCGCCCACCGTCGACGCCCTTCTCGATGACGAGGTGGGTCTCGCCGCGGCAGGCGATCTGCGGCAGGTGCGTGATCGCCAGCGCCTGCCGGTGCTGCCCGGCGATGGCCTCAAGCTTCTCGCCGATGGCCTCGCCCACGGCGCCGCCGACGCCGGCGTCGACCTCGTCGAAGACGCTGACCGGCACCGGGTCGTGCTGCAGCAGCACGCGCTTGACCGCCAACAGCACGCGCGACAGCTCGCCCCCCGACGCCACCTTCGCCAGCGGCTCGGGCGCCTCGCCGGCGTTCGCCGAGAACAACAGCTCGACCCGGTCGGACCCGGTGCGCGACAGCGGCGTGCCGTCGTCGTGGCACAAGCCCGTCACCGCCGACGGGCCGGGCGCTATCGTCAGGGGCTCGACGCGCACGGTGACCCGCGCGCTGGGCATGCCCAGGGCGGGCAGCTCGGCCTCGATCGCCGACGCCATTCCTGGCGCGGCTCCAGCCCGCCGTGCCGAGATCCGGCGCGCCAGGGCGGCGGCCTCGGCGACGACGACGCGCAGCCGGGCCTCGAGCGCGGCGACGCGCTCGCCCGCCTGCTCGAGCCCGGCGCGCTCTGCCGTCAGCGTCGCCTGCGCCCGCAGCACCCCGGCCAGGTCGCCGCCGTGCTTCTTCATGACCCGCTTGAGCGCGTCGAGGCGATCTTCGACCGCCGCCAGCCGCCCCGGGTCATCCTCGACCTCGCCGCGTCGCCGCAGCGTGTGGGCGACGTCGCCGAGCACGGCGGCCGCCTCGTCGAGGGCGCCGGCGACGTCGGCGAGGCCCGGGTCGTCGCGGCTCGCGCGCTTGAGCGCCGCCTGCGCCTGCTGGACCTTCGTCAGCGCGTCGTCGTCGCCGTCGCACAACAGCGCGCGCGTCTCGGTCAGCGCGTCGCGCAGGCGACCGGCGTTCTGCAGGCGGCGTCGCTCGACTTCCAGACGCTCGTTCTCGTCGGGCTCGGGCGCGAGGGCCTCGATCTCGTCCAGATAGAACCGGATGACGTCGAGGCGCCGCTCCTTTTCGGCCTCCTTCTGGCGCAGCTCGGCGAGCTCGGTCTGCACTGCCGCAGCCGCCGCGTAGACCTGCGCCATCGCCGTGACGTCGGCGTCGAGGCCGGCGAGGCCGTCGAGCAGCGGCAGGGCCGCGTCCCGGCGCAGCAGCTGCTGGTGCGCGTGCTGGCCGGTGAAGTCGACGAGGGGCTCGGCCACCGCGCGCAGCTGGGCGACGGTGCACAGCGCGCCGTTCACCTGCTGCTTGTGGCGACCCTCGCGCGACACGACCCGCCGCAACAGCAGCGCGCCGTCCTCGAGCGGCGGCAACCCCTGCTCGGCGAGCACCGCGTCGACGCGGCCGGCGTTCTCGCCGCCGAGCTGCCACTGGCCTTCGACCACCGCCTCGGCGGCGCCGGTGCGGACGACGTCGGCGGACGCCCGCTGCCCGAGCAGCAGCAGCAGCGCCTCGACCAGGATCGACTTGCCGGCGCCGGTCTCGCCGGTCAGCACGGTCAGGCCGGGGCCCAGGGCCAGCTCGACGGACTCGATCAACGCGACGTTCTTGACGGTCAGGTGGGAAAGCATGGCGCGCAGAATGCCCTCACCCTGTACATCCGTTCAACCCCGCGTTTTGTGCAGCCGCGGGGTCTCTGGCGCATCCGCTTCACGCGGCCAGCCTTATTGACAAAATAACTACATAGCAAGTTCACTCGAAAAAGATCCTCGCTGTCCGGTTTGCAGTCGATTTGTCCAGATCCGGGCAAGATCCAACCTAGACAAACCGCAATGACGTGGCTAAAGGTCAAGGACGAGACTAGGACAACCGTCCTTGTTGACCGAACAAGCTGGACAGCGAACGGAGCGACCCATGGGCAAGCAGCAGACGCTCGACAACTTCGAGACCGCGGCTCTGCAGGCTGGCGAACGCGACGCAATCGCCAAACTCTTCTGCGACAACCGCCACAAGCTCCTTGGCCTCGCCCTGCGGCTGATGGGGTCGGCCAGTGAAGCCGAGGATGTTGTCCAAGATGCGTTTGTCCAGACTTTGCGTCATCACCACCAGTTTCAGGGCAACGCGCGGCCGTCGACCTGGCTGTACCGGGTGACGTTCAACGCGGCGCTCATGCGCCTGCGCACGCGGCGCCGCAAGGGCGCGCTCAGCCTGGACGCCCTGCCGCCCGAGGTGGCCGAGACCGCCGTGCACCACGCCCGCGACGTCGATGGCATGTCCTGCGACCCCGAGGCGTTGTGCCTGCGCCGCGCCGCCGACGCCGACGTCATCCGGGCGCTTGCGCGCCTGAAGCCCGTCGACCAGCGGCTGGTCCAGCTGCGCTACGGCGAGGGGCTGTCCACCGAGGACGTCGGCACCCAGATCGGCATGTCGACGTCGGCCGTGAAGACCCGCCTGCACCGTGCTCGCATGGCGCTGAAGGGCGTCGTCGACGCCCCGTGCGGCCCGGGTCGTCTCGGTGCGGCGGACGAGCGCGCGTCCTGCGCCGCCTGAGCGGGGTCACCGAGAAGCCCGTGCCCAGCTTCGAGCGCGCCGTCGACCTTGACTGCTCCGTCGAGGAGGCGTTCGCCTACCACGCGGCGCGGCGCGCGTTTGCTCGCCTGACGCCGTTCTGGGACGACACCGTCGTCGTCGAGCCCCTGCCGGGCCTCGTCGAGGGGGCCCGCGCGGTCCTCGCCGTGGGCGTCGGGCCGGCGCGCCTGCGCTGGGTCGCGCGCCACGAGGACGTCTGCGACGGATGCGACGGCAGCGTCGCGGGCTTCGTCGACGTCGCCGAGGGCGGCCCGTTCTCTTCGTGGCGTCACGAGCACCGCATCGAGCCGCTCTCTCCGACGGCCGGCCGGGCGCGTTGCCGGCTGGTGGATCGGATCGCGTGGTCGGGGCCGCTCGGCGGCATCGGCGACGCCGTAGGGGGCGGCTTCGTCGACGCCAAGCTCGACCGGATGTTCCGCTTCCGCCACGACACGATGCAGAAAGACATGGCGCTGCGGCGCGCGTTGCCGGCGCACGGTCGGCTGCGCGTCGGCGTCACCGGGGCCTCGGGGTTGATCGGCGCCGAGGTCGTCGCGCTGCTCGACGTGCTCGGCCACGACGTCGTGCGCTTCGTGCGCCGACCGTCGTGTGCCGCCGACGAGCTGTCGTGGGAGCCGGCCACCGGCGCCGTGGATCCGCGGGCGAGCGGGCTCGACGCCGTCGTCCACCTCGCTGGCGAGAACATCGCCGACGGCCGGCTCGATGATCACAAGCGCGCGCGGCTGCGCGACCAGCGCGTCGGCGGCACGGCGCGCCTGCTCGGGGCGCTCGCGCAGCTGCCTCGCCCGCCGCGCGTCGTCGTCAGCGCCGCGGCCGTCGGCTTCTATGGCGACCGCGGCGACGAGGTGCTCGACGAGGACAGCCCGCGCGGGCAGGGGTTCCTCGCCCAGCTGTGCGCCGACTGGGAGTGGGCGGCACTCGGCGCGGCGTCATCGACGACGACGTCGTCGGCGCCGTGGCGGGCGGTGGCCCTGCGGCTGGGCGTCGTGCTGTCGCCGCGGGGCGGGGCGCTGCAGAAGGCCTTGCCGGCCTTCCTCGCCGGCGTCGGCGGTCCGTTCGGCGACGGGCGCGCGTGGATGCCGCTGCTGTCCGTCGACGACGCTGCGGCCATCGTGCTGCGGGTGCTCGTCGACGACCGGCTGTCGGGCGTCGTCGCCGCCACGGGTCCGTCGCCAGCGCGCAACCGCGAGTTCGCCGCGGCGCTCGGGCGCGTCCTGCGTCGACCGGCGGTCCTGCCCGTGCCGCGGTTCGCGCTGCGGACCGTGCTCGGCGCCGTAGCCGACCACGTGCTCGAGTCGAACCGGGTCGAGCCGCGTCGCTTGCGGTCGGTGGGCCACGCGTTCCGCCACGCCGACGTCGAAAGCGCGCTGCGTCACGTGCTCGGGCGGCGGTGACGTCGTCGAGGGCCGCGGGTGCGGCTGATCATCCCGGGAAGCCGTCCTCGCGGGTCAGGCCGTGCCGCTGGGCGCGCCGGTAGAACGTGGCCCGACCGATTCCGAGGCGACGGGCGGCCTCCGAGACGTTGCCTTCGGTCTCGCGCAGCGCGGCGATCATCATCTCGCGCTCGATCTCGTGCAGCGGGCGCACCGCGGCCTTGTCGTCTTCGAGTCCCAGCGCGCCGTCGTGGCCGGCGACGCCGGCGACGCGCGGCGACGAGTGGGCGCGGATCTCGTCGGGCAGATCCTCGAGGCGGATCGCGCCGCCGGTGGCCACCAAGGCGAGGCGCTCGACGACGTTGTTCAGCTCGCGCACGTTGCCCGGCCAGGGGTGCGCGCTGAGCGCGTCGAGCACGTCGTCGGACAACGTTGGCGGCGGCTGGTTCTCGCGCGCGGCGAAGCGGGCGACGGCGTAGCGGGCCAGCGCTTGGATGTCGTCCTTGCGGTCGCGCAGCGGCGGCACGGTGATCGAGAAGACGTTCAGCCGATAGAAGAGGTCGGCGCGGAAGGTGCCGCGCGACACTTCGGTGGGCAGGTGCTTCACCGTCGCGGCGATCACCCGGACGTCGCCGTCGGCGCCGGTGCGGCGCTCCTGCACGCTGGCGTCGTGCAGCCCACGGTGCAGGCGGGCCTGCAACTCGGCCGACAGCTCGCCGACTTCGTCGAGGAACAGCGTCCCACCGCGCGCGGCCTCGAAGCGGCCGCCGCCTTCGCCAAACAGGAGGCCGCCGAGCACCTCGGTGGGCTTCTGTGCGCAGTTGACGACGACGAACGGGCCGTCGCGGCGCCGGCTGCGCGCGTGGATGCGCTGGGCCACCAGCTCCTTGCCGGCGCCGGCCTCGCCGTAGATGAGCACTGGGATCCGGCTGGCAGCGACGCGCTCGACGAGGCTGATCACCTCGCTCATCGGCTGGCTGCCGCAGATCAGGTGGGGGCCGCCGTCGCCTCGCAGCATGGCGGCGCGCAGCCCGTCGCTCTCAAGCCGCAGGCGCGTGCTCTCGGCGGCGTTGCGCACCACGATGGCGAGGCGCTGCAGGTCGAGCGGCTTGGTCAGGTAGTCGAACGCCCCGCGACGCATGGCGTCGACGATGGAGTCGACGCCGGTGACGGCGGTCATCATGACGACGGCGATCTCGGGGTGCTCGCGGGTGACGCGGTCGAGCAGCGTCAGGCCATCGATGCCCGGCAGTCCCATGTCGAGCAGGATGACGTCGAACGGCGCTTGCAGCGCGCGGTCCATCTCGCGGCCGTCGCTCAACGTCTGGACGTCGTGGCCGTGGTGTTGCAGGTATTTCGAGACGAGGCCGCAGATTGCGTCGTCGTCGTCGATGAGCAGGATGCGGGCGGTGGCGGCAGACTTGGCGGCGGCCATGCGTTCTCCGGAGACACCGGGCCGGCCGGCCCAGATCAATCGATGTCCCGAACTGATACAGCGTTGTCCGGGCACAGCGCAAGGAGATGTTGCAGGACGCGCGTCGGACGGGGCGCGTCGCGACCGAAGCAGCAGGGCCGACCGGCGGCGATCCAGGATCGCGCGTCGTCCTCGTCCCGGCATGACCGGAGCCCACGGGGTGCCGTCGACTCCGGCGGGTGGTGCGGCTCTTCAGCGTTTGCGCGGATCGTCGAGCGGGACGACCTTCTTCTTGCCGCCGAGCGAGGCGCCGCCGACCTGAACGGTGGGGACCCGCGACGGTGGGGCCGCCTGCGTCGATACGGCCGGCCGGACCGGGCTGCTCAGAATCGGCTTTGACTCGATCCGGGTCGGACCGTTTTCTTCGACCTCGGCGGATTGGTCCTGCCACGGCATGGCCGGCCCGCTGGCGCGCAGCGGTCGCGCGTTGCCTTGGGCCATCGTCGGCGCCTTGGGCGCGGCAGACGGGTCGGGACGGGGCATCGTCTGGGTCGCGACCTCGACGTTGTCGAACACCGACGACGGCGTCGACAGCGTGTCGTCGACCAGGGGGGCGTTGCCCTCGCGGGCTGGCGCGCCGCGCAGACGCGAGGGCTCCCGCACCGGCAGCGCCTGAAGCGGACTCAGCACCGTCGGATCGTTGTCGTCGACGGCGTCTGGCGGCTGCGGCGCGAAGGGCGGTCGCCCGTGCTGGGCGTAGGGCGAGGGCTGCTGGCCGTAGGGCGGCTGCTGGCCGTAGGGCGAGGGTTGCTGGCCGTAGGGCGGCTGCTGGCCGTAGGGCGGCTGCTGGCCGTAGGGCGGCTGCTGGCCGTAGGGCGGCTGCTGGCCGTAGGGCGGCTGCTGGCCGTAGGGCGGCTGCTGGCCATGGGGAGAGGGTTGCCGGCCATAGGGCGCCTGCTGGCCATAGGGCGCCTGCTGTCCGTAGGCCGGCAGCTGTCCGTAGGATGGCTGCTGGCCGTAGGGCTCCTGCTGTCCGTCAGGATGTCCCGTCGGCGATGGCGACATCGACGCGACCATTATCGTCTTCAGCTTCGGCGCGGCGACGGGGGCGACTGGGCGCGGCGGCTCGGGCTGGCCGTAGATCTCGCGCAGGTGGTGGGCGATGTGTCCGGGCTGCGCGGTCAGGTTGTAGCGCTGGGCGATGGTCTCGATCTCGCGGGCGAAGTCGGCGCCGCTGGCGGGCCGCTTGTTGCGGTCGCGGTCGAGGGCTCGTCGGATCAACGACTCGAGCTCGGGCGGCACCTGCAGGGACGGCGGGATCGCCGGCACGATCCCGCGCACCATTGCTTGCAGGAAGTCAGCCGTCGATGCACCGGAAAATAGCGATTTGCCGACGATCGTTTCGTATAACAGGATCCCGACGTTGTAGAGGTCGCTACGGAAATCGAGCGTCGACCCCAGCAGCTGCTCGGGCGACATGTAACCGAGCTTGCCCTTGGTGACGCCGACCTGGGTCTTGACCTCGGACTCTCGTACTTTGGCGACGCCGAAGTCGGTGAGCTTTACCTGACCGTCGAAGCACAAGAAGATGTTGTGCGGGCTGATGTCGCGGTGGATGAGCCCGAGCGTCTTGCCGTTCTTGTCGACGGCCTTGGTCGTCACGTAATCGAGGGCGAGGCAGACCTCCTTGGCGACCTGGATCGCGAACCAGATCGGCAGGGGCTTGTTGTTCTTCTGCCCCTCCTCGATGGCCTCGGACAGGTCCTTGCCCTCGAGGAACTCCATGATGATGTAGAGGTCTTCTTCGTCGTTGGTGGCGAGGTCGTAGACGCGGACGACGTTCGGATGGACGAGCAGCGAGGCGACCCGCGACTCCTCGATGAACATCCGCTTGATCTCGGCCTCGCGCGTGTATTCGGGAAGGATGCGCTTTACGGCATAGAAATATTCCGAGCCGTCGGCGCCCTTGCCCCGGGCCCGGTAGACCTCGGCCATGCCGCCCTGGGCATGCAGGTTCAGGATATCGAGACCAGCAAGCACGACAGCGTAGACGATAGCAGCGTCGACGGTCGCCGACAAAAAATGCCGTGGCTGGTCGGTGCTCCGCACCGCCGACCCGTCGCCTGGCCCCCCGGGGCGAAACGGGCAGATCCGCGACACCGGAGGAGACCCGTTTTCCCGTTGAGAAACAATCATTTGTGAGGTGCCATTCATCCGGTTTCGCGCGCTGGCCGTGCACGAGAAGGAGAGCTAGACGGATGTTCAGGTGAGAGGTCTCCATGAACGTGCCGGCTGTCTCCTCCGAACCTGCCCGCCTGCTGCGTCGTCTGCAAAGCGACGCCGGCGCCGGTCGTCTGCCCCTCGCCCTCGGCCGGGCCCGCGAGGAGAGCGCCGCCGGCGACGATCCGCTGTCGGCGTGGTGGTCGATCCCCGGCGCGGTGGTCGAGCTGTCGGCGTTGCCCGGGGCCGGCGCCCTGAGCGTGGCGTTCGCCCTCGCGCTGCGGGCCCGCGCGCAGGCCGTCGCCGCCCGGCGGCCGGGCTGGCTGTGCGCCCTCGATCCGGCGGGGACGCTGTCGGCGCCGGCGCTGCTGCATCTGGGGGTGCCTCTCGACGAGCTGCTGGTGATCCGCCCGCCGCCCGACCGCGCCCTCGCCTGCGCCACCCGGGCCTGCCGCAGCGGCGTCGCCGCCGTGGTCGTCGACGTCGCCGCCGTCGATGATCTGTCGCGCTGGTCGGTGCCCCTGCGGCGGCTGACCCTCGCCGCCGAGGAGCAGGGCGCGGCGGTGCTCCTCGTGACGTCGGCGCGAGCCCGCCGCGAGGGGCCGCTGCCGTGCGCGGCCCGCGCGCTCGTCGACGTCGCGCCGCCCGGAGCCGGAGGCGTAGCCGGGGCGCGGCCGCCGGCGCCCGGGGCGTCTGCGGCCCTCGTGCTGCGGCCGGTCCGGCACCGCCATGGCCTGCCCCCCCGCGTGCTCTGCACGCCGTCGTCGTCGGTGATCGCGGCGCTCGTCGCCGAGCAGGTCCGGCATTGATCGCCGCCTGCGTGCTGCCCCGGCTGGCCGCCACCTGCGTCGGCATCGTCGCCATCGAGCGCGCCGTGGGCGTCGTCGCCGGCGGGGCGTCGTCGTCGAGGCCATCGCCCCACGCGCGCTTGTGCGACGCCAGCGATGGAGCGCTGGCCCGCGGGGTGCGCCCCGGGCAGCGGATCGTCGACGCCCAGCGGTGCGCGCCCGATCTGCAGGTCGTCGCCGTCGACGTCGCCGGGCTGACCCAGGCCCTGCACGGCGTCGCCGAGCAGCTGTACCGCCACGCGCCGGCCTGCGAGCCCGTCGCGCCCGCCGAGCGCGCCTGCCTGCCGTTCTTCGCCGTCGTCGTCGACCTCGCTGGCTTGCCGCGGCCCCCCGCGCGGACCCTCGCTGAGCTGGCGGCCGCGGTGGCACAAACGGGGCACCGGGCGGTGGTCGCTGCTTCTTCGTCGCGGGCGCTGTCGCTCGCCGTTGCCCGCGACATGGCGGCGCGTCCGTCGCGCTGGGGTCGCGCGCAGCTCGTCATCGACGACCGCGGCCCGGAGCGCCTCGCGGTGCGCACGGCGCTCCGGACACGCCTCGCTGTCGAGGCGCTCGAACTCGACCGCGACGTCGTCGACGACCTGCGCGCCGCCGGCGTCGCCTGCGCGCAGGACCTCGTCCCGCTGCTCCGCAGCGGGCTCGTCGAGCGGCTCGGCGTGGCTGCGCAGCGCGTGCGACCGGTGCTCGTCGACGCCGCCGACCTCGACGATGTCGACGACCTGGTGGTGCCGTGGCGCCCGCCCGAGCTGGTCGTGGTGGCCCGCGAGCTCGAGCACGCGGTGACGGCGCTCGAGCCGCTGCTGTTCGTGCTGCGTCCGCTGGCCGAGGACGTGCTGCGCCGCCTCGACGCACGCGGCGCCCGCCTGCTCGAGCTGACGGTGGCCCTGCGGCGCCAGACGGCGGCGCCCACCGAACTCATCGTCGGGTTCCCCGCCGCCGTCACCGCCGTCGACGTCGTCGTGCGGGTGCTGCAGGCGCGGCTCGAGCGGGCCTTCGCGCAGCAGCGGGTGGGTCACGACGGCGTGCGCGGGCTGGTCCTGCGCGCTTCGCGGACCACGCCGGCGCGGGCGCGACAGCTGGAGGGCCTCGGGTCGCCGCCGTCGTCGGGCTCGTCGTCAGGGACGACGGCGGCGAGCCTAGCCGCGGCCCCCCTGCAGGGGGCGATCGCCGACCTGTGCGCCGAGTTCTCCGCCGAGCTCGGCGAAGGGCGGGTGGGCTGCCTGCACCCCACCCGCGCGGCGCTGCCCGAGCACATGACTGCGCTGCTGCCGCCCGGCGTCGCCGCCGACGCCGACGACGACCGCGTCGCCGGGAGCGCGGCTGCCCCCCGGCGAGGACGTCGGCCCGTGACGCTCGACCCGCGCACGGCCCACGGGCGCTTCGCCGCCGGCTGGCCCTGGCCGTTGTCGATGTTGCCGACGCCGGTGCGCCTCGCGTCGCTCGAGGCCGTGGTGGACGAGCGGCTCTTCTGTCAGCTCGATGGCGTCGACGACGACGGCCCCTACGAGCGCGAGTACCGCGTCGTCGTCTTCGCCGACGGCCGCCGCGCGCTGTGCGTCTGGGACGCAGAGACCAGCGAGCGCTTCCTGTGCGGCTGGTTCGATTGAGCGTCGCCGCCGGGCGCGTCGGCTGCGTCGACGGCCGAAAGACCGCTACGGCGTCGCTGGCGCGGCGTCGGTGGTCCCTGGCGCGGCGTCGGTGGTCGCTGGCGCGGAATCGGTCGTCGCTGGCGCGGAATCGGTCGTCGCTGGCGACGTCTGTGCAGGGGGCGCCTTCGCCGACGATCGGGACCTCGTCGCTGCGGCGTTGGCCTTCGGCGCCGGTGGCGGCGCGACGGCGCGCTTCTTCTCTTCGTCCTCGGCGAGGCCGAAGGGCACCGCGCGCTTCAGCCCCTTCAGCACGTCGCCGAGGTCGTCGATGCGCTTGTCGAGGTTCCTCACTGCCTCGCGGATGTCGGGGGGGACGTCGCGGGCGTCCTTGGCGAACACGCGCAGGTCGACGCCGACCTGCTTCGCGTCGGCCGAGAACTGGTCGAGGTTGTCGAGGAAGCGGGTCACGCTCTCGCGGCGGGTCTGCACGTCGCCGACGACGGTCTGCACGTCGGTCGAGGTCTGCTCGAGGTTGGCCAGGGTGGCGTCGAGGCGCTTGAGGCTCTGCTGCACCTGCTGCATCGACTCCGAGTTCTCCCGCGTCAGCTCGCCGATCAGGCCCTCGCCCGAGGCCACGCGGGCGGTGGCCACCTGCACGTTGTTCAGCGTCCGTTGCACCGGTCCCTCGGCGTCGTTCACCGACTTCAGCAGCGTGTCGATCTGCACGACGATGTCGCGCGCGGCCTGCACCAGACCTTCCTTCTGCAGGCGTGCGATCAGCTCGTTCAGTCCCTCGCTCTCTTCGGCGGGGACGAAGCCGCCGTCGGGGACGAGCGGGTTGGTCTTCTTGTTGCCGACGCGGATCTCGATGCCCGACTGCAGGAACGCGCCGAGCCCGGCGGGCAGACCGACAGTGACGCGGGTGCCGCACTTCTCCTTGCGCTCAGTGTCGCGGGCCTTCTCGGCATCGTCGAGCAGCACGTCGCTGACCTTCTTCGCCTGGCACAGGTCCCCGGGTGGGTCGGCGACGACCCGGTCGCGGTACTGCTCGAGGATGTCGAAGATCACCTCGACCTTGTCGTCGGGGGTCAGCGTGACGCTACGGACGCTGCCGATCTCGATGCCGGCCAGCTTCACCGGCGTCTCGGGCTTCAGGCCGCCGCCGTCCTCGAACACCGTGCGGAACTGCACGCGCTGCTGGAAGATGCGCTGGTTCTTGATGACGACGAGCAGCACCGCTGCCGTGCTGAGCACCACGAGCAACAGGAAGGCAGCGACGATGCGGTCGGCGTGGCGGATGCGGAACGGCAGCACGGGCCTCACCCTATTCCGACCGTCGGCACCGTCGCGAGGCGGATGACCCGCAGCGCCGGCAGCGACGACGACAGCCCCCGCAGCAGGCGCTCCGAGGTCGTGGTGAGGACGACCGCCGCGCCCGCCGCCACCAACGCCGGCAGTCGTCCGAGCAGGCGCGACGACAGCGGCGGCTCGTCCAGCAGGTAGAGCTCGACCGGCAGCAGCAGCGCGCGCGCCAGCAGCAGCTCGCGGTGCTGCCTGGCCGTCAGCTCATGCGGTCGCTTGCCGAGGGTGTCGGCGAGCTCGAGCTCGGTCAGCAGAGCGTCGACAGCGTCGTGCGCGTCGGCCTCGGCCCGCGAGCGCATCGCCAGCGGCACGATCAGGTTGTCCCGCACGGTCAGGTTCGACAGCAGCGGCGCCTGGGACGACGCCAGCGCCGCCCGCCCGCGCAGGGACAGCAGCAGGTCGTGGTCGCCTCCAATGACGTCGATGTTGAACAGGCGGACCCGCCCCTGTCGTGCCGGCGCGAGCCCCAGCGCGCACAGGAGCAGGGCGCCGACGGCGTCGTCGGCGTCGCCCACCAGCGCGACCACGTCGCCGCGGGCGACCTCGACGTCGACGGGCGCGAGGCGCCCGAGGGCGCAGCCTTCCAGGGTCAGGACACTCACGCTCGCATCCTACAACGGTGCCCGCTGGTCGTGATCGCGCCCGGCGCCGGGAGCCGCTGTCGAGGCCCGGCCCGCGCGGTCCCCAGGGGAGGACGAGCGGCGGGTACGGGCGTGCAGGGTTACAGTCGTCCCCGATGAAAAAGTACGTGTGCATCCACGGCCACTTTTACCAGCCGCCCCGCGAGAACCCGTGGCTCGAAGAGCTCGAACGCGAGCCGTCGGCGTCGCCCCACCACGACTGGAACGCACGCATCGCCGACGAGTGCTACGCGCCCAACGCCGCCGCTCGCATCCTAGACGGCGGTCTGCGCGTCGAGCAGCTCTTCGACAACTACGCGCGGATGAGCTTCAACTTCGGCCCGACGCTGTTGTCGTGGATGGAGCGCCACGCTCCCGACACCCTGTCGGCGATCGTCGAGGCGGACGCCGCCTCGCGCCTGCGCCTGGGGCAGGGCAACGCCATCGCCCAAGTCTACAATCATATGATCATGCCGCTGGCCAACGAGCGCGACAAGCGTACGCAGGTGCGCTGGGGCCTGGCCGACTTCCGCCTGCGCTTCGGGCGCCCGGCCCGCGGCATGTGGCTGGCTGAGACGGCGGTCGACGCCGCCACAATGAAGATGCTCGCTGAGGAAGGCGTTGAATTCACGATCCTGTCGCCGTTTCAGGCCCGGCGCTTTCGCGTCGATGGTGGTGCCTGGGCCGACTGCGGCGACGGCTCGATCCCCACCGGTCGCGCGTACCGTTATACGACTGAATCGGGCAAGGTCGTGAAGGTGTTCTTCTATGATGGCGGCATCGCCCGGGGGATCGCCTTCGAGCGCCTGCTGTCCGACGCCTCGCACCTGACGAGCGCGCTGCACGCGGCGTGGGCAGCCCGCAGGGCGCCGCCCGACGAGCCGTGGCTCGTGCACACCGCCACCGACGGCGAGAGCTACGGCCACCACTTCCGCTTCGGCGACATGGCGCTGGCGTCGGCCTTCGCGCGGCTCGAGGCCGATCCCGACGTCGAGGTCATGAACTACGCGACGTTCCTTGACCGCCACGGGCCCCGCGGCGACGTCGAGCTGCACCCCGTGAGCGCCTGGTCGTGCGCCCACGGCGTGGGGCGGTGGGAGCGCGACTGCGGCTGCCGCATGGGTGGCGACCCTTCGCACAACCAGCGCTGGCGCACGGCGCTGCGCACCGCCTTGAACTTGCTGCGCGACCAGCTGGCACCCTTTTTCGAGACCTCGATGCTGGCCTTCGTCGACGATCCGTGGGCGCTGCGCGACGCGTACGTCGACGTCGTCCTCGATCGCACCCGCATGGCGTCCTTCGTCGCCCGTCACGCCCGCCGCGCGCTGTCGCCCGACGAGCAGGTGCGCTTCTTCCAACTGCTTGAGCTGCAGCGCTGCGCGCTCTTGATGTTCACGTCGTGCGGCTGGTTCTTCGACGACATCGCCGGCCCCGAGAGCGGCATCCTGATGAAGTACGCCGCCCGCGCCGTCGACCTGGCCGCGCGCGCCGGCTTCGTCGACGGGGCCCGCGCCCTCGAGCGTGACTTCATGACCGAGCTGGCCGCCGGCGAGAGCAACACCCGGCGCCCCGACGGCGGTCGCTTCGACGGTCGCGAACTGTACCGCACCGTCGCCCGCCCGGCGCAGGTCGACGCCGGCCGTGTCGCCGTGTCGCTCGCCTTGCAGTGCGCCAACAGCCAGCCCGCGCCCACGCACATCGCCGCGTGGCGGGTCGTGCTGCACGAGGAGCTCGCCGTCGACGACGCCCCGGTGCCGTGCGTGTCGGGCCGCGTGCACCTCGTCGACGACCGAACCGGCGAGGCCGAGGCCACGGCCTTCGTCGTCGTCGGCTTCGGCGGCATTGACTGGCGCGGCGTCCTGTTGCCCGAGCGCGAGCTGCCGCGGTTGCGCGCGCGGCTCGAGGACGGTCCCGAGGCGAGCGCCCTGGCGCGCGTCCTTGACAAAGAGATCGGTGGCGGCGCTCGCGGCTTCACGCTGCGCGAGGCCCCCGCCGATCTGCGCGACGAGATCGCGTGGCGGTCGCTGACGCGCCGGCTCGACCTGACCGACGCCGTGATCGCCGAGCTGCTGTTGTCCGAGCGGGCCCTGCTGCGCGGCGTCGTCGGCATGGGTACGACATTGTCGCCGTCGCTGCGGGCGTTGATCGGGCACGCGCTCGGCCGCCGCGCGCGCGACGTCGTCCACGAGCTGCTGCGCGGCGCCGGCAGCGGCGCGCCGTACATGCGTCGCCTGCGCACGCTGCTGGACGATGCGGCCGAGCTTGGCGTCACCCTTGAGCTGACCGGCGTCGCGCGCGACGTCGAGGCCGACGCTGCCCGCGCCCTGCGCGCGCTGCTGCGCGTCGAGGCAGGGCAGCCCCTCGAGCCCGCCGTCGCCGCCGTCGCGCGGCTGCTCGATGTGCTCGGACTCGTCGCTCACGACCGCCCGCTGTCGACGGTGCTGCCGCTCGTCGCCCGCCTGGTCGTGCGCGCGCGCGTGGACGAGCACGTGAAGCTGGCGACGTCGTCGCTGCTGCCCGCGCTCGATCGCGCCTGCCGCACGGCCTTTGTGCGTCCGTGACTGGCGCTGGCCCCCCGTCGGTCGCGGCGAGAATCTCGACGACGCATGCGAGGCAGGGCTAGGCTCCCCGCAGGAGCCCCGCGTGTCCGGTCCGGTCGCCCCCTCACCGCGTCGTCGACGCCGTCGCCCCGCCGCGACGGGCGCGGCGCCTGCCTCGCCGGCGGATCCGCCGGCGAGGCGGCTGAACGACCTGAATCCCTACTCGTTGAACGCCGAGGGCTGGTGCGACCCTACGGACTCCCGCGTGCAGCGCTATGACCGCGCTGGCCCGCCTGCCGACGTCCGCGCTGACCCGGCGCGCCGCACGGGGCGATCGGCCTTGGCGGCGCAGATCGAAGCTCTCGCCCAGCAGTCGGCGCGGGGCGTGGCGTGGGAAGCGCTGTGGGACCGCTGGCAGCAGCACCCGCGCCTTCCCGTCGTCGGCGCGCTGTTCCCGCGCATCGATGACGCGGGGTCGAAGACGGCGCTGCGGGCCGAGGCGTCGGCGTTCGTCGTGCGCACCGCGGGCAACGGTGGTCGACCGCTGTCCGCGCGGCTAGCGCGCAGCGGCCTGTCGGCCGAGGCAGCCGGCGTCGTGCTCGATCTGCTCGTCGAGCTGCGCCACGCCTGGAAGCACCGGGCGGGCAACGTCGCCGATGCCGGCTACGACGACCTCAACTGGCGCCACACCTGCGGTGAGCTGGCGCAGCTGCTCGATCTCGCCGCCGAGGTGCGCCTGCAGCCGCAGCAGGTCGTCGACGCGGCGCTGGTCTCGCTGCTGTCGGACGCGGCGAAGCTGCGCGGCAACTTCCTGACCCACCACATCGACGGCGCCATCGCGGCGGTGGCGGTGTTGCCGCGGGTGCTGCCGGTGCAGGCCCCGCGGGATCGCCAGCGCATCGTGGGTCTCTGCCAGGCCATCCTCGAGCATCAGGTCGGTCCGCCCCGCTTCATGGCGACGATGGTGCGGCTCGCCATCGCCGGCGCGTTGCGCAAGCTCGGCCTCGAGGGCGGCGCGGCGTACACGATCCTCGACGGGCTGGCGGCGCGCATCGCCGACCCGATGAACCCCGCCCACGTCGAGCGTCACGCCGAGGGCTACGGCGTGCTGCGCGTGAGCCGCGACGAGCGGTCGCTGCTGAAGCTGGTCGACCTGCACGACTGGTACGTGCCGCACCCGTTGACGCCGTGGTTCGCCGCCAGCTCGTTGGTCATCGACGCCGACAGCCTCGTCAACTACGTGACCGCCGACGGCGTGGGCAAGATCGTCGCCATCTGCGGGCCCGGCACGCCGTTTTGCGATCAGACGGTGTTCCACTCGATTTTCTCGTGCGGCGCCTCGTTCGTCGACGCCGTCAGCGTGATGAGCGACGCGGCGATGGCGTCCGTGGAGCGCGGCCTGGCCACCACCCGCGAACGGATCGACAAGGTCCGGGCCGGTATGGCGCGCGAGTTGGGGCGCGGGCTGATCGCGTTTCCGCGGGACACGTTCGAGCACATCGCTGGCGAAGAGGGCGTCGATGTCACGCAACTCAAGGTGCGCCGGCTGCGCGGGCTGACCGTCGTCCAGACCGGTTACGCCATCGAGGCGCTGCCCTACTGGAGCGCGCCCCTCGACTACGCCACGGACGGCCATGACGCCCGCATCGCCCGCCTGATCCGTCGCAAGGTCGCCGATCTGCTGCGGGCGGTGTGAGGGCGCGATGCGCGTGACGGCGCTGGGCACCGGCGACGCGTTCTCGGCCGAGCGCTACTCGTCCTGCCTGCTGGTCGAGCACGGCGACACGCGGCTGCTGGTCGACTGCCCGCACCCCATCCGCAAGATCCTCCGCGAGTCCACCGCCGGCCGCGTCGACGTCGGTGACGTCGACGCGCTGGTGCTCACGCACCTGCACGGCGACCACGCCTCGGGGCTCGAGGGCTTCGCGTGGTTCTGTCGCTTCGCCCTGCAGCGGCGCGCGCGCCTGCTGGCGCACCCCGCCGTCGCCGCCCACGTCTGGCCGCAGCTGCAGGGCAGCATGGCCGAGCTGCTCCACGTCGACGACGACAACCGCCCGCACCACCGCTCGCGCCTCGGTGCCGACGACCTTTTCGCCGTCGAGCCGCTGTCGCTGACGACGTCGACGCGGGTCGGGAGCCTGATGGTCGAGGCGCGCATGACGATCCACCACATCCCCACGACGGCGCTGCTCCTCCGCGCCGACGACGGCGCGTCGTTTGGCTACTCCGCCGACACCGCTTTCGACGAAAGCCTGATCGAGTGGCTGGCCCGCGCCGACGTCGTCGTGCACGAGACGAACCTCGGCGCGCACACGCCCTACCACAAGCTCGCGGCGTTGCCGGCGTCGCTGCGCGCGCGGATGCGCCTCCTCCATTGGCCCGATGGCTTCGACGCTGGTCACGACGGCGCGGTCCCGCTGCTGCACGACGGCGACGCCTTCGACGTCCGGCCCGGACCACGACCTTCGGGTGACTGACCGCGCGGGGACGACGGCGACGCAACGTCGGTCGTCCCTGGGACCCGCGCGCGTCAGCGCGGCGGCGGCACGGGGTCGTGCCCGGCGCCGCCCCACGGGTGACAGCGGCAGATGCGCCGGGTCGCCAGCCACGTGCCGCGCACCGCGCCATGGATCTGCAGCGCCGCCAGCGCGTATTCGGAGCACGTTGGCTGGTAGCGGCAGGCCGGCGGCAGCCACGGTCGCACGAACACCTGGTAGGCCCGCACCAGCCCCCGCAACAGCCGCACCACAAGTATGTCCACCGTGAAGTTCTACTGGCGCACGCTGTGCTGGTCGACGGCCGAGATCTGATCTTGTCTTTTTAGACTCAAGAGTAGATACTCGTTGCATGGGTCGTCCACGCGCCGAAACCGTCACCGTCGCCACTCCGTCGCGGCTGCTCGACGCGGCGTCGCGCGAGTTCGCGGCGCGTGGGCTGGACGGGGCCCGGCTGGCCGACATCGCGGCGGCGGCGGGCATCACGCGGCCGTCGCTGCTGTATCACTTCGCCTCCAAGGACGACCTGTACGCGGCGACGCTGCAGCAGGCGTTCTCGTCGTTGTCGTCGCTGACGCTGACGGCGCTGCGCGGTGACGGCGCCGTCGTCGGCGGCGGGTCGGCCTTCCGTCCGCGCCTGTACGCGCTGGTGCGTGGCTTCCTGGACTTCGCCGCCGCCGAGCCAGCGGTGTGCCGCCTGCTCGTGCGCACGATCGTCGCCGACGACAACGAGCGGGCGCGCGCCGTGCTCGCCGAGCTGGCGGCGCCGTTGCTCGCCGAGGTCTCGCGCTTCCTCGCGGAAGAGGGGCGCGGGCACGTGCGCCCGGGCCTGCCGGTGCAGGCCGCCGTGGTGAACCTGATCGTCGGTGTGCTTTCCCGCGCCGCCGCCGAGGCACCGTTGCGCACGGCCCTTTGGGGCGCTGCCGACGGCGACGGCGCCGTCTGGGCCGTCGTCGAGCACGCCTTGTTGAGTCCGTCGTCGTTTCCCCATCCGGAGAGTGCACCATGAAGACGCTCCTGCGCAGCCTGCCGTTCTCGGTCGCGGTGATTGTGCCGCTG
>Ga0194129_10001502_pt1 | contig 38138 bp, 38 predicted proteins | sample TA2KigCa35mmetaG_FD_150862 | JGI IMG/M metagenome (GOLD analysis project Ga0194129, IMG submission 150862) | Freshwater microbial communities from Lake Tanganyika, Tanzania - TA2015038 Kigoma Deep Cast 35m | ecosystem: Environmental > Aquatic > Freshwater > Lake | place: Tanzania: Lake...
TAGCTGGAATCGAACCAGCGACCTCATCCTTATCAGGGATGCGCTCTAACCGACTGAGCTATAGCCCCGGGGCCCGAAGGCACAAGACCCTACCGCTTGGGCGGGGCCTCCTCCTCTTCCCGGATGACCATCTCGATCCCCCCGAAGAGCTCAGCGAAGATGTTGTAGAGCGACGCCCCGATGATCGAGAGGGCGACACTGATGGCGACGAACACGACCCCGATGAGGGCGGCGCCCCGCAGCGCCTGACCGGAGACGAACTGGAAGTTGTCGGCCGAGAGCAGGTCGCCGATGAAGTTCTCGACGCTGTCGATGATGCCGGCCGAGTCGGCCACCACCCACAGGGCCATCCCCGACACCACGAGCACGCCCATGGCGCTCGCGTAGAAGCAGAGCGCCATCTTGGTGACCGACCAGAGGTCCACCTTCTGGATCGTCTGGCGGAAGCGCCGCTCGGGCCGCACCGGAGGCTTGCCCGGACGAGCCGCCGGGGCCTGTGCGGGGCGGGGCCCCCGGGGGGCCTGCGCCTCGACCGGACGGGGCGCCGGGGTCGGCTCGGTGAGCGCTCCGGGTGGCCGGGTGCGCCCGGGCTCGACCATCCGGGTGAGCTCGGGCGCCGGCGCGCGCCCGGGATCACCCTCCGGGGTCGGCGCCCCCCGCCGGACCCGAGGCGGCGGGGTCCGGGCCGGCTCGGGCGACGTGCGCCAGAAGTCGCTGGTGTCGTCCGGACCCGTCATGCTTGGTCGGCTTCCTCTCCGGAGTCACCCTCGAGCACGGGGGCGACCGCCACCACGGTCTCGCCCGTGGCCACCCGGGCGACGCGGACGCCGGTGGCGTCGCGTCCCTGGGCCGAGATCTCCTTGGCGAAGATCCGAATGATATTGCCGCCCGAGGAGAAGACCAAGATCTCGTCGTCGGCCGCAACGGTGAACGCCGCTACGACCCGACCCCGCGCCTCGGTCACCTTCATGCCCCGGACGCCCTGACCACCCCGGTTCTGGGCCTTGAAGTGGTCGAAGCGGGTCCGCTTGCCGTGCCCGCTGCTGCTGACGAACAACATCACTGCCCCCGGGGTGGCGACGGTGCAGCTCACGACCCGGTCACCCGGCCGCAGGCGCATGCCCCGAACCCCTGCGGTGGCCCGACCCATCGCCCGCACACCGGCCTCGGTGAAACGGATCGTCTGGCCCTGCTCGGAGACCATCACGATCTCGTCGTCGCCGGTCGTCTGGACGACCCGCACCAGCTCGTCGCCCTTGGTGAGATTGATCGCGATCAGTCCGTTGCGCAGCGCCGAGTCGTACTCGGTCAGCCGGGTCTTCTTCACCGTCCCGTTGCGGGTGGCGAACAGGAGGAACCGTCCGTCCTCGTAGGTGCGGGTGTCGATGATCGCCTGGATCCGCTCGTCCTGGGCGAGCGGGATGAGATTCACCAACGCCATCCCCCGTGCGGTGCGGTCCTTCATCGGGATCTCGTGGGCCCGGACCCGGTAGACCTTGCCCCGGTTCGAGAACATGAGCAGGTAGGAGTGCGCAGTCGTCATCAGCAGGTGCTCGACGTGGTCGTCGTCCTTGCTGCGACTTCCCCGCACGCCCCGACCCCCCCGACCCTGACGCCGGAACGCGTCGGAAGCCACGGTCTTGACGTAGCCCTTGTGGGTGCAGACGACGACGATCTCCTCGTCGTCGATGAGGTCGAGGTCCTCGATGTCGCCGGTGTCGTTGGTGATCTGGGTGCGACGCTCGTCGGCGTACTTGCTCCGCAGCTCACCCAGCTCCGTCTTGATGACACCGAGGAGCTTTGCCTTGCTCTTCAGGATCGACTCGAGCTCCTTGATGGTCGCCCGCAGCTCGCCCAGCTCGTCGCGGAGCTTCTGGCCCTCGAGCTGGGTCAGGCGGCGCAGCTGCATGTCGAGGATGTAGTTGGCCTGGATCTCGGTGAACTCGAACGGCTTCGCCATGAGCCCGGTGCGGGCGGTCTCGACGTCGGCGGCGCCGCGGATGAGCGCGATGATGGCGTCGATGACGTCGAGCGCCTTGACCAGGCCCTCGACGATGTGCTCGCGGTCCTTGGCCTTGCGCAACCGGAACTCGGTCCGGCGCCGGACGACCTCGACCTGGTGGTTGACGTAGACGAGCAGCGCCCGGTCGAGCGACAGCAGGCGGGGGACGCCGCCGACCAACGCCAGCATGTTGGCCGCGAACGACGTCTGCATCAGCGTGTGCTTGTAAAGCTGGTTGAGGACGACGTTGGCGTTGGCGTCGCGCTTAAGCTCCACCACCAGCCGGGGCTGGTTGCCGGCCGATTCGTTGCGGACGTCGCGGACGCCCTCGATCTTGCGGTCGTTGACCAGCTCAGCGATCTTCTGCCCGATGACCTCGACCGAGGTCTGATACGGCACGGCCGTGATCACGATCCGCTGGCCCGTCTTGACCTCCTCGATCTCGGCGATCGCCCGCATCTTGATCGAGCCGCGTCCCGTCCGGTAGGCGTCACGGATGCCCTCGCGCCCGAGGATGAGCGCGCCGCTCGGGAAGTCGGGACCCGCGACGAACTGCATGAGGTCCTCGACCGTGGCGTCGGGGTTGTCGATCAGGTGGACTGTGGCGTCGATCACCTCGCCGAGGTTGTGGGGCGGGATGTTGGTGGCCATCCCGACGGCGATCCCACCCCCGCCGTTCACCAGGAGGTTGGGGAACCGGGCCGGCAGGACGGTCGGCTCCTCGTTCTCGCCGTCGTAGGTGGCGAGGAGGTCGATGGTGTCCTCGTCGATGTCACCGAGCAGCTCCATCGCCAGGGGCGCCAGCTTGGCCTCGGTGTACCGGGCGGCCGCCGGGCGGTCGTTGGGGTCGGGCGATCCGAAGTTCCCGTGGCCGTCGATGAGCGGATAGCGCAGCGAGAAGTCCTGGGCCATGCGGGCCAGGGCGTCGTAGATCGCAGAGTCGCCGTGCGGGTGGTACTTGCCCATGACGTCGCCGACGGTCTGGGCCGACTTACGGTGCTTGCGGTCGGGGCGGGTCCCGGCCTCGTACATGGCGTAGAGGATCCGCCGGTGCACTGGCTTCAGGCCGTCCCGGGCGTCAGGAAGGGCGCGGGCGGTGATGACCGACATCGCGTAGTCGAGGAAGGAGCGCTCCATCTCCTCCTGGATCCCGATGTGCTCGATGTTGGCGTTCTCGAGCGTCTCCTGCACGCCGTCGTCGGGCATGGGTCAGATCCGTTCTCTCGGCTCGGGGCCCCCGCAGCGGGGGCGCGGCGGTGCGCTACGCATCGATGAAGCGCACGTCCTTCGCGTTCTCCTGGATGAATATCTTGCGCGACTCGACGTCGTCCCCCATGAGTCGCGAGAAGATGTCGTCGGCGATGGCGGCGTCCTCGACCGACACCCGCAGGAGGGTGCGGGTCTCGGGGTTCATCGTGGTTTCGCGCAGCTCCTGCCAGTCCATCTCGCCGAGGCCCTTGAACCGGTTCACCTCGATCTTGCGTCCTTCGTGGCCCGCCTCGAACGTCCGGAGCGCGGCGTCGTCCTTCAGGTAGTGGCGCTCCTTGCCGAGGTCGGCGCGGAACAACGGGGGCTGGGCGATGTACACGTGCCCCCGACGCACCAGCTCGGGCAGCTGGCGGTAGAAGAACGTCATCAGCAGCGTGCGGATGTGCGAGCCGTCGACGTCGGCGTCGGTCATGAGGATGACCTTGTGGTAGCGGATCTTGGTGGCGTCGAACTCGTCGCCGAGGCCGGCGCCGACCGCCTGCACGAGAGCCTGGACCTCCTCGTTCTTGAGCATCTTGTCGAGGCGGGCTCGCTCGACGTTGAGGATCTTCCCGCGGATGGGGAGGATCGCCTGGGTGCGCGGGTCGCGCGCCTGCTTGGCGCTCCCCCCCGCGGAGTCGCCCTCCACGATGAAGATCTCGCACTCCTCGGGCTGGCGCGACGAGCAGTCGGCCAGCTTCCCCGGCATCGCCGACGACTCGAGCAGCGACTTGCGCCGGGTGAGGTCGCGGGCCTGGCGGGCGGCGACCCGGGCCCGGGCCGCCTGGGTCGCCTTCGCCACTGCGGCGCGTCCCTCGGTGGGATGCTCCTCGAGCCACTCCGCGAGCTTCTCGTTGGTGGCCTTCTCGACCAGCGACCGCATCTCGGTGTTCCCGAGCTTCGCCTTGGTCTGCCCCTCGAACTGTGGGTTGCGCAGCTTGACGGAGATGATGGCGGTCAGTCCTTCACGGATGTCCTCGCCCTGGAGGTTGTCGTCCTTCTCCTTGAGGAGGCCCTTGCCCCGCGCGTACCTGTTGACCACGTTGGTGAGGGCCTTGCGGAAGCCCTCCTCGTGCATGCCGCCCTCGGTGGTGGCGATGTTGTTCGCGAACGAGTGGATACCCTCGTAGTAGCCGGTGTTCCACTGCATGGCGATATCGATGTCGTAGTCCTCGCCGGTGTCCCGGAACGCTGCGACCCGCTTGAACAGCGGCTCCTTGGTCGCGTTGAGGTGCTTCACGAAGTCGGTGATGCCGCCGGTGAAGCGGAAGTCCTGGGTCGCGGGCGGGTCGCTGCGCTCGTCGCGGAAGCGGATCTCGAGGCCCTGGTTCAGGAACGCCATCTCGCGGAGGCGCTCGATCAGGGTCTGGGCCCGGAAGTCGACCTCCTCGAAGATCGAGGGGTCGGGCCAGAAGGTGACGGTGGTCCCGGTCTTCTTCGAGGCGCCGGTCTTCTGGATCTTGCCCTGGGGCACGCCACCCTTCGCATAGGTCTGCGTCCACTTCCCGCCGTCGCGGTGGATCTCGAGCTCGAGGCGGGTCGACAGCGCGTTGACCACCGACACGCCGACGCCGTGGAGACCCCCGGAGATCTTGTAGCCCTCACCGCCGAACTTCCCGCCGGCGTGGAGCACGGTCATCACGACCTCGGCGGCCGACTTGCCCTTGTAGTCGGGATGGTTGTCGACCGGGATGCCCCGGCCGTTGTCGGTGACCCGGCAGGCGCCGTCGGGCAAGAGGGTGACGTCGATGCGGGTGGCGTACCCGGCCATGGCTTCGTCGACCGCGTTGTCGACGACCTCGTAGACGAGGTGGTGCAGGCCCGACAGGCCGGTGCTTCCGATGTACATCCCGGGGCGTTCGCGGACGGGCTCGAGGCCCTTGAGGACCGTGATGTCCTTGGCGCTGTACGCCACGCGGGGTCACCTCTCGGACGTCGTGGGCCGGCTCCGTCATCCGGATCGCCGGGGTGCGGGAGCGGCCCCGCGGACTGGTGGGTCGGTTGGGGTGTCGCGGTGGTCGAACGGTCCCGGGCGAGCCGCGAATCCGAGCGAAACCGCAGGTCAGAGGGCGTTTGCCCGACACCCGATGGTACCAGGCGACGCCTCCCGATCCGGGGCTATCCGGGCCGCCCCGGGCGTCGTCGCGGCGGGGGTCGACCCTCGGGTCCGGCCCCGCCCGGCGTCCGGACGGTCGCCCGGACCGAGCGCACGACACCGTCGCCGACCAGGCGCGACACCCGGGCCACGAGGTCGGCTTCGAGGTACCGGAACTCCGTGGCCCAGGCCGGCGAGTCGACCACCACCTCGACGACGCCGTCGCGGACGGAGCGGATCTCGCTGTGCGCGGCGACGGCCTCGCCGACGAGCTCGGGCCACGCGGCCACGACCCGGCCGAACACCTGCGGATCGGCCAGGCCCAGCTCGGCTCCGATCATCGCCGCGGCATCACCCACCGAGACGGCATCGCCGAGGTCGCCCGGGAGGCGCGGACGCGACAGCCGCCGCCGGGGATCACGGTCGGGTCGGCTCACGCCGCACCCCCGAGCACCCGGCCGGCCTCGACCCGGAGGTGGCGCTCCGGGCGGACCGCGGTCGGGATGGTCGTCGCCGTCGTGATCAGGGTCTGGCCGGACGGGAGTGCCGCCGCGAGGGCGTCGGCCCGCGTCGGGTCGAGCTCGGAGAACACGTCGTCGAGCAGGAGCACCGGCGCGGCGCCGATCGTCTCGCGCCCGACCGCGTGGCCCCCGAGTCTCAACGCCAGTGCCAGGCAGCGTTGCTCCCCCTGCGACGCGTGCGTCCGTGCATCCATGCCGTCGAGGAGGATGCGCCATTCGTCGCGGTGGGGCCCCGCGAGCGTGACGCCCCGTTCGACCTCACGCCGGTGGAGCGTGACCAGTGCGTCGCGCAGGACGGTCTCGGCCTCGTCGGGGTCGATGCCGTCGGGAGCCCAGTCGGCTTCGTAGCGACCCGAGACGTCGGCGGGCCGACCGGCCAGGGCGGCATACGCCGCTCCGAGATGGGACCCGAGTCGGTCCACCAGGCGGAGTCGGCCCCGCACGAGCTCGGCCCCGGCCCGGGCGAGCTGCTCGTCGAACACCTCGAGGGTGTGCTGGGCGTCGGTGCCCCGGAGCCCGCCCTTGAGCAGAGCGTTGCGGTGGCGGAGCACCTTCTCGTAGTCGGCCCGGGCTGCGTCGTAACGGGGCGCGAGAACACCCAGGAGGTCGTCGAGGTACTCCCGCCGCCCCGCTGGGCCGCCCTTGACCAGCGCCAGGTCGTCGGGGGTGAAGATCGTGACCCGGAGGAGGTCCAGCCGATCGCGGGCCCGGGCCAGGGCGTGGCCGTTGACCAGCACCCGGTTGCGCCCGGCGCGCCGGAGCTCGGCGTCGAGGGTCTGGTGCCGGCCGGCACCGTCGATCCCGGCCCGGACGACGGCGGCTTCGGCACCGTCCCGGACCAGCGTGGCGTCGGGCACCCCCCGGAACGACCGCCCGAGCGCGACCCAGGCGGCCGCCTCCAGGATCGTGGTCTTGCCCGCGCCGTTCGCCCCCTCGAGCACCGTCACCCCCGGGCCGAGCGCGAGGTCGGCGTGAACGTACCGACGGAAGTCGCGCAGCTCCAGGGACGCCAGGTGCACGGGCGACGGACGAGCGCGGACTAGGCGATCCGGACCGGCATGAGCAGGTACAGGAAGTCGGGCGCCTCGGGATTCCGCATCACCGCGGGGCGGAGCGGGTCCTGGGTCTCGAGCTCGATCTCCGTCCCGCCGACCGACTCGATGCCGTCGAGGAGGAACTGGGCGTTGAACGCGACGGTGAGCTCCCCGCCGTCGAAGGTCGCCTCGACCGACTCGTGTGCCTCACCGATGTCCTGGGCCACCGCCGAGAGCTCGATGCCGTCGGGGTTCATCCGGATCCGGATCGGCGCGGTGTCGCGGCTCTGGCTGACGAGCCGGACCCGGTTGACCGCGGCACCGAGCAGGTCGCGACTCACCTTGAGGCGGTTCGGGTAGTCGGAGGGGATGAGCTGCTGGTAGTTGGGGAACTCACCCTCGATCAGGCGCGTGGTGATGTCGGCGCTGCCGACCCGGAAGGTCACGTCACGCTCGGCGAGGAACACCTCGATGTCGCCGTCGCGCAAGAGCCGTTGCACTTCGGCGAGCCCCTTGGCCCCGACCAGGACGCGCTGGTCCCCGGCGAGCATGCTCACCCCGGGGAGGTCCCGCATCGCCAACCGGTAGGAGTCGGTGGCGACCAGTCGCAGGCCACCTTCGTGCGCGGCGAGGAGCACGCCGGTCAGGATCGGACGGGCGTCGTCGCGCGACGCGGCCGGCACGACCTGGCGCAACGACTCGGCCAACGCGGCGCCGTCGACCCGGACCCCGTTCTCGGGGACCTCGGGAAGCCGGGGGAACTCCCCGACCGACAGGGTGCGCAACGTCGTGGCGAACCGGCCGGCCTCGATCCGGGCGTCTTCGCCGACGAGCTCGACCGAGACCGTGTCGCCGTCGAGCCGGGACAGGATGTCGGCGAACAGCCGAGCCGGGAGGACGGCGCTCCCCTCCCCCTCGCCCTGCACTGGTGTGGTGACTCGGATGGTCATCTCGAGGTCGGAGCCGACCAGCTCGACCGCGCCGGGTCCGAGGGTGACCCGGAGGCCCGACAGGACCGGCAGCGCACCGGTCCGGGACGCCACGGCCCGTTGCGCGGTCCCGACCGCATCGGCCAGGGCTTCGCGCTCAGCACGGAACTTCACCGGTGCTCCTCTCGGTGGATTCCGGTTCTCCCGGAAGACCTGTATCTCATCTCGTTGCTGTCGTAGGGGCTGTGGATTGTGGATGAACGGGTGTTTGCCCAGGTCAGAGCATTTTTGGAATCCACAGCAATCCACCGGCGTCCACAGTCGGGGTTGCCCGCGACCACAGCCGCGACGGTCGTCCCCGGAACCGGAGCCCACCGTCCCCAGCGATCCACAGGCTTGTCCACCGGGCCCGTCACACGCTCGTCCCGAGCCGGATCCGGGTGATCAGCTCGTTGACCTGCTCGAAGATGATGTGCCGCTCCGTCATCTGCTGCTTGATCTTGTCGACGGCGTACATGACCGTGGTGTGGTCCCGACCGCCGAACGCCTCCGCGATCCGGGGGTAGCTCAGGTCGGTGAGCTCCCGCATGACGTACATCCCGATCTGGCGGGCGGTGACCAGCGGACGCCGGCGGGACTTGCCGCACAGGTCGTCGATGGTCCAGCCGAACATCTTGGCGGTCTCCTCCATGATGAGGTCGGAGGTGATCTCCCGGGGCTGGCTGGCCGGGAGGAGGTCGGCGAGGACCTTCCGGGCGATCTCCTCGGAGAGCGGGGCCCGGTTCAGGCTCGAGTAGGCCGCCACCCGGATGAGGGCGCCCTCGAGCTCGCGGATGTTGTCGCGGACGTGCGCGGCGATGAAGCCGAGCACCTCGTTCGGGATGCCACCGAGGTGCTCCGCCTCGGCCTTCTTGCGCAGGATGGCGAGCCGGGTCTCGAACTCGGGCGGCTGGACGTCGGTGATGAGGCCCCATTCGAATCGGCTCCGCAGCCGGTCCTCGAGGGTCGCGATCGACTTGGGCGACCGGTCCGACGAGATGACGATCTGGCCACCCTCGTTGTGGATCTGGTTGAAGGTGTGGAAGAACTCCTCCTGGAGTTCCTGCGTGCGCTCCAGGAACTGGATGTCGTCGATGAGCAGCACGTCGAGCTCGCGGTAGCGGCGCTTGAACACCGGCATCCGGGTGCGGTCGCGGATGGCCTCGACGAAGTCGTTCATGAACGACTCGGTGGAGACGTACCGCACGCGCTTGCGCGGGAACATCGCCCGCACGTGGTGACCGATCGCGTGCAGGAGGTGCGTCTTCCCGAGCCCGGCGGGGCCGTAGATGAACAGGGGGTTGTACGCCTGGGCCGGTGCCTCGGCGACGGAGAGCGCGGCCGCGTGGGCGAAGCGGTTCGACGCCCCGATGACGAACTGGTCGAACGTGTAGCGCTCGTTGAGCGTGCCCGAGGCCCAGGTGGTCTCGCTCGACCGGTTCGACGCGGTGGCCGACGCGTCGGTGCGCGCCGGGGCAGGCTCGTCGGCGGGGAGGTCGACCGGGCGCGCCTCGGTGTCGACGAGGAGCTCCACGTGGATGTCGCGCCCGGTGGCGTCGCGCAGCGAGTCGTCGAGGAGGCCGCGGTAGCTGGACCGGATCCGCTCGCAGGCGACGGTGCTGGGAACCGCGAGCACGAGGACGTCGCCGTCGAAGCGCAGGGCCCGTACCCCCTGGAACCACGCGTGCCAGGTGGCCTCGGCGAGCTGGGTCCGCAACTGGGCGGCGCCGGCCTCCCAGAGCGCGTCGGGTGTCGTGGCCGGGACCGGTCCCCGGGGCTCGGAGGCGGGGCCGACGGCCGAAACAGAGTTGTCCACAGGCAGTTCCACAGATGTGGAGAACCTCGGGGCGGGGGGTCCCGTCCCGGTGGGATCTCGGGCGGCTTGGTCGTCGCCCCTCGGGAGCCGGGCTCCCGGTGGCCGCTCCGCGCCCCCGGTCCCCGGGTCCGCGAACCCCGGTCCGACCGTCCCCCGGGGACGGGGAACGTAGCACCGGACCCGAGTCGTCACAAACGGACCCGCGTTGCGGTTCGCGCCGGGCGACTCGTAGACTCCGGCGGTTCGGCGCCGCTTCCCCCACCCCTCGGGGAAGGGTCCGTCGAGGCAGCCCAGGAGGCCCGTTCCGTGAAGCGCACGTTCCAGCCCAACAACCGTAAGCGCAAGAAGAAGCACGGGTTCCGGCACCGCATGCGGACCCGGGCCGGCCAGGCGGTGCTCAAGTCCCGCCGGAGCCGGGGCCGGAAGCGGCTGTCGGCCTGATCTGGCGAATCCGAGACCGTGGGACCTTCGAGGCCCTGGACCGGGCCCCGGCCCGGACGGCCGGCCCGGTCCGGCTGCGCACCGTGCCCGTCGCGCCCGGACCGCCGCGGGTGGCGTACGCCGTGGGCCGCCCGGTGGGAAACGCCGTCGCGCGCAACCGTCTCCGCCGTCGGCTCCGGGCGGCCGTGGCTGCTCAGGCCGAGGGGCTCCGCCCCGACACCGCCTACCTGCTGTCGGCCGGGCCCCGGGCAGCGGCCATGAGCGCCGCCCAGCTCGCCGAGGCGGTGGCCCGGCTCCTCGCCGGTGCCGGGACCGACCGGTGAACGCGCCCCGACCGGGCCCCGTGGCTCGGACCCTGGCCCTGCCGGTGCGGGCCTGGCGCCTGCTGAGCCGGTACCTGCCTCCCCACTGCCGGTTCCACCCCTCCTGCTCGGCCTACGCGCTCGAGGCCCTCGAGCGGCACGGGGCGGTGCGGGGCTCCTGGCTGACCGCCCGGCGGGTCGGCCGCTGCCATCCGTGGCACCCCGGCGGGATCGACCCCGTCCCGGAACCGAACGTACGTTCGTACCCTGCCCCGGTCGGGGCCCGTCCGAGTGAAGGCGCCTGATGTCCATCTTCAACCCGATTCTCGACGCGATCGGCTGGTTGCTGTCGATCTTCTACGGGGTGGTGCCCAACCTCGGCGTCTCGATCATCCTGTTGACCTTCACGATCATGGGACTGCTGTACCCGCTGACCGCCAAGCAGGCGCGCTCGATGATCCGGATGCAGATGGTGCAGCCCGAGATCAAGCGCATCCAGGCCAAGTACAAGAACGACCGCGCGGCGCTCAACGAAGAGATGATGAAGTTCTACCAGGAGAACAAAATCAACCCGCTGGCGGGTTGTCTTCCCCTCCTGGTCCAGATGCCGATCTTCTTCGCGTTGTTCCGCGTGTTGCAGAACCCGTACAAGTACGTGCCCGAGTCGTCGTCGCTCTTCAAGGCCCTGTGCACCGTGCCGAAGGGTCCCGACGCCGGCGTGCTGGCCACGGTCGACCAGTGCTCGAGGGGCGGTGCGTACGGGTCGCAACTGCCCGTGCCCAAGCAGTTCCTCGGGATGAACCTGTCGTTCTCCGCCCCCGATCAGCTCACCACCTGGGCGAGCGTCCTCGGATTCGCCCTCGTCGCCCTGGTGATGCTCTCCGGGTACCTGCAGTCGCGCCAGGCCCAGAAGCGCACGCCGGCCATCAACAAGCAGATGGCCCTCGTCACCAAGATCTTGCCGGTCTTCTTCGGGTTCATCTCGCTGAACTTCCCGTCGGGTCTCGTGCTCTACTTCTTCGTGAGCAACCTCTGGCGGCTCGGCCAGCAGGAGGTCATCTTCCGGAGCATCGGCACGGCGGCCAACCCGAAGCACAAGTCGCTGACCGGATCGAAGTCGGCTGCCGTCGTGGAGGCCGAGAGCCGGGAGCGGTCCGACGAAGGGGCGAGCGACGCCACCCCGGTGCCGGCCAAGGCCAAGAAGGCTCCCGCCCCCCGGGCCACCCGCCCGGCCCCGTCCGGCAAGCCGATGATCGCCCCCACGGGCGGCGGCGGCCTGCGGGGGCTGTTCCGACCCCCGCCCCCACCGGGGGCGGGCGCAACGGTGCGCCCGGCGACCCCGCCGGCGCGCAAGCAGAGCACCCGGTCGACGCGATCCAGCCGGACCGCGACGCCGACCCCGGCCGAGCGGCCGGGGCAGGCGGGACGCCGGGTCTCGAAGAAGAAGAAGAAGCGCTGAGGCAGACACATGGAATGGGTGGAGACCACTGGTCGGACCGTGGCCGCGGCCCTCGACGCCGCGCTCGACGAGCTCGGGGTCGATGAGGACGAGGTCGAGTACAGCGTGATCGAGGAGCCCCGCAGCGGGCTGTTCGGTCGGATCGGCGCCCATCCGGCGCGGATCCGGGCGCGGATCCGACCGATCTCCCGGGAGAAGCCCGGGGATCGGGGCCCCCGGCGGGGCTCGGGCGGCCGCGGCGGCCGGGGTTCGCGCTCGGACGGCGGCGCTCGCAAGAGTGGCGGCGACCGGAAGGCCGGTGGCGAAGGCAAGGGCGGCGGCAAGGCCGGCGGTGCGGGCATGGGCGGCGACCGCGGTCGCGAGGAGTCGGCGGCCGAGTCGGGAGCCACGGAGGGACCGAGGACCGGCGCCGCCGGATCGTCGGAAGGTGGGGCCGGAAACCGCCGGCGAGGGAGCCGGGGTGGCCGAGGGCCGCGCCCGCAGCAGGAGGAGACAGCGATGACCGAGACCACCGAGATCCCGATCGGGGAGCAGGCCGACGCGGCCGACGAGTTCATGCGGGGCCTGGTGGGCGCCTTCGCCCTGCCCGGTGATGTGGCCGTCCGCATCGAGGAGGACACGGTCCTCGTCGATGTCGACGGACCCGACCTCGGCATCCTGGTGGGCCCGAAGGGCGCGACCCTGCGGGCGATCGAGGACCTCCTGCGGACCGTGGTGCAGCGCCGGACCGACGGTCAGGGCGCCCGGATCCACCTCGACGTCGCTGGCTACCAGGCCAAGCGCCGGGCCGCCCTGGCCCGGTTCGCGGAGGATCTCGCCGGCCGGGTCCGCGACAGCGGCGAGGAGCTCTCGCTCGAGCCGATGTCGGCCGCCGACCGCAAGGTCGTCCACGACACCGTGGCCGGGATTCCCGGAGTCGGGACCACCTCGGAGGGCGAGGAGCCGAGGCGGCGCGTGGTGCTGCGCCCCGAGTGAGCCCGGCCCTGGCCTCGGCCGACGACCTGGAGCGCGTCCTCACCGAGGCGCGGTCGCTCGGGTTCCTCGGCCCGGGGCCCGTCCCACCGCAGATCGATCACGCCCGGGGGTTCGCGTCGATGCCGACGCGAACCCCCGAGTCGTTCCTGGACCTGGGCTCAGGGGGTGGCCTCCCCGGGCTCGTGCTCGCCGTGACCTGGCCGGACGCGACCGGAGTGCTGCTCGACGCCATGCGTCGGCGGGTCGACTTCCTGGAGCAGGCCTGCGGATCACTCGGTCTGGCCGGTCGGATCTCGGTCGTGTGCGAGCGGGCCGAGGTGGCGGCCCACGATGCCGCCCTGCGGGAGCGCTTCGATCTGGTGACCGCCCGATCGTTCGGACGCCCGGCGGCGACGGCGGAGTGCGCCGCCGGCTTCCTCCGGCCCGGCGGCGAGCTGGTGGTGAGCGAACCCCCCGAGGACGTCGGGGACCGGTGGCCGGCCGAGCCCCTCGCCGGGCTCGGGCTCGAGGTCCATCGAGCCGCCTCGGCGGGCACCCGCTTCGTGCTGCTGCGCCGCAGCGGTCCGGTGGGCACCGGGATTCCCCGGCGGACCGGGGTGCCCGAGAAGCGGCCCCGCTGGCGCTGATTCCGTACCCCCTCCGTTGTTCCACGTGGAACGCCGGGGAGATGTGAGGCCGAGGGTTCCACGTGGAACCTCGGGGTCCCCACGGGCTGGTTCCACGTGGAACCACCCCGCCATCCCTGCCGGCAGCCCCAATCCGGGGCCTGCGGCTTGACGGGTTCGGGGTTCGGCGGCGGGAGTCCGCCCGCACCCGGCACTCACGACGTATCCTGGCGACGTCATCACCGCCGCCCGGGGAGGAACGTTGCTGAAGAAAGGTCGTGGCCTGGGGCGTGCGCAGCGCCCGGGCCGAGCGCCCGAGTCGGCGCCGCCGCCGCCCGCCGCCGGATCCGTTCCCGAGGAACCGGACGCGCCGCCGCCCGTGCTGACAGCGCCCCCGGCCTCTGCTCCGGCCCCTACCCCGGCCCCCGCCCCGGCCTCTGCCCCGACGCAACCTGTGGCCGGGGCGCCGGCCGAGGAGCCGATCGGGGAGGCCGACCTGGAGGACGCCGTGGCGCCGGCCGCGCCGGCGCTCGAGACCGACAAGCTGCCCGACGCCCCGGATCGCCCGGCGCCGCCGATGGTCCTGCCCCGGGTGGTGGCGATCGCCAACCAGAAGGGCGGGGTCGGCAAGACCACCACGACGGTCAACCTCGGCGCCGCGCTGGCCGAGTTGGGGTTCCGGGTGCTCATCGTGGACCTCGACCCCCAGGGCAACGCCTCGAGCGGCCTCGGGATCGTCTCCCGGGACGTCGAGCGCTCGGTCTACGACGTCCTGCTCGCCGACGTGCCGCTCGAGGACGTGGTCGAGTCGACCAGCCTGAAGAACCTCTTCGTGGCCCCGGCGACCATCGACCTGGCCGGTGCCGAGATCGAGCTGGTGCCGGCCATGAGCCGCGAGATGCGCCTGCGCCGGGCGATCGACGCGGTCCGGCCCGACTACGACCTCGTGATCATCGACTGCCCGCCGTCGCTCGGGCTGCTCACCGTCAACGGGCTGGCGGCCGCCGACGACGTGATCGTCCCGGTGCAGTGCGAGTACTACGCGCTGGAGGGCGTGGCCGCGCTGTGGCGGAACATCGGCCTGATCCAGACCAACCTCAATCCGGGGCTCGACCTGCGGGGCATCGTCCTCACCATGTACGACGCCCGGACCAAGCTCGCCGACCGGGTGATCGCCGAGGTGCGCGACTACTTCGGCGAGAAGGTCTACGAGACCGTGATCCCGCGGACCGTGCGACTGAGCGAGGCCCCGAGCCACGGGCAGTCCATCATCACGTTCGATTCCACGTCGCGGGGGGCGCAGGCCTACCGCGACCTCGCCAAGGAGGTCAGCCGTGGCGCGACCCGACAGCCTGGGTAGGGGACTCGATGCGCTCATCCCGGGGGGATCGGTTGCCCCCCGGGCGGCCCGGGGTGGGCCCGCCCTCCTCGAGCTCGAGGTCACGGCGATCCGGCCCAACCCATACCAGCCGCGCGACCAGTTCGACGAAGCCACCCTCAGCGCGCTCGCCGACAGCATCCGGGCCGTGGGCGTGCTCCAGCCCGTGCTCGTGCGCCCCGCCGACGGGGGCTACGAGCTCATCGCCGGGGAGCGCCGCTGGCGGGCGGCCCGGCGGGTAGGCCTGGCCCGCATCCCGGCGCTCGTGCGCGAGACCGACGACGGCGCGGCCCTGGAGCAGGCGCTGGTCGAGAACATCCAGCGCCAGGAGCTCAACCCGCTCGAGGAGGCCGGCGCCTACCAGCAGCTGATCGACGACTTCGGGCTCACCCACGAGCAGGTGGCACAGAAGGCCGGATGCAGCCGGGCCTCGGTGACCAACACGCTGCGGCTCCTGAGCCTGCCCCCGTCGATCCAGCGGCTGGTGCGCGACCGCCAGTTGTCGATGGGGCACGCCCGGGCTCTCCTCGGCACGCCCGACCGGGCGTTCCAGGAGCAACTGGCCAAGCGGATCCCGAAGGAGGACCTGTCGGTCCGGACCGTGGAGCAGCTGGTCCGGGCGCACAACGACGGTCCCGACGAACCCGAGCCCGGACCGGACCCCAAGCGGCGGCGCACCCGTCCGGCGGGCATCGCCGAGCTGGAGGAGATGCTCGCCGATCACCTCGAGACCCGGGTCAAGATCGCGATGAACGCAGGCGGCAAGGGCCGCATCACCGTGGACTTCGCCGGGCTCGAGGACCTCGAGCGGATCTACCGGCGCCTCACCGAGGATCGCGTGGCGGTTCCCGACGCCTGACCCCCCGCGACGGTTGCACGAGCAACCATCCCGGGGAGCACCCCGGAAATCTGATTGCGGCAGCAATCATCCGGCGGGCGGGGCGCCGCCCCCCGGGGGATCGTCGCGGGTCGGAGCGTCGCGGGTCGGGCGCTCCCAGGCCTGGCGCACGCCGCGCACCACCGCTCGGGCCACTGCGCCGGACCGGTGCACCACGGCGGCGAGCGCCGGCGCATCCCCGGACGGGACCAGCTCGCACACCACTGCCGCCATGCGCGTCTCCCGCAGCACGGGGTACGCCGCGCCGACCACCGCGGCCGACTCGGCGAGCTCGTCCGCGAGCTGCCGGGCCACGGCGTCGGCGACCACGACCCCGGTCTCCGAGCGGAACCCGGTCGTGGCGAAGTGCACGCAGCGCGGTGCACCGGTCCCGAAGGCCAGGCCGAGGTAAAGGTCGGCGTCGAACCCGTTGGCGGCACGCGCCAACACCGACTCGTCGTCGCCGCTCACGTCGAGCACCACCACCGCCCGGGCCAGCGTGAGCCCACGGGCGACGTTGTCGCCGACCACGGCCAGACCCGGCGGCGCCGCCACGAAGATGCGACGCCCCTCGATGCGGTGGGGACCCCGCCGCAGTGCGTCGCGCTCTCGGGCGGCGGCGACCGAACCGGCGGCCAGCCCACCGACCCGGTCGAGCGCCGCCACTGCGTCGGGCCCGCAGATGCCGTCGGGGACCAACCCGGCGCTGCGTTGGAACTCCACCAGCGCCCGCTGGGTCTCCGGCCCGAAGAGGCCGTCGACCCGTCGGGCGTCGAACCCGAGGGTGTTCAGTCGCCGCTGGAGGTCGGCGACGTCGTCGCCCCGCAGGAGCGGCTGACGGAAGTAGAGCAGCCGATCGCCGAGGGAGAACCCACTCTCGACCAACGAGGACCACGTGTGGCGACCGACGACGCCGTCGACCCGCAGTCCCCGGTCGCGTTGGAAGGCGTACACCGACGCCTCGGTCGCCCCGCCGAACACCCCGGTCGGATCGGCGTCGCAGCGGAACCCGAGCACACCCAACCGGGCCTGCAGGTCCCGGACGCCTTCTCCCCGGCTCCCCCGGGTGAGCGGGTCGGCCACGACGGTCGATCCTCCGACGGCCCGGGGGCCGTCCTCAGCCGACGTACTCGGCGAGTTCCTGGAGGAGCTGGCCCTTGCCCTTGGCCCCCACGAGGCGCTTGACCTCGGCCGAGGAGTCGCCCGGGGTGAACACGAGCAGCGTGGGGATGCTCATCACGTTGAACCGCTGCGCCGTGGTCGGGTTGTCGTCGACGTTGACCTTGGCGATCCGGATCTTGCCCGCCTGCTCGGTGGCGATCTCCTCGAGCACCGGGGCGATCATGTGGCACGGTCCGCACCACTCGGCCCAGAAGTCGACGAGCACCGGGGTGTCGGCACTGCCGATCGTCTCGTCGAAGGTTGCGTCGGACAGGTCGAGGATGTTCTTCGCCACGGGAGGTCCTTTCTGCGTGGCCGGGAGTGTACCGAGGGGGAACGGGGCGGGGGGGCCCGCCATTCCTCACGATCGCGCCGGCGCGGTCGGGGAGGGTGTCGGGGGCGGATCGGGTGGTGGAGCGGCCGGGCTCAGGCGCCCGTGCGGGCGTGATGATCGGCGTGGGCCAGCCAACGCTCGGCCTCGATGGCCGCCATGCAGCCGCTCCCAGCGGCGGTGATCGCCTGGCGGTAGACGTGGTCCTGGACGTCTCCGGCGGCGAACACACCCTCCACCGAGGTGCGGGTGGATCCGGGAACCGTCACGATGTAGCCGTCGGCATCGAGGTCGAGCTGCCCGGTGAACAGCGCCGTGTTCGGATCGTGCCCGATGGTGACGAACAGTCCCTGCACGTCGAGCGTGCTGGTGTCGCCGGTCACGGTGTCGCGCAGCACCACGTGCTCCACGGCGTGGTCCCCGACGATGTCGGCCACCTCCGAGTTCCAGCGGAACTCGATCTTCTCGTTGGCGAAGGCCCGGTCCTGCATGATCTTCGACGCCCGCAGTCCGTCGCGCCGGTGGATGACGACCACCTTGGTGGCGAACTTGGTGAGGAACAGCGCCTCTTCGATCGCGGAGTCCCCGCCCCCGACGATCCCGAGCGGCTTGTCGCGGAAGAAGAACCCGTCACAGGTGGCGCAGGTGGACACCCCGTGCCCGAGGAGGCGGGCCTCCGACTCGAGCCCGAGCATCCGGGCGCTCGCGCCGGTGGACACGATCACCGAGCGGGCCCGGTACTCGGTGTCGCCGACCCACACGCCGAAGGGACGGGCCGAGAAGTCGACCCGGTCCACGTCGGCGGTCACGAACTCGGTGCCGAACCGCCCCGCCTGCTCGCGGAACTTCATCATGAGCTCGGGGCCGAGGATCCCGTCGGGGAACCCGGGGAAGTTCTCGACCTCGGTCGTCAGCATGAGCTGGCCGCCGGCGGCGATGCCCTCGAACAGCACCGGCGCCAGGTTGGCCCGCCCGGCGTACAGGGCCGCGGTCAGGCCCGAGGGCCCCGAGCCGACGATGAGGAGATCGTGGACGGCGCTCACGAGGAGGTCTCGCGGTTGCGGGGAGCCCGCCGGGTCCAGCAGACGATGCCGGCGATCACGAGAATGGCGCCGGTCCACAGGTAGGCACCCCACACCCGGCCCGTGACGATGAAGGCGCCCCGGAAGAAGGCGATCACGACCAGCACCGTGGCCACCGCCACGAACGCGCCGGCGAGCAGCCCGTAGACCACCGCCTTCGCCGCGGCCCGAGCCGGGACCACCGTCCGGTCGCGGACGAGTCCGACGACGTGCTCGATCGTGTCGGCGGCCTGTGAGGCCCAGTCTTCACGCACGGTGTGCTCCCCGGTCGACGCCGTCGGCAGCGTAGCGCCCCCGTTCCCGGTTCGGTCCGGGCCGATCAGGTGACGCGAACCTCGCGCACGTCGATCCGACCCGACGCGGGCGTCCGGGTGAACCACACCAGCACGAACCGCCCCGTCACGGTCGGGTCGATGCCGATCCGCGCCTCGGCGGCGAGGTCGGTGCCCCGGCCCCGCACCGGTCCCCACCCGGCGAGGGTCGCAGGTGCGTCGTCCGCGATCCGGATCTCGACGTCGGCTCCGGCCGCCCCGTCGAGCGCGACCTCCGACACCCGAGCCGGATCGCGCAGCGTGACGACGAGCCCGACTCCGGGCTTGATCCCCCCGAGGTCGCGTGTCGCGTAGGTCTCGCTGCTCCACGCCGTGGCCGGATCGCCGTCGGCGGCCCGGGCCGCGGTGGCGGGATTCTCGGCACCGTCGCCACCGGGGTCGAAGTCCCGGACCTCGACGATCTCGGAGGCGCCTGCGGCGCCGTCGACCCGGACGGAACCGTCGTCCCCCACGATGCGCGCCGTCACCATGCCGGCGGCGACGCCGAGGGCGGCGAGGAGCACGAGGAAGGCGACGACCCGCAGCACGCGACCGGGACCCCGTCGGCTCCGAGCGGGGGCCGAGCCCGAGCCCCGGTCCGATGCGGTGCGGCGCGCTCCCGGCGCGCCTCCGGTCGGTGGTCCCGCCGGGGACCCGACGGGGCCCGGAGCCGGCGGGGCGACGGGCGGAGCCACCCCGGCCGCGGCGCGGCGGAGGAGCTCGGCGAAGGTCGCGGCGTCGGGGATGCGATGGGCGGCCTCCGGCTGCAGGGCCGCGGCGACGACCGCCGCGAGGGGCGCCGGCACCTCGGGCCGCACCCGGGTGAGGTCGGTCGGTGGGGCGGCGAGGCGGGCGAGCGCGGTGGCGAACTCGGTGTCGCCCGAGTAGGCGGGTCGCCCGGCCAGCATCTCGTAGAGGACGAGGCCGAGGGCGTAGACGTCGGTGCGCGCGTCCGTGGGCAGCCCCTGGACCTGCTCGGGCGACAGGTAGCGCGCGGTCCCCACCACCATGCCGGTGCGGGTGAGGTCGGCGCCCCCGGTCGCCTTGGCGATGCCGAAGTCGGTGACCTTGACCATACCGTCGCGGGCCAGCAGCACGTTGGCGGGTTTGACGTCGCGGTGGACAACGCCCTGGGCGTGGGCGTGGGCGAGGGCGATCGCGACCTGGCCGGCGATCGCGCCGGCCGTGGCCGGATCGAGGGCCCCGACCCGGTCGAGCCGCTGGCGCAGGCTCTCGCCCTCGACCAGCTCCATCACGATGAAGGCGGTGCCGTCGTCCTCACCGGTGTCGTAGACGGACACGACGTTCGGGTGCTCGATCCCCGCGGCCGCCACGGCCTCCTGGCGGAACCGGACCCGGAGGGCCTCGTCGTGGGCCAGCTCGGGGTGCAACGTCTTGCACGCCACCGCCCGGCCGAGCAGCTCGTCGTGGGCGCGCCACACGGTGGCCATCCCGCCCCGGGCGAGCGGCGCGTCGATCCGGTAGCGGCCGCCCAATCGGCGTCCGGGGGCGGGCGGTTCCACCCCACCCACGCTAGGCCGCGGGCCGCGGGCCTAGCGTGCGACCTGGAAGCTGACGCCGATGACGCCCGGGCCGGCGTGGGTCCCGATCACCGGACCGACCAGCCCGGTGACGATCTCGTCACGGGGGAAGAACTCGCTGAGGCGGTCGAGCAGGTCGTCGACGTCGTCGGCCTGCCCGTGCAGCACCGCCAGCGAGTCGATCTTCTCCTCCCGGGCCCGGTCGGCGAGCAGCGCAAGGGCCTTGGACCGGGTGCGCACCTTGCCCGCCTCCTCGACCGCGCCCTCCCGGACCTCGACGATCGGCTTGATCGACAACACGGAGCCGAGCAGGGCGCGCGCGTTGCCGATCCTTCCACCCTTCTTCAGGTACTCCAGCGTGTCGAGCGCGCCGAAGAGCCGGGTGCGGTCCCGTCGGGACAGCACGTCCTCCACGATCTCTTCGAGCCGCGCGCCGTCGGCGGCGCGACGCGCGGCCGTGAGGCAGAGCGCACCGAGGCCCATCGACACCGTGCGCGAGTCGATGACCACGATCGGGCATTCGTCGCGCACGGCCGTGGCCGCGAGCTGGGCCGCCTGCATCGTGGCCGACAACCGGGACGAGAGGTTGATGCAGATGATGCCGGTGGCGCCGCGCTCGATCACGCGGCGGAAGCGCGCCTCGAACTGCCCGGCCGACGGCGCCGACGTCTCGGGGAGCACCGGGCTCGACCGGAGGCGGGTCCAGAAGTCCTCGGGGCTCAGCTGCTCGCGGTCGACGAGCTCCTCGTCACCGAACCGGATGGAGAGCGGGACGATCTCGATCCGCATGGTCTCGGACACCAGGTCGGACAGGTCGCAGGCGCTGTCGGTCACTACCCGAACGGTCATCGTTCCCTCACCTCCACCCGGCGTGCCCGGTCGGGCGACGGCCTGCACTCATGGTGACACGGGGCCGGTCCGCCCTGCTCGTCGGCGCAGGAGCCGGTCGAGCCGCATGCCCTCGTCGAGGCGCAGCACGCGGATCCCGACCACGGCCACCACCGCCCCGGCGGCTCCGGCGGCGGCGCAGGCGAGGACGGCGGTCGCCGCCGTCCCGCTTCCGACCGCCCGGGCGACGGCCCAGGTCGTCGCGGCCACCGCTGCCCCCACCAGGACGAGCCGGGCGACCGCCGATCCGAGCCCGCCCGCCCCGCCGCCGAGGCGGCGGTGCAGGACCACCAGGCTGACCCCGGCGGCCGCGGCGTAGGCGAGGGAGAACGACAGCGCAAGGCCGGGGATCCCGAGCGCCCCGAAGAGGACGAGCGCGAGCACGATGTTCACGGCGTTCTCGAAGCAGTTGAGGAGGAACGGGGTCCGGGTGTCCTGCATCGCGTAGAAGGCGCGCTGCACGTAGAGGTACGACGAGAAGAAGGGCAGGCCGACGGCGAAGGCGAGGAGGGTGTCGGCGACCCGCACCGTGGCCGCGGCGTCGAACGCACCGCGCTGGAGCAGTGCGGTGACGATGGGCTGGGTGAGTCCCACGTACAGCGCGGCGGCCGGGATCATCAGGGTCAGGATGAGCCGCAGGCCCCGCCCGAACCGGGCGCGCAGCGCCGCGAGGTCGCGGTCGACGAAGGCCGCTGCGAGCTCGGGCTGCAGCGCAGTGGTGACCGAGACCGCGAACAGGCCGTGGGGTAGCTGGAAGAACGCGTACGCGCTGAGGTACACAAACGCGCCGCTCGTGGTGCCGTTGGCGAGCACCAGCACCACCCACAACGCGATCTGGTTCGCCACCACGTACCCGACGGTCCATCCCGACAAGCGGGTCATCGTGCGCACTGCGGGGTGGCGCCAGGCGAACGCGGGTCGGAGCCGGATGCCGGCGCGCACGATCGCGGGCCAGAGCACGAGGGCCATCGTCGCGATCCCGGCGGTCGTGCCGAGGCCGATCCAGACGAGCAGGGCGGGGTCGTCGAGCACCCGCTCGACCGTCACGGGACCCGACACGAGACGGGGGAGCGCGAGGAAGATCGCGATCACGACGAGGTTGTTGCCGATCGGGGCGAACGCCGCAGCGGCGAACCGACGCCGCGCGTTGAGGAGCCCGGCCGCAAGGGCAGTGAGACCGTAGAAGAGGATCTGGGGCATGAACAGGCGGAGCCAGGAGGTCGCGAGATCGCGCTGGGCGGCCGCGGTCGGTCCGTCGACCTGCAGCGTGTAGAGGCGCACGACCCACGGCGCCAGGAGGACCCCGATAAGCGTGGCCCCCACGAGCGCGACGGTGGCGACCGTCACGACCGCGTTGGTCGCCTCCTCGTCGCGCTCCTGGAAGTGCCGGACGAACAAGGGCAGAGCCATGGCGGTGAGGATCCCGCCGAGGAGGAGCTCGTAGAGGATGTTCGGCGTCTCGTTGGCGTACGCGTAGACGCCCGAGACCTCGGTGGCCCCCAAGGCGTAGGCGACCGCGGCCACCCGGCCGAACCCGGTGACGCGCGACAGGGCGGTGCCGAGGCCGACGATCGCGCTCGAGCGGAGCAACCCGCCGCGCGGTGCCGGCCCCGATCCGGCCCGCTCGGGCTCGTCCCGGGCGGACGCCGCCGGATCCGTCACGACTGCGCCCGCCGGCGTCGGCGCCGCCGGAAGTCGAGGCCCCACCACACCGCCAGGACGCCCGTGGCCGACGCCGTCAGGACCCAGCCGACGGTGCTGACGTAGGTCGAGCGGACCTGGAGCTGGCGTTGCGAGACGGGCAGCACGCCGTCGGTCGAAGTCACCGCCAGGTCGACGGGGAACGTGCCGGACGTGCGGGCTTCCACCGCCACGCGCACGGTCGTGCTCCGGGGCGGGAGCTCGAGGTCGAGGACGGAGCCCTCGGGGAAGAACAGCTTGTCGCTCGACAGCGCCGCCCGCAGTCGGACCGGGTACCCGGTGTCGTTCACGAAGGTCAGGGGGATGGACCCCGATCGTGACGTCAGCGTGATGGTGCGCGGGTCGGGGATGTCGATCCGTGCGAGCAGGTCGCCGATCGACCGGTCGACCACCGCGAGGTGGCCCGCGGCGAGCGCAGGAGCCTCGTCCGCGTTCCAGGCGCTGCTGGTCGCGGCGAGCAGGGAACGGTCGGCCGCCGCGACCGCAGGATCACCGGGACGGGTCGTGACCGCGAACGCGTTCCAGCGGCTCCGGAGCGCACGGTAGGTCGCGTCGCCGACCGCCGCCCGGGGAGGGGTGCCCGGTGCGACCACCCGGAGCGAGGACCCCGGCGTCCCGTTGGCCCGGACCGGGGGTGGCTCGGTGGGCACGCCGGCGAAGGCGTCGGGCACGGTGACCGGACGCAGGAACGGGTTGTCGCGAAGGCCCAGGAGCAGGTCCTCGGTGAGCCCGGCGGGCGTGCCGGCGCCGTCGGGGAGCAGCAGGGTGGCGACGCGGGGCTGGTTCGGGGCCTCCAGGGCCACGAGCGAGAGCCCGGCCAGGACGAGCTGCGCGGCCCGGGCGGCGCTGCCCGGAGCGACCAGCAGCTTCTGGAGCCCGGCGTCGGTCACGAGGGCAGGGGCCGGCTCGGTGCCGCCGCCGGAGACCGTGAGGATCACCGGTTGGGCCGGGGTGAGGCGGGTCTCGGGGGCGGGCTCGAGCGCGTCGGCCTCGACCACGAACCACTCGGTCCCGGTGGCGCGCAGGCGGGCCAACGCCGCGGGCGACGCCGGGCGCAGGACCCGGGTCCGGGGGTCGGTGGTCGCGCCGAGCAGGGCCCCGACCCGGCCGGCGCCCCGGGCGAGGATGTCGTCGGCGGCGGTGGACGGACCCTCGGCGAGCAGCGAGGGGAGGTCGACGGGCAGGTACGGGCCCTCGAGCACGGCCCGCCCGCCGGTGGCGTTGCGCAGCGCGTCGAAGGTCGCGGCGACGGTCGGGTCGGTCCGGGCCTCGAAGGCCCACGCCTCCAGCGTCTCCGCGGTCGGCGCGAGGGTCGCCGGGACCTCCGGGACCGCCCGCAGCGCCAGGGCGGTACGGCCCAGGTGGCCCCCGGGCCGGAACGCGCTCATCACCGCCCGGTCGGGTGCGCCGTCGGGCAGGAAGGACGGTGGGGCGGCGATCGGCACGACGAGCGCGACGCCGAGCCGTTGCGCCACCGTGGGCCGGTCGGCTTCGGCCACGACCAGCATCGTGCGCACCGCGGCCACCGGCGCGTCGTCGGCGTCGCGCAACTCGAGGTCGAGCGGGTACACGCCTGGTCGGCGCACGTTCAGCTCGAGCGGACCGCGGGTGGCGGCGGGGGCGGGCAGACCGAGGTCGAGCAGGAGCAGCCCGTCGGGGTCGCGGGGCACGGCCGCCAGGGGCACGCTCACCTGGTTGAGCACCGAGCCGAACGGTCCGCCACCGGCGACCCCGTCGAAGCGGGACCGGGTCGCGACCGCCTGGCCCACGGTCGCGCTGATCCGGGCGTCGGGCGGGGCGCCCTCGGCGGTCAGCGTCAGTCGGGCCGTGCCCCCGACCGGGGTCCAGGCGTCCTGGCGGACCAGGGTGAGGGCCGGTGCGTCCGTTGCGGCGCCGGCCGGGTCGCGACCCGCGGCGGGCCCCGCGGACCCGAGGACACCGACCGCGACCGCGGCCACCGTCGCCGCGACGGCGGCCGCGCGCCGGGTTCGGGCCATCGACCCAGGCTACCGAGCGGGCTCCAGCGGCGACCGCCGCCCCGGCGGGACCGGGCCGGTCGGGTTCCGACCCGCAACAATGGGGTGGTGAACGTCCCCGAACGCCTCCGCCCCTTCTACGCCGCCGACGCGCCGGTGTGCGACCTCGCCACCCGTCTGGCCGCGGAGGGCGCCGAGAGCCACCTGGTGGGCGGAACCGTCCGCGACGCCTTCCTCGATCTCGACCTCGCGGGCCGCGACGTCGACATCGCCACGAGCGCCCGACCCGACGTGGTCGAGCGGGTCGTGGCGGACTGGGCCGACCAGACCTGGCTGGCCGGCCGGGACTACGGCACCGTGGGGGCCCGCAAGGGATCGGTGATCTACGAGATCACCACCTACCGGGCCGAGGTCTACCGCCCCGAGAGTCGCAAGCCCGAGGTGCGCTTCTCCGACGACATCGCCACCGACCTGTCCCGGCGCGACTTCACCGTCAACGCGATGGCCCTGGCCATCCCCGAGCCCGCGTTCGTCGATCCCCACGGCGGCGCCGCCGATCTCGTCGCGCGCGTCCTGCGCACCCCGCTGGCCCCCGAGATCTCGTTCGAGGATGATCCGCTGCGCATGCTGCGCGCGGCGCGCTTCGTGTCGCAGCTCGGGGTGACCCCGGTTCCGGAGCTCGTCGACGCGATCGCCGCGCTGCGCGGGCGCATGGAGATCGTCAGCGCCGAGCGCATCCGGGGCGAGCTCGACCGGCTGCTGTGCACCACCGATCCCACCGCCGGCCTGTGGCTGCTCTGCGAGACCGGGCTCAGCGACGAGTTCCTGCCCGAGCTCAACGCCATGCGGCTCGAGCAGGACCCCATCCACACGCACAAGGACGTGCTCGCCCACACGATCGCAGTGGTGCACAACACCCGTCCGGAGCTGGTCGTGCGCCTGGCCGCGCTGTTCCACGACGTGGGCAAGCCCAAGACCCGCTCGTTCGAGCGGGGCAAGGGCGGGGTCAGCTTCCACCACCACGAGGTGGTCGGGGCCCGGATGACCGAGGAGCGGCTCAAGGCGCTGCGCTACCCCACCGACGTCATCGCTGCGGTGACCCGCCTCGTGTTCCTCCACCTGCGCATCCACACCTACGCGATGGGGTGGACCGACAAGGCGGTGCGCCGCTACGTGCGCGACGCCGGCGACCTGCTCGACGAGCTGAACCACCTGCAGCGCTGCGACTGCACCACCCGAAACCCGAAGCGCGCGGCCGCGCTGGGCCGCCGGATGGACGACCTCGAGCGCCGCATCGAGGAGCTCCGGGCCCAGGAGGAGATCGACGCGATCCGTCCGCCGCTCGACGGGCGCGAGGTGATGGAGCACCTCGGGCTCGCCCCCGGGCCCGAGATCGGCGAGGCGCTGGCGTTCCTGCTCGACCTGCGGCTCGACGAGGGGCCGATGACCCCCGAGGTCGCGCGCGCTCGCCTCGACGAGTGGGCGCAGGCGCGCGGGCTCAGCCGATGAAGGTCGGCTCGACCACGAGCTCGACGGCACCGATGTCGCACCCGCCGAGCTGGGGCCGGGCGACGCCCCGCTGGTCCGTGGTCACGGCCGCCGCCGTCGCGGGCTGGCACCGGTCGACCGGGATCGCGTCGACGAGTGGGCTGGTCCGGGCGGGGAGCATCGTCGGGGTGGGACCACCGTTGTCGGCGAGCGCTCCGAGCCGGGGGTCGGCGCCGCCGACCACGTCGCCGTCCGCGGCGAACGGGCACGACACGTCGGTCGAGTAGTTGTACCCGAGGCTGGCGACGCCCTCGAGGTCTCCGCAGTTCCCACCACCGATCGGATCGGCGAGCACGGTGCCGAACACCTCGATCCCCGACGGCGCCACCGCGGCCGGGGCGGCGCCGGGGGCCTCCACCGCACCGGGCACCTCGTCGAGGTTCGCCCCGACCCGGGCTGCGTTGCCCGACAGCGTCACGTAGACGAGGGACAGCCCGTCGGTCCCGGTCTCCTCTGCGATCCCTCCACCGACGCCGATGGTCGCGTCGGCGTCGACCCGGTTGCCCACCACGGTGGAATTGGTCACGGTCAGGCCGGGAACCTCGGACGTCGTGATGGTCGGCGCGGTCGCGCCGAGGCCGGCCGCGGCGCGGTCGCGCCCCGAGCCGGGCCGATCCGTGCCGGGCTTGCCGGGTCGGTCCGATTCCACGCCCAGGATGGCGGCCCCGTGGAAGATCCCGCCGCCGGCGGCGAACTCGGTGGCGCCGACGGAGTTGCCCGAGACGGTCGTTGCCGCGATGGAGCCACCTTCGACGAAGATCCCGCCACCGGCGGCTCGAGCGAGACCGGCCGGGGCGGCGGCCGCGTTGGCCCGGACCTCCGATCCGGACATCTCGAGCTGTCCGGCCGTCACGCCGCCCCCGGTCGCCAAGGCATCGGCCCCGGGCCCGAAGACGAGGACCTGCACCAGGTTCTCCGCGAGCGTGCTGCCGGTCACCCGCGCGGACCCGGGGGCGTAGATCGCGCCGCCGAACCGTTCGCAGCGCTGCGAGCACCCACTCGGCCAACCACATTGGCGGTGAAGTCGCTGTCCTGCACCTCGAGGCGTCCGGTGACGAGGAGTGCGCCGCCGACGGCGCCGGCGTACTCGCCCTCGAGCGCGGCGGCCCCGTTGTCGAAGAAGCGCACGCCGGAGACCGTGGCGGACCCGTTGCCGAAGATGCCGCCCCCTGCACTCAGGGCGTCGCCCGGTGCACGTGACAACGCAGCGTTCCCGCGCACGGTGGAGCCCTCGAGCACGAGGGTGCCGGCCACTGCCACACCACCGCCGTAGACGGCACTCGCCACCGTGGCGTCGATCGTGTTGCCCGTGACCGTCACCCCGGACAGGGTGGCGTCGCCGTTGCTGAGGAGCCCGGCGCCGAAGAAGTCACCGACGAGCGTCACCGGCCCGGCGATCGTCCGCAGCACGTCGTCGGCGTCGCAGTCGGTGAGCGTGATGTCGGAGGTGATGACGATCTCGGCGTCGGTGGCGAACGCCGCGCGCAGCTCGGCTTCGGTGTCGACCGAGGTGAGCGCCCCGGCGGGGGGAACAACGGTGATCGCCACCGACGCCGCGACCAGTGCACCCGCCGCCAGCGCACGGAGCATGCGGACCACCCGGGTCCCGACGTCGTTCACCATCGAGACCTCCCGACGGGCGGAACCTAGCGTGCTGGACCCGGGTCAGGCGCCGGCGGCGAACTCCTCGACCATCACGCGGGCCTCCTCGTCGCGGTACTGCACCGGCGGCGACTTCATGAAGTAGGCCGACGGGCCGAGGAGGGGCCCACCGATGCCGCGGTCCTGGGCGACCTTGGCGCAGCGAACCGCGTCGATGATGACGCCGGCCGAGTTCGGGGAGTCCCAGACCTCGAGCTTGAGCTCCACGTTGAGGGGAACGTCACCGAAGTTCCGGCCCTCGAGGCGGATGTAGGCCCACTTGCGGTCGTCGAGCCAGGGCACGTGGTCCGACGGGCCGATGTGGACGTCGGAGGGGTCGATGCCCTGGGTGATCTGGCTGGTGACGGACTGGGTCTTCGAGATCTTCTTCGACTGGAGGCGCTTGCGCTCCAGCATGTTCTTGAAGTCCATGTTCCCGCCGAAGTTCAGCTGGTACGTGTGGTCGAGAGCCATCCCCCGGTCCTCGAACAGCCGGGCCAGGATCCGGTGCACGATCGTGGCGCCGACCTGGCTCTTGATGTCGTCGCCGACGATGGGCACGCCCGCGGCCGCGAACTTCGCCGCCCATTCGGGGTCGGAGGCGATGAACACAGGGATCGCGTTCACGAACCCGACGCCGGCATCGAGGCAGGCCTGGGCGTAGTACCGCTGGGCCTCCTCGGAACCCACGGGCAGGTAGCTCACCAGCACGTCGGCGCCCGAGTCCCGCAGCGCCTGGGCGACGTCGACCGGCTCGGCCGGCGACTCCTCGACCACCTCGCGGTAGAACTCGCCGAGGCCGTCGAGCGTGGGGGCGCGCAGCACGGTGACCCCGAGGTCGGGGACGTCGGCGAACTTCACGGTGTTGTTCGGCCCGGAGAAGATCGCCTTGCCGAGGTCGAGGCCGACCTTGGTGGCATCCACGTCGAAGGCGGCGACGAACTCGACGTCGCCCACGTGGTACCCACCGAGCACCACGTGCATGAGACCGGGGACCTGCTCGTCGGGGGCGGCGTCGCGGTAGTACTCGACGCCCTGCACGAGGCTGCTCGCGCAGTTGCCGATGCCGGCGATCGCAACGCGTACGGACTTGCTCATCGGGTGGCTCCTTCCTGAACCTTCGGGGATCCGGGGTCGGCTGCGGCGGGCGCAGCGGCCCCGGGGGTGTCGGAGACGGGGGCCTCGGACACCGGGGTGTCGGAGACGGGGGACTCGGCGACCTCGGCGGCGATCAGGCCCTCCACCCACTCGAGGTCGCGCTGGGTGGACCGGGTGCGGTGCTCGGCGAGCGAGAGGTTGTAGCGGTCGGTCCGGGTGCCCGGGGTCCGCCGGGACTGGTCGAGCCGGGCGATCAGCACCGTGCGGCGGCGCTCCAGCAGCGCGAGGCGGGCCGCCGGGGGCAGCTCGGCGCAGAACGCGAGCTTGAGGGCGAACGCCTTCTCCTCGTCGGGATAGCGGTCGTCGGCCAGGAGCAGCTCGGCGAAGCGGGCCTCGCCGGCATCGGTGATCCGGTAGGCCTTGCGGGCCCGGCGCGAGGGCTTGGCCGGGAGGGGGCCGGCCCGGCGGGCCGCAGCGAGGTCGCCCTTCAGCGATCCGGTGGCGGCGAAGCCGGGGGATTCGGCGGCGGGGACGACCACCTCGATGGCCCCCTCCCGCTCGAGTCGGCGCAGCGCCGGGTAGAGCGACCCGTAGGAGACGCCCCAGAGGAACCCCAGCGTGTCGCTGAGGCGCTTCTTCAACTCGTAGCCGTGGAGGGGCTGCTCCTTGAGCAGACCGAGGACGGCGATCTCGAGCATCGGGGCTCCGGGGCGGGTGGACGGAAGATGGACGGGAGGTGAAGTCGCAGAGGATAGCACACGCCGATGTATCGCATCGATACATCGGCGTGTGCGTTCCGGTCGGATCCCCGACGGCGGGCACTGCGGTCGGCGGCCCGGGGTGCCGGGCCTACACTCCGCCCGTGCGCCGTCACGTCGACTACGCCCTTGCCCGCCGGGCCGTACTGCGGGAGCTGCGCAAGGGACGCCTCGGCCGCCACGAGGTCTGCGACGCCCAGGTCGAGCTGGTCCGGGCCGCCCGCAACGTGGGCGAGCCGGCCGGGGCCGACTGCCCGGTCTGCGGGTCGGCCGGTCTCGTGCTGGTCTCGTACGTCTACGGCGAGGCGCTCCGGCGCGCCAACGGCCGGTGCGTCGACGCCACCGAGCTGGCCACCCTCGACGCCACCCACTCGGAGTTCGCCCGCTACGTGGTGGAGGTCTGCCCCGACTGCCGCTGGAACCACCTCCAGCGCCGCGAGCTCCACGGACGCCGCGACGCCGTGTAACGCCACCGGCGCGGGGATCGAGCGCCGGGAGAGATGGACGCGCCCCGGGCCGTTCGATAGCCTGGAGGGGCCGCCGGGAGCCGACCGTGCCCTGGACGGCGGAGGCACCGCCATGGCCGACTCGGCGACGAGCGTCCGTCCCGTCACCGCGCCCGAGATCGCGGCACGCAAGGGCTCGGGCACCCCGATCGTGATGATCACGGCGTACGACGCCCCCACGGCGCGTGTCGTCGCCGACGCCGGGGCCGACGTCATCCTGGTCGGCGACTCCGTGGCCAACGTCGTGCTCGGGTACGACGACACCCTCCAGGTCACCGTCGACGACATGGTCCACCACGTGGCCGCCGTGGCCCGGACCCGGCCCCGACCCCTCGTGGTCGGCGACATGCCCTGGCTCAGCTACCACGTGTCGGTCCCCGACACCGTCCAGAACGCGGCCCGGCTCGTGCGCGTCGGCGCCGGGGCGGTGAAGCTCGAGGGTGGACGCAAGCGCCTCGACCACGTGCGGGCGATCATCGACGCCGAGATCCCGGTCATGGGCCACCTCGGCCTCACGCCCCAGTCGGTGCACGCGCTGGGTGGCTTCAAGGTCCAGGGCCGCGACCTCGAGGCGGCGCGTGCCATCGTCGACGACGCCGTCGCGCTGGCCGACGCCGGGTGCTTCGCGATCGTGCTCGAGTGCGTCCCCGACGCGGTTGCCCGCCTCGTCACCGACAGCATCGCCGTCCCCACGATCGGGATCGGCGCCGGTCGGCACTGCGACGGGCAGGTCCTGGTCTTCCACGACGTCCTCGGCCTCGAGGACCGCACCACACCAAAGTTCGTGCGGCGCTACGCCGAGCTCGGCACCGACGCCCGGACCGCGCTCGCCGCGTTCGCCGCCGACGTCCGCCAGGGCCGCTTCCCGTCGAGCGACGAGACCTACCACGCCGCCGACACCGTGGCCGACGAGATCGCCCGCTACGGGCAGACCTCGGCCGGGGCCGACCCGGTCGCCGATGCACCCCGTTCGGGCGGCGGCGAGCCCCGCTCCGTCGGAGCCGGCCACTCGGCGTGAACCCCGTCCGCGCCCTCGCCGTGGGTGGCGGGGTGCTCCTGCTCGCCGGGGTCGCGCTGGTCGGGTGGGCGCTCGTCGGCACGCCACGGGCGAACGGTCCCGCACCGATGGTCGTGATCGGGTCCGGTCCGGCGCGGGCACCCTTCACCGGACTGACCGAGGCCGACGTCGTCGTGGGCGACCGGACCCTGCGGGTGGTGATCGCCGACGACCTCGACGAGCGGGTCGAAGGCCTACGGGGCCAGGTCGACGCCGCACCCTACGGCGGGATGCTCTTCGTCTTCCCTGGCGACGCCACGACCGGGTTCACGATGGCGGGGGTGCCCGGCCCGCTCGACCTCGCCTTCTTCGACGGCACGGGCCGCCGCCTCGGCGACCTCACCATGGCGACCTGCGCCGACGCCGACGCCACCTGTCCCGGGTACTTCGCGCCCCGCCCGTACCGCTTCGCGCTCGAGACCGCGGCCGGGGCGATGCCGCCGGGCGACCTGCGCCTCGTCGCCCGCTGACGTCACGGGGACCGGGCCCGCCGGTCCCGGTCGTCCGCGTCGTCCGACCACCGGTGGGTCGACCGGCCCTCCCGGGACCTCCCGGGGGGATGCTGGTAGCCTCACCGGTCCACAAGTGAAGTCCTGCTCCCTGCGGCCCCGGTCCCCGGTGGTCCGGAGGGAGCCCCGGGCCCGTTCGGCGCCCGTGGTCCGAAGGAGGTACCGGCCGATGCGGCCGTACGAAGTGATGGTCATCTTCGACGCGGAACTCGAGGACAGCGACGTCCGCGCCGCGGTCGAGCGAGCCACCGGGCTGATCAAGTCCAAGGGTGCCGAGCTCGGCCACGTCGACTTCTGGGGGAAGCGTCGGTTCGCGTACCGGCTCAAGCACCGCTGGGAGGGCTACTACGTGGTCTTCCAGGCCCGGGCCGAGCCGGCCGCGATGGACGAACTGAACCGGACGCTCGCCCTCGCCGACGAGGTCCTGCGCCACAAGGTGCTGCGGATCCCCGAGGTGGCCTACGGGCCGCCGAAGACCGCGGGATCCCCGGCTCCGGCGGAGGCCTGACCCCGGGTCCCGCCCGGGCAGCGAACAGGAGACTGCAGATGGCCGACAACACCGTCACGATCGTGGGCAACGTCACCCGTGATCCCGAGATCCGCTACACCGCGGGCGGGCAGCCCAACGCCTCGTTCGGCGTCGCCGTGAACCGGCGCTGGATGAACCGCCAGACCAACGAGTGGGAGGAGCGCGTGAGCTTCTTCAACGTCGTGTGCTGGCGGGAGATGGCCGAGAACGTCGCCGAGTCGGTGTCGAAGGGCACCCGGGTCGTCGTGACCGGTCGCCTCGAGCAGCGCAGCTGGGAGACCGAGAACGGCGAGAAGCGCACGGTCGTCGAGATCGCCGCCGACGAGGTCGGCCCCAGCCTGCGCTGGGCCACCGCCGCCATCACCCGCAACGAGCGCCGCGACGGCTTCGGCGGCGGAGGCGGCGGCGGCGGTCAGGGCGGCTCCGGAGGCGGCTCCGGTGGCGGTCGCCCCGCGGGCGGCTCGTCCGGCGGACCCCCGCCCCCCAGCTACGACGACTTCGGCGAAGAGCCGTTCTGAGTCCTGTCCCCCGGACGGTGACGCCGTCCTGCACGACCCCACGCACTGCCGGCCCCGACCGGCGATGAGGAGATCCCCACCATGGCCCGACCCCGCCCGCGCCGCCGCGACGACCGCGTCGAGCGCAAGCCGAAGAAGCGCGTGTCGATCCTCGACAGCGAGCAGATCACCTACGTCGACTACAAGGACGTCAACCTCCTGCGCCGGTTCATGTCGGAGCGGGCCAAGATCCGGGCCCGCCGGGTCACGGGCAACGACACCCAGCAGCAGCGTGAGATCGCCCGGGCGATCCGCGTGGCCCGCGAGATGGCGCTGCTCCCCTACAGCGTCCGGCAGGTGACCCACCGCAGCAAGCGGCGGACCGACCGGCCCGAGCGCGACGGTGCGCCCGGGGCCGCGGCACCGACCGGCGCCGAGGGCACCGAGGGGATCGAGGTGGAGATCCCGGCCGAGGAGCTCGAGGTCGGCGTCGACACGACGACCGAGGCGGAGGACACGTGATGAAGATCGTGCTGCGAGACGACGTGGAGAACCTCGGGCGCAAGGGTGACGTGGTGGACGTGGCCGACGGCTACGCCCGCAACTACCTGGTGCCGCGCGGGCTCGCGATGAAGGCGACCAAGGGCGTCGTCGCCCAGGCGGAGGCCATGCGCCGCAACCGGGCCGCACGCGACGCACGCGACCGTGAGGCAGCCCAGACCGCCGCCGCGACCCTCGCCGGCGCCCGGCTCGAGATCACGGCTCGGGCGGGGGAGGGCGGCAAACTCTTCGGCTCGGTCACCTCGACCGACATCGCCGAGGCGCTGCAGGCCCGTCACGGCCTCACGGTCGACCGCCGCCGGATCGCCCTCGCCGAGCCCCTCAAGGAGCTCGGCGACGTGGAGGTCTCGGTGCAGCTCCACCCCGAGGTCTCGGCGACGCTCACCGTCGCCGTCGTCGCCGGCTGACCGTCGATCGTCCCCCTCGGGCGGCTGGCTCCGCCCGGGTGACCCCCCGCATCCGCCCCGGTCCTGGACCGGGGCGGCGGCGCGTCGGGCCTGGTCAGGGGGTCGGCGGGCCGCGCGCATGACTGTCCCACCCCGATGAGAGGGTGGGCGGGTGCCCAAACTGTCCACACCGCGGGCCCCGACCTGTGGACGGCGGATCCCCGCTGTGCACAGGCGAAGCCCCGGTTCTCCCGAGGCTGGGTCCACGATCTGTGGACAAGTTCCGGGGTGTTCCCCTTCCGTTCCACAGGCTGTCCGTCGTAGAACTGCGGCCACACCGGACCAGGGGTCCGGACCGTGAGCGGAGCAGCGGCCACCGGGCCGCCGCCGGCGACGGAAACGGCCCGTAGGGCCGAGGGGGCGAGCAGGCCGGTGGTGCAGTCGATCGACGAGGTCCGGCGCGGTCAGCGCGGTCGGGTGCCCCCGCACAACCTCGAGGCCGAGGAGTCCCTCCTCGGGGCGATGCTGCTCTCGCGCGACGCCATCAGCGCGGCGACCGAGGCCCGGGTCGAGACGTCCGACTTCTACAAGCCCGCTCACGCGCACATCTACGACGCGGTCATCGCCCTCTACAGCGTCGGGGAGCCGGTCGATCCGGTCACCGTCGCCGACGAGCTGCGGCGGTCCGACCTCCTCGACCTCGTGGGTGGGCGGGCGACCCTCCTGCGCCTCCAGGCCGAGACCCCGGCGTCGGCCAACGCCGGCCACTACGCGAAGATCGTCAACGAGCTGGCGCTGCTCCGTCGCCTCATCGGCGTCGCGTCCGACATCGCCGAGATGGGCTACGACGACTCGACCGAGGTCGTCGAGACGCTCGACCGGGCCGAGTCGATGGTGTTCGAGGTCGCCGAGCGGCGGGTCTCCGAGTCGATGATCGACGTCTCCGCCGCGTTGCAGCAGACCCTCGACCAGCTCGAGCGCATCTACGGCCAGACCGAGCGCATCACCGGCGTCCCCACGGGCTACGCCGACCTCGACGACCTGCTCCTCGGTCTCCAGCCCTCCACCCTCAACGTGGTCGCCGCCCGCCCCGCGGCGGGCAAGACCGCGTTCGCGTTGGGCGCCGCGGCCAACGTGGCGATGGAAGCCAACCGCCCGGTGATCTTCTTCTCGATGGAGATGGGCACGCTCGAGCTCACGAAGCGGCTCCTCGCCGCCGAGGCCCGGGTCGACGCGCGCAAGCTCCAGACCGGCCAGATCAACGAGGCCGAGTGGACCCGTCTGTCCCACGGGGTCGGGCGGCTGGCCGAGGCGCCGCTGTTCATCGACGACAACCCGCACTGCACGGTGATGGAGATGCGGGCCAAGGCCCGGCGCATGAAGGCCCGTAACGGCGACCTCGGCTTGATCGTCGTCGACTACCTCCAGCTCATGCAGCCGTCGGGCAAGCGGGGCGAGAACCGGCAGGTCGAGGTGGCCGACATCTCGCGGGGCCTCAAGATCCTCGCCCGCGAGCTCGAGTGCCCGGTCGTCGCGCTGTCGCAGCTGAACCGGCAACTCGAGTACCGCGCCGACAAGCGGCCGATGCTCGCCGACCTGCGGGAGTCGGGGTCGCTCGAGCAGGACGCCGACGTCGTGATCTTCCTCTACCGCGATGAGATCTACAACCCCGAGTCCGACCAGCGCGGCACCGCCGAGATCATCGTGGCCAAGCACCGGAACGGGCCCACCGGCATGACCCGGTTGGCCTTCCTCGACCACCTCACCAAGTTCGCCAACATGGCCCGGGAGTAGTCCCGGCGTCGGGCTCAGGTCCCGGTGCCGGACCGGCGCCGGTTCGCACCGGCCGAGACCGCGGCGCCCACGTCGGGGGCCAGCAGTGACGCACCCACGAGCACGGCGGCGATGAGCACGGCCGCGGGCCCGGCGTGGGGGAGCACCTCGACCACCACCGGTGCGCCGATGGCGGTGGCCACGGTCATCAGCGCGATCGACATACCCGACGCCACCCCCGGGCGCGGGGCCCAGGCGAAGAGCGGGCGACAGCCCTGGATGCCGAACGCGCAGCCCCATCCGGTGACGAAGGCGCTCACCGTGATGAGGAGGTCGTTGCCCACGAGGAGCCCGGTCGTGCCGGCGGCGCAGGCGACCAGCGACAGGATCATCCCGATGCGGGTGGGCAGGTGCCGCAGGGCGTTCCAGGCCAGCTGAGCGGTCGCCACGATGGCGCCCACCGCGAACGATCCGGCGGCGACGGCGTACATCACCGGCTGGTCGATCGCGACGCGGAACAGCAGGTCCTGCTGGTAGAGGCACAGCGACGCGACGGCCATCATGCCGATGCTGCGCCAGACGGCGGACTCGGCCACCACGGGCCGGTCGGGGGTGTCGACGATCTCCACCGGACGCAGACCCCGCCGGGTGAACATCACCGTGCCCACCAGCACCGTGGCGGGCACGAGCGCGAAGGTCACCGGGGCGAGCAGGATCACCGCGACCAGGACCGCGCCCACCAGCTTGCCGATGTCGAAGGCCCACCCCACCCCGAACGCACCCACGGCGCGGTCGTCGCCGGCGGCATCGGCGAGGGCCGGGGTCACCGCCGCCGACCAGACGGCGCGGGTGATGCCGGCGGCGGCGCCGGCGCCGAGCAGCACCACCTCGGGGACGGCCCGGGTCCCGGCCAGCGCCAGCACCGTCACCGCAACCGCCTCGACGACCCCGGAGGCGCGGACCACCGGTGCGGCCGAGCCCCGGTCGTGGCGGTGCCCGACCCACAGGGCCCCGAGGGCGCTGGCGATGCTCAGGCAGGCGACGAACCAGGCCGCCCGGGTCGGGCTCCCGTAGCGCCAAGCGCCCCAGACCCCGGCCAGGGTGGCGGCGTAGGCGCCGGTCATCCGCAGCACGAATCCCGAGATGAGGAGTCGGTAGTACCCCGATCGGCGGATCAGGGCGACGAGGGGGTTCCGGAGCACGGGGGTCCTATCGGGCGCGGTCGGTGCACCGTAGCGAACGCCGGGCCGTCACCCCGGCTCCGGCTCACGCGCCGGTGAGGCGTTCGCGCACTTCGTCGGGGTGTAGGGCGAAGTCCGCGAGCGAGTACTCGTGGCGCCCGAACCGGTCGGCGGCGTGTGCGGCCAGGAACGCCCGCATCCGGGCCTCGACCCCAGCAGTGAGGTCCATCCCGTCGAAGGCCGCGATCTCGCGGACGACCCCGATCGGGTCGGCGACGAGGCGGTCGTACTCGACGTCGAGGAACGCGACCGTCGGGTGCCGGCTCCGGGTCGCGGCCGTGCGCTCGACGATCGCCGCTGCGACGTCGAGCCAGTGCGTCCGGATGTAGGCCGTGTGGTCGGCTGCGCTGAACGTCCCCGAGAGCGAGCGGACGAGACTGCACAGCGAGCCGATCACGGGGACCGGGTCCCGGTGGGTGACCACGACGCGCGCGTCGGGGTACTGCGCCAGCAGCGCGTCGAGGGCGAGCCCGTGGTGCGGGCTCTTCAACGACCAGCGCCCGGGGGCGCGCGACTGGAGTACCTGCAGCACCATCCGGTGGTGGGCGTAAGCGGCGTGCTGGTCGGCGGCGAGGAGCCAGCGTCCGTAGGTGGGCAGGTTGGCGAGGGTCTCCCACAGCAACGACGTGAAGTGCTGGGCGAGCAACGTCACACACTCGGTGGGCCCGTCGGCGGGCTCGTGGTGGATGGTCTTGAACCCGGGGTTCAGCGCGTCGAGCAGACCCGACGCGGCTTCGGCGGTGGCGATGCGCGGGTCGGTCGTGAGGGTCGCGGCCTCGGGGGGTGGCACCGGGTCGGTGGCCTCCCACCGGTACAGCGCCCGCCGGCGGGGATCGGCGGCGAGCAGCCCGCTCAGGAGCGTGGTGCCCGTACGGGGCAGGCCGACCACGAACAGGGGCGCGCCGACGGACGCCTCGCCGACGGCGGGACGGGTCCGGTGCCAGTCGACGATCCGCAGCCGGTTGCGCAGGGCGGTCCCGATCTGCTGCGCGAGCGCTGCGTGCCCGAGCTCGGTGAGCTGCGCCTCCCCGAGCGAGTCCACGAGCGCCGTGAGTCCCTCCCGGTACGACGGGTCCCCGAAATCGTCGAGCCCGGTGGCGGCGACCGCGTCGGCCTCGAGGGCGGCGAGGGCGTCCGTGGTGTCCACCGGGATGTGGTAGCACGCCGCGTCTGTGCCCGCGCCCGGAGGGGTTGGCTACGCTCCGGCGCGGTCCGGCGGTGAGCGGGACGGGGGGGGTGCGGCGATGCTCGACGTGGTGCTCCGCGGTGGCGTGGTGGTGGACGGATCGGGTCGGCCCGGAGTGGTCGCCGACATCGGCGTG
>Ga0194129_10001504_pt1 | contig 38117 bp, 33 predicted proteins | sample TA2KigCa35mmetaG_FD_150862 | JGI IMG/M metagenome (GOLD analysis project Ga0194129, IMG submission 150862) | Freshwater microbial communities from Lake Tanganyika, Tanzania - TA2015038 Kigoma Deep Cast 35m | ecosystem: Environmental > Aquatic > Freshwater > Lake | place: Tanzania: Lake...
GCGCGTGCTCGGAGCCGCCGCCGCCGCCCCTGCCGGCATCCTCACCGAGCAGTTCGCGCTCGACCGCGACAGCATCGCCGGGAGCGTCCTCGGATCGATGGCGGTGGTCGCCTGGTCGGAGGTGTTCGGCTACGACCCCCGGACCGTGGTGCGGCCGCTGTTCCTCGGGCGGGTCCGCAGCGCGGCCGGGCGGTGCGTGATCGCGGCGGGCGCACTGAGCGACGCGGCGCTCTCCGCCGACGCGCTGGTGCTGAAGAGCCGGATGTGGAGTGCCGACCCGGCCTCGACCCCACCTTGGCGGGAGCAGTTCGTGGCCAACACCCCGACCCCGCCGGTGGCCGTGCCCGTCCTCGTCACCCAGGGCACCGACGACCGGGTGGTCCGGCCCCCGACCACCGCCCGCCTGGTCGAGCGGTTCCGTGCCGCCGGCACCGACGTCGAGGAGCGAATGCTGCCCGGGGTGAACCACCTACGGGCCGAGAAGGTCTCGGCGCCCATCGTGGCCCGGTGGTTCGCCGGGATCGACCGGGCGGCCTGAGCCCGGACGGGCGCTCGGCCCGGTCCCGGCCTCGGTGAGCGTCCCGCGGGTCGCCGCGTCCTAGGCTGACCTCCATGACCTACGAAGACATTCCCAAGCCCGAGCCCAAGGAGATCGACGAGCAGAACTGGGTCGTGCTGGGCCACCTCATCTCGAACGAGGTCCTCCGGGGCCGGCCGCAGGGCGACGAGCGCTGCGACAACTGCCTCTACTACATGGACCCGTCGACCGACATCTCGTACTGCTGGCACCCGCGCGTGCGCATCCTGGTCGGCGACCAGTGGTGGTGCCAGTGGTGGGAGCCGATCACGGAGTGATCCCGGTCACCGGGCGGTGGTGAGGAGTATCGCCCCGCCCGGGGTCAGGCCTCCGTTGGTGAGGACGGCCACCTCGGCGCCCGCGACCTGACGGGCCCCGGCGTCACCCCGCAGCTGGGTGACCGCTTCGTGGAAGAACCCGAACCCGTGCGTGCGGCCGTGCGAGAGCTGGCCGCCGTGGGGGTTGAGGGGCAGCTCCCCGCCGAGGCGGATGCGGTCGCCGCCGGCCAGGAAGTCGCCGGCCTCGCCGATCCCGCAAAAGCCGAGCGCCTCGAGCCACGACAGGCAGTTGAACGAGAAGCCGTCGTAGAGGAGCGCGAGGTCCACATCGGCGGGCGTGAGGGTCGAGCGGCTCCACAGGTGCGCGCTCGGGCCCATGATCTGCGGCTCGTGGCTGATCGTGCCCTGGTCCCACTCGATCGGCTCGAGGATCTGCGTGCCCACCGAGTCCACCAGCACCGGCGGGCGGGCCAGGTCGGCGGCCGCGTCACGCGCCGACACGATGATCGCGATCGAGCCGTCGCACGGGATGTCGCAGTCGTACAGCCCGAACGGTGTCGTGATCATCCGGGCCGCGTAGTAGTCGTCCATGGTCATCGGCTCGCGGTAGATCGCGTCCGGGTTGAGCGACGCGTGGTACCGCTGCGTGGTGGCGATCGCACCGAGCGCGTCGCGGGTCGTGCCGTAGCGGGCGAAGTGGTGCGACGCGTTGATCGCGAGGTTCACCGCGGCCGACCCCGCTCCGAACGGCAGGCTGAAGTCCATCGGGGGCGCCACCGGGCCACGCCCATGAGGATGATCGAGCCCCTGACGCATCCGCTCGGTCGCGGTCGCCTCCCAGACGGTGCGGAAGCACAGGACGTGGCGGCAGAGGCCGGCGGCCACCGCGAGCATCGCGTTGACGACCGCGCCGCCCTGTCCGGGAAGATCCCCGCCCCCGGCGAACCAGGTCGGCTGCAGGCGGAGCGCGGCCTCGAGCGCGACGATGCCGCCCTCCGAGTGGCCGCCGGGCGCAGGACCCGCCGGGTAGGTGGACAGGCCGTCGATGTCGTCGAAGTCGAGGCCGGCGTCGGCCACCGCGCGACGGCACGCCTCGACGGTCAGCGCGAGCGGATCGACCATCAGCCGCCGACCGAGCCGGGACATGCCGATCCCGGTGATCGCCACCCGGTCCTCGAACTTCTCGGCGGTCCGCATCGGCCGCACGCAGCGCCGGGTCGCCTCGGGGTCGACCGCGAGCGGCGGGAGCTCGGGCGCAGGGGCTGCGCCGGTTGGCCGGAACAGCGGGAACCAGGTCCCGCCGTCCTCGGCGAACTCGACCGCGACCGGCATCCCCACGAACACCTCGTCGGGGGCCACGCCGACGACGTTGGTCGTGCAGAAGACCCGGGGGTCCTCCTCGAGCGCGACCGAGGCCACCACGTAGGGCGGCGCGAACATCGGGAGCCACTGCTGGTGGTTGACCGTGCAGCCGACCACGGTGCCCCGGCCGCTCACCGGCGCAGGGGTCAGGCTCGCCCCGCGGCAGTAGTGGCAAACGGGCTTGGGCGGGTGGACGAGCTGCGCGCAGTCGTCGCAGCGCAGCACCCGCAGGACCCCGTCGGCACCCGAGGTCCAGAAGAACTCGGCCTCGGGCATCCGGTAGGGCTGGGGACGGTCGGCGACCACGGGGACCTCCGGGCTCGGGACGGGCCCGCCAGCCTGGCCCAGGCACGGGCGACCGGGCGAACCGCCGGGGCGCGAGCCGTCGGGGCGCGCCCGAGCGGTGCCCCCAGCCGGGCCCCGGGGCCGTCCCGGTAGCGACGCGGGCATGAAGATCGTCGTCGCCGCCCTCAAGGGTGGAGTGGGCAAGACCACCACCAGCATCTACCTCGCCGCCCTCGCCACCGCCGCCCGCAAGGACGTCCTCGTGGTGGACGCCGACCCCCAGGGCAGCGCGGCCGACTGGATCGAGTCGGCCGAGGACCCGGCGCTCGAGCGGGTCGCGCTGGCCGAGGCGCCCACCGAGCGGCTCCTGGCCAAGGCGCTGGCGGGCGCCACCCCCGAGCAGGTCGTGGTGGTGGACTCGCCCCCGGGCAACGAGCGGATCATCGGCCACGCGCTCGAGCAGGCCGACGTCGTGGTGATCCCGACCCGGGTCGGCGGCGTCGAGTGGCCCCGGGTCGACGTGGTCCGCCGGATGATCCCGCGTCGCACCCCGTTCGGGCTCGCGATCTGCTCGGCCCGGACCTTCACCCGCGACTACGCCGAGACCGTGCAGTACTGGGCCGACCACGGCGTCGAGGTGTGGGGCACGATCCCCGAGCGGGTCTCGGTCGCCGCCGGGCCCGACCGGTTCCTGTCGGAGGACGGGCTCGACGCCTACCGCCCGCTCTGGCGCACGGTGCTACGCCGCGCCGACTGAGCGACCCCGGCGACCCGAGGCCCCGGGTGGACGCGGGCCCGGCGGGGGGCGCTACCGTTTCTGACGCTGCGTCAGATCCCCGGGGCGGGCGCCCCGGAGCCTCGGAGGGTCTCATGGCCGACCGCTACACGATCATCTCCACCGACACCCACGCCGGGGGGAGCCACGAGCAGTACCGCGAGTACCTCGACCCGGCCTACCGCGACGACTTCGACGCGTGGCGGGGCCAGTACAAGAACCCCTGGAAGGACCTGCGCGACACCGACCTGCGCATCCGCAACTGGGACGACGACCGCCGCAACGCCGACCAGCTGGCCGACGGCGTGGTCGGTGAGGTGATCTTCCCGAACACGGTTCCGCCGTTCTACCCCGGGTTCGTCCTCTTCGCCCCGCCACCCACCCCCGACCAGTACGAGCACCGCCTCGCCGGGGTCCGGGCCCACAACCGGTGGCTGGTCGACTTCTGCAACCAGTTCCCCGAGCGGCGGGCCGGCGTCGGGCAGATCTTCCTCAACGACGTCGACGACGCCATCGCCGACGCGATCTGGATCAAGGAGCACGGCCTGCGCGGCGGCATCCTGCTCCCCAACATCCCGCCCGACTGCAAGCACGTCGCCCCGCTCTACGACCCGGTCTACGACCCGCTCTGGAAGACCCTCGAGGGGCTGGAGATCCCGGTCAACGCCCACGGCGGCACCGGGTCCCCCGACTACGGCAAGTACGCGGCCACGCCGCTGCTGCTCATCACCGAGGTGCCCTTCTACTCCCAGCGTCCGCTCGTCTACTTCATCCTCGGCGGCGTGTTCGCCCGCTTCCCCGAGCTGAAGTTCGTGCTCACCGAGACCGGCAGCGCCTGGCTGCCGGGCCTCCTGCGCGACCTCGACCGCACGCTCGGCCAGGTGCGCAAGGGATCGATCGGCGAACTCAAGTACCGCGCCGAGGACGCGATCACCGGGTCGGCGACCGACTACGTGATGCAGAACGTGTACGTGGCGGCCAGCCAGCCCGGCCCGCTCGACGCCAAGATCGCCGACTTCCTGCCCACCGACCGGTACATGTGGGGCAGCGACTACCCCCACGACGAGGGCACCGGCCCCTACACCCGGGAGCACCTGCGCCAGATCTTCCACGACGCACCCGAGGACAAGCTCCGTCGGATCCTCGCCGAGAACGCGGCGAAGCTCTACGGGTTCGACCTCGACGCCCTCGCCCCGCTCGCCGCGGAGTACGGCCCGACGGTCGAGGAGATCCGCCAGCCGCTCACCGAGCTGCCCGAGAACCCGAACATGGCCCTGCTGCGGGGTGCGGCGGCCTGAGGGCCCTCACCACGCACGACGACCCGGGGAGGATCAGCCCGTCGCGGGTCGGCCCGGCGCGAACGGCACCCGCTTGAAGCCGTGCACGTTGCTCATGTGCACGCGCTCCAGTCCGGCCTCGTCCACCGAGTAGTCGGGGAACCGTCGGGCCAATTCCTCGAGTGCGATGCGGCTCTCGAGTCGGGCCAGTGCCGCCCCGAGGCAGAAGTGGACCCCGTGCCCGAAGCCGAGGGCCACGTGCTCGCCGCGAGAGATGTCGAAGCGGTCGGGATCGGGGTACGCGCGCTCGTCGCGGTTGGCCGAGCCGGTGAGCAACAGGAGACGCGCGCCGGCCGGCACGGTCACGCCGTGCCGGGTGACCGGCTCGGTGCACACCCGCCCCTGGTACTGCGACGGCGCCCAGTAGCGCAGGATCTCCTCGACCGCACCGGGGATCGTCGACGGGTCGGCCAGGACCGCGCGCCACTCGTCGGGGTTGCGCTGGAAGAGTACGACCGCGTTGGCCAGCAGCTTGGTCACCGTCTCGGTCCCCGCCGAGCCGATCAGCTGGCAGAAGCCGAGCACCTCCTCGTCGGTGAGGCGGGTGGCGACGCCATCGTCGCCGACCACCTCGGCCTCGAGCAATCGGCTGATCATTCGGTCGTCGGGCCGGGCTCGCTTCTCCGCAAGCAGACCGGCCCAGTACTCGTGCATCTCCACCATGGCGAGGAACGCGTGCTCTGGAATGAACGGGGGCTCCTCGGTGCGCTCGAGCGTGGTGTCGATGGCCACCCGCAGGCGGTCACGGTCGGCCTCGGGCACCCCGATGAGCTCCATGATCACGTTCGATGGCAGGAGTGCCGAGAAGTCCTCGACGAAGTCGCCCCCACCCTGCTCGGCGAGCCGATCGAGGTAGCGCCCGGCGAGGTCGCGGACGAACGACTCGAGCTCGTTGATCGCCCGGGGCGTGAACGCCCGGCTCACCAGCCGACGCTGGCGGTCGTGACGGGGCGGGTCCATGAAGATGATCATCGGCGAGATCAGCGAGGTATCGATCTGCTCGAGGGTCGTGCCCTCGGCCGACGACAGCAGCGAGGGCTGCTGGGAGCCCCAGAGCACGTCCTCGTGGCGTGACCACGCGTACCACCCGTCAGGATGGCGGTACACGGGATCGTGGTCGCGCAGCCACTGGTAGGTGGGGTACGGGTCCTCGTGGAACTCGTGGGAGAACGGGTTCAGCTCCACCGTGGGCCTCCTCGGATCGGGCGCGGCGACGGGTCGCCGGCGCCGCTCACTTCACGGCGAGGGGGTTGAGCGGCGTCCCCACCGCGTTGGCGATCTTCAGGGCCGGCGCGCAGAGGAGGAACTCGGATACCCCGTCGGCCGCGCAGTCGGCGGCGAGGGCCTCGAGGTCGAACATCTCGCCGAGCGTCATCCCCATGTCGCGGATCAGCACGTAGTGCACCGGCATCCGCAGATCCGGATCCGGGCACGGGTACTGCTCGACCCCCCAGTTGTCGGCCGCCACCGCAGCGACGTCGCGCTCGTGGAGCCAGCGGCAGCAGTCGATCGTCAGGCCGGGCTCGCGCGTCATGAAGTCGGTGGCCGACTGGTCGCGGAACACGCGGGTCCATCCCGTGTGCAGCAGCACGATGTCGCCGTCGCGCACCTCGACCCCCTGGGCCGCGCACGCGGCGTCGAGCTCCGCGGGGGTGATGCCGTGGTCGGGGGCCAGGCAGTCGACCCCGTGCAGTCGGGCCACGTCGAGCAGGACCCCTCGTCCGATGACCCCGCGGGCCAGCGCGTCGATGGCCAGGCGCGACGCGCCCCCTCGTGCCGTGACCGCATCGATCGACACGTCGTTGTAACAGACGTCGTCGTAGAACACGTGGGCGAGCCCGTCCCACTGCGTGGCGCACTGCAGGGGCATGAAGATGAAGTCGTCGGTGAAGCCACCGCCGTCGGGGAAACGGGGCTCGCCGGTCACCGACATCAGGTGCACCGGGTTGATGCGCCCGCCCATCCCGATCTGGGGGCCGTTCGCCCCGAGCGTGTAGCCGAGGTCGAAGACCCGCCCCGTGCGGGCCAGCGTTGCCGCCGCGGCGACGTGGGCCGGGGTGATGAAGTTCAGCGTGCCGAGCTCGTCGTCGGGACCCCACCGGCCCCAGTTCGACAGCTCACACCCCAACGCCCGGAAGTCGATCGCCACGGTGTCCCCCCTCGTCGGCGCCTCGTCGGCGATCCGGATCGTAGGTCGGCGCCGGCGCCCGCGCCCGGGCGCGCGCTCGGGGCGCTCAGGCCGGGACCGAGCGGGTGGTCGCGACCGCGGCGATGTTCCCGGTCGAGGCGTCGTGCACCTCGACCCGGGCCATGCCGCCGTGGGCGTCGGCCGTGGCCGATGCGGGTCCCACCCGGACCCCCCGGACGAAGCGCAGGTGGATCGACTCGAGCCGGGCCGCGCCCGGATCGGCGGCCAGGGCCGCCTCCTCGGCGACCACCGCGAGCATCCCCCCGTTGATCGCCATGGCCCCGTTGTGCACCACCGAGGTGCTGGGCAACACCGCGGTCCCGGGACCGGTGCGGACGCAGCCGATCCGCTCCGCGATCGGCACGGTGAGCGTGCCGCGCGGCGTGCCGAAGCGGCCGAGCACCTCGTCGAGGTCGGGGGACCGGAACCCGGGCTCGGGGATGGCCATGAACGCGCCGCTCCCGTAGCCGACCACCCGGCCCGTCGGGGATCGGAACTCCATGTCGGTCACGATGACGTTCCGGCCCGCCCGCACCAGGCGCGACACGCCGAGGATGCGGTCGAGGCCGGCCGCCTCGGGGAAGAGGTGGACGTCGAGGTCGAGGGTCACGGGGAGCCGGGGCGCGAGGGCCCGGATGGCGTGGAGCCCGAGGACGGCGTCGGCCTGGGTCGCCGCCACCGACGGCCGCACCACGTCGGTGCCCGGGGTGCACATGGTCTCGAGCACGGGGAACTCCCCGTGCAGCTCGTCGCCCACCGCCACGATGGTCAGGGCGAGCTCGGGCAGGACGCTGTCGTCGGCGAGCTGGTCGCCGGAGCGCTCGGGGGACGGGGCCGTCATCGGGCCGGGAGGCTAGGCCGTCGGCCGCACCCGCACCCGCACCCGCACCCCGGACCCGCACCTCCACCCGGACCCGCGCCCGCCCGGGCCCCGACACCGGATCGGGGTGGTGCGCCCCGCCCGGAATCGATACGTTCTCCCGGGGGGGCCGATGCGGCAGATCCGGGTGCACGGCCCCGACGACGTCCGCCTCGACCGGGTCGACCCGCCCCGGCCCGGACCCCGCGACGCGGTGGTGCGGGTCGGCGCCTGCGGCATCTGCGGGTCGGACCTCTCCTACATCCACATGGGCGGGCTGACCGGCGCACCCATGTGCCTGGGGCACGAGGTGGCCGGGATCGTCGACTGGGTCGGCGACGAGGTCCCCGGGGTCGCGGTCGGCGACCGCGTGATCGTGTACCCGACCGCGCCCGACGGCACGTCCATCGGCAGCGGCGCCGACGAGGGTGGCCTCACCGACGCGCTCCTCGTGCGCGACGCGGCAGCCGGGGGTCGGCTGTTCGCCGTCCCTGCGGGGATGCCGCTGGCCCACGCCGCGCTCGGTGAGCCGCTCGGGATCGGCATGCAGGCGGTCAACCAGGCCGACGTCGCCCCGGGGGACTCGGTGGCGGTGTTCGGCTGCGGGCCCATCGGGCTCATGGCCGTCGCCACCCTGCTCTACCGGGGGATCCACGAGGTGGTGGCCGTGGACCTGAGCCCGACCCGCCGGGCCCTGGCCGAGCGCCTCGGCGCGCAGGCCGTGCTCGACCCGGCCACCGACGACGTCTGGGCCGAGCTGGCCCGGCTGCACGGGACCGCACCGTTCCGCTTCGGCCCCACCCCCGCGACCGACGCCTACATCGAGGCGTCCGGCGCCCCGTCGGTGATCGGCGACGTGATCCGTCACGGCCGGGTCGACGGCCGGATGGCCGTGGTCGCACTGCACTTCACCCCGGTGGCGACCGACTATCTCACCCTGTTGATGAAGCAGTTCACGATCCGGGGCTCGATCGAGTACCCGCCCCGGTTCGAGGACGCGGTCGAGCTCCTCGCCCGGCGCGACCTCTCCGACCTCGTCACCCACCGCTTCGACCTCGACGACTTCCACGCCGGCCTCGCCCTCCTCGAGGGCTCCAAGGACTGCGGGAAGGTGATGATCACCATGGGGGTGGAGTGATGCCCGGACGCAATGCCGTCAGCAATGCCGTCACCTTCGACTTCTCCGGCGTTACCGCACTCGTGACCGGCGGCACCAGCGGGATCGGGCACGCCGTGGCCACCGCCTTCGCCGATGCCGGGGCCGCCGTGACCGTGACCGGGACCCGCTCCGCCCCGTCCGAGTACCCCGACGTCGCGCTCGATCGGTTCACCTACCACGCGCTCGACACCCGCGACGCCGATGCCGTCGACCGGCTCGCCGCCGGGATCACCACGCTCGACGTGCTGGTGAACAACGCCGGCGCGAACTTCGCCGGTGGCGACGAGTGGGATCCCGACGGGTTCTCGGCCGCCCTCGCCTGCAACGTCGAGGGAGCGGTGCGGCTCACGACCCGGCTGCGCGACGTGCTGCGGGCCAGCGACCTCCCCGGTGGCGCATCGGTCGTGAACGTCGTGTCGATGACCGCCTACCGCTCCACCACGATCGTGCCCGGGTACTCGGCCGCGAAGGCCGCCCTCCTCGCCATGACCCGGAACTTCGCCGTGCACTGGGTGGGCGACGGCATCCGGGTCAACGCGGTCGCCCCCGGCCTCGTGGCCACCCGCATGACCGCGCCGATGCACGACTGGCCCGAGCTCCTCGACGCCGAGCTGGCCAAGGCGGCGATGGACCGGATGGCCACCCCCGAGGAGGTCGCCGCCGCCGTGCTCTTCCTGTCGTCGTCTGCATCGGCGTACACCACCGGCGCCGCGTTCGCGGTCGACGGTGGGTACCTCGCGGTGTAGCCCGTGCCCACCGACATCCGCATCACCGACCTGGCCCGGCCCGAGCTCACCGGATTCCAGCGCGCCGCGCTCGAGTTCGGCGAGACCCAGACCGTGGACCTGTCGGTCGACGCAGTGCTCGGCGCCGCCGTCGTGGCGAGCGGGCTCGACGACTTCGGACCCGACGACTTCCGCGCGCGTCTCGACCTCTGGGTCCGCGAGGTCGACGAGGACCCCGACCGCACCGGGCTCGGGCGCCTGATCCTGTTCGGCAATGTCGTGCGCTACGCCACCAACCGACTGCGCACCGTCGACCTCCTGCGCCGCCACCCCGAGATCCACGACGTCGAGATCGCCCGGCCGGTGATCGTCATCGGGCTCCCCCGCTCGGGCACCACCAACTTGGTCAACCTGATCGGCGCCGACACGCGGTTCCGGTCGATGCCGTTGTGGGAGAGCTACGAGCCGGTGCCCGACCCCCGGGAGACCCCCGGACCCGACGGGGTCGACCCCCGCTGGACCCGCTGTCAGCAGATGTGGGAGGCGATGCGCACGAGCACGCCCCACGTGGCTGCGATGCACCCGATGGAACCCGACCACATCCACGAGGAGATCGAGCTCCAGCTCTCCGACTTCGCGTCGTACAACCAGGAGTGGGTCGGCCGGGTCCCCCGGTGGCGCGACCACTACCTCGCCCACGACCAGACCCCCCACTACGAGTGGATGCGGACCGGACTGCAGGTCCTCCAGTGGTACCGACCCCGGGAGCGCTGGGTGCTCAAGTCGCCCCAGCACCTCGAGCAGATCGGGCCGCTCCTGCGCGTGTTCCCCGACGCGACGGTCGTGGTCACCCACCGTGACCCCGTGGCGGTGGTGCAGTCGACCGCCACGATGATGGCCTACGCCGCCCGCATGAGCTACCGCGACACCCGGCCCGAGTGGTACCTCGAGTACTGGACCGACCGGATGCGCCGCCTGCTCGAGCGCGGGGTCCGGGACCGCCACCTCCTCCCGACCGATCGGACCCTCGACGTGTACTTCGACCGGTACATGGCCGACGAGGTGGGCACGGTCGCCGAGGTCTACGACCTCGCCGGGCTCGCGCTGACCGACGAGGCCCGGGCCCGGATCGAGGCGTACCGGGCCGCGCACCCCCGCGGCAGGGACGGTCGCGTCGTCTACGACCTGCGGGCCGACTTCGGGGCGACCCCCGAGCAGGTCCGTGCGCCCTTCGGCTTCTACTTCGACACCCACGACGTACGGATCGAGGTCCGGTGAACATCTCCGAGCAGGTCGACCACCTCATCGACACCCGTCCCGGCCGAGCGCTGCTCACGCCTGCGTACGACGACCCGGCGCACCCGATCGTCGACGGTCTCCTCTACCGTTCCGGCGGCACCACCGCCGCCTACCTGCTCCTCACCGACGCCGGGCGGGTCGTGGTCAACACCGGCATGGGCTACGAGGCGCCCCACCACAAGCGCCTGTTCGACGCGGTCCGGCCGGGGCCGACGCACCACATCATCACGACCCAGGCCCACGTCGATCACGTGGGTGGCGTCGACCTGTTCCGGGAGCCCGGCACCGTCTACGTCGCCCAGGCCGCCAACCCGGCCTGCCAGGCCGACGACGCCCGCATCGCGGGCCTGCGCATGCGCACCGCCGGCATCTGGTTCGACATGCTCGGCACCGACGCCCGGCGGATCGCCGAGCAGAACCCCGGCGTGCCCATGCGCCAGTCCCGCCCGACCCCGGACCTCACCTACGAGCAGCGCATCGGGCTGACCGTCGACGGACTGCGCATCGAGCTCCACGCCGCGGTCGGCGAGACGGTCGACTGCACCGTGGTCTGGCTGCCCGAGCACCGCATCGCGCTGGTCTCCAACCTGTTCGGTCCGTTGTTCCCCCACTTCCCGAACCTCAACACCATCCGGGGCGACAAGTACCGCTTCGTGGAACCCCAGCTCGCGACGAACCGGATGGTGCGGGCGCTGCGGCCCGAGATGCTGGTGACCGGTCGGCACGACCCCATCGTGGGGGCCGACCTGATCGAGGCCTCGCTGGAGCGGCTGCACGACGCCGTGGTGCACGTCCACGACCGCACCCTCGAGGGGTTCAACGCCGGCACCGACGTCTGGACCCTCATGCGCGAGATCACACTGCCGCCCCAGCTGCGGGTCGGGCAGGGGTACGGCAAGGTCGCCTGGGCGGTACGCACGCTCTGGGAGCAGTACGTCGGGTGGTTCAAGCTCGAGTCCACCACCGAGCTGTATCCCGACAGCACGCCCGCGGCGCTCGACGAGCTGATCGCCGCCGCCGGGACCGACGCCGCGCTGGCGCGCGCCGAGGCCGCGCTGGCCCGGGGCGACGCGGTCGTGGCCATCCGGATCGGCGAGGCGGTGGCCCGGGCCGTCCCCGACGATCCCCGGTTGCGCACCGTGATGGCCGGCGCGCACCGGCACCTGCTCGACCACGGCGGCGACGTCAGCTTCTGGGAGCACGGCTGGCTGCGCACGGAGCTGGCCCGGTGGGAGGCGCCGTGACCCCGGTCGGACGCCCCCGGCCGGTTGCGTAGGCTGGCCGCATGGCAGCCCCGGCCTTCTCCCGCCTGCTTGCGCCCGGCGCCCTCGGAACGATGACCCTGCGCAACCGCATCGTGATGCCCGCGATGGACCAGAACTCGTGCGACGACGACGGGCACCTCACCGACCGCAACGTCGCCCACTACGAGGCCCGGGCCCGCGGCGGGGTCGGGCTGCTGACCCTCGAGACCTCGGCGGTGGCGTACCCGGTGGGCGCGACGTCGCGGCACCAACCGTCGCTCTCCGACGACGCCTGCCTCCCGGGCCTGGCCCGCCTCGCCGCGGCCGTGCACGCACACGGTGCCCGCATGGCCGTGCAGATGTGCCACCACGGCAAGACCGCCGGCATCGACGTGGTCGAGGGCCGTGAGCAGATCATCCCGTCGGTCCCCGTGCCCGACGACGAGAGGTCGTTCGACCACCTCACCACGGACGAGCTCATGCGCCTCGCCGGGACCACCGGCGGCAAGATGCCCGAGCGCCGGGCCGCGACCACCGACGAGCTCGCCTGGGTCGTGCAGTGCTTCGCCGACGCCGCCGCCCGCGTCCAGCAGGCCGGGCTCGACGCGGTCGAGATCCACGCCGCGCACGGCTACCTGATCTCCACCTTCCTGTCGCCGAAGTACAACCGGCGCACCGACGAGTACGGCGGGTCCACCGAGAACCGGGCCCGTCTGCTGTGCGAGGTCGTCCGGGCGATCAAGGCCCGCTGCGGCGACGGGTTCCCGGTCATCGTGCGGCTCGACGCGAGCGAGCACTCCGAGGGGGGGATCACCCCCGACCTCGCCGCCGAGCACGCCCGCCTGGCCGAGGCCGCCGGCGCCGACGCGATCCACGTGTCGGCGAACTCGCCGCGGGCGGTCGGGACCGGCTTCACCGATGCCCCCCTCCCCCGCCTGCCGGGTCAGTACGTCGACTTCGCCCGCACGGTGAAGGCGGCGGTGTCGGTCCCGGTCATCGCGGTCGGCCGCATCATGCCCGAGCAGGCCGAGGCGATTCTCGCCGACGGGGGGTGCGACTTCGTGGCGATGGGCCGCCAGCTCCTCGCCGACCCCGACCTCCCCGAGCGACTCGCCGCCGGCCGCCCCGATCTCGTGCGCACCTGCATCAACTGCTACGTGTGCGTGGCCGAGAACTTCTGGGACGGCGCGCCCGTGTGCGCGATCAACGCCGAGCTCGGCCACTACGACCGGCCCCCCGTGACCCCCGCCGTCGCGGCGCGCCACGTCGTCGTCGTCGGCGGTGGGCCCGGTGGGCTCGAGGCCGCCCGGGTCGCCGCCGGACGGGGCCACCGGGTGACCCTGCTGGAGCGCTCGCCCCACCTCGGGGGCACCGCCCGGTTCTCGGCCCTCACCACGCCCATGAACGGCGAGCTGGTGCGCTACCTCACCGCAGCGGTCGCCGACGCCGGGGTCGACGTGCGCTGCGGGGTGACCGCCACCCCCGAGTCGGTGGCCGCGCTCGCACCCGACGTCGTGGTCGTCGCCACCGGTGCCCGCCGGGACCGGCCCGACGTCCCCGGTGCCGATCTCCCGCACGCCCTGTCGGGCGACGACCTCCGGGCCCTGCTCACCGGCGACGACCCCACGGCGGCCAAGCGCCTCGGCCTCGGCGCCCGCGTGCTGGTCGGCGCCGGTCGCCGCCTCGGCCTCACCGACGACATGGACTCCGTCCGGCGCCTCTCGACCAAGTGGATGCCCGTCGGCCGCACGGTTGTGGTCGTGGGTGGTGGGCTCGTCGGGCTCGAGCTCGGCGAGTTCCTCGCCGAGCGGGGCCGCACGGTGACCGTGCTCGAGGCCGGCGACAAGCTGGGCACCGAGATGGCCCACCCCCGCCGGGCCCGGGCCATCCACGAGGCCCGCAGCCACGGCGTCACCCTGGTCACCGGCGCGACCCTCACCGCCATCGGGGCCGACACCGTCACCTTCACCGTCGGCGACGAGACCCGCAGCGCGCCGGCGGCCCACGTGATCTTCGCCACCGGGGTCCACGGTGACACCTGGCTCGCCGACGCCCTGCGCGACCGCGGGCTCGAGGTCCACGTCGTGGGCGACGCCGGCGAGGTCGGCTACATCCAGAACGCGGTGGCCACCGGCAACGCCGTCGGCCGTTCCGTCTGACCGGCGGCGCCGTGACCCTGAGCGTGGCCATCATCGGGAGTGCCGGCGCGTGCGGTCGCCAGCTCGCCGCCCAGCTGCTCGACCGGCGCACGATCGCACCGACGGCCTGTCTCCAGCTCGTGGTGCACCACGACGGGATCAGCGCGACCGAGGGCCACGGGCTCCGAGCCGACCTGCGCGACGCCTTCGCCGACGACGCACCGACGATCGAGCTGGTCGAGTACCCCGAGGACGTCGTCGCCGACGTGGTGGTGATGCTCGCCGGGTCGACCCTGCCGAGCGACCCGAACGCCGCCATCGACCGGGCCGGTCTCGCGATCGGCAACTTCGCGGTCTTCCGCGAGTACGCCGACGCGCTCGCCCGCCGCGGCGGACCCGCGCCCTGGGTCGTCGTCCAGTCGAACCCAGTCGAGCTCGGCGTCGCGGTGTTCGCCGAGGCGCTCGGCCCCGATCGGGTGATCGGGGCCGGCGCGTACTCCGACACCCTGCGCTTCCGGCGCGAGATCGCCGACGGGCTCGGTCGGCGCCGCCCGCAGGTCCGCGGCTTCATGGTGGGCCAGCACGGCGACCACCTGGTGCCGGCGTGGAGCACCGTGGCCGTCGACGGCATCGACACCGATGCGCTCGCCGACTGGATCGGCGGCCAGCGCCGCGACCGCTCGCTCGCCGGGCTCCCCGACGAGATCCGCATCACCCGCGACGCGCTGGTCGCCCGGGTGGGTCGGGGCGAGATCGACGAGGCCTTCCGGGTGCTCGCCGGGTGCCCGGCCGACCTGCGGGCGGCCGTGAAGCCCTTCCTCGTGCACTGCACCGCCGGGCGGACCACCGAGATGGTCACGGCCCACGCCGTGGCCGACCTGATCGGGATCCTCACACGCGGCACCCCCGAGGTCGTGTCGGTGCAGGTCGCGCTCGACGGTGCGTCCGCCGGCGCCGGCGCGGGCCTGACCGGGGTCGGGGCGATCCCCGTGACGCTCGACCACGCGGGTTGGACGCCCGCTCCGGTGACGCTCGCCCCCGACGAGGCCACCGCGCTGCGCTGCGCGCTCGACGCCGCGCGTGCGCTCCGGGCCCAGATGCCCGACCGGGTCCCGTGACCGACGCCTGACCGTCGCCTACGCTCCCGGCGTGCTCGACGGGATCTACCGCCTCCCCGGTTGGCTGGTCGTGGCCCTCGGCCTCCTGCTCTTCACCGCAGTGGCCCTCGCCGCTCGCGGGCTCGCGGAACGCCGGGCCGACGCCGGGCGCCGGGCCCGCATGGCCGCCATCGCCGCCCCCCTCACCCCGGCCTTCGCCGCGTTGTTCTCGGTGATGATCGCCTTCACCGTGGTCTCCGAGGCCCAGCACCTCCGGGCCGTCCAGAGCCTGGCCAACGACGAGGCCGCCGCGGCCGCCCGGCTCGCGTGGGCGGCGACGGCCGCCGCACCCGACCGGACCCGGATCCAGTCCGACCTCGCCGCCTACCTCGGCGCCGTCATCGCGGTGGACTGGGGTGGGCGCGACGAAAGCGGCCGCACCCCGGCCCGCCTCGCCCGCGCCACGCGCAGCATGGAGACCGCGGCCCGGGGGGCGACCCGGGGCCTGACCTCACCCGAGGCCGCCGAGGTGCTCGGCGCGCTCGACGCGGTCACCACGATCCGGCGTCAGCTCGTCGCCGAGTCCAGCCGCACGCTGCCGGCGCCGTACCTGCTCGTGCTGGTCCTGACCGGGCTCGCCCTGGTGGTCAACGTCTCGGTGCTCACGCTCGGCGCCGGCCGCCGGGCGCTCTGGCTGATCCCGGGGATCGTGCTCGTGGTCGTGGCCGCCCTCAGCCTGCTGGTGGGGATCACGGCGCCGCTGGACGGACCGCTCCAGCTGAGCCCCATGGCGATCGAGCGGGTCGCGCTCGACCTGCGCGCCGGGCTCTTCCGCCTCGCGCCCTGAGCCCGGGCTGCGCTCAGCGGGCGACGACCCCAGGGAGGTCGGCGACCTTCACCACCTCGCACGTGGGGGTGACGATCTCGCCCTCGGGGAGGAAGAACCGGAAGAACATCGTGCCGAGGTTGCGCCCCTCGGTGTCGATCCAGTTCGGGTGGCCCGGGTCGGTGTGGGCGAGCACGAGCGTGAAGCCGCCGTCGGGGTCGAGCACGGTGTTGGCCCGGTTGCGGCTCACCTGCCGGTTCACGTAGTCGTACATCTGGGACCACCGGTTCCAGAGGCACAGGTTCGCGAAGCGGCACTCGGGCCACCGTCCCCGGACGACCAGGGCCTCGTCGTCGCCGATCAGGTAGGGCGCCATCGCGTACGCGGCGTCGAACGCGGCGAAGGCCATGTTGCCCGGCACCACCGGCGGACGGAACTCGTTGGGCACCCGCGACACGAAGGGGATGTCGACGTCGGGCGCCGGAGCGGGATTGGCGATCGTCTTGGTGCGCACGTGCGTGATCACCCGCTGCAGCGCGGCCGCGACCCGTTCGTCCCCCCAGCGGGGCGGGGCCGGGGGCCGGTTCACGCACTCGATCGCAAGCGGCACGTGGAGGTCCGGCGCGGCCGCGGCCGACACCGGCCACTCGAAGTAGTGGCGCGTGGTGATCCGCCCGCCGCCCTCGGGGACCGCGAGCCAGTTCCGGTCGCTCGGGGCCCCGCCGAGTCGGATCGTGTACGCGCCGTCGGGAGCCACGTCCATGTCGTCGTCGCGCAGGACCCCCGAGGTGTGCGTCGCGTACGCACCGTCGGTGGCACCCGCCTCCATCGTGAACGACGTGTAGACCGCACCGGCGAGGTTGCCGCGCACCACGTACTCGTGGCCGGCGGCGACCGGCGTCTCGAGGTAGACGGCGTCGGCGTTGTCCCCGGTGAACGACCGGGTCGGCGACACGATGCGGTGGAACACCGGCCGCAGCGGGTCGAGCTCCTGGTGCGAGTAGAGCGCGCTCTGCAGGATGTGGGTGAGGTTCCGGAAGCCCTCGGCGACGTCGTCGTCGGTCATCCCCGGACCGGGCACCACCCACTCGTCGGCCACCTGGCCCAGCAGCGCCACCAACTCGGTGAACTTGGCGCGGGACTGCAGCTCGTCCACGGCTCCCCCTTCGGCCCGGGACCCGGGCCCGGCGGGGCCATTGTCGCCCACGCCGGGCGGGGGCGCACGGGGCCGGGCCGGAATCCCCCGGACGGCGCGCCGGTTGGTGCCGTCCGTGACGTCGACTCCCCCCGATCTCGTGGTGGTGGGCTACCCCCAGCGCCTCGTCGCCGACCACCGGGCCCTGCTCGGCGCCGCCGAGGCGGCCGGGTTCACCGCCGAGCTCGTCGACCCGTCGCGCCTCGGCCTGGCGGTGGTCGACGGGCAGGTCCGGGGCCTCGTCGACGGGGAGCCCCGCACCCCGCACGCGGTGCTGCCCCGGGGCGTGAACCGCCCGTGGCCCTTCGTCCGCCAGGTCTGCACCGCGTGGGCCCGGGCCGGGGCGGTCGTCCTGCCCACGGTGGCCGCCGCCGACCGCTGCGCCGACAAGCTCGAGACCCTGGCCCGTCTGGCCGGGTGCGGGGTGCCGGTGATGCCGGCGGTCGGCGTCCTGCCCGGACCCGGCACCGCCCTCGGCCCGCTCGCCGCGACCCCGGTCCTGGTGACCAAGCCCGCCCGCGCCTCGAAGGGCCGCGGCGTGTCGGCGGCCGACGCCCCCACGACGCACGAGCGCCTGCGGACCGTCCTGCCGCTCGTCGACGGCCACGCCGACCACCAGGTCGTCCAGCCCCGCGCCTCCGGGTGGGGGGTCGACCACCGGGTGGTGGTCGCCGACGGGCGCGTGGTCGCGATGACGCGGCGGACCGCGACCCCGGGTGACCTCGTGACCAACGCTCCGGAGGCCCGGGTCGCCGATGTCCTCGACCCCGCCGGCGAGGAGCCCGGAGTCACCGAGATCGCGCTGGCAGCCGCCGCCGCACTCGACCTCGAGTTCGGCGGCATCGACGTGATCGTCGACCGGGGTCGGGCGGTCGTGCTCGAGGCCAACGCGTGGCCCGGCCTCGCCGCCCACGTGCGCGGCCCGGCCATCGCTCGGGTCCTGGTCGGTCTGGTCGGGCGGGCCCTCGCCCGCTCCGGTTCACCGGTGGATCAGGTCGCGACCGCGCCCCGCCCGCCGTGGACCCACGCCGCGAGCGCCGGCGGCACCTGGGCCGCGACGATGGCCTCGTAGTCGGCCTCGAGGTCCGGGGTGAACGCCCCGTCTCGGCGGGCGGCCCGGAAGAACGCCGTGTCGTCGTGCCACATCCCGACGACCGCATTCGGCGCGTAGTCCGACGCCCGTGCCTGCATCCGAGAGAACGCGACCGCGTCCGCCACCGCTGCGTCACGCGCCGGATCCGGCGGCAGGCCGAGCAGCACGGCGATCCGGCCCACCTCGGCGACCCAGTCCTCGACGAGGTCGACGTAGTGGAACATCCCGATGGCCGGATCGTCGGCCACCACCCAGAACGTGTGCCAGTGGTGCAGGCAACGCTGCAACGACGACAGCGAGTACGGCGGGTTCTCGCGCACCCACTCGCGCAGCCGGACCTCGGGATCGGGTGGGGGTCCCGGCGTCGGCCCGAAGTCGGCGAGGTCGTCGTTGCCCACGGCCCGCTCCCGCAGCGCGAGCACGCGCTCCATGTCGATGTTGGCCTGGTGGTCCACCATGGAGCCGGCCATGTCGTGGGGATCCCGGCCCACGCACACGTAGGTCACGCCCGGCTCCCGCGGGAGCCCGTCGAGCGGCGTGTGGGTCTTGATCACCCGCCGGCCCTCCTGCGCGTCGAGGGCCGCGACCACCGCGTCGATCGACTCGACCTGCTGGTCGAGCCACGGCGAGAGGACCGAGACCGGCGCCTCGAGCACCGTGCGACCGCCCTGTGCCTCGCGACCGAGCTGGCCGGGGCCACCGCCGACGACCGGGCGGCCGCCGCAGCGGTGCGCACCGAGCTCGTCGACCTGCAGACCCGCCTCACCGAGGTCCACTCCGGCCGCGGCGTGCCCGCGCGCAACCATCCCCCCGGGCCCGATCACGCCGTGCACCGGTCGGTCCGCCTCGCGCACACGGCGCTCGACACCGACGCCGCCCACCACGCCCGCAGCTGAACCCGCCCCGGGACCGGAGCGCGTGCGGGGTCGTGGTGGAGTTCGGACAAGGAGAGCCTCCTGGTCGTCGCCCTGGTCGTCGCCCTGGTCGTCGCTCTGGTCGTCGCTCTGGTCGTCGCTCTGGTCGGTCCCGTCACCCGACCGAGGCCGGGGGCGACCCGCCGGGGTCCGCCGCCCGTCGGGCCTCGAGTGCGGCCGCGGTCGCCTCGGTGACGTCGGTGCGCAGCACGGCGGTGAGCGCGCGCGACCGCCCCGAGCAGTCGGTGACCGCGTGGAAGCAGAAGGCGGGCAGGGCGACCGCGTCGCCCGGATCGAGGACGATCTCCTCGATCCGGTCCGGGAGCCGGTCGGGATTGGCCCGGTTGCGCCCCACCGACACCGCCCGCATCGCCTGCTCCACCTCCGGGTCGTCGTACCACCCCACCGCCAGCGTCTTGGTGCCCTCGAGCTGCAGCAGCACGTGGTGACCGACGTCGCAGTGGAACGGCACCCGGGTGCGGGCGGCCCCGAGGAAGACGATCAGGTCGACCGTCGTCGGGGTCTCCCCCGCCACGCGGGCGGCGAGCTGCAGCGGCGCACCCACCTGCAGCGCCGCCGACCGGTAGGGCTCCCGGCTCGCGAGGCCGGTGAGCATGACCCACGAGTCACCCCGGTCCAGATCGGCGATGACCTCGGCGACCGGCCGGGGGTCCCGGGTGACCTTCCCGTCGGGGAGCAGGTCGGGCAGGTCGACGGCCCGGTGGTGCTCGACCCGCTCGGGGGGCAGCGTGGCCGCGACCTCCGCCAGCGCGGCGAGGGTGAAGCCGGCCGGGTCGGGCGGGCGGACGGTCACCCGCACCGGCTCGGGACTGCGCAGGTCGATCATGTCAGTCGATCACGCCGCGCGACCGGGTGCGCGATCACGTCAGCCGACGACGAGCCCGGCCTCGACCAGCTCGGCCAGGAAGGTGGACACGTCGGTGGCCAGGGCGTCGGCCGGCGCGTCGGGGAACGCGTCCCGCACGGTCGCGACGATCGCGTCGAGGTCGGCGCCGGCACCGAGCGCACGCCAGACCGCCGACCCGGTGGGGTTGAGGTCGAGCAACTCGTCGCCGGCGGCGGTGATGAGCACCACGTTGCCGTCGACGTCCTCGGCGAGCACACCGTCAGCAGGTCGGTAGGTCACGACGCGAGGCTACTGCGCCGCCGGCTCCCGGATCAGGGCGCCGGCTCCGGCCGCGACCGCGACCACCACGAGTCCGAGCAGCACGATCCGGATGCGCCGGTCCATCGCGGGACCGTAGGGTTGGACCCGGTCCCCACGGAGGGGCCGACGACCCGAGTCGGTGGGACCTGCGGCGATCCGCGGTCGGGTCCCGCACCCGCATCCGGAGGTCATGTGGCACCGCGCCTGCACGCGATCTCGGCCGACTCCCACGTGACCGAGCCCGAGACCGCGTACGCGACCATCGACCGCGCCTTCGCGCACCGGGCACCGGTGCGCGCGACCCGGCCGCGTCAGGGTGCGGTGATGGTGGTCGATCCCGACGGCCCCGGCGAGCGGATCGTGCCGATCGGGCGCGTCGCCACGGCCGGGCGGACCCACGTCGACAAGCCCGACGGCTGGGACTGGGACGAGTTGCACCCCGGCGGGTTCGACCCCGTCGCCCGGCTCGACGAGATGACCCGCGACGGGTGTGCCGCCGAGGTGGTGTACCCGACGGTGGGCATGGTGCTGTGCAACCATCCCGACCGGGCGTACCAGCGGGCCTGCTTCGAGGCGTACAACCGGTGGCTGGCCGAGTGGTGCGCCACCGATCCGACCCGTCTCGTCGGCATCGGGCAGACCGCGGCCCGCGATCCCGACGAGGCCATCGCCGACCTCGGGGCGATCCGGGCGCTCGGCCTGCGCGGCGTGATGCTGCCGGGCTTCCCCGGGCGTCACGACTGGCACCACCCCGACTGGGACCCGTTCTGGGCCGCGGTCGCCGACCTCGGCATCCCCGCCTCGTTCCACATCCTCACCTCGGGAGAGGGCACCCGCTGGCGCGGCCCCGGCATGAACGGGTTCCTCGGGGTGATCCACGCCAACCAGGACCTGCTCGGCGCGCTGGTCCTCGGCGGGGTCCTCGCCCGTCACCCCCGCCTCCGGATCGTGTGCGTCGAGGCCGACGCAGGCTGGGTCCCCCACTTCACCTTCCGCATGGACACGCTCTACGCGCGCCACCGGCACTGGGTCGGGCGCTCCGACCCCGGCCTCGCGACCCGGGATCCCGGCGCCGTCCACGCCGACCTGCCCCGGCCGCCGTCGACCTACTTCCACGAGCAGGTGTACGTGACGTTCCAGGACGACGAGGTCGCGTTGCGCAGCATCGCCATGCTGAACCCGGAGCGCCTCATGTGGGCGAACGACCACCCCCACTCCGATGCGACCTGGCCCGACTCGGAGCGGGTGCGGCGGCGGTTCGCCGACCTCGTCGACGCACCGACGCTCGAGCGGATCCTGCGCACCAACTGCGCGTCGCTCTACGGGCTCGACCCGTCCGTGTAGCCCGGCGTCACCGGGAGCGGGCCGTGCGCGAGGCGGGGCAGCACCCACTCTCCGACGCGGCGGCACTCCTCGAGGTGCGGGTACCCCGACAGGATGAAGGCGTCGATCCCCAGTGCGCGGTAGGCCTCGAGCTTGGCCACCACCTGGTCGGGGTCGCCCACGATCGCCGCACCGCAGCCGCTGCGACCCCGGCCGATCCCGGTCCAGAGGTGCTCCTCGACGAAGCCGTCGTCGGCGGCGCCACCGCGCAGCTCGGCCTGGCGCCGCACGCCGGTGGACGCGCTGTCGAGCGAGCGGGCCCGGATCGCCGCGCCGGTGGCGTCGTCGAGTGCGGCGACGATGTGCGCGGCCGCCGCCCGGGCCTCGGCCTCGGTCGGGCGCACCACCACGTGCACGCGGTAGCCGAAGCGGAGGCGGCGTCCGTGGCGCGCGGCGCGGGCCGTGACGTCGGCGATCACCTCGGCGACCCGGTCGAGGGTGTCGGGCCACATCAGGTAGACGTCGGCGTGCGCGGCCGCGACCTCACGGGCCCCCTCGGAGAGCCCGCCGAAGTACAGCGGCGGGCACCGGCCCGAGACCGTGGTGATCCGCGGCGGCTCGAGGTCGACCCGCACGAACTCGCCGTCGGCGTGGACGGGACGGCCGTCGAGCAGGGTGCGCAGCACGGCCATGGTCTCGGCGGTCCGGCGGTAGCGGGCCGGGCCGTCGAGCACCTCGCCGGGCATCTCCGACGAGATGATGTTGACGGTCAGGCGCCCGCCCGCCATCCGGTCGAGGGTCGCGATCTGGCGCGCCATCTGGGGGACCCAGAGCTCGCCGCAGCGCATGGCGACCAGGAGCCGGATCCGGTCGGTGCGGGCCGCGATGCCACCGGCGAACGCCACCGCGTCGATGCCCAGCGCGTAGCCCGACGGCAGCAGCACGTTGTCGAAGCCCCGGGCCTCGGCCTCGGCGACGATCGCACCGCAGTGCTCCCACGAGCTCAGCCGGGCGGGGTCGACGACGCCGAGCTGCTCGTAGTCGTCGTCGCAGAGTGCGGCGAACCAGCTGACCTCGCAGGTCACGGGAGAGGAACCCCCTCGGCCGCCTCGATCAGGCCGTAGACCGTCGAACGGTCGAGGTGCACCGCCGCCGCGTCGACGAGCGCCCGCAGCCGGTCGGGGTCGCGCGTCCCGACGAGGGCGACCGGACGGGTCGGATGCGCGGCCACGAACGCGATCGCGACCCCGGCCCGGTCGAGGCCGTGCTCGTCACCCACCGCGGTCATCGCTGCGAGCAGCGCGGGCCGGACCCCGTCGCCCGAGACCAGGCGCCCACCGCCGAGGGGGCTCCAGGCGAGGGGCACCACGCCGGTCTCCGCACACAGGTCGAGGGTGCCGTCGCGCAACGGGTCGAGGTGGGCCAGCGAGTACTCGGGCTGGGTCGTCGCGAGCGCGAACGGCAGGTGCGCGACGAGCGCACGGGTCTGGGCGACGGTGTGGTTCGAGACGCCGACCGCGCGCACGAGCCCGCGGTCGTGGAGGCCGACGAGCGCGCCCGCCACCTCCTCGGGGTGGGCGAACAGGTCGGGCCGGTGGATCTGGTAGAGGTCGACGTGATCGACGCCGAGGCGACGCAACGACGCCTCGCAGGCGTGGGTGATCGCCACCGCCGACGAGTCGTACGGCACGCCGGGCACGATGCCGCCCTTGGTCGCGAGCACGATGCGGTCCCGCAGCCCCGGCGACGCCGCGAGCACCCGACCGAGGGTCTCCTCGCAGGCGCCGAAGCCGGTCCCGCCCCAGTCGAGGCCGTAGACGTCGGCGGTGTCGACCAGGGCGATCCCGGCGTCGACCGCGGCCCCGACCCAGGCGCCGTGGGTGGCGTCGTCGGCCCCGGTCATGCGCCAGCAGCCGAGGCCGATCCGACCGACCGGCCGACCCGCCACCTCCGGGCCGGTCGCGGTGGTCGCTCCCGACGCACCGGTCGCTCCGGTCGCTCCGGTCGTGGGGGTCGCTCCGGTCGGGGTGGGCGCGCGCTCGTCGGGCACCGCCCGATGCTAGAGCGACCCCGGAGCCCCCGGGCCCGGCGCGCCCGGCGCACTACGGTCCCCGGCGTGGCGACCCCCGAACCCCCCGACGCCGGCGAGCTCCCGCGCCACGTCAAGATCATCGCGACCATCGGTCCGGCGTCGCAGGACGTCGCCACCCTCACCGCGATGATCGGCGCCGGGATGGACGCCGCCCGCATCAACTGCTCCCACACCCCGCCCGAGCGGATCCCCGAGCTGGTCGCCGCGGTGCGCGCGGCCGAGGCGGCCGCCGGTCGGCACGTCGCCGTGCTCGGCGACCTCGCCGGGCCCAAGCTGCGCATCGACGGGCTCGACGAGCTGGTGGACCTCGCGGTGGGCGACGCGGTCCGGATCGGAGCCGCCGACGCGACGCCTCCCCCCGACGCCGCCGACCGCATCGCCGGCATCTGGTTCCGCGTCCCTGCGCCGGAGCTGATCGCCTCGTGTGCCGTCGGCGACACCGTGCTCCTCGCCGACGGCGAGGTCGCGGTCGAGGTGCGCGCGGTCGACGCCGACCAGCTCCGCGGCGTGGTCACGACCCCGGGCACCATCGGGCCCCGCAAGGGCGTGCACGTGCCCGGGATCGATCTCGCCGGGAGCGCAATCACCGAGGCCGACCGGCGGTCGATCGCAGTCGGGCTCGAGGCCGGCGTCGACGTGTTCGCAGTGTCGTTCGTCCAGCATCCGTCCGACATCGCGACGGCCCGGGAGCTGATCGGGGACCGCGCCCTGATCATCGCGAAGATCGAGCGGGCCAGCGCAGTCGACGAGCTCGACGGCATCCTCAAGCTCGCCGACGGGATGATGGTCGCCCGCGGCGACCTCGGGGTCGAGCTGCCGCTCGAGGAGGTGCCCGGGATCCAGAAGGACCTGGTGTACCGGTCGCTCATGGAGCGCAAGATCCCCGTGGTCGCCACCGAGATGCTCGAGTCGATGATCACGAGTGCGCGGCCGACCCGGGCCGAGGTGTCCGACGTCGCCAACGCCGCGCTCGACGGCGCGAGCGCGGTGATGCTCTCGGCCGAGACCGCCATGGGCGCGCACCCGGTGGCGACCGTGGCGACCATGGACCGGATCCTGCGCCACGTCGAGCACCACCGCCGCTACGCCGGCTCCCTGCTGGCCACGCAGGCGGCGCGCTTCGCTGCGCCGCCCGTGGACACGCCGCTCATCGACAGCACCTCGTGGGGCGCCCCGCTCGCCGACGCCGCCACCGAGCTCGCCCCCCGGGTCGGCGCGGCGGCCATCGTGCTCATCACCGAGACCGGGCGCACCGCCCGCCTGCTCGCCGCCGCGCGTCCCGAGTGCCCGATCGTGGCCGCCTGCTTCAGCGAGACCGTCGTGCGGCGACTGTGCCTCTCCTGGGGCGTGGTCCCGGTGATCATCGAGGCCGACGGCAGCCGGTCCGACCTGCGCCACCGGGCTGCGGGAGAGGCCGGACGGGTGATCGGGGGCGACGGCGGGGTCGCGGTGGTGCTGTCAGGCCCGGTGGGCGACCACCTCCGCTTCGACGACCTGCGCATCATGCTCGTCGACGGCCGCGGCGCGGTGGTCCCCAACGCCTGACGGTCGCCCGGCGGCCACGCCCCCGACCAGGTCGAGGCGCCCCGGACCCGCAGGCGCAGCCGCGCGTGCCGCGAGCGCGGCGCGGTCGACGGCGAGGCGCCTCGCCGCGACCCACAGCCCGGGCCGCGCCCGCCCGGGAGGCCCTTCGGTCAGGTTGCCGGGCCGCCCGCCGACCCCCTCGCGGACCCGCCCGCCGACCCGCCCGCCGACCCGCCCGCGGGCGCGCGGTAGAGGTCGCAGCGGGGCAGCTCGGCCACGGGCTCGAACTCGGCCCGCACCCACGCCTCGAGGCGCCGGGGCACGAGCGGGTCGTCGGCCTTCGCCGGCGGTCGGGGCGGGTGCAGGCACACCCACTCCGCCTCGCCACGACGCAGCCGCGCGATCACCCCCGGCTCGTCGGCGTGCCCGAGGTCGGAGCGCTCGACGTAGTCGTATGGCAGCGGGTTCGTCGTGCCCGTGCGCAGGTACAGGAACCCCGCGTCCTCGCGCGCGATGAACACCACGTTGGCCCCCCGGGCGCGCAGCGCCGCGCCGAGTCGGGCCGCCGATCCGGCCTGGCTGCCCCGCAACGGCGCGCCAACGAAGTGGGCCGTGTTCCACCCGAACGCGGCCCGGCGCTCCGGACCCACGAGCGGCCCCACGGCTGCGACGACCGCGAGGGCTGCGACCACGGCCCCGGCGGCGAGCACCGGCCGCGCCACGCGAGCGGCCCGGTTGCCGGCCGGTCGGGACCGCAGGGCCACGGTCCACACCCCGGCCAACCCAGTCGCCACCCAAGGCAGCACGCTGGCGAAGTGGTTGATGCCGGGACGGGGCATGACGGCGAGGAGCCCCGCCACGGTGGACGCGACCAACGCGACCACGACCGGTGCCGGCGCCCGCCGGGCCCGCACCGCGCCCCACACGAGCAGGGGCACCACCACGACCGGCGTGGCCTGCACCAGCGTACGCAGCAGGAGTCGACCGTCTCGGGGGACCGTGCCGTCGAGCAGGATGTCGATCCGGTTGCGCAGGGCCTCGCCGTAGCCGAAGCCCACGTCGAGATAGGCGCCCTTCGACCGGATCACCTGGTCGACGAACGCCGGGCCCGCCCCACCCGCCACGACCACGACGGCCGCCACGACGTACACCCCGAGCGCGGTGGCGGCCATGCGTCCGAGGTCGGTCATCACCGCGCGCCGACGCGTGGGGTCGGCGCGCGCCGCGAATACCACTGCGGTCACCAGCACCGCAACCGCGCCAAGCGCACCGACGTTGGGCTTGGCCAGGACGCTCAGCGCTCCGGCCACCCCCACGACGAACGGTGCGCGCGTGCTGCCGTCGCGCACCCAGGCGAGCGTCGCGGCGAGCGCCACCAGACCCCCGAGCACCGCGAGCGCCGAGTACAGGCTGATCCACGCCACCGCCGGCGTGGCCACCGCGCACAGCGCAAGCACGAACACGACCTGTCCACCGACGCGCATCCCGAGTCGGCGGACCACCGCGAGGCCCACGAGCACCTCGGCGGTCAGGACCGCAGCCGTCGCAAGACGGAGCACCAGCACCTCGGTGCCGAACACCCGGACCAGGCCGGCCAGGACCCACGCGGCGAGGGGTGTGGTCACGTTGTAGGCGTCGCGGTACATCACCTCGCCGCGACCCACGCGATCCGAGAGCCACAGCAGCCAGACCTCGTCGCGCACGTTGACGGGTCGGTCGAGCCCCAGCAGCACCATCGCCACGAAGACCCCGAGCCCGAGCAGGCCCCCGCGCACCGAGCCCGGCACCCGGCGGGACCCGGGGCCGTCAGGCCGCACGTCGAGGTCGGTCACGCCCGGGCCCGGACCGTCACGGAGTCGCGACCCGCGCGCAGCACCCGCCCGGGATGGTCGCCGGTCAACGCGCCGCCGCGCACCACGTCCACCCCCGCGACCATGACCCGGTCGATCCCCTCGGCGCCGGCGACCAGCCGACGGGCGCCGGCCGGCAGGTCGGCGACCAGCTCAGCCCGGCCCGGGCCCACCATGGTCGGGTCGAACACCACGAGGTCGGCCCGCAGCCCCTCGGCGATCCGCCCGCGGTCGTGCAACCCGAGCAGCCGGGCCGGGACGTCGGCGAGCCGGTGCACCGCGTCCTCGAGCGTGAGCCAGCCCCGCCCCCGCACCAGCTCGGCGAAGGTGGCGGTCGGGTACTCCGTGTTCACCGTGCCGTCGACGTGGGCGCCACCGTCGGACGCGCCGAGCAGCACCGCCGGCGACGCGATCGCCGCCTGCCGCTGGGCGGTGATCGTGGGGTCGTCGTCGTCGTACGCGAACCGACAGAAGCCCACACCGAGCCCGGTCTCGACCGCGAGGTCGAACAACGCGTCGAGCGCATCGCCCCCGTCGGGTCGCTGCGCGGCGAGTGCACCGAGCGTGCGCCCGACCCGGTCGCCGAACCGGCCGACGTCCTCGACGTCGTTCACCATGACGCGGGGCAGATGGTCCCGCCACAGCGCGGCGAACGGGTTGTCGGCGGTGGCGAGGTCGTGGCGCAGGGCCCGGCGGGTCTCGGGATCGGCGAGCACGCGGACCCGGGTGGCCCGATCGGCCGCGAAGAGCCGGTCCCACCCCGGCAGGTTCCGGAAGCCGAGCTCGGCGTCGAGCAGGTCGGTCCGGGTGCGGTAGTTGTGGGGGATCATCTGGGGGACCACCCACCCACCCCGGCCCCGGGCCGCCTCGCTGGCGGCGAGCTGTCGTCGCCAGAGGTCGGGGTCCGACGGGCTGAACATGAGGGTGTTCCAGTTGAGGTGCCGGTCCGCCCGGGCCGACAGGTCGGCCAGCAGCCGGGCGTCGGCGTCGGTGAACCCGACCATGAACGACGCCGGGACGACCTCGAGGCAGGTCCCGGGGAAGGTGCCCACGACCTCGGCGCACGCGAGCAGCTCGTCGGGAGTCGCGAAGTTCGGGGGTGTGGGCCGACCGTCGCCGTCGCGGTGGTTCGCCGCCGTCGCGCTCGAGAAGCCGAATCCCCCCGCCGCCAACGCGTCGTGCAGGAGCGCGGCGATCGCGTCCCGCTGGGCCGGCGTCGCCGGGTCGCTCGACGCGGCATCGCCCATCACGGCGCGCCGCACCGCCGAGTGGCCGACCATGAACCCCACGTCGACGGCGAGAGGCCGGGCTGCGACCACATCGAGGTACTCCGCGAAGGTCCGCCAACGGATGTCGACCCCGGCGGCGAGCGTCGCGACGGGGATCTGCTCCACCCGGGCGAGCAGTCGCACCATGAAGTCCTCGTGCTCCGGTGCGATCGGGGCCAGGGTCAGACCGCAGTTCCCGGCGATCACCGTGGTCACGCCGTGGTACGGCGACGGCGTGCACGCGCCGTCCCAGAGCACCTGCGCGTCGTAGTGGGTGTGGATGTCGACGAAGCCGGGGGCCACGACCTGCCCGTCGGCGTCGACCACCCGGGCCGCGCCGTCCGCCCCGGCGTCGGGGCCGATCGCCACGATGCGCCCGCCCCGGACCCCGACGTCGGCCCGGCGGCCCGGCCCACCGGTCCCGTCGACCACGAGCCCACCCCGCACCAGCACGTCCAGCACCGGCGCAGTCTCGCGCTCCGACCCGACGGCCCGCCCCCCGGGGCCGGGCTGGTCGCGATCCTCCTCGGGACGCCGTGCACCGATCCGCTCGGACTCGCCGTCGGCGCCACGCTGGTGGTGTCGGCGGCGTTCGCGTTCGCCCGCACGCTGCGCGGCTACGTCGCCCGATCGGCGGTGGGCCTCCAGATCGCCGTCCTCATCCCGTTGATGGCCGGGGCGACCGTCGCCGACCTCCCCGACCTCACTGCCGCCTGGCTGCTCGGCAGCGCGGTCACCGCCGTCACCGACGCGCTCGACGCCGTCGCCGCCACCGTCGGCGACCCCGCCCACCGGCCGGGTGCCGTGAGTCGCCGGCACCGGGCGCTCGTGCAGATGACCGAGCGCGCGCTGTGGACCCGTCCGATCGTGCCCCGGGTCGGACCCCGCCACCCCGACGACGATCCGGCGTTGCTCATCGTGAGCGAGACCGCGCTCACCGCCGCGGCCCGGCTTGTGGCCAGCGACCGCGCGCCCGAGCCCCTGCCCGACGTGCACGCCGCCCGGGTCGCCGACCTCGAGCGGCTCGCCGAGCTCGATCCGACCGCCCCGACGACCCCGGTGCTCCAGCGCGCGCACCACGAGTCGCGTCTGATCTCGATCGTCGCTGCGGCGCAGCTCTGGCTCGCCGCCGCCAGCTGCGACCGCAGGCTGCCCGAGCCCGACTTCGGGTCGGTGACCGACGGCGCGCCGGGCGCGCTCCTGCGCGCATCGGCGCACTGGCGGTCGGTGTGGTTCGCCAACGCCGTGCGCACGGGCGTCGGGGCGGCGGCGTGCGTCGCGATCGTGCGGGAACTCGGACTGCAGCAAGGACTGTGGGTGATCCTCGCGGCATTGCTCTGCATCAATGGCGCGCTCTCAGCCCCCGAGACCGGGCGTAGCCTGCTCCGCATGACCTCGGGGGCGGCGACCGGCGTGCTCGCCGCCGCCGGACTCCTCGCCCTCGCGCCCGGCACGTCGCTCACCCACCGCGGCCTCACGATCCAGGTGCTCGCCACCACCGCCACCGGCTACCAGGTCCGGGTGTCGGGCACCTTCGTCCCCTAGCCACCCGTCCTCGACCGGCGGACCGTAGGCTCGACCGTCGTGACGCCCGTCCGCCGCCGGCTCATCGCCGTCGGCGCGTTCCCGGCGGCACTGCTCCTCCTCACCCTGGTCCTCGGCCTCGCCGGGATCAGCGGCTCCTCGGTCGCCCGCCACGACCCTGGCGCCGAGCCCGCCGTCGGGCGCACCCGGGCCATCCGCTACGACGAGTTCCAGGTCCGCACTCCACTGGTGGTCCGCCAGGCCGAGCTCGGCTTCCCGGCCCGGAGCTGGGTCGGCGTCGGCGAGCACGACATGGGGCTGCTCGCCAACCTCCCGGTCGCGGGCTGGCCCAACCTGGTGCGCCCCCACCAGGTTCCCTACCGGGTGCTCGGGGTCGACCAGGCGTTCGCGCTCGAGTGGTGGCTCGTGCAATTCGCACTGCCGGCCATCGGCGTGTACGCCCTGCTCCTCGCGTGCCGCACCCGGATCGTCGTCGCCGCGCTCGCCGGCCTCGCGTTCGCGTGCTGCCCGGCCATGCAGTGGTGGACCTCCACCGGCCTCGGGACGGTCGTCGGCTACCTCGCCCTTGCCGGCGCCGTCGCCCTCTGGGCCACCCGGGCCCGGTCGCCCGGTGCGCGCGTCGGCCTCGGGGCGCTGGCCGGCTGGCTCGGCGCGTGCGGCGCGCTCGTGCTCTATCTGCCCTGGGTCGTACCGGTCGCGCTGATCGTGGGCGCGCTGGTCGTCGCCGCCTTCCTGGCCGAGCCCGGGCGGCCCCGCTCGGCCCGGTCCGTCGCCGCCGCCGTGCTGCCCGTCGCGGTCGCGGCCGCCGTCGTCGGTGGGATCCTGGTCGTCGCCTTCCTCGGCGCCCACGCCGACGCACTTCGGGCCGTGGCCGACAGCGTCTACCCCGGTCGCCGACGGGAGGCCGGGGGCGAGGGCGGCCTGCGGCTCCTGCTCGGTGCACCGTTCGACGTGATCGCGGCGCGTGATCCCGCCGCACTGCCCCTGATCAACGGGGTGAACCAGTCCGAGGCCTCGGGCGGTGTGTTCCTGCTCGCCGCGGTGGCCGCTGCGCTCGCCGTCGACGCCCGCCACGTGTGCGCCCGCCCGTGGCGCGCCCGGCTCCCCCTCGGTGCCGTGCTCGTGACCGGCGCGGGCCTCGTGGCCTGGTACCTGCTGCCGGTGCCCGCCGCCGTCGGGGGACTGGTCGGCTTCGACCGCATCCCGTCGTACCGTCTGCTCCCACCCATCGCCCTCGCGTCGGTGCTCGCCCTCGCGTTGTACGTCGAGGCCCGCGACCGCTGGAGACCACCGTTACGGGACCGCGGCCCACTCGTCGGCGTCGGGGTGTTCGCGGTCGGCACGGTGTGGGCCGCCGCGGTGTTCACGGTCGACGGTCGCCACGGATCGGTGCGATCGCTCGCCGTCCTCTCCCTGCTGTTCGTCGCGGCGGTCGGGTGGGCGCTGTGGCGCGGTGCCCCCGGCCTCGGCGCACTGGTCGTCGTGCTCGCGGTCGGCGCCGTGCTGGTGAACCCGGTCCAGCACGGCCTCGGCCCACTGCGCGACGGCCCGGCGGCGCAACTCGGCCGCGAGCTGCGGGACCGTCCCGGCGCCGGCCGCGTGGTCGTCTTCGCCAACGACCCTGCCGGCGACATCACCGCCCTCGCCGGGATCACCGCCGGGGGGGTCGACAACGTGTCGGCCGTCAACCTGTACCCGAACCCCGACGCCTGGCGCGTCCTCGACCCCACCGGTGTGGACCGCACCGCCTGGGACCGGTACGCCAACGCACTGTGGGGCGTCGCGCCCGAGGGTGCCGCCCCGCGAGTGTTCCTCGAGACCGAGGACACCGTGATCGTGATGGTCGACCCCTGCGATCCCGCCCTCGCCGGGCTCGGGGTGCGTACCGTGGTGAGCCGGGTGCCCCTCACGCGCGCGTGCCTGACCGCGACCGACCGCGTGCGCGCCGGCGCTGGCGCTTTGTACGTGTACCGGGTCGACCGTGCCCGGGTGCCCGGCGCCGGTCGTTGACCCCGTCCCCGCACCGGTCGTTGGCACCGGTCGTTGCGCCCGGCGACGGGTGGTCCTAGCGTTCCCGTCGGGAGACCCGGGGACGTTGGGTGCCCGGCCCGGAGCAGGGGGACCGGCGATGCGTGACGACTCGGGGACCGACGACCCTGGGACCGGCGACCGGAACGCCGGGATCGACCCGGTCGACGACCGGCGGGCCAGCCGCCGACGCTTCCTGGCGGGCGGCGCCGCCCTCGCCGCAGGCGGGGTCGGGTTCGGGTCGGGAATCCTGCCCGCCGGCGCGACCGGTCCGAGCCTGTTGGGGGGACCCGGGCCCGAGGCGGCCGGGGCCGACGGCGGCTCCGCACCGTCTGCCCTGCCGAGTCGGTTCGTCGGCACCACCATGAAGACGATCAACATCTTCGGGTTCCAGGCGATCAGCCCCAGCCCCGGGGCGAGCCTCGTCCAGGAGCTCGGCCTCGGCGTCTGGGGATCGAACAGCGACGTCGGAGCGATCCTCGACGTCCCCGTCGGATCGACCCTGCTCCAGATCGACTGCTACGGGGTCCGCAGCACCGCCGGGACCCAGTCCTGGGCCCTCTTCTACACGACACTCGACACCGTGACCGAGCCGACCATCTACCTGTCCGCAACCTCCCCGTCGGGGACCGGCATCCTCCAGACGACGTTCAGCCCCTTCACCACGGTCGGGCCCGGGCAGGCCTGGGGTGTCGGGATGTTGCAAGCCTCGGCGAGCAGCCTGATCCGCGGGGTCGTCTACCAGTTCGGCGTGCTCGGCTACGTGCCGGTCACCCCGTTCCGGGCCTACGACTCCCGGTGGTCGGGGGGTGCCGGTGCGCTCGCCAACGCCAACCGGATCGTCTCGGTGCGGGACGCCCGCGACCCCGAGACCGGTCTGGTGACCACGGCCAACGCCGTACCGGCGGGCGCCTCGGCCGTCACGTTCAACCTCACCATCGCCGACACCGTCGGTCAGGGATTCCTCTCCGTCGCGCCGGGCACCGCCTCGAGCTCGGGGTCTTCGACCATCAACTGGTCGGCGTCCGGGCAGATCCTCGCCAACGCGAGCGCTTCGAACCTCGACACGTCACGCAATGTGAAGGTCTTCGCCGGGGGCGGTGGATCCACGCAGTTCGTCATCGACATCACCGGGTACTACATCTGAGCGGAACGCCCCCGCGAACGCCCACCGGGCCCGGCGTAGCATCACCGTCATGGACGCGTCGGTCGATCAGGAGCTGCTCATCGCCGGTGCGGGCATCGCGGTCATCGTCCTCGCCCTCGTCGTCGCCCGTCGCCGACTGCTCACCGTGCGCTACGCAGTCGGGTGGATCGTCCTCGGCGCGCTCATCGTGGTGCTCGCCCTGTGCACCCCGCTGATCGAGCCGGTCACCGACCGACTCGGCATGACCCCGACCGGCCTCCTCCTCTTCCTCGCCTCGGGCACGCTCCTGCTCATCTGCGTGCAGCTCTCCATCACCGCGTCGGGGCTCACCGCCCGCCAGCGCGACCTCACCGAGGCGATCGCGCTGCTCGAGGCCCGCGTCGCGGAGATCGAGCCGCGGTCGCCGACCTCCGATACGCCACCGGCCGGCGGGACCGAGCCGCACGCCCGATGACCCCCGACGTCCTCGTCGTCATCCCCGCGTACAACGAGTCGGCGTCCGTCGGCGCCGTCGTGGCCGGACTGGCCGACGCCGGGCTTGCCTGCGTGGTGGTCGACGACGGCTCCGCCGACGCGACCGCCGCCACCGCGCGCGCCGCGGGCGCCCCGGTGCTCCGGCTCCCGGTCAACCTCGGCGTGGGGGGCGCGTTGCGGTGCGGATTCCGCTACGCCGTCGAGCACGGCTACCGGCGCGTGGTGCAGTGCGACGCCGACGGTCAGCACCCACCGTCGGAGATCCGCCACCTGCTCGAGGTCCAGGAGTCCACCGGCGCGCACCTCGTGGTCGGGAGTCGCTTCGTCGACGGCGCCCCCGCCTATGACGTCGGCCGGGCCCGCCGAATCATCATGCGGGCGCTGTCGGGCATCGTGCGGCGGCGGACCGGCACGGTCCTGCACGACCCCACCTCGGGCTTCCGGTGCATCGCGCAGCCGCTGCTCGGGGAGTTCGCCACCTCCTACCCGGTGCACTACCTCGGCGACACCTTCGAGGCCGCGCTCGTCGCGGCGCGCAGCGGGTACCGCATCGTCGAGGCCCCGGTGCAGATGCTCCCCCGTCAGGGTGGGGCAGCCAGCGCCGGGCCGCTCGCCGCGGTGCGCTTCATCGCCCGCTCGGTGGTCGCCGCCCTCGCCGGGCTCACGTTCCGGATCCGGCCGCTGGCCGAGACGCAGCCCTGACCGCTGCGTCGGCCCGGCCCGCGGCCCGGGCTCAGACCCGGGCGTTCGTCCGCAGGAGCGCCCACTTCGCGCGTGCGGCGTCACGTCGGCCGTGCACGAGGTCACCGGCGACGCGGTACGCGAGGTGCGCACGGATGATCCGCTTGCGCCGCGCCCGCGCTGCGGCCCGCTCCCACCCGCACGCGGCCGCCCGGGCGGCGATCTCGTCGTAGACCGCGAGCTCCTCCTCGAACCGACGCGTGCTCGCGGTCAGGCGGGCGGTCTCGCTCCCGGGGTGACGTCGGTAGTCGTAGTGCACCTCGGCGATCCCGACGACGACACCACCCGCGAACAAGGTGTCGGCGAGGAACGCGAGGTCCGTCACCTGCTGCCAGCGGGCGGCGAACGGCTCGGCGGGGAGCGCGTCGACTCGGTAGCAGAGCGTGGGACAGAAGATGAACTGCCCGCGCAGCAGCCGGTCGAGCCCGGCCTCACCCGCCACCACGGTGTCGCCGGTGGCGCGGGGCTCGATCACGCGCTTCACGCGATCGGGCAGGGAGAAGACCGGCGCGCCGTCGGGCCCGATCACCCGGGCCCGCGAGTACACCGCCACCGCGCCCGGGTGGCGGGCATGGGCCCGGACCACCGCGTCCACGTAGCCGGGGTGGAGGGCGTCGTCGGCGTGCAGGAGCGTCACCAACCGCGCCTCGGCGAGCGCGAGGCACCGATTCCAGTTCCCGGCGAGGCCGAGGTTGCGGTCGTTGCGCACCGAGCGGATCCGCGGGTCGCCGATCCGGGTGACCACCTCGGCGGCGCCGGGTTCGGGCCCGCAGTCGTCGACCACCACGCAGGTCCAGTCGTCGCGGGTCTGGGCCCGCACGCTCGCCAGTGCGTGCGCCAGGTGGTCGAGGCCCCGGTAGAAGGGGATCGCCACGGTGACGGTCGGCCCGGTCACCGGGCCTCCCCTGCGTCGGTGACCCCGGCGAAGCACGCCCGGAGGTGGGCGGCGAGCACCGTCACGTGGGGCGGGTACACGAGGCTGTTGTGGGCCCCGGGAGCCTCGATCCACGGATCCGAACCAGGGGCGTCGGTCACGAGGTGGCGACTCGCCTCGGCCACGAACCGTGCCACCGGCCCGCGCACGGGGCTGGGTCGGTACCCAACGAGCTGGGTGTCCGCCCGCCGGAGGAACCACTCGAACCGCTCCCGGGTGCCGGGTCGGCGACGGCGCACCTCCCGGCGCACGAGCGCACGCGCCCGACCCACCGACGGCTGCGCGAAGCGGCGCCGCATACGGCCGACCGTGCCGGTCGCGAGCGGCACCACGCGCTCGATCGGCACGACGTCGAGCAGCGCGCGATGGACCGTGTAGCCCGATCGCTCGAGCAGCGCCGCGACCTCGATCGCCACGGCCCCCCCGTACGAGTGACCGCAGACCCCGACCGGCCCGACCGGGGTCTGTGCCTCGATCTCTGCGGCACAGCGTGCTGCGTGCGCCGCCAGCGACCGGTCACGCAGACCCCTCCGGTGCAGCCCGGCCTGCTCGTGCACGACGACCGGCTGGTCGTCGCCGAGCTCGAGGAGCAGCGCCCGGTACTGCAGCGCCGACGCCCCGGCCCCGGCGAAGAGGTGCAGGGGCGCCCGGCCGGCCCCAGGTCGGTAGCAGCGGCACGGCGGCACGTCCCGGCGGCGGGGACCACGAGCGGCGAGCGCCTCGGCGACGGCCCGGGGCGTCGTCGCCTCGAGGAAGACGTCGAGGTCGACCGACCCGCCGCGGGCCTCACCCAGCGCCTCGGCGATCTCGAGCACCGCCAGCGAGTCGAAGCCCGCCGACCAGAGGTCGTCGTCGGGACCGAGATCCGGGTCCTGCAGCACGACCGCGGCCACCGCCGTCACCGCCGCGACGAGCGGGTCCTCCACCCCGCCGGTCGCCGCCACCGACCGCCACGGCACGACGGGCGCCGCGCGCAGCGCGCCCCGGTCGACCTTCCCCCGATCGGTCACCGGGAGTCGGTCGTGGTGCACGAAGACGCCGGGCACGAGGAAGGCGGGGAGCCGGGCAGCGAGTGTGGTGCGGAGACCGGCAGGCGTCACCGACCCGTCGGTCTCGACGTGGGCCACGAGGCGGGTGCGGGAGTCGCCGAGTCCCTGGGGGACCACCGCGGCGTCGCGGACCCCGGGGACCTCGCACAGCACCGCCTCCACCTCGGCGGGCTCGACCAGCCGACCGTTGACCTTCACCATGTCGTCGCGCCGACCGCACGAGTGCCAAATGCCGTCGGCATCGACCCGGACGAGGTCCCCCGAACGCCAGAACGGCGTGCCGTCGGGGTCGCGCCCGAAGCGCTCGGCGCTGAGGTCGGGATCGCCGTGGCAGCGCGTCACCACGTCGCGGACGAGGACGATCTCCGAGCGGTCACCCGCACCCTCCACCGGTTCGAGCCGGACCGCGGTCGGGTCGATCGGGGTCCCGAGCGGCACCCGTCCGCGCCCGAGCGGCACCGCCGGACCGATCGTGTGCTCGAGGGTCATGCCCAGGCTCTCCGAGGCGCCGTAGAGCGACTGCACCGTCACGTCGGGGGCTGCGATCCGCCGGATCTGCGCGACGACGGACCAGTCGAGGCCCTCCCCGAAGGTCATCACGTGACGCACACCGTCCAGTCGGCGCCCGTCGAGCATCGTCGCGAACGCGTGCACCAGCGACGGCGTCAGCGCGAGGCAGTCCACACCTTCCGAGCCGCAGCGCTCCGCAAGCACGTCGGGAGGTGTCGCCGCCAGGTCGACGAGCGTCGCCCGGTGCCCCAGGGCGGGCAGGATCAGCGCGAACAGGTATCCGGCGGCGGAGTGCAACGGGGCGAACACCGCCAGGTTGGACCAGTCCCCGCGGAGGCGGGGCCGGTCCCAGAGCCGCCAGGCCACCGCCCCTTCGTGCCCGGTCCGCACCACTGCCTTCGGGGCACCGGTGGAGCCCGAGGTGAAGAACAGCGTGCACATGGCGGTGGGATCGGCGGGGACCGGCGGCTGCGGGTCGCCGACCTCGGGATCCGGACCCCCCGGGGGCGGTGGCGCCACCAGGGGCCCGACGTCCACGACCGGTCGACCGAGCAGGGTGGGGCCCGCCGCCCCGACGGCGTCGAGCACCACCGTGGGCTCGGCCCGGTCGAACATCTGGGCCAGGCGGGGCGCCGGCTCGGTTGCGTCAACGGGGACCAGCGGGCGCGCCGACCACATCACCCCGGTGAGGGCGGCCACCGAGGCGACGCTGCGATCCACGAGCACGACCACCGGGCCGGGGGCGCCCACTGCCTCCAGGGCCGCGGCCACCCGCCCAGCCCGGCGCACGAGCCCCCCGTAGCTGAGCGCACCGGTGGCGTCGGCGACCGCCACAGTGTCGGGCGTCGCGGCGAACCGGGCGAGCAGGCGGGTCGCCAGGGGGTACGGCGCCGGGACCGCCGGGTCGAAGGACGGCGCCACGGCCCCAACATACCGACGCGCCGGACCCCTGACTCGCCCGGTTCGCCGGGGGCAATCATCGCCGTGCTAGGTTTCCGGCGTTTCGCCCTTGCAGTGGGGAGCACACGGTGGGGAGCACGAACCTCGACGGAATCGGATCCGACCGGCACGCAGCCCCCGGGCTCGACTTCGGGTTGAACCGGGCCGGCCGCC